>Ga0194120_10001769_pt1 | contig 38202 bp, 30 predicted proteins | sample TA2MahCa65mmetaG_FD_148642 | JGI IMG/M metagenome (GOLD analysis project Ga0194120, IMG submission 148642) | Freshwater microbial communities from Lake Tanganyika, Tanzania - TA2015019 Mahale Deep Cast 65m | ecosystem: Environmental > Aquatic > Freshwater > Lake | place: Tanzania: Lake...
GAGAGGATTAATTCCTTGCACAACGGTCCTTTCGATCTTGGAGCGCTGCCAACAGGAGTGCCGCCGATCGGTGACTCCACATAAACGGAAGCGTCACATAACACAATTTATGTGCTTCGGCACATAAGTTGTGGGCGAAGATGGCGGCGGCGGCACGGTCGGCGATTACGTCGGCGAAGACTTCGCGGGGATGAACTTGGCTGCGGTCGAGCAGGCCAACGGTGACGATACGTTTTTCGATGACTTCGTTTGCGCCGTTGAGGGAGATGCAGACAAAATGCTCTTGCTGCTTGCCGGCAATCTGTTGAATCACGTCGAGAGCGAGAATGTCTTCCGTGCCGGTAATCTTAACGGCGTCGCCTTTGGCGAAGCGGCGGGCGATTTCAAAGGCGGCGAGTAGCTGATAGCTCTTGGCTTCGCCCATGCCGTGAATCGCCGTCAGGTCGGATTCGGCAAGCTGGCCTTTCTTGTCCGCCAAGATGCGGGAAATCTTCTGCGACATGGCGCGGACATCGTGACCTTTGATGCCGCGACCAAGAATCACCTGAACCAGTTCTTCGTTTGTCAGCGCAGTTGCGCCTTTGAGCCGCAGCTTTTCGCGTGGCCGGTCTTGCTCCGCTAGTTCCTGCATCGTCTTCATTGCTTTAACGCGGCTAGACCGGTAGCGATTTCGGTTTGGGCGTCCTCGATGATCTTCATCAACTCGCCGGGCGTGCGCTTGTCGGAAAGATCGGGTGCGTTCTGGTTCGTGGCTTTGAGGTCGTAGTTCTTGGCGCGGATTTCTTCAATGGTGACGTACCAGCTTCGTTCGCTGATTCTGCCGGGATCGTCGGGTGGCAACGCGAGGCGCTGGAAGAAGTCGGCGAAATCGTCGAAGAGCATCGGGTTGCTCTTGTTGACCTTGCGCGGCTTGAACGCGGGCGTCAGCGTCATGTCGTAATACCAGACGCGCTTCGTCTCCTCGCCTTTGGTGAAGAACAGCAAGTCGGTCTTCACGCCCGCGCCGGCATTGACGAAAACGCCTTGTGGCAGGCTGATGATGCACCAGAGATTGCATTCATCCAGCAGCTTCCGCTTGGTCTGCTTGTAGGCTGCCGTCTTGGTGTGGAACAGCACGCCTTCATCAATCACCATCCCGCATGTTCCGCCCTCGGCCAGCGCGTTGATGATGTGCTGGAGGAAAAGAATCTGCGCCTTGCCGCACTTGTAGTCGAAATGCTGCTGTGCGTCCTTGCCTTCCTTGCTGCCGAACGGCGGATTCGTGAAGATGTAGTCGAACTGCGCCGGCGCGCCCGTGAACAAATCCCCATACGTCTCCGCCCGCGTCAGCGTGTTGCCGTGCCAGATGCGCGGCAGGTCAACGCCGTGCAACACCATGTTCGCCAGCGCAATCGGGATCGCTTCCGCCGCGTCCTCCCGCGCCCACAACGTCTCCGTCTTCAACTCCTGAATCTGCGTCGCCGTCGGCTGCTGCGCCATCAGATGCTTGAACGTCTCGATCAAAAAGCCGCACGTCCCGGCGCACGGGTCATACACCGACCGCCCCAACTGCGGGTTCACCGTCTTGACGATCACCCGGATCACCTCGCGCGGCGTGAAAAACTGCCCGCCGTCGTTCTTCTTCTCGCCGAGGCTCGGCAACAGGCTTTCCAGCGCCTGCGACATCGGGAACATGTGCTGTTCGCTGACCTGCGCCTCGCTCAACGCATGCACCCGGTCCAGCGCGTCCTGCAAGTTCGTCTCGCTGGCCAACACTGTCCGCTCCTTGTTGCGGAAGATTTCGGCGATGACTTTCTGCTTGTTCGTCGCGTTCCCGTTCTCGCCCAGCTTCTGCAAATGGGAGAAAAGCTCGCCGTTGACGAACTTCAGGTAATCGCCCAGCGTCGAACCGTCGCCCGTCAACTCCGCGCGCCGCCAGCCGGGCGCGTGCGTGGCCTTCAACTCCGCCGCCGGTTTCTTGTGGTCAAACGGCGCAGCCCAATCTCGCCACCGATACGGCGCGCAGAGCGACGGCGTGAACGCCGTGCCGAGTGCCGCCGCCTTCTGCGCTTCGGCTTCCTCCATCAAATCGAGGTAACGCAAGAAAAACATCCACGTCAGTTCCGGCACATACAACCGCGCGCCCTTGGCCTTGTCCCGCCGCAGGATGTTGTTTATGGACTTGACCGCCTTGTCCATGTCCGCTGGCGAGCGGACGACGACGAAACCCTTCTTTGTGTTTTTCTTTGCCACGGTTGTTAGTCCGCTTTGAAGTCGAAATGCTGAAGCATAGTGGCGCGCTCAAGTGCCGTAGCTGCCTCAAGCTGACGTTCTGCGTGAACTTGAATGCGCTTGATTTGGGCATACCGGCGGGCGACTTCTTTTTGCACTCCATCAGCCCCTTCTTCCGGTAGGGGAAATGGAACGTCGAGAATGTGGTGAGGACGAATCGCGGAATAGTTGAGAGCGCCTTGAATGTCCTTTTGGATGCGCTTCGTCAGAATGCCGGAACTGATGAAGCACTGGAGAAACCCCGGCAGCACCTTGCTCTGGTCGATGTCGTAGAGAAAGTAGTGCCCGCTGACAATTGCACCGTCGAGTTCCGGCGGGACAATGCCGAAGCCGCCGAACTTGGCGTCGATTTCCGCCACTAAGAATTGATCCTTCCCGATTAGCTGTTGCTCCTTCGTCTTTATCAACGCACCCTTCATACGGCAGCGAGGAACAACGCCCTTCCCGTGCAGTTTCACGGTCACAAGCTGATACTCTTGGTCGTCCGCGATGGTGAAGAACTTCGGCGCGGGCGTCAGGAACTCACCCATTGTTGTCCAACGCCAGCCTGCCGGAAGCGGTGGTTTCGCGGCGGACTTCACGCCAACAACCTCACCTTCGTTTCCTGAATCAACGTGTCCGGCTTGACCGGCAGGCCGGTCAGCGCGTTGAAATCCACGCCCTCGACCTCAAACACTTTCGGCGTCTCCAATTCCTCGATGCCGTTCTTCTCGAATTGCCGGGCCATGTTGACCAGCACGGCGCTCGTGCGGTCGGGGAAATCTTTCAGCCATTGCTTGTTCTTGTAGGAGAATGCGGCGGCGCGTTCGGGGCGCGATTTGGGCGGCAGGCCGTAGCCAAGTTCCGACAGCACGTCGAACAGGTCGCACTCCTGTTCGTTTTCCAGTTCGCGCACCAGTCGCACCGCCGCTTCGCCGCCGGGCAGGCCGCGCAACAGGCCGTGCCGCCGGTCGGGAGCGACCCACACTGAGCGGAGCGCATCCACGCTCGGCGCTTCCTCGACCAGCCGGGCGGCGAGCCGTTGCTTGTATTCTTCGTACGGCACGAGCACATCTTTGCCGTCTTCCTGGCAGAGGATGGAACGGCCTTTCGATTCGCCCACGCCATCAATCTTCACGGCGAATTGGCCGCCGGGAACGCGGATGATTTTCGTTTCCGTCGGCGGCTTGCCGGTGCCTTCGGTGCCGGTCTCCGCGCCGCCGACTTCGCCGCCGCCGCTATCGTCACCGGGCGGTTGCGTGGGCTTGTAACGGCTGGTGAATTCCTCGCCGAACAGGCGCGTGCAGTTGGTGTAGTCGTAGAGGCGGAACATGGCTTTCGAGCCGCGCGGTTCGCCTGTGCGCGTGCCGCGTCCGACCATCTGGTAGAAGCTGATCGGCGATTCGAGGTAGCGGAAGAACACGACGTTGTCCAAGTTCGGGATGTCCACGCCGGTCGAGAGCAGGTCAACGGTAGTGGCGATGAAATGGGAGTTTTTCGACCCGCGAAACTCCGGGATCAAGTCGCTGGCGGGCGGGCGCAGGTCGGGGTTGCCGGTGCATTGGAAGGCGTACCATTCCTTCGGCGTGCGCCGCACCTTCTGACACCACGCGGCGTAGAGGTTGTTCAGCGCAATCATGATCTGGTTGGCGTGATGATCGCGGGTGCAGAAGATGACGGTCTTCTGGTGCGGGCCGCCGGTCTCCAAGAGGAACTGGAACAGGTCTTCGGACATCGCCTTGACCCGGTCGTCGAGCATCAACTTGGCGTCGTAATCGCCGGCGGTGTACTTATCCTCGATCTCGCCCGGCTTGAGCTTGCGCCCGGTGAAGGCGTCCACGGCGGAACGCTCGACGATGTCTTCGCGGGTGATTTCCGTTTTGTCGAGGTCCACGGTGCGACGGACGACTTCGCAAGCGGCTAGGTAGCCGTCTTCCTGCCCGTCGCCGATCGAGTATTCGTAAACCGGCTGGCCGAAGTATTGGAGGTTGTGGTTGGTGATCTCCTCATCCTTCTTCTTGCCAGCTTCGTCTTTCTTGCCGCCGCCCACGACGATGCGCGGCGTGGCAGTCAGGCCGATGTGGATGGCATTGGGATTGTCGCGCAAGATGACGCTCCACTTCCCCCACGCGCTGCGATGGCACTCGTCAATGATGATGTGCGAGAAAAAGTCCGGCGGGTAATTGTCCTTCCAGAACTGCGGCACGTCATCTTCGGCCGTGATGTTCAACGTCTGATACGTCGCCACGAGGATGCGGGCGTTGAGACATGGATTCGCAGTCGAAACTTCTTGGGCGTTGTCGCCGAAGATTGCGTGCATCTTCCCCATGCCTTGAATCCGCAATTCCTCGCGGTCGCACACGAACAAAGCGCGTGTGAGTTGCCGGCCTTGGGCGAGTTTGTAGAGCAACTGCGAAGCAATGACCGTCTTGCCGGTGCCGGTGGCAAGCGAGAGCAGAATCTTCTTCTGCCCCGCCGCAATGCGTTCGAGCGTCGCCCGAATCGCCGCGTCTTGGAAATACCATCGCGCCGCTTCGCCCCCCTTGTACGGCATGAGCAACGGCAACGCATTCGGATTGAGCAGATCAATCCCCTTCAACGCCTGATACCGCTGCCGCAGTTGATCGGGGGTCGGGAAAGACGTGAGTGGCTGTGCATCGCGGATGTGTTGCGTATCCTCGCCAAACTCGGCGAACAGGTGGCCGTTCGTGGAGAAATGAAACGGAACGTGATGCTTCGCCGCATCCCGCCGCGCCTGCTGAATGCCGAGTGACGGCAGCTTGTCTTCTGCCTTCGCTTCTAACAAAGCCACAGCGAGCGGAGGCTTGCCGGGGAGAATTGGCAAACAGAGCAGATAATCGGTGCGACTCGACCGCTTGACCGGCCGCCCATCAATAATGTCCGAGCCACCGGGAGTCTTCTCTTCCCGGACAAGCGCGCCCGTCCACCCGAGATCGTGCAGGATCGGGTCAATTAACTGGACGCGCGTCAGATGTTCATTCCGAGGCATGGGCTATGTTCGCTCGCGCGCGAATCAGCCCTGTCGGATGGCTTGTCCTTACGAAGGGACGCCGTGCCTGAAACAGAAGGGGCGTGACCTAGTCACGCTCTCTCTCAGGCACGGGCGTGCCCTTCAAAGAACGCTTTCGGACACGCCCGAGTGGGCGTGTCTTCCAGCGCCGTCTTTGAAGTCAAAATTTGCCCGTTTTGAGAGAGACAGCAGCCGAAGCTACGCGAAATGATTTTGTAAAAAGTTTTCTGGTCGTTTTGTTTTTCCGAACGAAGCGAGAATAGCCAAGCAAGCCGAGGATGCAAAGCGGGGAGTTGCGCGGCCTCACACGGCGCACCTCATCCGGCCTGGGGTCACCTTCTCCCCATCCGATGCGGAGAAGGAAATCGAGGCGGAGAGGGAGAAGCGGTCGCATGATTGGCGTGGTTCGTCGAAGGGTTTGAGATAAACGACCGGCTCCTGGCGCCGTTCAAACGCCAGTTCGGGAGTGATGGCGGTGCTGCCCACGGGAAAGATCGGTAATCCTAAAAACCGCAGATGAACGCGGATAAACGCAGACTAGCCTCCGGTCGCCGCGAGGCAAGGATGGCTCGCAACTTGCCGGCGGGAAAGCCGGCGATACGGAAAGCTACCGCTTGTCCGGTGGAGGAGGAGAGATGGCGAACGACACTTTTTGAATCCCGGCTTTGCGGACCAGGTCCAGCACGTAAATGATCGATCCGTGCGTGGCGTCTTTATCGCCGCTGATATAGACGGGGATGTTCGTGTTGGCGAAGAACCGGTTCGTCAGGTAGGTGTGGAGTTCCGCGTAGGTCTTCCTGTTTTTCTCAATGTAAACGTCGCCCAGTTTGTCCACCGAGATATTGACGATGTCCGGTTTGAAGTCCCGGCTCGCCTGGGTGGCGGTCGGCAAATCCATCTTGATCGATTGCAGCTTGATCATGGTGAGGCTCACCATCATGAACGAGGCCAGCAAAAAGAACATGATATCGATCAGCGGAATGATCTCGATCCGGGCCTTTTTGTGGGGATAGGGCGAACCAATCTTCATGGCGAAGTCAGGAGAACGCAACGGGTGTGATCCATCAGACAGTAATTGTCAGTTTGGCGACATACGGGAGCGCACAGACCCTAAAATGAGAATTGCTGTCCATCAGACCGAGCTTTCGGCGCTGGCTTGCCGGAATTCCTGGGCGTCGAATCCCTTTTGCCTGGCGGCATTGACCATCACTTCGACGTTCGTGGCCGCGGTCTCGAGCTCGAATTGCAGCCGCGCGGTCTTCTGGCTGAAAAAATTGAACGGGATGAGCGCGAAGATGGCAATGCCCAGGCCGCACGCCGTCGCGATCAAAGCTTCGCCAATGCCGCCAGTGACTTTTTCCACGGCCAGTTCGGCGCTGCCGATGGACGTGAACGAACCCATAATGCCGGTCACGGTGCCGAGCAAACCAAGCAGCGGCGCCAGCGTCACGAGCGTGTCCATGACGACGAGAAAACGCCCGGCCTTCTGCAATTCGATTCCTGCGGCGACTTGCAGAGCGCCCTGCAGCGAGGAATGAAAATGATTCAACCCGTGCCAGATCATCCGGATCACAGGATCCTCCGAGCCGCAGGCCAGCGTCGAGGCTTCGCGGAAATCGCCGCTTTCCAGCGCGGCGAGGATTTTCTCCAGCCGGTCGGGATCGCGTTTGAGGCTTTCTCGCCACCACCAAATGGCTCGCTCGCCAACGACGGCGACGGCGACAATCGTCACGACGAGGATCGGCCACATGACCGGACCACCTTTGAGGAAGAGTGAGACAACAATGTTTGCAAGCATAGCGCGTCGGATTCTTATCTGATTCGATAATGGAACGGAACCAAGTAATGGCGAGTTTCACCCGGAGACCAGCGCCAGTGGTTCTTCACCCAATCGGAAGAGTGAGAATCCAGCAGGGCGTAACCGGAAGCATCCTTGACCGTGATTGAGGCGGGCGATCCATTTGTGTCCACAATCACATAAAGCATGACGTTGCCTTCGTAGTTCCGGCGAAGCGCAAGGGACGGGTACGGGGGATCTGGGAAATAACCCTGGGACTTGCCCGCCTGGAATACAGTGGGCTTGGGGGGTGATGGCGGCTTGGGGGGGCTGGGAGGAGGGGGCGCCGCGAAACGCGCCGGAGCGAAAACGACCGGGCCCTCGACTGGCACGGCAAAACTGACCGCCGCTGGATCGGCTGCCACCACGGTCGCAATCTGCGGAGTGTCGAAGGTGACTTCCTGGTTGGGGTCCGGCTCTTGAATCTGGGGTTCCGGATTGACTTTCGGAGGCTCGACCGGAGGAGTGAAAACCACCGGAACAATGTCCACGGGCACCTCCAGTTGTTTCGGAATGACCGGACGCGTTTTCAGTCCGATTCCACCCACCACGAGGAACAGGAAACAAATCGAATTCAGCCAGGCCAGTTTGCGGTTCTCGTCCCTCGTGGCTGCCGGGAGGCAAAGCCGCGCCAGATCAGACCGCAGCGTGTAGTCGTGCGACAGCAGCGCATGCCCCTGCTCCAGCGACGCGGCAGCTTGAGATGAACCGGAGGATGAATTCATTTCGCCGCGCAAATCCGTAAACAGCCGAGGTCGTCCAAGGCGGCCAGAACGCGGCTCAGCGCTTTGGCGAAAGGCATGCTAACCCAAATGTTGGTCGTCATTGTCATTCCAGAGGGTCAATCAGGGCGGGTTCCGTGCCTGACTGCTTCTTGCGCGCCTGTTTAATTCCCGCAAAAGAAGGTCGAGTCAAGTCATTAAAGCCTTTGGTAGAAGCCTAGAGGATGCGGCGTAGCTCTGCGATAATCGGATTCTTCATAATTCAAATAACTTTGGCTTCATCTACGCGAATTTGGCTGGCACATGAATTCAAAATTCAAAACGGATCGCCAATTTTGATCATTCCCGTTTGGTCCATTGGAAACTATTTCGAAATTCGGATTTCGGATTTTCCACTTCAGCGCTGCGCGGCGTCCCGTTCTTCTTTCTGCCACCCCGCCACTTGATCCGGGGAGGCGGCTTCCCACACCTTCGCTGTCTGATCGTCGCTGCCGGTGACAATCCGCCGACCGTCCGATGAAAAGGCTACTGAAGTGATGAAAGCGGCGTGCCCTTTGAAGGTAAGCAGTTCTCTGCCACTGACCACGTCCCAGAGCTTGGCCGTCTGATCCCAACTGCCTGTGAGGATTCGCCGGCCGTCCGGCGAGAAGGCCGCTGAACTAATCAACCTCTTGTGTCCTTTGAGCTCGATCACTTCTTTGCCACCAGACGCGTCGCACACCGTTGCCACTAGCACGTCGCCGGCAATAACGATCCGTCGGCCGTCCGGCGAGAAAGCCACAGAGAATATCTGTGAGTTACGCCCATTGAGGCCGAACAATTCCCTACCGCTTACTGCATCCCAAACTTTGGCCCCATGTTCAATGCTCCCCGTGACGATCCGTTCGCCGTCGGAAGAAAAAGCTACGGACATGATGTTATCGGTGTGCCCCTTGAGCGTCATTAGTTCCGTCATGCTCGTCACATCCCACACCTTGGCGAGCCGATCGGAACCAGAAGAAACAACCCGCTGGCCGTCCGGCGAAAAACAGACTGAGCTAATCGTAGAAAGGTGGTCGCACCTCACCGCCTCCTTGCCTGTGGCGACTTCCGAAAATAACAAGCCCAAACCGCCGGTAATGACGCGTTTGCCGTCCGGAGAAATAGCCACGGCATTAATGGGTCCGCCCAGCCCTTGAAGAAGGGTAAGTAGATCCTTCCCGCTGGATGTGTCTTAAACCTTGGCCGTACCATCCTCACTGGCAGTGACAATCCGGTGGCCATCCGGCGAAAAGAGCACAGACGTGATTTGACCGCTGTGCCCATTAACCGTGAGCAGTTCCCTGCCGCTGGATGTCTCCCACAACTTCGCGGTCCTATCCCAACTGCCTGTCAGAATGCGTTGCCCGTCTACCGAAAAGGCTACAGATGAGATCGGATTCGTGTGGCCCTTTAGCGTGACCAAATCTTTGCCTGCAGTTGCATCCCATACTTTGGCTGTCTGATCATCACTGCCCATCACAATCCGCTTGCCGTCTGGAGAGATGGCGACAGAGAAGATCTTACTTAAGTGCCCACGAAGCGTCTTAAGCTCTAGATGCGTTTGGCGCTGCCAGTAGAACCACTCAAATCCTCTGTCTGGGTACGCCGCTGTCTCCTCCAACAACTGCCGAACACGGCCGACATTGTTCTGTTCCCACGCCAACTGCGCCGGGTTCATGTTCGCCACGTAAAGATTTCGCTGCGCTTCCTTGCGCAAACGCTCGGAGCGAAAATAAAGACCGGTCATTCCGACGGCTCCGATCAGCAAAGCCGCCCCCACTGCGGTTGCGCCAGCGAAGGCGACTTGGTTTCGTCGCACCATCTTCCGAAATCGATACGCCGCACTGAGCGGACGGGCCGTGATCGGTTCCAGGTTCAAGTACCGCCGAAGATCCGCTTCCAGGCCGCTGGCCGTGTCGTAGCGCCGCGTGCGGTCCTTCTCCAAACACTTCATCGCAATCCAGTCCAGGTCGCCGCGCAGCAATCGGCCAAGTGCGGCGGCTTCCATACTGCGGTTGCGGGCGATGGTCGTGCGTTGATCGTTGTCCATCGTGGTGAGTCGCGTGGAGGGCCGTTCCGGTTCCTCCTGCGCGATGATCCGCTGAATCTCGGCAAAGCCGGCGCTGCGCAGGCGTTTCTCCGGAAAAGGCGTTGTTCCGGTCAGCAATTCGTAGAGCAGCACGCCCAACGAGTAAATGTCGCTCCGGGTATCGACATCGAGTTTGCTCATCTCGGCTTGTTCGGGGCTCATGTAAGCCGGCGTGCCGATCATCTGGCCGAGGTTGGTGAACAGCGTTTTCTCGGTGAGCTTCTGGTGCGTGGCCTTGGCGATGCCGAAGTCGATCACCATCGGCACGGGCTGGCCGTCCCGCAGCGTGACCAGCACGTTGGAAGGTTTGAGATCGCGATGGATGATCCCTTTCTGGTGCGCGTGCTCAATGGCCTGACAAACGGGGAGGAAGAGTTCGAGGCGCTGCCGAGCGTTGAGATGATTCTTGTCGCAATATTCGGTGATGGGCACGCCGCGAACTAACTCCATCACGAAGTAGGGCCGACCGGCGGATCAACGCGGTGCACCCTCACCCCCAACCCCGGATGGGAGAGGGCCTGCCTGCGCCGCAGTCGCGGCAGGCAGGTGGTCGGAGACCGGGTGAGGGCTCTCGGTCGCGCCGGCGTCGAACACCTTGGCGATGTTCGGATGGTCCATGAGCGCGAGCGCCTGGCGTTCGGCCTCGAACCGGGCGATGACACTCCGCGTGTCCATGCCGAGCTTGATGATCTTCAACGCCACCTGGCGCCAGACCGGTTGCTCTTGCTCGGCCAGATAGACCACGCCCATGCCGCCTTCGCCGAGTTTTTCAAGAAGTTTGTACGGGCCGATGCGATCGCCGGGCTTTTCGGAGAGGTCGAAGACAGTTGCTCCTTGGGTATTGGCCTCTTCGCGATTGGGCTGAGCGCTCATGACGGCTGTGCCATCCTTCTCTACCAGACTGCCTGAAATGCCGCGAGAAAAACCATAAGTTTCATAAGTTTTGATTTATATCAAAGTTAGTTGCGCTGGTTGGGGTATTCGTGGGGACGATGAAGGGAAAGGCCAAAATCTTTCCGCGGATTCCGGCAGCGCGCCGCCCGATGAATCCGGCCGCCGAGCTCCGGGAGGGACGAAGCAGAGCCGGCCACACTCCGCAAAGGTCGTATTCCCGGGCAGCGACTTCACCGTTTTGACCCCCATGATCGCCGAGGCGCAACAGGCCGTTCTCGTCGAACATCCGTTGGGTCTGGTCTACGCCGGCGTCGTGCTGCCCGCCGCTTTCTGGTACGAGAAATACGACGTCACCTTCGGCGACAAGCACACGTTCGTGCATCCGCTCACGCCTGCGACCGATCCGCCGTGGGAAGCGAAGCACGATTGGGCACTGGCTTGTGCAGCGTCTCGTATTCTTTGGTTTCAAATCCTCCAGGCGACCGGGGTGGCTTGCGCTTCAACCCCGGTACTGATGAAACATGCTGGCGAGAAGGATGATCTCCGGATGCGCCGCCGACAGTTTGGGCAGGACCACGCGGATGCGGGAACGGTAGTCCGCCAGCTTTTTCCGCAACGGCTCCAGGTCCGTGGTCCGCGTCCAATGCAGTTTGTTGAAGTCAAGCACCAGCCGGTTCCTGCTGCGGGACAGCGATTCATGGATGCGGTGCGCCAGCCCTGCGGCATCGTTGGCGGACAATGCGCCTTCCAAGCGCAGCCACACTTGTTGCTTCGCGTGCTGCAACTCTACCTGGATGGAAAAATCCGGCGAAGTGATTTTACGGTGCAGTTCTTCCCACATTTCAAACGCGCTCCAGCGCTTCTCGGGCAGGCGATAAGTGGTGCGGATCAATTTGGGATGCTGAAACCAATCCAGCTTCAAGGTCAGCGCGGACCACAAGGCCGCGCCGACGGCCACGACGGACTTGAAGCGTTCGCCGCGCGCGGGCGGGCCCAACTCCGCGTGAATGCGCCGTTCCAAATCGCCAATCCAACGGCGCACTGCGGCGTTGGGGCCAAGCAACCGGCCCGCGAGGAACGCCGGATAGGCCCCTCGCAACTCCGCGGCGTAGTAATCGGCCTTCTGGCGCAAGACGGGATTCGGTGAGTGCCTGAGCTTTTGATAACCCAGGAGGCGCGCTTCCAAAACCCGATAGATGCTGGGCCCCAGCCGCTGAAAATCTTCATCGAAGCACCGGCGCTGAATGCCTTCGATCTGCTCCGGCGTGAGCGTCGGGTGCTTGATCATGGTGCGGAATCCGTCCGCCCGCCGGTAGAACAGGTCTTGGTCGGTCGTGTAAACGTCCTGCAAGAGATTCTGCTTGATGATCCGCTCGTAAAACGGCGTGCCGGGCACGGGGCCGTAAATCAGAAATTGCGCCAGCGCCGGTTTAAGCTTCATCAGGCCGTCCAACTCCTGGTCCACCACGCCGGGGGTCTGGTAATCAAAGCCGACGATCATGGAGGTCAGCACCGTGATGCCGTGCTCGCGAAATTCGTTGAGAATATCCGCGATGGGCCGGCCTTGTTGTTTGGCATAGTTCGACCGCGTGCCTTCGTACCCGATCCAGAAACCGTCAATGCCCATCTCCAGGATTTCTTCCACCGTGTATTGGCTGATCGCCTTGATGCTGGAGAAGGCGAAGATCGACAGTCGCTTTCCGCCTCTGATGACACAGTCGCGAAATTCCATCGCGCGCTTTTTGTTGAGCAAGAAATCCTCGTCCAGAATCAGGAACACCAGATTGGGGTCAAGGTCCAGGTAACGTTCGGCAACCGCGTAAATGTCCCGGCCCGTCGGCAACAACTTGATGTGCTTGCGCGAAAAGAAATGCGACGTGCAGCAGAAATCGCAACCGTTCGGGCAACCGAGGCCGGCGAAGATCTTCCCCGTGCCCGACACTTTCCAGCCGAACACCTTGAGCCAACTCACGATCAGCGGATGCTTGTAGGGCATGGGAATCTCCGGTTCACCCAGCAACCGCCGCAAAAACGCCACGCCTTCCTCGCGGCAGATGTAATCGCCGTACGGTTTCAGCGCGTCGTCCTTCAACACCGTGCCGTAGCCGCCGAGGACGATCTTGCTGTGGGGCGCGTGCTTGCGGATCAGGGCGACGGTCTCCTTCATTTTGTGCATCACGGCCATGAGGAACGAGACGCCCACGTAATCGTAGCCCTTCTTGAGTTCGCGGATCAGCTCGCGCCGGGAAGGGTATTGCAGCACCACGGCTGGCGCGTCGAGGTTCTCGGCGATGTATTCGAGCCCGAAATGGATGTTGACCGTGCGCGGGCTGAAGATGCCCTGCGCGCGCAGCACCTGCCGGTAAAGGAGTTCGTAACCGACCGATGGCGCATCGCCGTATTTCGGACCCATCGGCCGGCACACACTGGTTAAAAGAACTCGTTTGCTCATTGAATTTCAATCGAAGCATTCGGAAACGGTTGACTCGGGATTTCCGTCATAAGCATTGAAAGGACGCCAGGGTCTGCTGGAACCACTATGATGACTCCACGAGGCGTCGTTTTGATCTGGATCAAGACTTCAGAAGAAACGGCTCTCCCGCAGTCGAACATTTCCACGGGTAGGGCGAGTCCGTCCCGGCGAGCCGTGCTGAAATGTCGGGAACACGTTGGATGCGGCTCGCTGAGGACAGGCTCGCCCTACCGAAGTCAAACTGAGAATTGCTGACGGCGCAAAACCGCCCTTACTGTCGAAACTTCTTCACGAAAGCGATCAGCGCTTTGATCTCCTCTGCATCCAGCTTCTCTTTGAAGGCCGGCATTGTGTATCCGCCGTCTTTGGCTTTCTTGCCATCCAGGAGTTGTTTTTCCATTTCGGCATCCGATGCTTTGCTTTCCTTTAGATCTTTGGCGCCGAATTTCCGGCCCACAGGCGTTCGCCCTCGGCCATCCTTGCCATGGCAGGAAGCGCACTCCTTGTTGTACAGATAGGCGACCTCTTCCTGAGAGATCGCCGCGTTTCCAATGGCCAGGCTGCCGATTGCCGCGATGATGGAGAAGGCTCGATTCATTTCGATTGAGACCAGGGTACCGGTCCAACTCAGTGCGCTCAAGCTCAGCACGGCACGGTCAAATCGCTTTGATTCAAGTCAACAGTCTCTCGATGAGGTTCTTCGCTGAACAACGAAGAACAATTTTTGCAAAGACAAACGCAATTCCGGAGTAGCAGCCAGGCCATCAAAAAATGCATGGTCGCGCCAGGTCATGAGAGCGCTGGCGCAAACGATGCAAGGCAATCGACAATCGTTCGAGTCCGAAAAGGTCCATTGTTTGATAGGCATCAAAGCTGGCGGCTTGCTTCGACGTTACCTTCCTCCACTGATGAGAATTGATACGTTGCTAGTCTGCCTCGCGGTGAGCGGGGTTTCTGCGACCGCCGCCGCCGCCCAGGGGAACCGCTCCCCGGCGCCGGCCAACGGCGCTGATTTGAATCCGACACTCCGGTCTGGCCAGGCGGTTTACGACCAGCATTGCGCGGCTTGCCACAACGCGAACGGCGATGGCCACGGGCCGGCCGCGGCCTGGCTCTTCCCCAAGCCCCGGAATTTCAGCGCCGGTCTGTTCAAAATTCAATCGACACCGGCTGGCTCCCTTCCATCCGATGAAGACCTCTACGAAAGCATTACCCGCGGACTCGGAGGAAGCTCGATGCCCGGCTTCACGTATCTCAGCGAGAAAGAGCGCCGGGATGTCGTGCAGTATGTGAAGCACCTCACGGCTGAGATTGGGCCGGACGGCAAGCGAATCAACAAATTCGAGCAAGCCAAAGCGCAAGATCAAATTGCGCCGTCGATTCCAGTGCCGCCCGAGCCGCCGCTGACCTTGGATTCGATTACGCGGGGTCAAGAGTTCTTCACGCGTTTGCAGTGCGCCGCCTGTCACGGGGAAACCGGCGCCGGAGACGGGCCGTCGGCCCCCACATTGAAGGATCGCGAAGGCATCCCGGTCATCCCTCGGGACTTCAACACCGGAGCCTTTCGCGGCGGGGCCGCGGGGCGCGACCTTTATTTGCGCATCGCCGTCGGGCTGGCGGGCACGCCGATGCTCGGATTCCCGGACGACGTGCTCAAACCGGACGAGCGCTGGGATCTCGTTCATTACGTTCAGTCGCTGCGCCGGAAAGACATGGAGGTAAACGACATTCTGGCGCCGGAGAACGGGTTGATCAAGGTGTCGAAATCGAGGAAGGCGTTGCCGCTCGATCCAACCCACCCGGATTGGGAACGAGTCGAGGCGGCGCGTGTGCCGTTGAATCCGCTCTGGCCCGAACCCGACCCGATCCCCGCCGTAGCCGTCCGCACGCTCCACGACGGCAAGCAAATCGCCATCTTGCTCCAGTGGCGGGATGCGATTGCCAATGGCGCGCCAGTGCGCGTGCAGGACTTCCAAGATGCCGCCGCGCTGCAATTCTCGCTGAACGGGACAACGCCATTTCTCGGAATGGGCGACCCGAAAAATCCAGTCAACGTCTGGCAATGGAAAGCCGGCTGGCAGGCGGAAATCGACGGCCAACGCGAAGACGTCCACACCGAATACGCCTCGATGCACGTCGATGTCTATCCAGAAACCACGGCGCTTTACCGCACCGCCGAAGCCGCGGGAAACCTTCTCGCCCGCATTCATTCTTCGCCCATTGAAGATGCCACCGCATGGGGCTTCGGGACCATGAAATCTCAATCGCTCAAAGGCCAAAACGTCCGGGGCAAAGGCGTGTGGCGTGACGGATTCTGGAACGTGCTCTGCGTCCGCGAACTGAAGTCCAAAGAGGCGGAGGACGTGAAATTCACGCCGGGCAAACCCGTGCCCGTCGCGTTCGCCATCTGGAATGGCCAGCAGCGCGACCGGAACGGGCGGAAGGTGATCAGCAACTGGTTCCAACTCGTTCTGGAATGACGAAGGCCGAGATCTGAATGACCAAGCCCGAAATCCGAATGACGAAGGAATTCCGAATGCCTCAATCTGAAATCAGCCCGGTGCCAACGAGGTATGGCCCTTCGGGATTTGGATTTAGTCGTTCTTTCGTCATTCGTCGTTGGACATTAATTCAGTCGCTGGGGCCGTGGGCGATCATGAAAGCAACCGGACGGTGTCCGCTCCATTTCCCCTCACCCTGGCCGTCTCCCCAAGGAGAGGGAATCACGGTTCGCACCGCGGGCCAACCGCGACGCGGCATTGGCGCCCAGCGCGGAACCCACTCCCTCTCCCCAAGGGAGAGGAACGGGGTGCGGGGGAAGGTGACGATCGAACCACCGGCGCGGCTCCACTGAAAACAGCGAAGAACCACGTTATGACATCCGACAACCTCTCACGCCGCGATTTTATCCAACGAAGCGGCCTCCTCAGCGCCGGCCTTGCCGCGGCGCAAATGCTGCCTCTCCGATTCTTGCAAGCCCAGGAAGCCGTGGCGAATCCCCTGGCGCATTATCCGAATCGCGGCTGGGAAAAGCTCTACCGCGATCAGTACGCTTACGACCGCTCCTTCTCCTGGGTCTGCGCTCCGAACGACACGCACAACTGCCGCATCACAGCCCACGTTCGCAACAGCGTGATCATCCGCATGGGCGAGGAATTTGACGTCGGCAAATACGCCGATCTCTACGGCAACAAAGCGTCGTGGAACTGGGGCAACCGCCATTGCGCCAAAGGCTACACGTTCCATCGCGTGCTCTACGGTCCGTACCGGCTGAAGCATCCCATCGTGCGCCGCGGGTGGAAACGCTGGGCCGACGATGGCTTCCCGTATTTGACCAAGGAACTCCGCGCGAAATACAAATTTGATTCCAGGGGAACAGACACGTTCGACCGGGTTTCCTGGGATGACGCCTTCACGCTCATCGCCAAAGGTCTGAAAGCGATTGCGGTCCGTTACAGCGGAACCGAGGGCGGCAAATTCCTCGCCGAGCAAGGCTATCCGCCGGAAATGATTGAGGAGATGGGCGGCGCCGGCACGCGCACGATCAAAATGCGCGGCGGCATGGGATTGCTCGGCGTCCTGGGCAAATACGGCATGTACCGGCTGAACAATTCGCTCGCGTTGCTCGATGTTCACGTGCGCGGCGTCAAGCCGGAGCAGGCCAAAGCGGGACGCAATTGGTCGAATTACACCTGGCACGGCGACCAGGCGCCCGGCCAGCCGTGGGTTCACGGGCTGCAGAATTCCGAATCGGATTTCAACGACCTCCGTTCTTCCAAGCTGATCATCATGAACGGCAAGAACCTGGTCGAAAACAAAATCACCGACGCGCACTGGTTCATCGAGTGCATGGAGCGCGGCGCCAAGATCGTCGTGATCGCTCCCGAATACGGCGCGCCCTCGACCAAGTGCGATTATTGGATTCCCGTGCGGCCTTCAACCGACGCCGCGCTGTGGCTGGGCGTGACGCGATTGATGATGGACAAGGGTTGGTACGACGAAACGTTCGTCAAGCAGTTCACCGACTTTCCGTTGTTAGTCCGATCCGACAATCTCAAGCGCCTGCGAGCTGCGGAAATCATCCCGAATTACAAAAGCGCGTTGCCAGCCGACGGCGCGAGCAAAAAGGTGCAGGGCCTGACGGACGAACAGCACGCCAAACTGGGCGACTTTATAGTCTGGGACGCGAAGTCGAATTCGCCCAAAGCCATTCACCGCGATCTCGTCGGCCAGAAGCTCTCCGAGTCCGGCATCGACCCCGTGCTCGATGGCACGTGGAAGGTGAAACTGGTGGACGGCACTGAGGTGGAAGTGAAGACCGCCTGGACGCTCTACCGCGTTCACCTCAAAGACTACGATCTGGATGCGGTGGCGGAAATCACGGCCGCGCCGAAGGAACTCATCGAGCAACTCGCCAAAGATATCGCGACCATCAAGCCGTGCTCGATCCACCAGGGCGAAGGGATCAACCATTGGTTCCACGCGACTGAGGCCAATCGCGCCGCGTATCTACCGGTGATGCTCACGGGCAACATTGGGAAACCGGGCGCGGGCTGCCACGGCTGGGCCGGCAATTACAAAGCCGCCTTGTTCCAGGGATCGAAACTTACCGGCCCGGGCTTCAAAGGCTGGGTGGCGGAGGATCCGTTCCATCCGAACCTCGATCCGAAAGCGCACGGGCGCGATGTCGAGGCGCACGCTTACACGAAAGACGAAGAACCGGCGTACTGGAATCACGGCGACATTCCGCTCATCGTCAACACGCCGAAGGAAGGCCGCAAAGTGTTCACAGGCAAGACGCACATGCCGACGCCGACGAAGGCGATCCTGTTCACCAACGTGAACTTGATCAACAACGCCAAGTGGGCCTACGGCGTCATCAAAAACGTGAACCCAAGGATTGAACTCATCGTCTCGGTGGACATTCAGGCCACGGCCACGGTCGAGTATTCCGACTTCGCGCTGCCGGCCAATTCCTGGCTCGAATTCCAAGATTTGGAAATCACGGCGTCGTGCTCGAATCCGTTCCTGCAAATCTGGAAAGGCGGCATCAAACCGATCTACGACACCAAGGATGATCTCACGATCCTGGCAGGCATTGCGAACGGCCTGGCCAAGGTGACCGGCGACAAACGCTTCCGCGACTACTTCAAGTTCGAGCACGAAGGCAAGCGGAGCATTTACATCCAGCGTTTGCTCGACACCTGCACGACGACCGCGGGTTACAAGCTCGGCGATATCATGGCCGGCAAGTATGGGCCGCCGGGCGGATGTCTCATGAACTTCCGGACTTACCCGCGCATTCCGTTTTACGAGCAGGTTCATGACAGTTGGCCGTTCTACACGGACACGGGCCGGCTCCATTCTTACAGCGACGATCCCACCGCGATCAGTTGCGGAGAAAACTTCATCGTTCACCGCGAAGGGCCTGAAGCCACGCCGTACCTGCCCAATGTCATCGTCAGCTCCAACCCGTGGGTGCGGCCAAATGATTACGGAATTCCGCTCACGGCCGAGCACTGGGATGAACGCACGGTGCGCAACGTCAAATTGCCCTGGGCCGAGGTCAAGAATACGAAAAACTTTCTCTGGCGCCGCGGTTTCCAGTTTTATTGCCTCACGCCCAAGTCGCGGCACAGCGTCCATTCTTCCTGGGCCAACGTGGATTGGCACTTGATCTGGAACTCGAACTTCGGCGACCCGTATCGCATCGACAAGCGCTTGCCCAACGTCAGCGAGCATCAAGTGCACATGAATCCGCAAGCCGCGCGCGATCTCGGACTGAAGGATGGCGACTACGTGTATGTGGATGCGAACCCCGCGGATCGCCCGTATCTTGGCGCGACGCCTTCCGATCCGTTTTACAAGGTGAGCCGCCTGATGCTGCGGGTGACCTTCAACTCGGCCTATCCGTATCATGTCATTATGATGAAGCACGGAACGTTCATCGCGACCGAGAAGACCGTGCGTGCGCAGCAGACGCGGCCGGATGGGTTGTCGCTGACGGAGACGGGCTACATCTCGAACTTCCGGTTTGGTTCCCAACAATCCATCAACCGGAACTGGCACATGCCGATGCACCAGACCGACACGCTCTTCCACAAAACCAAAGCGTTCATGGGATTTATTTTTGGCGGTGAAGCGGACAATCACGCGATCAACACCGTGCCCAAGGAATGTCTGGTCCGCGTCACCAAAGCCGAAGACGGCGGACTGGGCGGCAAAGGCCCATGGAAGCCTGGCACGGAGGGCTTGTCGCCCGATGCGGAGAACGACGTGATGAAGAAGTATTTGGCCGGGGGCTACGGCATTGCCGGCGCGCCCACCAAAGCCGGATTCGAATAGGGATTGAGAATATGAAGACGAACGATTCCACGGCTCGCACGGCGTCGAATCAGACACCAAAAGCGAGAGAGATGACGCCGAAAAACGGTTGTGAAGAAGCAGAAGAACAAAACACTGAGACGCCCAAACCCCGCTGGACTCTGGGGCGCCGCGAGCCCGGGCCGCGGTGCCGGCGACGCGGGTTGGTGTGTGATGCCCCGCTTGGGTTGAAGAATTAATATGCCCAAAGACGAATTTGATCCGGAAGATCCGATGGAACTTTGCGGCGTCGGTCTGGTCACGGACGAAGACACAACCGACGCGATGGCAGAGTGCTTTATCGAGGAGTTCATGCGCCTGGGTTACAACCCCAAGCAGATCCTCGCGTTGTTCCGGAACCCTTATTACATCGGCGTGAACATGGTGCTGCAGAATCTCGGCGAACCGTTCGTGCGCGAGCGGATCGCCGAGGTGTTTGCGCGTTGGGGGAAACCGGTCACCTGGCAGGCTGGAGCCGCGATCCCCCTCACCCCGGCCCTCTCCCAAGGGGAGGAGAACCCTTTGGCGTGCGGGTTCAAATCGGAAGCCCTGGCCACTTCGCCTGCGATGGAATCAATGTTCCCTCTCCATGAGGGAGAGGGCCAGGGTGAGGCGAAACGGCGCGAACTTTCATCGGAGGCCTCCGAACGGAACCAGGCGATCCCAGTTGATCCGAACATGACGGACCCGATGGGGGGCGCGATTCCTCGGTTGGATAACTAGCCGGACACCGATTTCACGATTTAACGATTTAACCATTTAACCAGAAGATGCGATGAGCAAGGTCTTAAACTGGCAACTGGGCCGCGACATGGAGTATCCCTATGACGCGGCGTTCCCGAATTCCCAATTCGCGTTTGTCTTCAACTTGAACCGCTGCATCGGCTGCCAGAGTTGCACCATGGCGTGCAAGTCCACGTGGACGTTCTCCAAGGGGCAGGAAAACATGTGGTGGAACAACGTCGAGACCAAGCCCTACGGCGGTTATCCGCACCACTGGGACGTCAAGCTCCTCGATCTGCTCGATCAAGCCAATCCCGGAGGCCAAACCTGGAACAGCCAACCGAAGGACCTCAAAGCTCCCTACGGCCAATTCAAAGGCAAAACCATTTTTGAAGTCGCGCAAACGAACGTCAGCCCGGAAGGCGCCCAGCGCGCCCTGGGTTATCTGCCGACGGATGAAGAATGGTCCGCGCCGAATCGTTACGAGGACAATCCCACCGGCGGCCAAAAAGGGCAGAAGGGACAGTATTTCACGGGCGGCGAGGCCTTGCCGCAGCACAAGACGTGGTTCTTCTATCTCGCGCGCATCTGCAATCACTGCACATATCCCGCCTGCCTGGCCGCTTGTCCCCGCAACGCCATCTATAAACGGCCCGAAGACGGCATCGTCCTGATCGATCAGGAACGCTGCCGCGGTTACCGGAAATGCATGGAGGCTTGTCCGTACAAGAAAAGTTTCTATCGAGGCACGACGCGGACGAGCGAGAAATGCATCGGATGTTTCCCGCGCGTCGAAGGCCGCGATCCCGATGGCGGCGGCTTGCCGATGCAAACGCGTTGCATGGCGGCGTGCGTCGGGCACATTCGCTTGCAGGGCCTGGTGCAAATGAATTCGGACGGCACGTGGAAAGAAGACCGCTATCACCCGCTTTACTATCTGGTGCACGTCGCGAAGGTCGCGCTGCCGCTTTACCCGCAATTCGGCACCGAACCGAACGGCTACTATATTCCGCCGCGCTGGGTGCCTCGCGCGTACTTGCGGCAAATGTTCGGGCCGGGCGCCGACGCCGCCGTCGAGAAATACGCCAATCCCGATCGCGAACTGCTGGCGGTTCTGCAACTGTTCGGCAAGGACGCCCGGATGTGTTTCCGCTACGAGATCAAGGAAGGTCCGAAGGTGTTCGAGACCGAAATTCGCGGCAAGAAGTTCGAACTCTACAACGACACCATCATCGGCTACGGCAAGGACGGGAGGAAGATCATCGAAACGACCGTCGAGGAACCGTTGCACGTCCGAGGAGCCCAGCATGCCAACTCCATCTGAAGAATTGCGGAGTGCGGAGTGCGGAGTGCGGAATGAGAGTCCGCGCTCGGTGTTCGGGAACTTCAAAACCAACCGCGCGCCGGGTCCCCTCACGCCGGTCCACTCCAGTGGAGAATCTCCAAGGCTTTCCCCTCCCCACGAAACTGATTCAACCGCGGATTACGCGGATAACACGGATAAAATCGCTTCTTCATCCGCGAAATCCGCGGAATCCGTGGTTAAAAAACCGATTCAAGCGTTCAATGTGCGAAACGGTTCGGAGAATTCTCTCCGTGAGGGGGAGGGGGAACACGGTGTTGGCATTGGTCTGCAGGTCGAGACACTGCAAAATTCCATCGACCGCGCATTGGCGCGGTCCTTCCTTTACCGCATTTTGGCGAAGGCGTACGAGTATCCGACGGAGGAAGGCTGGAACTGGCTCGCGCAGCCCACCGTCCAGGGCGCCTTCTGGACTTCGGTTCTGGTTTTGACCTGTGATCCATCGTTGCCGGTAACTTCTCATGAAGCGCAAGGTGGGGCGAGCCTGTCCTCAGCGAGGCGAACGGGCCGTGTTCCAGGCTCGTCGAGCGGCTCGCCGGGACGGACTCGCCCTACCGTGTCCAGGGGAGCGCCCGCGCCCGCGCGTGTTTCCGCCGGCGCGTTGCCAGCGGATGCGGTGTCCGCACCAAGGGCAGAATGCTGCCTGCCGGCGGTGCCGGACGGCGGCGAGGCGCCGCAAACCGCACGCGGGGCGCGTGCGCTCCTCGAAAGCTCTCTGAGGAACCGGGCCGGCCAATTACTCCGGCATCTGCAACGCCGGAACTTCGAGCCGTTCCTCCAGGATTACATCGCGGTCTTTGGCCACGCGGCTCGCGGTTCGTGCCCGTTGAATGAAATCGAATATGGGGATCTGAAAGCCGATCCGCTCTTCCAACCTCATCGCCTGGCGGATCTGGCGGCCTACTACCGCGCGTTCGGCCTCGAAATCACCGAGGACGCGACGGAGCGTCCGGACCACATCTGCATTGAGCTGGAATTCATGTCGGTGCTCGCCGCCAAGGAAGCCTACGCTCTCGAACACCAACTGGACGACCTCGAGTTGCCCGTGTGCCGCGACGCTCAGAAGGGTTTTCTTCGCGAGCATCTCGGCCGTTGGACCCCCGCTTTCGCGCGGCGGCTCGCGCGAGTCGCTGGAGAAGGCGTGCTCGGAGCTTTGGCGGAATTCACCCTTGAATTCATCGAGGAGGAATGCCGGCGGCTTGGCGTCGCCGCCGGAAGCGAAGATCTCCTGCTTCGTCCGGTGGATGAAGCGGACGAGAGCCTTTGCGCAAGCTGCGGAATCCGCAGTCTGCCGCCCGGAGCCACGGCGGTTACGTAGTTGCCTTAGTGGTCGTGGACATAAATACGATGACGTTCGCGGCAAGGGATTTTGCGGCCAGACAAGGCGCGAGCGACGAGCATACCCATCCGCGGTCTGTAAGGAGCGAGCCACGAAGTCTGGCCGCAAAAGAACTGCCGCCCTCCGGGTTGCGCCCCATTTGGCCTGTGGCTTTGACCAAGTCCGAACATCTGGCGGTTGTGCTCCATCGCCATTCGAGTTTCGTGCTTTCGTATTCTTTCGACATTCGACGTTAGGAATCGGTCATTTCCGCCATGAGGCTTCTCTTTGACGACGAATTGATCGAGAGCGTGGTCTTCCTGTGCGTGAGCGGGAAGCGCGCCGGAATTCCCGCGCTACAGATTCGCCGCTATTACCGCGAACGCGAGAGGGCCTACGCGATGTCGGATCCGGACGAGCGGAATGCGGGTTTCGCGCGCCTTCACGCCGCGTGGTTTCACGAATGGGATCTCGACCGAGGGTTGGCTGCAGTCGCTGCGGATTTCCCGCTGTTGGAGCCATCCCTCCAGGCGATGGCGTTTCGCAAAGCGCGCAACAAATTCGAAGAGGGCGCCGATCTCTACGTGAACGCGAGCGGCGAACGCCATGGCGTTGTGGCGCTGCGAGCCGAGCGCTTCGCGCGCGACGCGGCGTTGCGGGCCTTTCTCAATCACGAACTGATGCACGTCAGCGATATGGTCGATCCGTCTTTTGGTTATGCGCGCGATGCGAGCCAGTTTGGCGAAACGGCCTCGCAGAAGCGTCTCGTTCAAGAACGCTACCGGCTGCTCTGGGACGTCACCATTGACGGCCGGCTCACGGGCCTGGGTCGCGCGACGGAGGCAGCGATGGAACGGAGGCGCGATGAATTCGAGCGCGCCTACAACTTCCTCGACGCCGATCAACGCCGCGCGCTTTTCGAGTCATTGTGGACCGGCGCTTCTCCGCGTCACCCGGCGTTGCTGGACCTGGCGCGCGATCCACGCGGCTTGAGCGGTTCGCATCGGCGGGCGCCGGGCGCGCCGTGCCCTTTGTGCGGTTTCGCGGCATTTGATTGGATTGAAGGGCCCGCGCTGAAAGAGGATACTGTGTTCGCGATCCGGAAAGAATTTCCCGCGTGGACTCTTGAGGAAAGTGTATGTCACCGTTGCGCGGAGATTTACGAAGCGCCGACCGGCCTGGAACTGCCGGCCACGGTCTGTCTCTGACGGCAGTCCCGATTCGCGTGTGTGTGGCAAGACAGGAAGCAAAAGAACTCGTGACAATCGCGCGATAGCCAAAAAAAGGGTGAAGAAAAGCCAAACAATGTGCAGCCTCCTTCCAACCTCCGTGTAGCATTATCCGCAAAGACGCAGCGACGGGATCCGACACGGGAAACCAAGAACAAAAACCTATGAACTCCGAAGTGAACTCTGTTCCCCCGAAAAAAAGAACCGGCCTGGCCCGATTCGGCCCGCCCAGGCGGCTGGCTGTTCTGGGCACGCTGTTGGCCGCCTCCATCCTGGTTTCGTGCGTGAGTGTCACGCGCGTCGTCGTGGCGCCGCCCAATATCCCCGGGGCCACGTTCGTCGGCTCGGAAACTTGTGCGCAGTGTCACGAGAACATTACGAAGGGATTTCACGCCGCGACCCACGCGCGGTTGAAGGCGCCCGGCCAAAATGCGGCCAACGTGGGCTGCGAATCGTGCCACGGCCCCGGCAGCCTGCACAGCGAATCGGGCGGCGCGCACCACACGATCATCAACCCGCGGAAATCCCCGGACGCGTGTTTTCAGTGCCATCTGGACAAGCGGGGCGAGTTCAACCTGCCGCACCATCACCCGGTCGTGGAGGGCAAGATCAGTTGCGGGGATTGCCACGATCCGCACAAAGGCGACGCCGTCATCGGCGGAGGCACGGCGCTGGCCACGGAGTTCGACACGTGCGGTCGTTGTCATACGGCGCAACGCGGCCCGTTCGTTTTCGAGCACGAAGCCGTTCGCGAAGGCTGCACGACTTGCCACGCAGTCCACGGTTCGGTGAATCAGAGAATGCTCAAGGAACGGAATTCGATGCTGTGCATGAAATGCCATTTCCAGCAGCAGACGACGGCCGGCCGCATTGTCATCGGCGGGCAGGATCATACCACGCGGCTGCCTCGGGGCAGTTGCTGGTCGGCGGGCTGTCACGAAGCCGTGCACGGCTCACAGATTGGTTCGTCTCTCAGATTTTAACGGCCGCAAACTCACTAACCCAGTAGGAGCATCGATGAACGCACTAGATCGGCGAGCAAACAGACGGCAGCAATTCGCTCTGGTCACTTCCGCGCTGTTCAGCGCCGGATTGATCAATTGGCCCGCCCAGGCGGCCGACCCGGGAGCCTCCGCCGCCGCGGCCGGAGACAAAAAACCCGCGCTGGAAAAGAAAGCGGACGACACGGCCGCGGACTACCGCAACTGGTTCGACGTCTCGGCCGGCGGCGTGTTGCTGCAAGGCGACAAAGCGGCTTACCAGCGCCGATACGGGCTGCCTGGCAGCGCTTTTGGCGGCGTGGAAAGTTTTCATTACGAGCAGGACGTGGGCAAGAAGGGTCTCTTCTCCATCGAGGGGCGAGGCATCTTCGACACCGATGACTATTCGCTGAAACTCGAGTTGTCCAATCCGGAGATCGGCTATCTTCGCGCCGGATACAAGGAGTTCCGGTCTTGGTTCGACGGCAGCGGCGGGTACTTTCCCAGGAACGGCCAATGGTTCTCGATCTACGATGAAGAGTTGACGCTAGACCGTGGCGAAGCGTGGTTCGAAGGCGGCCTCACGCTGCCGGACAAACCGGAACTCACGTTCCGATACAGCCATCAATTCCGGGATGGACGCAAGGACTCGACGATTTGGGGCGACTCCAACACCACCGGCGGAGCGGGCGCGCGCGGCATTGTCCCGGCGTTTAGAGACCTTGACGAGGAGCGGGACATTTTTGCGGCCGACGTGAAGCACAAGATCGGCAACACTGACCTCGGCGCCGGCTTGCGCTACGAATTCTCCAAGAACGACAATTCGCTCAATATTCGGCGGCGCCCCGGTGAAGCCACCGGCGATCGCGTCCTCACCCACCGCGAAGGAGTGGACACCGACCTGTTCAACGCCCACGCCTTTACAGAGACTCGGCTGAACGAGAAAGTCCTCGTCACCACCGGTTATTCGTTCACGACTCTCGATACGGATATCTCCGGCAGCCGCATTTACGGCGCGGACTACGATCCGATCTACGACCCGCTCTTTGCGCGGCGGCAGCAGCGGGACGAAGGTTTCTTCGGTTTGACCGGCGGCGCGCAAGTCAAACAACACGTGGGCAACTTCAATCTGATGCTCACGCCCTGGAGCGGTTGGGCCATTGTGCCGTCGGTGCGCGTGGAGAAACAGGACCTGGACGGAGTGGCGGAATTCACCGAAACGAACGTGGGCGCAGGCCCGGCGTTCGCGGCGGTCTCCGAGGGTTTGCTGAACTTGCGCGAGCGCGGATTTCTGGATGTATCGCAGAGCCTGGAAGCGCGTTACACCGGCCTCACGAACTGGACCTTTTATGCGCGAGCCGAGTTGCTCGAAGGCGAAGGCGATTTGATGGAGCGCGAACTGGAAGCGACCACAGGCGTGGTGGATCTGGTCCGGGACACGGACTCGACCCGTTTTACCCAGAAATACGTCGCCGGCGCCAACTGGTATCCGATCCGGCGCCTCAATATGGGGGCGCAGTACTACCATAAGATCCGGGAGAACAGTTACGACCACCTCCTCGATACGCCGGCTACCAATGCGCCGCCGTCCTCCAATCGCTATCCGGCGTTTTTCCGGGACCAGAATTTCGAGACGGACGACGTGAACGTGCGGGTGACAATGCGTCCGCTGGACAATGTGACTCTGGTCAGCCGATACGATTTCCAGCTTTCGACCATCGAGACCATCGGAGATTACCTGGCGCCGGTCCAGAGCGCCGAGGCGCGCAGCCATATTCTGAGCCAAAGCGTGTCGTGGACTCCGATCCCCCGGCTCTACTTGCAAGCGAGCCTCAATTATGTTTGGGACAAGACCCAATCGCCCACAGCCCGGTCCGTGCCCGGCACGAACCTGGTGTCGAACGTGGACAACAGTTACTGGAATGCAACAGCCGCGGCGGGCTACGCGCTGTCGGACAAGACCGATTTGCAGGCGCAGTACTTCTATTATCGCGCGGACAACTACGCGGATGACTCCCAATTCACCCAGCCTTACGGCGTCGGCGCTGAAGAGCACGGCGTCACCGCTGCGATCATCCATCGCATTCGGAAGAACCTCGTCAGCACGGTGAAATACGGCTACTTCCAGAATCGGGACGAAACCTCCGGCGGCCACAACGACTACGAAGCTCACCTGGTTTACTCGAGCTTGCGGTACTTGTTCTAAATTTAACGCACGCCTTGACCTGGGGACCGCACGCGCCCCCGCGTGCTGTGGTCGGCGCCCTCGCCGACCACACTCTTCCGTCAAGAAATGCGATCGTCTGATGGCGCGGCTTCTACGACTTTCCGATCGGCGAGGCTCCGGTGTATGCGTTTAGCGTAGCGCAGATTTCAATCTATCAGTATCGCCCGAAATCGTCGCGCGCCGCGACGATTCCCGGAGCGCGGACAGCCTTGTCCGCGCGCTGCTTGCCTCTGCGGACGACTCGCGGACATGGCTGTCCGCGCTCCTTTGGTTGCGGCCACGCCGCGCTGCGCCGTATTCGCGGAATCGCATTCCGCAAAACTCCGACAAGCTCAAGGGCTCTGGAGATCGCCGTAGCGAACCGATTGCAAATCGGCCGATCCGGGTCATTCCCCTTCAGCCTGCAACAGCTTGGGGAAAACACGCCAAGCCCAGACCAGCACGCCGCCGATCCAGGCGATCGCGCCGTAGTTATAGTGGGAAACCATAATCTTCGGCCAGAAATCGCCGCTGACGCGCGTCGCCATGCCGAGCAGCATCAGGCCGACCGCGATCAGAAGCCAGCCATGGCGTTCCCGCAGCTTGGGCAGATTGCCGCTGTGGCCAAAGACAACCCGCGTGGCGACGGTGAACGTCATGACAGCAAAGCCGCCGATCAACGTCAGGTGCAGCAGGCTCACGCGATAAGCCGGAACCAGCGCGATCAGAATAAATCCGCCGACCAGAGCGGCGAACGCGATTCGCAACGACGTGGCCAGCGCGTTGCCTGCCTCGGTTCCGCGCCTGGAAAATGGAAATTCCAGGGCGAGGTAACCCAGGGCCGTCGCAAATCGAACCGCATAGGCCGAGCGATGCCAGCCTTCGACCTCCAGGAAGAACGACGCCACGATCACGATTCCCGCAACCAGCGCCCGGGCCGCTTTCTTCCGCCATTCGGCCGAGGGGGCGAGCATTTCGGGAAAATCATGCGAGCTCTTCTGCCCGAAGAACCGCGGCAAAATGAATGGCCCCACGCCGAGAATCGGAAGCAGCACGAATCCCTGATACGACAGCAGCCGCTGCAAGAGGACCCAGTAAGCCCCGCCTTCCTCCCCGCCGGGCTGGAACACCGCCAGCGCGGCTCCGGAAAGCGCGCACGCGAAGGCCAATCCCACGAGCACGAACCCCGGCGGCGGCGTGTCCTGGCGTTTTCTCGCGCGGTTGAGCATCAGGACCGCGAACAGCGTCAATAGCGCCAGGAAGATTCGATCTCCCCAAAGTATCTTCTGCATCGCGTAGGCCGTTACCATCGAGACGTGCAGAGAGAGAATCAGCAGGACGTTGCGCAAGCCCAGCGGCTCGGCGGATAGCATGCGCGGCAGCGCCGTGCCGAGAAATCCAAAGACGAACGCTCCGAAAAATCCGGAGGCCATGATCCGCGCGTGGCCCTGGCCCGGATAGAAGCTGCTGAATCCCCAGAAATGCAGCGGCCACAGCAAAACCCCGGTAATCCCGGCCAGCACGCCGGTTGGGAAAAATATGCGAAACGGCTCCTGAGCCAGATCCGCAACGGTCGCGCGCCGTGATAAGCCTGCCATAGCCTGGTCTGTGTTCGCCCGCGGAGTTTCCGTAAGAGCGCTCCTGTTGCCAAGCGCGATCCGGATCCTCTTGTGAGCCTCGTGGTAGGGCGAGCATGTCCCCAGCGAGCCGAGGCGGCATGGACAAGTTCGTGTTGCATATGCAACATAGATTTGTCCATCGCAGCATCGCAGAGATGCGCTTGCACCGGACGTGTTCCGGGTACGTCGAGCGGCTCGCCGGGGCGGACTCGCCCTACCTCGCCTTACCGCCTGACCTTGCCAAGGATCGTTCACCTCGATAATTTTCCGGGCGTGGTCGATGCCGGAGATTCTTATGAAAATGATTCTGAAAGCCAGTCTGGTCGCGGCGCTTTGTTGCCTCGCCGGGACGGCCCTCGCCGCTGATTCCGCCGCGCTCTGGGACAAACATTGCGCCTCTTGCCACGCCAAGGATGGAAGCGGCAACACCCGCATGGGCAAGAAGGTCGGGGTCAAAGATTATCGTGACGCGAAAGTTCAGGAAGCGTTGAAGGATGACAAAGCCTTCAAAGCGATCAAAGAGGGTCTCACCGAGAAAGGCGAGGAGAAGATGAAGCCGCTCGGGGACAAGCTCACGGACGCGGAGATCATGGAGCTGATCAAATTCCTGCGCAGTTTGAAGAAGGCTCCTTAGGCCGCCCAAGAATCGCCAGGTCCATGAAAGGTTGTTGAAACCCCCTCCTCTTCCTCCTCGCCCCGTGAGGAACAAGAGGGGAGAGGATTGAGGAGAGGGGAAAAACCAATGAAGATGGCTCTCCTCTCCCCGTCCCTCTCCTCCCTTCGCAGGGAAGAGAGGGCGAATTCCAAGTTGCGATGACCGATTCCTCTGACAATCCACGCCACCCGCGCCTGGTGCGAAACTGGCTGAGCCTGGCGGGATTTATTCTCGCGATTGGGAGCTTCTTCGCTTTCGTGCTGCTGTTCGCCATCGACCTGATGGCCGAGCACCGCAATCCCTACATGGGCATCCTGACCTACGTGGTTGCGCCCGGCTTTCTGATCTCGGGGATGGCGCTCGTGGCCGCGGGCGTGATCCTGCACCGGTGGCAGCTTCATAAGGCGTTGCCCGGCGCGCCGGCTCCGCGCATCACGATTGATCTGGCCCGCCCGCAGGACAAGAAACTTCTCGCGGGATTTCTGGTTGGCACGCCGATTTTCCTGCTCCTGACCGCATTCGGCAGCCATCGCACGTATCAGGTGAGCGAGTCGGTCCAATTCTGCGGCCAGGCGTGCCACACGCCGATGAAACCGGAGTTCGTCACCTACCAGAACTCGCCGCACGCGCGGGTGTCTTGCGTGGAATGCCACGTCGGGCCTGGCGCGGCATGGTATTTCAAATCGAAGCTGAACGGCGTCCGCATGCTCGCCTCCACCGTGGCCAACAATTTCGAGCGGCCCATCAAAACGCCGATCAAGAATCTGCGCCCGGCCCAGGAGACGTGCGAACATTGTCATTGGCCGGAGAAATTCGTCGGCAACGTGGAACGCACTTACTCGCACTTTCTCGCCGACGAAACCAACACGCCCTTCACTGTCCGGATGTTGCTCAACGTCGGGGGAGGCGAAACCCGCTCCGGACGCGCCGGCGGCATCCACTGGCACATGAACCTCGGAAACAAGGTCGAGTACTTCGCCAGCGACGAACAACGGCAGGTGATTCCCTGGGTCCGGTTCACCGATCCGCAAGGGGTCGTGACGGAATACCGCACGAAGGATTTTCAAGGCGAACCCAAGCCGTTGGAGATTCGCCGTCTGGACTGCATGGATTGCCACAACCGGCCCGCCCACCATTTTCGCTCGCCGAATGAAGCGGTCGATCTCGCGATGTCCGTGGGACGAATCGATCCCCGTTTGCCGTGGGTGAAATCGAACTCTGTCGAAGTGTTGACGCGGAACTACGCGACCGAGTCCGAGGCGCTCCAGACAATCGCCGCCGTGTTGCGCGCCGCCTACACGGACTATTCCAAAATCGACTCGCTGGTGGGCGAGGTGCAGGACATTTTTCGCAACAACTTCTTCCCGGAGATGAAAGCCAACTGGCGCGTGTATCCGGACAACATCAGCCACAAGAACTGGGCCGGGTGTTTCCGGTGCCATGACGGGCGGCACAAGACGGCGGACGGGAAACGCTCCATCAAAGCGAGCGATTGCAACTCTTGCCACATCATCCTGGCCCAGGGCAGCGGTCCGCAACTCGAGACGCTGAACCCCAAGGGCCTTCCCTTCTTCCACATCGACGCCGAGTACTCCGACTTCGCCTGCGCAGAGTGCCACACCGGCGGACTGGTCAAGTGAATCTCCTTCTTTGTTTCGGATTTGGGATTTCGGATTTCGCAATTTGGCCTTAAGGGTCCGTGCAAAAATAACTTCGGATTTTGGCGGGAGCGCCACCTGGCCTGCGGCGAGGAGTGAGCGAGGGAGCATCCCCGCAGCGGTCTGTGACCGAGCGAACGACGAAGCCGCAGGCCAGGCGCCGCCCCGCCCCGAAGGGCTGGGGCTGTTTGGCTCTCTGGCGTTGTTGCTCGCTCCTTTCAGACCGCAGCGGGTCTGCTCGTCGCTCGCGCCTAGCCAGAGAGCCAAACAGCCTCCAGCAAAATCCGAAGTTATTTTTGCACGGACCCTAAGGCCAGGTATCCAAAAGAAGGAGATCAATTGCCAAGATTCGAGCAGCAGTCGGACGCGTCCGCCCGTAGGTTCGCGGTGTTGGGGCCAGACCAATATTGGCCATGGCCAGGACAAGAATTCTGAAAGCACATAACCATTCCGAGAGATTCATGAAAAGACTGATATTGCTAACGGGCGCTCTGCTCTTCGCCACCGTGATGACCGCGCGCGGCGCCGACGTGAAAGAGGTCTGGGACAAGAACTGCGCTTCCTGCCATGGCAAAGACGGCAAAGGCGAAACCAAAGCGGGCAAGAAAGCCGGCGCGAAAGATCTGACTGATGCCAAGTACCAGGCGACTTTCACCGACGACCGGATGGTCAAGCAAATCAAGGAGGGCATGAAAGACAAGAACGGCAAAGAGCTGATGAAGCCTTTCGCGGACAAATTGTCCGACGAGGAGATCAAACAAATCGTCGCGTATGTCCGCGCGTTCAAGAAGTGAACCTCAATACTGAAACTGGATACGTATGAAAAAGATCATGTGGTTAAGCCTGGGCCTTCTCTGCGCGACCGCGGTTTCGACCCTCGCGGCGGATGTCAAAGAGAACTGGGACAAGCAATGCGCCAAGTGCCACGGCCCTGACGGCAAAGGCGACACCAAAATGGGCAAGAAATCCGGAGTTAAAGACTACAGCGATGCGAAGGTCCTCGCGGAATTGAAGGATGACCTCGCCTTCAAGCACGTCAAAGAAGGCATGAAGGAAGGCGACAAAACGAAAATGAAACCGTACGGGGACGTGCTGAGCGACACCGAGATCAAAGCGCTCGTCGCGTATATTCGAGAGTTTGGCAAGAAGTAACTGCGTTCCTCTGCCATGCACCGAGGCGGGCCTTGCGCCCGCCTTTTTTGTTTCTCAGAAGGCGGGCCATTTAACCCATTCAACGGTTTAACGATGTAACGTTGCAACGGCTTCGGTTGCGGCTTCCGCGCCGCAGTTATCTGCGGTTGAGCCGTTGGGATTGATTGCCCCGCCTGCTGCGCGTCACCAGACAAAAAAAGCCTAAACTTCAGCAATCCACACGAAGCAATCCGTGGAGCGGATGACTAGCGTTATCCCTGTTTTATGCGGCTTCACATTCCTCCTCAAATCTCCCGGCTGCTCCTGCTCACGGCGGTGATCGTGACGCTCTATCTGACGGCCCGGTATTTTTTGACGCCTCAATCCTTCGGCATGTATGGCTGGTACCGCGCGGTGGCGCTCGATGAGATTGCCGCGCGGCCCACGACGTATGCCGGCCAGAAGGCCTGTGACGAGTGCCACTCGGAAGTGGTCCAGCGCCTGGCCAAATACGAACACAAAACCGTGGCTTGCGAATCGTGCCATGGCACGGGCCAGGCGCACGCCGAGAACCCGGATGTTTCCGTCAGCAAATTGACCTACAGCCATTGCGTGCGTTGTCACGAGGCTGACCCGGCGCGTCCGAAATGGCTCAAGCAGGTCAAGTCCAAGGAGCATTACACCGGGCAGCGTTGCACGGAATGCCACGTGCCTCATCAACCGAACGAAGTTCCATGAAGAAACTCTTAGAGCTTGTTTTGAAAATGGGTGGAACGGGCTACCAGCCCGTTTTCGGCGGCAACCTGCCGCCGAAAATCGCAACGAGCCAGCGGCCAGTTCCATCCAAAGGGCATTTTCAAAGCCTGCCCTTAGGCCGTCGCAGCGTTCTGCGCGCCCTCACTGGCGCTCTGGCCGGCGCCCTCACTCTGTCCCTGTCCCGCAAAGCCAAAGCGGCGGTGCAGAAAATGTTGGTGTCATCGCACACGCCCAAAGGTTACGACCCCACCAAACACAAATGGCTCATGGCGATCGACGTGGACCGTTGCATCGGCTGCGGGTTGTGCGTCGAAGCGTGCAAGACCGAGAACGCCGTGCCGGTCGGGCCGAATTATTTCCGCACCTGGATCGAGCGCTACGTCATTACCCGGCCGGAACCCGGCTCCGGCGAGATGCGCGGCGAGACCCTCGTCGATTCGCCCAACGGAGGGATGCACGGTTTTCCACCGAGTTTGGTGCCCAAAGAGCAAATCCTGAAATCCTTTTACGTGCCGAAGCTCTGCAACCTCTGCGAGCATTCGCCGTGTTCCCAGGTCTGCCCGGTGGGCGCGACTTTCGACACGCCGGACGGGGCGGTGCTGGTCGATCCCAAATACTGCATTGGCTGCGGGTTTTGCATTCAAGCCTGTCCGTACGGCTGCCGGTTCATGAATCCGGTCACGAAAACGGCCGAAAAATGTTCGCTGTGTTACCACCGGATCACTCGCGGGCTTAAGCCGGCCTGCGTGGAAGTCTGCCCGACCGAGGCCCGCGTCTTCGGCGATCTGAAGAACCCGGTGGCGAACGATCCGATCCACCGCTTCATCGAGAAGAACAAAGCGGCGCAAAGCCTCAAACCGCACCTCGGAACCGCGCCGCGCGTTCTCTACGCCGAACTGGACAAGGAAGTGCGCTAGTATGAATCACAACCTCACCAATAGCATCGTTGATATTCTGCCGCGTGTCGAAGGCTTCGCTTATCCGAACGAAGCGACCGTCCACCCGCTGTGGAGCGTTCTGATTGTCGTTTATCCGTACGTGACCGGATTGGTCGCGGGCGCGTTCATCATGGCCTCGCTCGTCCGCGTCTTCAACGTGCGGGCGCTGGAGCCGGTGTACCGCCTTTCCTTGCTCACCTCGCTTGCGTTTTTGTTGTGCGCTCCCATGCCGTTGCTCCTTCATCTGGGACACCCGGAGCGGTGCTTCGAGATCATGATAACGCCGCATCTGAGTTCGCCGATGGCAATGTTCGGATTCGTGTACGCCTGGTACCTGATGGCGGTGTTGCTCCTGGAACTCTGGTTCGATTACCGCAGCGACTTCGTCGGGTGGTCGCGAGCGCAGGCCGGGTTGCGCGGCGTGATCTACCGCGCGTTCACGCTCGGCGTGCATGACGTTTCGGAGCCGGCGCTGCGGTTGGACGCGCGCATGGGGCGGATCATTTCCATCGTCGGCATTCCTTCGGCCTTTCTGCTCCACGGCTACGTGGGGTTCATTTTCGGTTCGATCAAGGCCAACCCGTGGTGGGGCAACGTGCTCATGCCGATCATTTTCATTTTCTCCGCGATTGTCTCCGGCATGGCGTTGTGCGTTTTCATCTACATGGTCTTGAGCTGGGCGCGGCGGGTTCCCGCCAGCACCGACTGCCTGGATACCATGGGGAAATTCCTCTTCTTCGCGCTGGTCATTGATGCGGCGATTGAGAGTCTGGATTGGATTCACCGGCTTTATTCGGCGGACGAATCGATTCACATCCTCAAATCGCTCGCGGCGGGCCGGCTTTTTTACACGTTGCTCGTCGGCCAGGCCTTCTTCGGCACGCTGGTGCCTTTGTTGCTGCTCGGCGCCGTTCAACTCTTCCGGCGGCGGCTCACGGAATCCGCACGGCATTGGATCTATTTCATTGGCAGCGTGCTGATCCTGGTGGGGGTGCTGTCCATGCGCTGGAACGTCGTCATCGGCGGCCAACTGTTCTCGAAGAGCCTGCGGGGATTCATGGATTACAAACTGGAATTCGCCGGGCACGAAGGCTGGCTGTTGTCTCTCGCGCTGCTGGCTTTGCCGTTCGTTTTACTGGGAGTTTTCATCAAGCTCTTTCTGCCTTTGGCCTCGGCCCAGACTGCGCAGGCTCAGCAGTCCTGACGCTGCTCAAGAAATGAAGACAAATGGCCAAATCCGGGAGAGCGAGGGACGTCCCGGAAATCGATATTGACCGCGCAAACAGCCCGACTCAGGGCCAAAACGAAAATCACTTCACTGAAAATGAACTCACGAAACAAATCGATTCTGCTCGGCATCGCGCTCCTGGGCGCGGCCCTGGCTGCAGCTCAGGCGGAGGACGTGAAGGCTCTTTACGAAAAGGAATGCGCCAAATGCCACGGCAGCGACGGCAGAGGCGACACCAAGATGGGCAAAAAGCTTGGCGCCAAGGACTACACCGATCCCGCCGTCCTGGCGAAGATGAAGGACGACGCCGCGTTCAAAGCGATCAAGGAAGGGCTGAAGGATAAAGCGGACAAGACGTTGATGAAACCCTTCACCGATCTGACGGATGATCAGATCAAGGCGCTGATTGCTTACATGCGCGCCTTTCCGAAAAAGTGATTGGGTCCCTGGCGGTTTGGCTCAGCGTTCCCATCACCCCGGCCCTCTCCCCAGGGGAGAGGGAGACTTGATCCCCGCAGCGGGAAGAATCAGAAGCGGACAGCCAACAGGCCGCCGTGGCGAATGGAGAACCCTCTCCCTGGAGAGCGTATGTGTTTAGCTTGCCATCCGCGTAGGGCAGAGCCGCCCTCTATCAGAATGGCTCGAAATCGTCGCTGGTCGCTACGATTCTCGGAGCGCGGACAGCCTTGTCCGCGCGTTGCTTGCATCTGCGGACGACTCGCGGACAAGGCTGTCCGCGCTCCTTTGGTTGCGGCTACGTCGCGCTGTGCCGTATCCGCCGATTTGGATTCGGCGGCGCTTCGACCCGTTCCAGAGCCCTGGAACCTCTCGAACCCCTGCGGAATGCAGTTCCGCGATACGGCAGATTACAAATCTGCGCTACGCGTGGGGCCGGGACCCAAAGCACTGTTCACCTTGATTCAATCATGAACCCAGAACCCAATCCCTCCGGAGGAATCAGCCGTTCCTTATTGTTGCGCAACTGGACGAGCCTGCTCGGTCTCATCATCATTGTTGCCAGCGTATTCGCGTTCTTCCTGCTGTTCCTGCTGGATTCGCTCGCGCACTTCGCCAATCCGTACGTCGGGGTTCTGACCTATCTGGTGGCGCCGGCCTTCCTGGTCATGGGCCTGGGGTTGTTTGTTGTGGGCGTATTGCTCCGCCGCTGGAAGATAGCGCGCAGCCACGGCGTCGCTCCGCCGTTGCAGATCGATTTGGCGCGTCCCAGAGACCGGCGCATCCTTGGTGTTTTCATGGGGATTGCCGTGATCTTCCTTCTTTTCACGGCCATGGGCAGCTACCACACGTATCATTTCACAGAATCGGTGGAGTTCTGCGGGCAGGCCTGCCACACCGTCATGCAGCCGGAATTGGTTACCTACCGGCATTCGCCTCACGCCCGAGTTTCCTGCACGGAATGCCATATTGGACCGGGCGCAACCTGGTACGTCCGCTCCAAACTCTCAGGCACCTATCAGGTCTATGCGACCTTGAAGGACATTTTTCCCCGCCCGATTCCGACGCCCATCAAGAATCTGCGTCCGGCGCAGGAAACCTGCGAGCAATGCCACTGGCCGAAGAAATTCGTCGGCAATCTGGACCGAACCTATTCCTACTTTCTGAGCGATCAAACGAACACGCTGCACGAAATCCGGCTGTTGCTCAAAGTCGGCGGCGGCGACCCCACCCACGGTCCGGTTGGCGGCATCCACTGGCACATGAATGTCGGCAACAAAGTTGAATACTACGCCGCAGATCCAGCCCGGCAGAAAATCCCGTGGGTCCGGCTCACCGATCATCAAGGCGTGGTGACCGAATTCCGTTCGCCTGGATTTACCAATACGGTGGACCCGGACGCCATCCGCGTCATGGACTGCATGGACTGCCACAATCGTCCGGCGCACATCTTCGAGTCGCCGAACTCCGCCGTGGATCTGGCCATGAAACTCGACCAGATCGATCCGGCGCTCCCGTTCATCAAGACCAACGCGGTTCATACGCTGACCCAGTGCTACACCAATGAAACCGATGCGCTGCAGAAGATCGCGACCCATCTGGCCAATGCCTATCCCGATACCCCCCGCCTCCGGAAAACGATTCAAACCGTCCAGCAGATTTACCGGGATAATTTCTTTCCCGAAATGAAGGCCAACTGGCGCGTGTATCCGGACAACATCGGCCACAAAGACTGGCCCGGTTGTTTTCGTTGCCATGACGGCAAGCACACGAGCGCCGAAGGCAAGAGCATGATCAAGGCCAACGACTGCAACGCCTGCCACCTCATTCTGGCGCAAGGAAACGGCGCCCAAATTGAGAAACTGAATCCGGCCGGTTTGAAGTTCGGGCATCCGGGTGAGGAATATGACAAAGAATTTCTCTGCAGCGACTGCCACACGGGCGGGCCTTAGGGTCTGTGCAAAAATAGCTTCCGGTTTTGGCGGGAGCGCCGCCTGTCCGGATGCAAGGCGCGAGGAGGGAGCATCCCCGTTTTGGGGCTGGGACCGACGAGCAACGCCGCAGACGGCCAGGCGCCGCCCCGCCCCGGAGGGCTGGGGCGATTTGGCTTTCTGGCTTCGTTTCTCCTCAGAGCGTGTCCGAAAATTCCGCGGGGTCCTGTTTTCGCGCCAAAGGCCGGATGGCGAGGCGCGACGAAGGAGAATATCCTCCCTGGATCTTCGACTGAGGAGCAACGAAGCCAGGCGGCCTTTGGCGCGAAAA
>Ga0194120_10001770_pt1 | contig 38192 bp, 37 predicted proteins | sample TA2MahCa65mmetaG_FD_148642 | JGI IMG/M metagenome (GOLD analysis project Ga0194120, IMG submission 148642) | Freshwater microbial communities from Lake Tanganyika, Tanzania - TA2015019 Mahale Deep Cast 65m | ecosystem: Environmental > Aquatic > Freshwater > Lake | place: Tanzania: Lake...
GCAGCCCCGCTGCGGGCGGCGCGTGGCGCGGCCGCCAGGTCGGCGCCGTTACCCCGGCCATTACCCGCACCCGCCGCCAGCCTGTCCTCGTCCACGCTGCCCCGATCCTGCAACCTTCCTGGCAGTGGTCACGGTACCCGTGGCGAACCACCGGAAACAGGAACTGGATCACAGCCGGGGCGCGGCGCCCCCCCAGTGGCGCTCCGGTCCGATGACGATCCGGAAACTGGGCCGGTATTCCCCGGCCAGTTTCATGCGCCCGGCGGCGGCAAATGATTGCAGCAGCTCGTCCAGCGGCCGGCCGAGGCGGGCCTCCGCACGGATCTCGAACGGCCCATGCCGATCGACCAGCCGGATACCGTGCTCCTTGACGTTACCGGCGACGATGCCGGAAAACACGCGCCGCAGGTTCGCCGCCCGTTCGTGTACTGGCAGGTCCGGCGACAGCGGCAGCCCGGCCAGCGACTCGTGCGAAACCGCGAACGGCTGCTGGAACGGTGGCGGGATCCGCAGCAGCCAGTTGAAGTTGTAGGCATCGCCGCTGCTGCGGCGCGCCCGCCGTACCAGCTCGATGCCCTGCTGCATCGCCCGCGCGACCGCGCCGGGATCATCGATGACGATGCGGTAACGGTCGCGCGCCGCCCCGCCGAGCACGAGCCCGACGAAACGGTCGAGCTGTTCGAAGTAGGTCGCACTGCTGCGCGGACCGGTCAGGACCAGCGGCAGCTGCTGCTCGGCATTGGCCGGATCCAGCAGGATGCCGAGCAGGTAGAGAATCTCCTCCGCGGTGCCAGCGCCGCCCGGGAACACGACGATGCCGTGGGCCAGCCGCACGAACGCCTCGAGACGCTTCTCGATGTCCGGCAGGATCACGAGCTGGTTGACCAGCGGATTGGGCGGCTCGGCGGCAATGATGTCCGGTTCGGTGACCCCGACATAGCGGCCATCGCGGATCCGCTGTTTCGTATGACCGATGGCGGCGCCCTTCATCGGCCCCTTCATCGCACCGGGGCCGCAACCCGTGCCGACGGACAGGCCGCGCAGCCCGAGCTCGTAGCCGACCTGCTTCGTGTAGTCGTACTCGTCGCGCGGGATGGAGTGCCCGCCCCAGCAGACCACGAGATCCGGCCGGCCGCGGTAATCGAGCACGCGGGCATTGCGCAGGATGCGGAAGATCGCGTCGGTGATGCCGGCAGGATCGGCCAGATCGAAGCGCGTGACGATCTCCTCGTGCGTGTAGACCAGGTCGCGCAGCACCGCGAACAGGTGCTCCTTGACGCCACGGATCATCTGCCCGTCGACGAAGGCGCCGGCTGGAGCGTTGTGGATCTCGAGCTTGATGCCCCACGGCTCGCGCACGATGCGCAGCTCGAAGTCGCGGTAGGCGGCAAAGATCTGGCGCGTGTCGTCGCTGGCCGCTCCCGAATTCAGCACCGCGAGCGCGCAGCGACGGAACAGCGGATACAGCCCGCCCTGGCCACGATCGAGCAGGCGGTCGACTTCCTGCTGTGACAGGTTCTCGAGCGCGCCGCGCGGCGACACCCGCGCGTGCACGACCGCCGCGGGGCAACGCTCCGGCGCCAGGTTCACGGGCGGATCTCGATCGGCGTGTCGGACCCGGTCAGCAGCCAGAACTCCAGCATGTCGTCGTTCGCCAGCGCGATGCAGCCATCGGTCCAGTCACGCTCGCGGTAATACCCGACCGGCTGGCGCGGCACGTTCGGCAGCCCATGCACCATGATCAGACCGCCCGGGGACCAGCCATTGCGACGCGCGGCGGCGATATCGTTCGCGTCGGGATATGACACCTGAATCGAGAGGAAGAAGTCGCTGCGGGCGTTGCGTCGCGTCAGCCGATAGGAGCCTTCCGGCGTACGCAGATCTCCTTCACGCTGCTTGTGGCCCAAAGCGTTCAGACCCAGCGATACCCTGTAGCTGGCGATCACTGCGCCATCGCGCCACAGTTCCATGCGCCGGACCGCCTTGTGCACGACGACCCGCTCGGCGGGCCGCAGCGCCACAGCCAGCGCTGAGCCGGCGAGCGCATCGGCGGCGGCGGTGCGGCACAGCATGAGCAGCACCACGGCATGCAGCAGGACCCGGATCGAGAGGTGCATCGCCACGGCAGTATAAGCGGTGACGGGTCGGGGGCTCAGCGCTCCACCAGTTCGACTCCATCACAATCCCGCGCCGAAGTCCGGGCCACCAGGCGGTATTCGAGCCCCGGCGCCAGCTCGACCTCGAGGGCGAAACGCCGGTCGGTACCGGTCGCAGCGATGCGGCAGTCGACCAGCAGCCGGTGGCGGCCAGCCTGCAGCTCGGCCGCGGCCGCATGCCAGCTCACTTTGCGACCATCGACCTGGCGCAGGCGGACCTGCACCGGCAGCCCCGCGCTGAAGACCGGGTCGGAGCGGACCAGCGCCCGGTCGGACGCCGGTCCCGGCTGCAGCCTTTGCGTACTGCAGGCGACCACCGCCGCGCTGCACAGGAGGATCGCCCCGCAGCGCGCGGCCAGTGGCCCGTAGAGAAAAAAGGCGGCCCGAAGGCCGCCTGGGAGGACACGCGCAGCCCCCGGGGTAGGAGGCCGCCGGGCGGGGACCCGGCCAGCGCGTGGTTGAAAACCGGTCATGAGCTCAGCCGCATTTCGAGTCGCCGCAGGCCAGGCAGGTCATGCAGCCATCCATCATGACCACCGCGGCGGTGTGACACTTGCCGCACAGCTGCGCACCTTCCGGATAGCTGCTCCTGGCAAAAGCATCCTGCTGGCGGTGCCGCTGCTCCCACTCGCTGCGCTTGCTCTCGATCAACTGGCGGCGCGCCGCATCCATCTCCGCGGCCGGCATCAGGCCAATCGACTGCAGGTGCCGCTCGACGACATAGCCGATCTCGGCGACCAGCGAGGGCATGAACTTGCCGCCCGGCTGCCAGTAGCCGCCGCGCGGATCGAACACCGCCTTCAGTTCCTCGGTCAGGAACGCTACATCGCCGCCCTTGCGGAACACCGCGGAGATGATCCGCGTCAGCGCGACGATCCACTGGAAGTGGTCGAGGTTCTTCGAGTTGATGAAGATCTCAAACGGCCGCCGGTGCTCGTGCTCGGTACCTTCGTTCAGCACGATGTCGTTGATGGTCAGGTACATCGCGTGGTCGGAAACCGGCGTCTTGATCTTGTAGGTCGAGCCGATCAGGACTTCCGGGCGTTCGAGCTTCTCGTGCATCCACACGACCTTGCCGGTCGTGTCCTTGTCCTTGCGCGCGCGCGGGTCGCGCGCCGGCGCCGCGCCGCTGCGCTCAGCCTCTGGCTTCTGGACCCGGTACTTGACGATGCGTTTGCCGATCGTGATTCTGGCCATCGTGTCTGCTCTCCGCTACCGGCCTCAGAAGCGGCCGTAGTAGCCCTCCTTCAGCGCGTCGAACAGGTTGGCGGCGGTGTGCACCTCGCCGTCGTATTCGACTTCTTCGTCACCCTTGGCCTCGACCTCGGTGCCGTCCTCGAGCGTGAACACGTAGGTCGTGTTGCGCAGGTCCTCTTCCTTGACCAGCACGCCCTGGAACGCCTCCGGGTTGAAGCGGAAGGTCGTGCAGCCCTTCAGGCCCCGCTCGTGCGCATACAGGTAGATGTCGCGGAACTCCTCGTACGGGAAATCAGTCGGCACGTTGGCGGTCTTCGAGATCGACGAGTCGATCCACTTCTGCGCGGCCGCCTGGATATCCACGTGCTGGCGCGGCGTGACCTCGTCCGTGGTGACGAAGTAATCGGGCAACTGCTCGGTCGGACTGCTCGCGCCCGGCAGCGCCCGCGGGTTGACCAGTTCGCGGTAGGCGAGCAGCTCGAACGAGTACACGTCCATGCGCTCCTTGGACTTGCGGCCCTCGCGGATCACGTTGCGGAAATAGTGGTGCGCGAAGGTCGGCTCGATGCCGTTGCTGGCGTTGTTGGCCAGCGACAGCGAGATCGTGCCGGTCGGTGCGATCGAGCTGTGGTGCGTAAAACGCGCGCCGACCTCCTCCAGCTCGCGGACCAGCTCCGGCGCCACCGTCGCCAGCCGCTGCATGTAACGGCTGTAGCGGCAATGCAGCACGCGGCCGGGCACACGGTCGCCGACCCGCCAGCCGTCGCGGGCCATCTCGGGGCGCTTGCGCAACATCGCCGGCGTGACCGTGAACGCCTCGCGCATGATCGGCGCCGGGCCCTTCTCGCGGGCCAGCTCCAGACCGGCCTGCCAGCCGGCCAGCGCCATTTCGCGCGACACGTCCTCGGTGAACGCCACCGACTCCGGTGCGCCGTAACGCAGGCGCAGCATCGCCAGCGTCGAGCCGAGGCCGAGGAAACCCATGCCGTGGCGGCGCTTGTGCGTGATCTCGCCGCGCTGCTCCGCCAGCGGCAGGCCGTTGACCTCGACCACGTTGTCGAGCATACGCGTGAACACGCGCACGACCTCGCGATAGGTGTCCCAGTCGAAACGCGCCTCGCTGGTGAACGGCCGGCGCACGAAACGAGTCAGGTTGATCGAGCCGAGCAGGCAGGAACCGTACGGCGGCAGCGGCTGTTCGCCGCATGGATTGGTCGCGCGGATGTTCTCGCACCACCAGTTGTTGTTCATCTCGTTGACGCGGTCGATGAGGACGAAACCGGGCTCGGCGAAGTCGTAGGTCGAGGTCATGATGACGTCCCACAGCCGGCGCGCCGGCAGCGTCTTGCAGACGCGACAGGCCACCAGACCGTCGGCATTGGTCACGTAGCCGGCCGGCGCGGGCCACTCGCGCCAGACGAAAGCCGCGGGATCCGCCAGATCGTGCTGTGCGGGATCGTACTCGCGCTCGCTGAGCGGGAACGCCAGTTGCCAGTCACCGCCAGCCCGGACCGCGGCGACGAACTCGTCGGTCACCAGCAGCGACAGGTTGAACTGGCGCAGCCGGCCGTTCTCGCGCTTGGCGCGGATGAAGTCGATCGCATCCGGGTGACCGATGTCGAAGGTGCCCATCTGCGCGCCGCGCCGGCCACCGGCTGACGAGACCGTGAAACACATGCGATCGTAGATGTCCATGAACGACATCGGACCCGAGGTGTAGGCTCCGGCGCCCGAGACGTAGGCGCCGCGCGGACGCAATGTCGAAAACTCGTAGCCGATGCCGCAGCCGGCCTTCAGCGTCAGCCCCGCCTCGTGCACCTTGTTCAGGATGTCGTCCATCGAGTCGCCGATCGTGCCCGACACGGTGCAGTTGATCGTCGAGGTCGCCGGCTTGTGCTCGAGCCCACCGGCGTTCGACAGGATGCGGCCGGCCGGTATTGCGCCATGCTGCAGGGCCCAGCAGAACCGTTCGCTCCAATGCCGGCGGATCCCCGGCTCCTCGACGTCGGCGAGCGCCTCAGCAACGCGCCGCCAGGTATCATCCATCGTCTGGTCAACCGGCTCGCCGTCCTTGGTGGTCAGGCGGTACTTGCGACTCCAGATTTCGAGCGAGGCCTCCTGGAAAGGAATCTCGTCGACTTCGCGCCGGACCATCTTTTCGGCTGTGCTCATGTGTCTTGGACGCTCCCCTCGCTCATCCCGGCTCGCCCGCCCCGGGGAATCACCGCCGGATCCGGCCGCCGAGCCAGTGTCCGGTCCAACCCGGCCGGACAGCCTGACTCGTGTTCCGCCTTCACCGGACTGCGCCGATGACCACAAGATCTTGTGTCAGGGGTCGTAAAGTATTTTCGCGGGGGGCTGCTGTCAAGCGTTTCCTGAGGAATATTTTTGACGCTAGCATTTCATACAAAACAATGTGTTACGACTATCATCTCAGACCGATTCCGCATGACTTATTGTGGCCGGGCTGTCAAGGGACCGATCGGGGCCCGACACAACATCTTGTATGCACGGCGCGATCACAGGCAGTCCACAGGTTCTGCAGTAACAGTACGCCTGACCGCGCGGACCGGACCGGCTCGCCACCGGAACTTGTGCCGCCGGCTGCCAGTCACAGGCAACGCCATCGATCAGGCACGATATCCGCCAGTCACCCGAGGTTGCCGTTCATGAGATCGTTCCTTGCCGCCGGCGCTGCGACCCTCAGTTTCCTGTCCGCCAGCAGCGCCGGCGCGCAGGCCGCCACGCCGCTGCCGAGCTTTGCGCCGGTGATCCGCGAGGTGGCACCGGCGGTTGTCAACATCGGCGTGCGCGGCTCGGTCGCCGCGCCGCGCAACCCGTTTTTCGACGATCCCGGCTTCCGCCGCTTCTTCGGCCTGCCGCCGGATGCGGCGCCGCGCGAGCGCGAGTTCCAGAGTGCCGGCTCCGGCGTCGTTGTCGACGCGGCCGGCGGCTACATCGTCACCAACGCCCACGTGATCGAGAATGCCAGTGAGATCACCGTGACACTGATGGACGACCGCGAACTCAAGGCCGAGATCGTCGGCAGCGATCCGCGTTCGGACGTCGCTGTGCTCAAGGTCACGAACGGGCGGTTGCCCGGCGAGATCCGGCTGGCGGACTCAGCGCGCGTGCAGGTCGGCGACTGGGTGATCGCGATCGGCAATCCGTTCGGCCTGCAGCACAGCGTCACCTCGGGCATCGTCAGCGCGCTCGGCCGCAGCGGCATCAACCGGGACAACTACGAGGACTTCATCCAGACCGATGCCGCGATCAACCCCGGCAACTCGGGCGGCGCGCTGGTCAGCCTGGCCGGCGAGCTGGTCGGCATCAACACCGCGATCCTGTCGCGCTCCGGCGGCAACATGGGCATCGGCTTCGCGATCCCGTCGAACATGGTGCGCGCGATCATGGACCAGCTCATCCAGCATGGTCAGGTCAGCCGCGGGCAGCTCGGTGTCACGATCCTGAGCCTGACGCCCGAATACCGCCAGAACCTCGGTCTCGGCGCTGACGTTCAGGGCGCGCTTGTTTCCCAGGTGGTCGAGGACTCCGCGGCGGCGCGCGCCGGCATCCAGGTCGGCGACGTCATCACCAGCGTGCGTGGTCAGGCGGTCAAGGGCGCGGCCGAGCTGCGCAACGCCATCGGCATGCTCAAGGTCGGCGACCAGGTCGAGATCGGTCTGCTGCGCGAGGGCCGGCCACAGCGCCTGCGCGCGACGCTGCGCGAGGTCGCGCAGCTCGCCGACGCCAGCGCGATTCATCGGGCGCTGACCGGCGCCGATCTGGCCGACGCGCCCGAGGGCGGCGGCAGCGGTGTCGTGGTGCGCGGGGTCCAGCCCGGCAGTCCGGCCGCCCAGGCGGGGCTGCGCCCCGACGACCTGATCGTCGCGGTCAACCGTTCGCGCATCGCCAACCTGGCGCAGTTACGCGAGGCCACCCGCGATCAGGCGACGATCCTGCTGCAGCTCCGGCGCGGCAACCAGTTGCTGATTCTGCCGCTGCGCTGAGCGCCGGCGCCGCGCCGGCGGCAGCCGTATAATCGGCTGTATGGCGGCGCGTTCCGTCTGCGTCTTCGGCGGGTCCGGATTCGTCGGCAGCCGGCTGTGTGCGGCGCTGGCCGCGCGCGACTGGCAGGTCACGGTGCCGAGCCGCCATCCGGGTCGCGCCCCGCAGCTCGCGGTGTTACCGGCCGTCCGCGTGGTCGGTGCCGACCTGCGTGACCCGCAACAGATCGCGGCGCTGTGCGCCGGGCAGTACGCGGTCATCAACCTGATCGGCATCCTGAACGAACGCGGCCGTGATGGCTCTGGATTCCGCGCCGTGCACGCTGAGCTGACGCAGCGGATCGTCGTGGCCAGCCGCCGGGCCCGCGTCGAGCGGCTGCTGTACGTCAGTGCGCTGCGCGCCGATGCTGATCACGGCGCGAGTCAGTACCTGCGCAGCAAAGGGCTCGCCGAGCGACATGTCCGCGAGGAGTCCGGCCCGGACCTCGGCTGGACGATCCTGCAACCCGCGGTGATCTTCGGCGCCGGAGACGGCTTCGTGAACCGTTTCGCTGACCTGCTGCGGCGGCTACCGCTCGGCCTGCCACTGGCCCGCCCGCAGGCACGGCTGGCGCCCGTCTGGGTCGATGACGTGGTCGCTGCGCTGCTGCGCGCCTCGAGGACCAGGCCACCGCCGGCGAGTGTTTCCAGCTCTGTGGCCCGGAGCAGTTCACGCTGCTCGAGCTGGTGCGCATGGTGCGCGACCAGCTCGGCCTGCGGCGCGCCATCATCGGGCTGCCGGACCCGCTGGCCCGGCTGCAGGCGCTGGTCTGCGACTTCGTGCCCGGCAAACCGTTCTCGACTGACAATTACCGCTCCCTGTCAGTCGACAGCATCTGCAGCAGCAACGGCTTCGCGCGCCTCGGCATCCACCCGCAGTCGCTGCGGACGCTGTTACCGCGCCTGCTCGGGCCGCTGCAACCCGGCCTGCGCCTGCGCCGCTATCGCGCCCGCGCCGGGCGCTGATCCGGGCACAGCCGGCTGCGCACCGCGGCGTCGCCGAGCCGCGCGTAGAACGCCGGCAGGTCACCGCCGAGCTCCTGTAGCTCGGCCTCGAGCGCGGGCCCGCAGCGATCGTAGGTCGCGACCGCGACCAGCACGGCGTTGTTCAGCACGCCGACCGGCGCCCCGCGTCCGGACTCGAGCTCGCGGCGCAGCCGCGTGAACTCGCTGGTGCGGGCGGTACGCAAGCGGCTGGGTTCGTCCGCTTCCGCATACAGACGCTCGAGCCGTGCGCGCGTGGCGAGCAGCAGTTCGGTCTCATGCTGCTGGCTGGCGCGCGCCGCCAGCCAGCTCGCCAGCTCGTCCGGCTGACCGGCCTGATGCAGCCAGCGCCGCAGCCCTTCGACTTCAACCACGGTCGCGAAGGCCTCGTTGAAGTCATTTTCGCCCGGAGCCCACAGCCGCTGATGCGCGAGCTCGTGAAACAGCATCGCGGCCAGCGCCGGCTCACCGTGGCCCAGCATCGTGTTGAGCACCGGGTCGCGGAAGTGCCCGAGCGTCGACCAGGCCAGGGCCGGGGCGACCTGCACGTCCCAGCCACGGCGCGCGAGACCGGCTGCGTAACGCCGCGCGTGCTCCTCGGTGAAGTAGCCGCGGTAGGCCACGCAGCCGGCGATCGGCCAGCACCAGCGGCGCGGCGCCAGCGAGAATTCCGGCGCGGCGAACACGTTCCAGGTCGCAAACGGGCGGCCCAGGTCGGCATAGCTGCGAAAGCTGCCGTTGTCCGGCAGCGCGAGCTCGGTCAGCGCGAATTCGCGCGCCCGCGCCGTGTACTCGAGTCCGGCGCGCAGCGCGGCATCGGTATCGGCACGTTGCAGCAGTGCCGGGATCGGCTGGCGGCGGGCGTTGACCTCGAGCTGCCCGGCCGCGAGATACAGCAGGTGGCAGCCGGACAGCGGCAGCGACAGCGCGATGGCCGGCAGCCACAGCCGCGGGCAACGACAGGCTTCGGTTAACATGCGCCGATGGAAGTCTATCTGGTCGGCGGCGCCGTGCGCGACGAGCTGCTGGGCCGGACCCCGGGCGAGCGCGACTGGGTCGTGGTCGGCGCGACACCCGAGGAACTGCTGGCCGCGGGCTATCGCCGCGTCGGCAACGACTTCCCGGTGTTCCTGCACCCGGTGACCGGCGAGGAGTACGCGCTGGCCCGCACCGAGCGCAAGACCGGTCGCGGCTATCGCGGCTTCGAGACCCGGCACGCGCCGGACGTCACGCTCGAAGACGACCTGCGGCGGCGTGATCTGACGATCAACGCGATCGCGCGCGCCGCCGATGGCACCTTGATCGATCCCTGCGGCGGCCAACGCGATCTCGCCGCGCGGGTCCTGCGCCACGTGTCACCGGCATTCGTCGAGGATCCGGTCCGCGTGTTGCGGGTCGCGCGCCTGCTGGCCCGCTTCGCGCCGGCTGGCTTCACGGTAGCGCCGGAAACACTCGCGCTGCTGCGCACCATGGTGGCCGCCGGCGAGGTCGACGCGCTGGTGCCGGAGCGCGTCTGGCAGGAGACCATCCGTGCGCTGGGCGAACCCGCGCCCGCGGCCTGGTTGCGCCTGCTGCGCGAGTGCGGCGCACTGGCCCGCGTGCTGCCGGAGGTCGATGCGCTGTACGGCGTACCGCAGCCGGCGCGCTGGCATCCCGAGATCGACACGGGCCGGCACCTCGAACTGGTGCTCGCCGCCGCCGCAGAGCTGACCGGCGAGCCGCGCATCGTCTGTGCCGCGCTGCTGCACGACCTCGGCAAGGGCCAGACCCCGCGCGAGCGCTGGCCGGCGCATCACGGTCATGGCGTGCGCGGCGCCGCGCTGGTGCAGCAGCTCGCCAGCCGCCTGCGCATGCCGAACGACTGCCGCGATCTGGCGTGTCTGGCCGCGCGCTGGCACGGTCACGTCCACCGTGCGCTGGAACTGCGCCCCGGCACGCTGCTCGGCTTGCTCGAGGGCGCTGATGCCCTGCGCCGGCCCGGACGTTTCGGCGAGCTGCTGCGCGCCTGCGAGGCCGATTTTCGGGGCCGCGGCGACGGCGCCGCACGGCCGTACCCGCAGGCCGCATACCTGGCCAGCGCGCTCGCGGCCGCACGCGCGGTAACGCTGTCGGCCGACGAACACTGCGGCTGCAGCGGTGACCAGATCGCTGCGCTGCTGCGCGAGCAGCGGCTGGCGGCGCTCGCGGCCCTGCCGAAGCCCGCCCCGGCGCAGTCCACCGCAGCCATCCGGCCCGGTCGGGACGCAGTGTAGAATGGCGCTCCCGTCGACGGCGGCGGATCCCGGAGTCGCGATGCCCACCTACGATTACCTGTGCCCGGCCAACAACCATGTCGTCGAGGTCAACCACAAGATGGCCGAGAAGGTCGCGACCTGGGGCGAGCTGTGCCGCCGCGCCGGCATTGCGCAGGGTGTGACTCCCGCTGCCGCGAAGGTCGTGCGGCTGATCACGGGCGGCAACGTCATCCATGCGGGCTCGCTGGGCAGCAAACGGGAACGGCCCTGCGACACCGGGCCCTGCGGCACCCCGACCGGCTGCGGCGGCGGGATGTGCGGCTTCGGCTGAACCGGATCTCGCGCCGCGGTATGAAAACAATCGCCGTGCGCACGGTGGGGCCGGGGCCGCCGGGGGGCCGCGCGCTCGTGCAGTCGGAACTTACGCACTCGCGCACGGCCCCCCGTCCGCCCCGCCCCCGCCGTCTGCCGTGACGGCGGCCGAGGCAGCGCCGCGCATCGGCTTCGTCTCGCTCGGCTGCCCGAAGGCGCTGGTCGATTCCGAGCGCATCCTGACCCGGCTACGCGCCGAGGGCTACGCTGTCACCGGCAGCTACGCCGATGCGAACCTCGTCGTCGTCAATACCTGCGGCTTCATCGATGACGCAGTGCACGAGTCACTCGATGCGATCGGCGAGGCGCTGGCCCGGAACGGGCGCGTGATCGTCACCGGCTGCCTCGGCGCGCAGCCGGAGCAGATCCGGTCGCGCCACCCGGCGGTGCTGAAGATCACCGGACCGCAGGCCTATGAAGAGGTGATGGCGGCGGTGCACGAGCAGCTCGCACCGCCGCATGATCCGTTCCTCGACCTCGTTCCGGCGCAGGGCATCCGCCTGACGCCGCGCCACTACGCCTGGCTGAAGATCGCCGAGGGCTGCGACCATCGCTGCACGTTCTGCATCATCCCCGCGCTGCGCGGCCCGCTGCACAGCCGTCCGGTCGGCGAGGTCATGCAGGAAGCCGAAAGACTGGTGCAGGCGGGGGTGAAGGAACTGCTGGTCATCGCCCAGGACACCAGCGCCTACGGCCGCGACCTGCGCCACGCCACCGGCTTCTGGGGCGGACGGCCGCTGCGGGCCCGCTGCACCGAGCTGGCGCGCGCGCTCGGCTCGCTCGGCGTCTGGGTGCGGCTGCACTACGTGTATCCGTATCCGCAGGTCGACGAGATCATCCCGCTGATGGCCGCCGGCCGGCTGCTGCCGTACCTCGACGTGCCCTTCCAGCACGGCAGCCCGCGCATCCTGCGCCTGATGAAGCGCCCGGCGCGCGCCGGCGACACGCTGGCGCGGATCCGCGCCTGGCGCGCGATCTGCCCGGAGCTCACGCTGCGCAGCACCTTCATCGTCGGGTTTCCGGGCGAGTCCGCCGATGACTTCGCGCGCCTGCTCGACTGGCTGCAGGAGGCCGAACTCGACCGGGTCGGCTGCTTTCGCTACTCGCCGGTGGCCGGCGCAGCCGCCAACGCGCTGCCGGACCCGGTGCCGGCGGCCGTGCAGGATGAACGCTACGAGCGCTTCATGGAACTGGCCGCGGCGCTCAGCGCACGGCGGCTCGCCGCGCGCATCGGCAGCCGGACGCGCGTGCTGATCGACCGGGTCGACGCTGGCATCGCCCTCGCGCGGTCGCCAGCCGAGGCGCCGGAGGTCGATGGCGTCGTGCGTATCCGCGCGCCGGGCAGCCTGCGCGCCGGCGACCTGGCCGAAGTCGAGATCACCGGCACCGATGCCTATGATCTCGACGCCCGCCTCGTCCCGGCTGCGAATCAGGTGTAGACGAGCACGATCAGCGTAGCGATCATCAACCGGTACAGCGTGAACGGCCACAGGCCGAGGCGCGCGATGATCCGCAGCAGAGCGTGGATGCACAGGTAGCCGGTCGCGGCCGCGACCAGCGCGCCGAGCGCCATCAGGCCCCACGGCACGCCATCGCCGGGACCGCGCAGCAACTGCAGCAGCTCGTAGCCGCCGGCCATCGCGATCCCGGGCACCGCCAGCAGGAACGAGAACCGCGCGGCCGCCGGGCGGGTCAGGCCGAGCCCGCGGCCCATCGTCATCGTCACGCCGGAGCGCGAGGTGCCGGGCATCAGCGCCAGCGCCTGCGCGCAACCGATCAGCAGCGCATCGCGCCAGCCGATCGACTGCTCGTCGCGCCGCTCAGCGCCCAGCCAGTCGGCGAGCCACATCAGCACGCCGAACACGGACAGCGTGCCGGCGACGAACAGCGGATTGCGCAGCATCGACTCGATCAGGTCGTTGAACAGCAGGCCGACGATGCCGACCGGGAGCGTGCCGAGCACGATGCACCAGGCGAGCCGGCCATCCGGCGTCAGCCTGCGTCCGGCCAGCGAACCGAACCAGGCGCCGGCCATGGCCAGCAGTTCGCGGCGGAAATAGCCAAGCACGGCGGCCAGCGTGCCGACATGCAGGGCGACGTCGAAGGCGAGCCCCTGGTCGGGCCAGCCAAAGGCACGCGGCAACAGAATCAGATGACCGGAACTCGAGATCGGCAGGAACTCGGACAGGCCCTGCACGATCGCGAGGACGATGGCCTGAATGGCATCCACGGTGGCTCCCGCCGGCGGTTGACCCGCGGCATGATACCGGTCAGAGGCTGGCGGCGAGATCCCGGAAGCCGAATCCGGCCAGCGGTCCCGGCACTCCGCGGGTCAGCGCGATGACCTTGAAGCGCTCGCCCATCTCGCCCGGCAGCATCAGCGTCGCGACGCCCTGCGCGAGCGCATGCTGCTGCCGCGGCGGCGCCGCCGCGAAGGCGCGGGCGAGAAGCTCGTCGATACCGAGTGCGGCGAGGAAGTGAGCCTGCGTCGCGAAGCCGGCGACCTCGAGTCCGGCCGGAGCAGCGGCCTCGGCCACCGCGGAGAAGTCCACCCAGGCGGTCAGATCCTGCAAACCGGGTCGCGCGAGTACGTCCGCGATGCGATAGTGACGGAAGAACCCGCACAGCGTGCCGCCCGCGCGCGACGGATGGTAGTACTGCGCCCGCGGCAGCCCGTAGTCGATCGCCAGCAGCGCACCGCACTCGAGCGACGCGGTCACGGTGGCGACCCAGGCCGGCAGCATGGGTCGCAGCTCCGACTGGTAGTCGTCGGACCACGCTTCCGGCAGGCGCGCGGCGATCGCGGCCACGGCCGCGCTCAGGTCCGCACTGGCCGGCCGGGCCTGCCAGGCAAAGCCGGCCCCGGCCGCAACGACGCCGTGTATCAGGCAACCGGTGCCGGCGGACTGGAAGCGCTCTACCGGCAGCGCGTCCAGTACTTCGTTCGCGAGCACGACACCCCGCCAACCGGTGGCCGGTGGCTCATCCAGCCATTCGATGTCGCCGGCCGCGCCGGCGCCCTGCAACGTCGCCCGCTGCGCCGCGCGCAGTGCGGCGCTGACCTCGACGATCCGGTAGCGGTGCGGCCGCACGCCGAGCTCGGCCAGCGCCGGCAGCAGGTCCGCCGCGAGCCGGCCACTGCCTGCGCCGTATTCGACGATGTCGCCGCCGCCCGTGCGGCCGAGGATCTGGGCGAGCTGGCGGGCGAGGCAGCGGGCAAACAGCGGCGACAGTTCCGGTGCCGTGACGAAATCGCCGCCGGGGCCGAAGCGGGCGGCGCCGGCCATGTAGTAGCCGAGCCCCGGCGCGTACAGGGCTGCATCCATGAAACGCGAGAATGGCAGCCAGCCGCCCGCTCCCCGCAGCAGCGCCTGCAGGTGGGCGGCGACCCGGGCTGAGTGCGCGGCCTCATCCGCGGTCAACGCGGGCGGTTCCCGGCTGATCAGCATCGCGGCGCCGCGCTCCCGTGATATCGTCGCCGCAGCCGCCGACCGCACGCGAGGCCGCGATGCCCACGACCCCTGCCCTGCCGTTGACCGACAAGGTCGTGCTGGTCACCGGGGCCGCGCGCCGTGTCGGCGCGGTCATCGCCCGGGCGTTCCACCAGCACGGCGCCCGGGTCGCGATCCACTATCGCGCCTCGGCGGACGCCGCCCGGCAGCTCGCCGCGGAGCTGAACGAGCGGCGGGCGGATTCCGCGTTCACCTGTGCCGCCGATCTCACCGACCTCGCCGCCGTCGCCGCGCTGCCCGCCACCGTGGTCGAAGCCTGCGGCCGGCTCGATGTGCTGGTCAACAACGCCTCCACGTTCTATCCGACGCCGATCGGCGAAATTACGGCCGCACAGTTCGACGACCTGATCGCCACGAACCTGCGCGCGCCGTTGTTCCTCGCCCAGGCGGCGGCGCCGGAGCTGCGGCTGCGCCACGGCCTGATCCTCAACCTCGCCGACATCCACGGACTGCGCCCGCTGAAGCGGCACCCGGTGTACAGCGCGGCGAAGGCCGGCCTCGTGATGCTGACCCGCGCGCTGGCTCGCGAGCTGGGCCCGCAGGTGCGGGTCAATGCGATCGCTCCGGGGCCGGTGCTGTGGCCGGCGGGCGGCGTGGATCCCGACCTGCAGCGGCGCATCATCGCGCGCACCGCGCTGAAACGCGGTGGTTCGCCCGAGGATGTCGCGCGCGCCGCGATCTTCTTCGCGACCGAGGCGCCGTTCGTGACCGGCGAGGTGCTCGCCATCGACGGCGGCCGCAGCCTCGGTGGCGGGCTCTGAGCGCCGGCCGGTCCTCACGCTCAATCGTCGCCCTCGAGCGGAATCTCGCGCAGCGGATGCGCGGCGCGGTCGAAGCGCTGCCACAGGACGGCGATCGTCTCGCCGGCCAGCGGGTGGCGCAGATCCGGCGCCAGTTCGGCGAGCGGCCCGAGCATGTAAGCGCGCCGCAGCAGGTCCGGCCGCGGCACTGTCGCATCGCCCGGCCGCCCGACGAGGTCGCCGTACAGCAGCAGGTCCAGGTCCAGCGTACGCGGCGCCCACTTCGGGGCGGCGCGCGGCCGGCCGCACAGCGTCTCGATCTCGCGCAGCCGCCCGATCACGACTTCCGGCGGCGCGTCAGTGGCGAAACCCACCACCAGGTTGATGAAGTCCGCCCCGCTGAAACCAAACGCCGGGTTCTGCCATGCGCGCGAGACGCGCAGCTCCGGCCACGTTGCCGCCAGCTCGGCGAGCGCACGACGCAACTGCGCCCGCGGCCGGACATTGCTGCCGGCCGCGACGTACACTTCAGGCATCGGCGTAGTCCGCGCGGCGGCGCCGGATGATCACGCCGACGTCCTGCGAATGGCGGATGGCGCCGGGCTTGTGCAGCGTGACCTGCACCTCCTCGAGTCCGAACTCCGTGACCACCAGCCGCGCGATCTGCTCGGCGAGTGTCTCGACCAGATGGAAGCGGCTGGCTTCGACGAAGGCCAGCACGCGCTTGGCGACCGACCGGTAGTTGAGTGTGTGCGCGATCGAGTCGGTCGCGGCCGCGCGCCGCAGGTCCACCAGCATCTCGAGGTCGATCACGACCCGCTGCCGGATCTCGCGCTCGCGGTCGAAGATGCCGATCACCGCCTCGGTCGCGAGCGCGGTCAGAAAGATCCGGTCCATGGGCCTCCCGCCGCCACTCCGCGCGGCGCCTGCAGTTCGTCGAGCGGCCAGCGGGCCCGCGTGCGCACCGGCAGCCCCTCGCCTTCGCCCGCGGCCAGCCGCACCAGGCCGGCGCAGGCGATCATCGCGGCATTGTCGGTGCAGAACTCCGGCCGCGGATAGTACACGCGCCCGCCGGCGGCAGTGACGGCGGCAGCCAGCTCCCGGCGCAGGCACTGATTCGCGCCGACACCGCCGGCGACCACCAGCGTGTCGAGGCCGGTCGCCGCGAGCGCCCGCAGCGCCTTGGCTACCAGCGTCGCGACGATCGCGGCCTCGATCGCGCGCGCGGCGTCGGCCCGGTCCTGCTCATCGAGCGTGCGCTCGCGCAGCGCCACCGCGACGGCTGTTTTCAGCCCGCTGAAGCTGAAGTCGAGTCCCGGCCGGTCGAGCATCGGCCGCGGGAACCGGAACACGCCGTCCCGTCCGCGCCCGGCCAGCTCCGCGAGCGCCGGTCCGCCCGGATAACCCAGGCCGAGCAGCTTGGCCGTCTTGTCGAAGGCCTCGCCGGCAGCGTCGTCGAGCGTCTCGCCGAGGATCCGGTAGTCCCCGAAACCGCTGACCCGCACCAGCATCGTATGACCGCCTGACACCAGCAGCGCGAGGAATGGCGGCCGGGGTCCACCCGGCTCGAGCGCCGGCGCGAGCAGGTGGCCCTCCAGGTGGTGGACTCCGGCGACCGGCACGCCCCAGGCAAAACCGAGCGCACGGGCGACCGTAGCCCCGACCAGCAGTGCGCCGATCAGTCCGGGACCCGCTGTATAGGCAATCCCATCAATGGCTTGCGCTTCGAGCCCGGCATCGGTGAGCGCGTCCCGGATCATCGGCACCAGCCGCTCGAGGTGCTCGCGCGAAGCGAGTTCGGGCACGACGCCACCATGCGGCGCGTGCAGCGCAAGCTGGCTGAAGACGCGGTTGGCCAGCAGGCCCCGTTCCCGGTCGAAGACGGCCACCGCCGTTTCGTCGCAGGAGGTCTCGACGCCGAGGACCCGCGTTACCTTACGTCTTTGATTTTCCATGGGCGGGTCACTACAATTCCGGGCCCTTTCCCCGGGTCGGGCCCGGGCGATCGACACTGGAACGACGAGGTCTGAATGCCCAGCGTCCGCATTCGAGAGAACGAATATTTCGACGCCGCGCTGCGCCGGTTCAAGCGCGCTTGCGAAAAAGCCGGCGTATTGACCGAGCTGCGCCGCCGCGAATTCTACGAGAAGCCCACCCAGGAACGGAAACGCAAGAAGGCCGCCGCGATCAAGCGGCACCTGAAGCGCAACACCCGCGATCTCAGCCGCGGCGCCCAGCGCTGAGCCGGCCATGAGCCTCAAGGCCCGCATCACCGCGGACATGAAGGCGGCGATGCGTGCCGGAGAGAAGCAGCGCCTGTCGCTGATCCGCATGATCCAGGCGGGCATCAAACAGCGTGAGGTCGACGAGCGCATCGAACTCGACGATACGCAGGTCATCGCGGTTCTCGAGCGGATGATCAGGCAGCGGCGCGAGGCGCTGGTCATGTTCGAGGCCGGCGGGCGCGCCGACCTGGTCGCGCAGGAGACTGCGGAGATCGGCTGGCTGACCGAGTACCTGCCCGCGCGACTCGGCGACGCGGAACTCAGTGATCTGATCCGTGCGGCACTCGCGGCGAGCGGCGCGAGCTCGATGAAGGAGATGGGCAGGGTCATGGCGATCCTGCGGCCGCAGATCCAGGGTCGCGCGGACATGGCCGCGGTCTCGGCACGCCTCAAGGCGGCCCTCGGCGGCTGATGCCGGCCATGGCCGGCCGCATTCCGCAGGCTTTCATCGACGAGCTGATCGCCCGCTCCGACATCGTCGAGCTGGTCGGCGGCCGCGTGCAGTTGCAGAAGGCGGGCCGCGAATGGAAGGCCTGCTGCCCGTTCCACGCCGAAAAGACGCCGTCGTTCTGGGTCAGTCCCGCCAAGCAGTTCTATCACTGCTTCGGCTGCGGCGCACACGGTACGGCGCTCGGCTTCCTGATGGAGTACGACAAGCTGTCGTTTCCCGAGGCGGTCGAGGAACTCGCCGGCCGGCTCGGGCTCGAGCTGCCGCGCGACGACGCCGGCGGCGCGCCACGCGCCCGCGCCGGCGACGATCTGTATGAACTGCTCGCACAGGTGACGCAGTTCTATCGTGATGCGCTGCGCGAGTCGGCGCGCGCCCTCGACTATCTGGCCGCGCGCGGCCTCGATACCGGAACCCGCGTGACGTTTGCGATCGGCTACGCGCCGGCCGGGTGGGATGCCGTGCTGCGGCGCTTCGGCGGCAACGCGGAACGCGAGCGGCGACTGCTGGAGGCCGGGCTGGTCGTCGAACGCAGCGGCCAGGGCGAGAGCGGCTGCTACGACCGCTTTCGCGACCGGATCATGTTCCCGATCCGCGACGCGCGCGGCCGCGTGCTCGGCTTCGGCGGCCGGGTCATCGATCAGGGCGAGCCGAAATACCTGAACTCGCCCGAGAGCGCCCTGTTCCACAAGGGCCGCGAGCTGTACGGATTGTTCGAGGCCCGCCAGGCGCTGCGGCAGCTCGACCGCCTGCTGGTCGTCGAGGGCTACATGGACGTCGCGCGGCTGGCCCAGGCGGGCATCCGCTACGCGGTCGCGATGCTTGGCACTGCGACGACCGCCGAGCACCTGCACCGGCTGTTCCGGATCACCAGCGAGGTCGTGTTCTGCTTCGACGGCGATCGTGCCGGCCGCGCCGCGGCATGGCGCGCACTGGAAAACTCGCTCGAGCACGCCCGCGACGGCCGCCAGTTGCGCTTCCTGTTCCTGCCCGAGGGCGAGGACCCGGATTCGCTGGTCGGGCGCGAGGGCGCCGGCGCCTTCGAGCAGCGCCTCGCGGGGGCCATGCCACTGTCGGAGTTCCTGGTCACGCAGCTCGCGGGCCAGGCTGATCTCGCCAGTATCGACGGACGCGCGCGGCTCGCGGAACTCGCGCGGCCGCTGATCGCACGCGTGCCCGAGGGTGTCTACCGCGAGCTGCTGCTCGAGCGGCTGGCCCAGGAAGTGCGCATGCCGGTGGTCAGGCTGGCCGAGCTGCTGGCAGCGCGCACCGCGGCCGCGACCAGCGGTGCGCGTGCACCGGCGCGGCCGCAGCAGCGGAGTACAGCCGGCCGCCAACCGCTGCTGACCCAGGCGATCCTGCTGGTGCTGCACCATCCGGCCGCGGCCCGCGCGCTCGGTGAGGTACCCGAGGTCGCGGCCATCGACGCCCGCGGCGGCGAAGTGCTGGCGAAACTGCTGGCGATGGCGCGCGCTGAACCGGAACTCACGACGGCGCAGATCGTCGAACGCTGGCGCGAGCGGCCGGAAGGGGCCCGGCTGGCCGAACTGGCCGCGGAGGAGTCACTCGTTCCGGACCCCGAGGCCGCCGGCCGCGAACTGGTGACCGCGATCGCCCGCCTGCGGGCCGAGTCCGGGCCGGATCGCCGTCTCGACGAGCTGATCCGGCTCTCGCGGGACCGGCAGCTCACCAGCGAGGAACTGCTTGAATTTCAACAGCTTCTGGCGAACCGCGGGGTGTCGCCCGAAGCTAGTGCCGCCCGATGACCGGGATTCGGTCGATCACCGCCGGCCGCTATATAATGCCCGGCTCTTTTTTCCGCGCCGCCCCCGTCCGGAGGGTCAGCCCCCTTGAGCGACAAGAAGCCTGCCGTGATGTCCGACGACCGCCAGTCGCAGCTCAAGCTGCTGATCGCGCGTGGCAAGGAGCAGGGCTACCTGACCTATGCCGAGGTCAACGATCACCTGCCGCCGGAAATCGTCGATCCGGAGCAGATCGAGGACATCGTCAACACGATCAACGAAATGGGCATCACGGTGTACGAGAAGCCGCCGGATGCCGAATCCCTGCTGCTGACCGATGCCTCCGCGCCCGACGAGGAAGCGGTCGAGGAAGCGGCCGCCGCACTCGCCACCGCCGACTCGGAATTCGGCCGCACCACCGATCCGGTGCGCATGTACATGCGCGAGATGGGCACCGTCGAGCTGCTGACCCGCGAGGGCGAGATCCGCATCGCCAAGCGCATCGAGGAAGGTCAGGACCAGGTGCGCACGGCGCTGGCCTGGTATCCGCCGACCTACGACTTCCTGCTGGCCGCCTGGGAACCGGTCAGGGCCGGCCAGGGCCGGCTCGCCGATCTGCTGGTCGGCTTCCTCGATCCCGACGCGCCGGACGAAATCGCGCAGCCGAACAACCCCAAGGCGGTGCTGCGCAAGGAGGAGTCCGACCTCGACGACGAGGATGAGGAGGCGAGCGACGACGACGAGGAGGCCGTCGACACCGGACCGGACCCGGAGGAAGCGGCGCGCCGCTTCGCTTCGATTCAGCGCCTGCATGCGCAGATCACCAGGGCCTTCGCCGCCGGCAAGGTCGCGAAGGATCCGCGGCTCGCGCGCGCGCGCCGGAAACTGGCCGAGGAGTTCCTCGAGCTGAAGCTGGCGCCGAAGATGTTCGAAGCGCTGGTCGACAACCTGCGCGGGCACGTCGACGAGGTGCGCCGGCTCGAGCGCGAGATCATGACGCTGTGCGTGCGCCAGGCCGGCATGCCGCGCAAGGACTTCATCGGCTCGTTCCCGAAGAACGAGACCAACCTGCGCTGGCTGGACAAGCACATCCGCGCCAAGCGCAAGCACTCGGCGCCGCTCGGCCGCCTGCGCGAGGAGATCAGCCGGCGCCAGCACGAGCTGAAAGCGCTGGAAAAGCGCCTCGGCCGCACCATCCAGGAACTGAAGGCCGTCAATCGCGACATCGCCACCGGCGAGGCGATGGCGCGGCGCGCGAAGAAGGAGATGGTCGAAGCCAACCTGCGCCTGGTGATCTCGATCGCGAAGAAGTACACGAACCGCGGCCTGCAGTTCCTCGACCTGATTCAGGAGGGCAACATCGGCCTGATGAAGGCGGTCGACAAGTTCGAATACCGGCGCGGCTACAAGTTCTCGACCTACGCGACCTGGTGGATCCGCCAGGCGATCACGCGCTCGATCGCCGACCAGGCGCGCACGATCCGCATCCCGGTGCACATGATCGAGACGATCAACAAGCTGAACCGGATCTCGCGGCAGATGCTGCAGGAGATGGGCCGCGAGCCGACGCCGGACGAGCTGGCCGGACGCATGGAAATGCCCGAGGACAAGGTGCGCAAGGTGCTGAAGATCGCCAAGGAGCCGATCTCGATGGAGACGCCGATCGGCGACGACGAGGATTCGCATCTCGGCGACTTCATCGAGGACAACGCCGCCGAAAGCCCGCTCGACTCGGCCACGGTCGAGTCGCTGCGCGAGACCGTGCACGGCGTGCTGTCGCAGCTCACGCCGCGCGAGGCCAAGGTGCTGCGCATGCGTTTCGGCATCGACCTGACCACCGACCACACGCTCGAGGAAGTCGGCAAGCAGTTCGACGTCACCCGCGAGCGCATCCGTCAGATCGAGGCCAAGGCGCTGCGCAAGCTCCGCCATCCGAGCCGCAGCGAGCAGCTGCGCAGCTTCCTGCCGGAGGATTGAGCGGGCGCGCGCTTCGCTCAGCCGACCTCGGGCCGCACGCCGAAGCGCTCGAGGTAGAAGTCGAAACGGCGCCGCAGCACCGCCGGCTCGACGCCGAAGTCGCGGCGCAGCTCGTACACGACCTGCCCCTGGCGGCCGCGCGGATGCGCGGCCAGGTAGCGGTCGAGCCGCGCGCGCGCCGCCCGGTCGAGGTCGAGCGCGGCCGTCGCGTACACGCGCGCCAGCGTGGCCGGCGGATCCGCCATGAAGGCATGGAACGGTGAATCAAAGCTGCGGCCCGCCGGCACCAGCGCGCGGTCGCGCACGCAGGCGCGCAGCAGGTGTTCGATCCGGTCGCTCCAGTAATCGAGCAGCTCGCGCAGCGCCACCTGGCGCCGGTTCATGCGCTGCGTGTAGGCCTGCATCGTCACCGTGGACTGGATGACGGCCACCGGATCGCGGTGCGTGAAGATGACCGTGGCGTCGGGGAACACGCGCAGCAGCACCGGCAACTGCTCGAGATGCTGCGGGCACTTCAGCACCCAGCGGTCACGGCGCCGGCGCCGCCACTGCAGCAGGCGCAGCACGTTCTTCAGGTATTCGTAATGCGGCGTCTGCTCGTGCGCGTAGTAGTAGTCGCGCCAGCCGGGCGAATGCGTCAGCCACTCGAAGTTGTACGAGGCGAAGTCCGGCCCCATCAGCTCGAGTTCCTCGTGCACGTGGTCCGGCTCCATCGGGTGCATCGCGGCGAGCAGCGGCGTGGCCTGCTGCATGCCGGTCCAGGCCTCGGCGCAGCGGCGGTAGCGCGGATCGGTCTGGTCGCCGGGGGCCGGTGCGCCGGGCAGTGGCAGCGGCTCGTACGACTCCCACAGCGGCAGCGACTGCAGCCGCGGGTCGGTGGCCAGCAGGTTCACCAGATGCGTCGTGCCCGAGCGCGGCAGCCCGACGACGACCACCGGCCGCTCGACCGGCTCCTGCAGGATCTCCGGGTGGCGGCCCAGTTCCGCCTGGATCAGCAGGCGATTGCTCGCGTAGCGCAGCAGGTAGCCGAACAGCACGGCGCGGTGGAAGGCCGTGATCCCGCCATCAGCGTCCCACTCCGCGCACAACCGCTGCAGGCGCTCACGGAAGTCCGCGGGGCCGAAGTCGCTGAACCCGGTACGCTGCTGCGCCGCGCTCAGCACCGCCGCCGCGCTGAGGTCGGTGGTCACGGAGTCGCCCCAGGCGAGGAGCCCGGCCTGGGTCGCGCTCAGCCGCGGTGCCGCCAGGTCGTCGATGGTGACGGTCGTGCTCATGGCCGGCAGGCGGCGCGGGCAGCCGCGGACGCCGGCGCCGTCAGCAGTGCCACGACCGAGTCCTCGAGGTTGGCCGTGAACAGCCGCGTGGCGGCCTCGCGCTGGCGTCCGCACGAGTCGAACATGCGCGCGTGATCATCGAGGCCGTGGAAGATCAGCACCGCGGCCAGCATCAGCCGCTGCTGGACCAGCGTGGCGGGCAGGCCGGTGGCGCGCAGCGCGCGGCGGAGCTGGCGGAAGAACGGGTCGGCGCTCGCCACGCGCAGCGGCGAGGCCGGGATTCCCGCGACCGCAAGCGCATGCAGCGCGATCAACTGCGCGTTGATGCGGATGAACTCCGGGCCGCCGTCGTCCGACTGCAGCCTGGCCGCCAGCGGGCGGACGAAGACCTGCACCAGTTCGCGCAGTCCGTGACCGGTCCTGCTCCGGTCGCGCCGGCGCAGCAGCACGGCCCGCTCGTCGGCGATGCCGGGCACGTGCTTGTCGAGGATCGCCTGCAGCAGGCCCTGTTTGTCGCCAAAGTGGTACTGGCAGGCGTTGCTGTTGCGCTGGCCGGCCGCCTTGCTGATCTCATTGAGTGACACCGCGGCGATGCCGCGCCCGGCAAACAGGCGCTCGGCCGTCCGGATCAGCGTCGTGCGCGTCACCCGGCTGCGCTGGTTCGGTCGCCGCCGCGGCCCGTGGCCCGCGCCTGACATTCGACTGCGTGACGGCATGGCCTGCTCCCGCCTCGCGCTCAGCCCATGATGCTGAAGCCGCCATCGACCGGCAGCGTCTGCCCGGTGATGAACCCGGCCGCTGCGCTGGTCAGGAACAGGACCGCCCCGGCGATTTCCGCCGGCGTGCCGAAGCGCAGCAGCGGCGTGCGCAGGCGCGCGGGTTCGCTCATGGCCGGTGTACCGAGGTAGGCCTCAGTCATGCGGCTGTGGATCATGCCGGCGGCCACGGCATTCACGCGGATGCGGTCCCGGGCCCAGGCCACGGCCAGCGTCTTGGTGAGCTGCACGAGCCCCCCCTTCGCCGCACCGTAACCGGGCACGACCTCGACGCCGAAGAAGGAGGTCATCGAAGCGATGCCGATGATGCTGGCGCCGCCCGCCAGGGAACTCTGCGCCAGCAGCCCGCGGCAGGCGTGGGCCATGCGGTAAGCGCCGGTCAGGTTGACGCGCAGCGCGCGCTCGAACACGGCGGGCTCGTACTCGTTGGCGCTGGCGAAATTACCACCGGCGTTGTTGACGAGGATGTCCAGGCGCGGCAGCGCCGCGGCCACGCGGCCGATGCCGGCGTCGTCCTCGAGCCGGAGCTGCAGGTAGCGCAGGCCGGTGAGATCCGCCGCATAGTCACCGGCGCCCGGCCGGGTGCCGGTGACCGTCACCTCGGCGCCGGCATCGCGGTACGCGGTCGCAATGCCGGCGCCGATCCCGGAGGTCCCGCCGGTCACCAGCACGCTCGCACCGTGGTAGTCGAAACGCGGATTCGCCCAGCTCATGCGCCACCCTCCACGCGACCGCGGCGCTCGAGGTCTGCGAGCCGCTGCTCCAGCACGCGGATCTGCGAGCGCAGCCAGCCGCTCTCCCAGAAGTTGTCGCCACCCGGGCGCGCCAGCAGCGCCCGGTTGGTCACGACAGCAAGCCGCAGCGCTGCCCCACTGTCGGCGTCGTGCGCCAGCGCCGCCTCGGCCAGCAGCATTGCAGCTTCCGGATCACCGGCATGCAGGCGCGACCAGCCCCGCTGCACAACGCCGGCCGCGCCGGCCAGTTCCACGAGGTCGGTCCAGATCTCCCGTGGCTGAGTGGCGTACAGCTCGCTGGTCGCCTCGGCCCGGAACCAGCCCATGTAGGTCTCCCAGATCGTCCGCACCGCCCAGCTCACCTTGCCGTAGCCCTGCCCCACGCAGAGCTCGGGTGGCAACTGCACCTCGCGCATCAGCGACCAGACGCTCCGGCCGGCGTTCAGACCTTCGAGCGTACGCCGATGCACGAACTCGACGGCCTGTTCCAGCCGGTCGAGGCAGGCACGGATCAGCTCGTGCCCCGGCACCGGGGCGAAGTGCCCGGTAATCAGCAATTCCGGCTCGAGCGCACGCACGCGCCGCAGCGATTCCAGGTACGGCTCGACCTGACGGTAGCGATCGCCGCGCAGCGTGTTGAAGTTCGGAAAGTGCGGGAACAACGGCCCGAACAGATTGCCCGAGAACAGGGTGCGCTCCGCCGGCAGCCACACGACGCTGCTGTCGAGCGTCTCGCCGCCCGGGGTCGCGTGCAGTTCGAAGCGGGTACCGCCGAGCTCGAAGTCGTGGCGATCGTCGAAGGTGAGGTCGGCGACCGGCACGTCCTGCAGCGGCCGCGTGGCGCCCGGCACGCCCTGTCCCGCGGCTACCGCCAGCACCTCGCCGAACCAGATCCCCGCCTGCGCTTCGCGAACCTGCTTGATGCGCTGGTCGTCCCGCTGGCACAGGGGCAGGTTGCGCTGCGCGATCAGCTTCGTGCCCGGCTCGCGGAACAGCGCCACGCCGCCGACGTGATCGACGTGGCCCTGGGTCAGGATGATGACCGGGGTCGGCCCCGCGCAGATGGCATCGAAGGCGCGCTTGTGCACCGGCGCCTCGAAGCCCATGCCGGTGTTGATGATCACGCGCCCGGCGCCAGTCACGACCAGGTACGCGTTCGACAGCCCGTCCGACTGCCAGATGGACTCGGTGACCCGGGATGCCCGGGCCGTGTGCGCCGCCCGGACGGCGTCGAAGCCCGGGCGGCTCCCGACCAGTTCCCGCACCCGATCCGTCACCGTCGCCTCCCGCCGGTCCCGCTGCTGCGCCGCACTCGCCGCACTCAGCGCAGCGCAAAGGCGATCAGCGCGTCGCCCGCCTCCGACCACGCGTGCCCGCCCGCGGCGATGACGACGTACTGCCGGCCGTCCGGCCGCAGGCGGTAGGTCATCGGCGTCGCGCTGGCGGTGAACGGCAGGCGCTGGCGCCAGATTTCGTCTCCACTCTCGGCATCGAAGGCGCGCAGGAACTTGTCCATCGTCGCGCCGACGAACACCAGACCGCCGGCGGTCACGATCGAACCGCCGAGATTCGGCGTGCCGAGATTGAGCCACAGCGGGAACGACGCCTGGTCGCGCGTCGAACCGAGCGGACTCCGCCACAGCACCCGGCCGGACTTCAGGTCCACGGCCGTCAGCGTTCCCCACGGGGTCGGCGTGCACGGTGCACCCCATTTCGACAGCAGCGTGGTGCGTTTCACTCCGTACGCAGTGCCGCGCTGCGGGTAGAACTCATCCGGGAAATGTCCGAGTGGACCGCCGCCGCGGTCGTACTCCGCGCGCGGCAGAAGCTGCACCACCTGGGCGATCGCGGTCTGGTTCACGTACAGGATTCCGTGCGCCGGATCGATCGCGACGCTGCCCCAGTTCGCACCACCCATGCTCGACGGGTACTGGATGGAACCCTGGAGCGACGGCGGCGTGAAGATCCCGTCGTAGCGATAGCGGGCAATCTTCGCGGCACAGTCGCGCCGATCGATGAAGGTGAAACCAAATGCATCGGCGGCGCTGAGCGTGGCCGGGTGCAGCGGCGCCGGGTGGGTCGGGAACGGCTGCGTCGGCGCGAGCTTCTCCTCCGGCACGCCGCCCTGCGGCACCGGGCGCTCCTCGACCGGATAGAGCGGTGCGCCAGTGGCACGGTCGAGCAGGAAGACGTGGCCCATCTTGGTCGCCTGGGCGACTGCCGGCACCCCGCCGCCGACGCCGTCGAGTTGGAACAGCACCGGCTGCGAGGCCACGTCGTAGTCCCAGACGTCGTGATGCACGGCCTGAAAAGTCCAGACGACCCGGCCGGTGGTCACGTCGAGCGCGACGGTCGAACTGCCGAAACGGTCGAGGTCGCCGCGCCCGCCGCCGAACAGGTCGGGCGCGGCGTTACCGGTCGGCAGGAACACCAGCCCGCGCTCGTCGTCGCCGGACAGGATGGACCAGACGTTCGGCGTGGCCGGTCGATAGCGCTGGCGCACCGCTGCTTCCGCGCCGGCCGCCGGGTCCGCATCCCAGGCCCAGCGCAGCGCGCCCGTGCGCACGTCGAAACCCTTGACGCCGCCGCTCGGCGCGTCGCTCCGCAGGTTGTCGGCGACCAGCGCACCGATGACGACCACGTCGCGCACCACGATCGGCGGCGAAGTCGGATAGCGCTCCCAGGGTGGCGCCGGATCGAGACCCTCGCGCAGGTCCACGCGGCCCTCGCGACCGAAGTCGCGGCACGGTTGCCCGGTCCGCGCATCGAGCGCGAGCAGCTCCGAGTCGAGCGTCCCGGCGAAGATGCGGCTGGCGCAGGCGCCCGTGGCCCCGGCGTCGCGCCAGTACGCCACACCCCGGCAGACGCGCGTCGACGGCGTACCCTCGAAGTGGCGATTGCGGACCTGCGGGTCGTAGGACCAGCGTTCGGCGCCGGTTTCCGGATCGACGGCGATCACGCGGTTGAGCGGAGTGCAGAAGACGAGCTGATCCTCGACCAGGATCGGTGTGACGCTGAAGCTGGTCTTGGTCTCGGTCGCGCTGCCATTGCTCCAGTCGCCACTGCGATGGATCCAGGCGATCTCGAGGCGATCGACGTTGTCCCGCGTGATCTGGGCCAGCGGCGAGTAACGCAGGCCGCCCTTGTCGCCGCCGTATTCCGGCCAGCCGGCTGTTGCGCCGTCGTCGACCACGGGACTGCCGCCGCAGCCGGCGATGAGCAGCAGGACGGGCGGTAACACGGTCCGGAGCAGCTTCAGCGTCATACGGAATCTCCGCAGCGGATTCAGGTTGGCGGGCCGTTGAGACCCTGATCGAGGATCCCGATCTGCTGCGGCGACAGCGGCGAGCAATGGGCCAGACCACCGTCGACGAAGATCGTGCTGCCGGTCATGCCGGCGCTCGCCTCGGAGGCCAGCAGCAGCAACGGACCGGAGAAGTCCTCGAGCCGGTTCGGCCTGCCGATCGGCAGCGCCGCGCCCGCGGCCACCGGCACTTCTGCGGTAAAGGTGGCGACGAATTTCTCGGTCGCGACCACGCCGGGACACAGTCCGTTCACAGTGACCCCGAAGCGTCCGACCTCGGCGGCGAGCTGGCGCGTGAACGCCATCAGCGCGCCCTTCGATGTGCCATAGGCCGGCACGGTCACCATGCCGAGCAGCCCGGACGGCGACTCGACGTTGATGATCCGCCCCCAGCGATTGCGGATCATCCCCGGCAGGCAGGCTCGCGCCATCCGGAACGCTCCATTCAGGTTCGTATCGATGACGCTCACCCAGACTTCTTCATCGACCTGCGTCAGCAGGCCGGGCGGAAAGATCGCCGCGTTGTTGACCAGGATGTCGACGCGGCCGCGCCATTCGCTGACCTCGCGCACCGCCGCCTCGACCTGGCGCATGTTGCGCACGTCGCAGACGATGGCCCGCACCGCGGCGCCGTGCCGGCACAATTCGGCGGCCGTGTCCTGCAGCGGTTGCTCATGCCGGCCGGTGATCGCCACGGCCGCACCGGCTGCCGCCAGCGTGGCCGCCATGGCGCGTCCCAGGCCGCTGCCACCGCCCGTTACGATCGCCACCTTGCCTTCGAGCACCATGGCCGCCGCCCTCACGCCAGCCAGCGCCGTCGCGCCGGATGAATCGAATACTCGCAGATCCCGTGGCAGCGCCGCCCGTCGTCGAGCTCGAACTCGCAGAATGCCTCGAAGCAGTCGACCGGATTGTCGAGGCAGTTGTCGCCGCGGTACCAGAGCTTGACCTCGCCGAGCTTGTGCGTGCTGCGCGCCCGCAGCCGGCGGCCGTCCGGCAGTTCCAGCACGAAGCGGAACTCCACGGCCGTCGTGCCGTCCGCGTCGAGAATGACTTCCGCGGTCACACTGCGCAGCGCACGGGCGCCCTGGCCATCCGAAACGGCGCCGACCGTCGGCATGCCGAGCCGGCTGCCCTGGGGCGAGCCGAGCGCGCCGATCTGGGCGTCGTCGAGATGCAGGATCAGCCAGAAGTGGCCGGGGAACAGTGACTCACCCGAACGCTGCCACTCCTTTTCCTCATGGAAGTTGTGCAGCCACGAGCGCTCGCGGTGAGAGCGGCAGGCGATCTCGCGGACCTGGCCGCGAGCCGGCCCGCCGCGGATCTCCAGCCGCCCGGCGCAGTCCATCGCCTGCTCGAAGTGGCCGCCCCAGACCATCGAGAAATAGGGATTCGGCTCGGTGAGCTGCGGCCCGGCCGCCGAGTGATCGTACTCGAACGCCGGATAACGGGCCGAGAAACGCAGGTCGTAGGCAACCAGCGGCCCGTCGTAGCTCACCCGGAACTCGCCGAGCGGGCGCACGATCTCGTAGCGCATCCGTCCGTCACCCCAGGGCCCGCGCGGCGGCGTGCCGGCGAACGGATGCTTGTTGCCCCAGTACTGCAGCACGCCGTCGATCTGGAACAGCGAGGCCCAGCGCGCATAACCGTGGTTCGACAGGAACACCTGCACGACCCCGAACACGTTGGCCCGGGCGTCCATGACGCTGAACCAGGCCGTGTCGCCGAACAGCGCGCCCGGGATCGGGGCCGCATCGAGATGCAGGAATTCGTCGACTTCGCTCACCACTGACCGTACTCCTCTGTGTCAGCTCGCACTGATGTGCCTGGCGGCGCGGTAGCCGAACACCATCGCGGGACCGATGCTGGAGCCCGGTCCCGGATAGGTGACGAGTACGCCCGCCGCCGTATTGCCGATCGCGTACAGACCGGGGATCGGCGCGCCGCGCTGGTCGCGGACGCGCGCGTCCCGGTCGATGTCGAGGCCGCCGTTGGTGCCGACATCGCCGAGTTCCATGCGCAGCGCATAGAACGGCGGTTCGGCGATCGGCCCGAGACATGGATTCGGCTGCACGCGCGGATCACCGTAGTGGCGGTCGTACACGGAATCGCCGCGGTGAAATTCCGCGTCAACGCCCGTGCGTGCGTATTCGTTCATGCGCGCCACGGTCTCCAGCAGACCGTGCCGGTCGATGCCCGCGGCGTCGGCCAGCGCGGCGATCGTGCGCGCCCGGCTCAGGAATCCGCTGGTGAAGTACGCATGGGGCAGCCGGAAGTCGGGGCGCAGCGCGCTGCGCAGCAGCGGCCCGGCGATGTAGTGACGCCGGAAGCGCGCATCGAAGACCAGGTAGGCCGGCGCCGACGGATCTTCGGTCGTGTGCCGGGCCTGCGCCGCCAGCACGAAAGTCATGTAGTTCTGGGCCTCGTTGGTGAGCCGGCGGCCGCGCCGGTTGACCACGCAGGAACCCGGCAGGGAGCGCTCGATGACCGCGAGCTGCGGCAGCTCGCCGGGCGGCGCGAAGGTCGGGCACCACCAGGCACCGTACATGCGCCGCAGGCGGGCGCCGATCTGCTGCGCGGCGACGATGGCGTCGCCGGTGTCGGTGTCGACGGTCGCGCTCCAGCCGCTGCTGGTGGGCGCCGGCAGGTACTGCGCACGCATCGCCTGGTTCTGCGCAAAACCACCGGCCGCCAGGATCACGGCCCGGCGCGCGCGGATCGCCAGCTCCCGCCCGGCGCGGTCGACGATCGCGCCCTGCACGCGGCCACCGGCGTACACCAGCCGCAGCAGCCGGGACTGCAGCCACAGTGGCATGCCGCGGTCCCGCATCGAGGCGCGCAGCCGCGCGACACCGGCGCTGCCGCAGGTGATGCGGCGCGCGACGCTGGTGCGCAGGCGCCAGGGGAAGTCGAGCAGGTAGTCCAGCAACAATCGGGCGGCCATCCGCTTCCAGCCTGGCAGCGTCGCCATGAACTGGTGCGCCTCGGCCATCGTGATGCCGATGCGGCCCTGCATGAACATGCAGGGGTGCGTCGGCAGCAGATCCCGCCATTCGTCCCCGAGGCGATCGAGCAGGAACGGCTCGGGTTCGAGTGCGCGATGTCCCGCCCGGGCGCCCGGTGCGGCCGAGAAGTAGTCCGGGTACATCGCCAGGGAGTGGTAGCGGACCTGGGTCCGGTCGGCCAGGAACCGGACCATCTCCGGGCCCGCCTGCAGGAAGGCGTCGATCAGCTCCAGGTCGTTCTCGCCGGGCGGAATCACCGCCTCGAGGTAGGCCCGGGCCTCGGCCAGCGAGTCCTGTGCGCCGGCCGCCAGCGCGTAGTGGTTGCACGGGATCCAGATGCCGCCCCCGGAGCGCGCACTCGTGCCGCCGTAGCGCGCGGCTTTCTCGACGACGAGGACGTCCCGCGCGCCCAGCTCATGGCAGCACAGGGCAGCCGTGAGAGCGCCGTTGCCCGAGCCGACCACGAGCACGTCCACGCCGTGGTCCCACTGCTGTGGCTCCAGCGTGCCCGCCGCCCCGATTGCTGTGCCTGCCATGCACGCCCTCCGGCGATCCTGCCACCACCGGCGATTGCAACCAGCCAGTCCGGTGGTCATTGTAAGCGCGAACCATTTTTAATCAATGCTCATTATTTCAGGCGGTGACGGCCGGCGGCGGCCCGGCCCGCGGCTGCCGGGCTCGCACCGTGGCCGGGCTCCGGCCAGTTGACTCGCCGGGCCGGCCGGCGCAGATTGCGCGCAACCATGCGCCGCCGGCCCGCCATCCTTCTGATCGTCCTGCTGCTGGCCACGGCCGGCGCCGCCCGGGCGGCGCCGGAGGATGCGCTGCTGGCCAGCCTCGCCGCCGAGTTCCGCGAGCCGCAACGGCGTTGCGAGTCGCTGGCTCGGGACTTCGACACCATCACCGGCCGCCTGTCGCTGTACCGCCACGAGCTCGCCAGTCTGGTCGTAGCCGTGGACGGCGCGACATACGCCGACTCTGCCAGCGGCGGCGTGCAGCGGCTGACCTTCGAATCGCGGCTGTTCGGGCCGCCGAGTGTCGCGGCCGTTCTTGACCTGCGCAGGATCCAGAGCCCGGAACGGCTCAAGCCCGGCCGGCGCGTTGAAATCCACTTCGTCCCGGCGGCCGCGGCGGCGCGGCCATTGTTCTGCGGCCACGCCGTGCTGGTGAATCTGGACAGCGCATTGCAGCGCGCCGACGTCGTCGCGCTGACTCCGCGGCGCGGGCCGGAGCTGCAGAGTTCGGCCACCTACAGCAACGTGACCGACGTGGACGTGCTGCGGAGCCTGGCCGCACAGGCCGGACTCACGATCAGCGTGCAGGATCGCTACGCCCGCCCCGTCCAGGCTCAGGTCCCGAGGACCAGCGAGGCGACCTGGACCTTCATGCGCCGGCTGGCGGAACGAAATGCACTGGAACTGGTGCTGCGCAGCGATGGGGTGCTGGCCGTTACCAACAGTTCTTTCACGGCGCCGCCAGCGGCCGCCGTGCAGACCTGGACCGATCTGACCTGGGTAGAGATCGCCACGCGCATCGCGGCCGGTCTCGGGCGGAGCACCGAATCACGCCTGACCGCGAGCTTCCCGCGGTTGCGCAGCCAGCAGGGCCGGGCCGACGACGACTTCCTGTACACACTGGCCAACGCGCAGTCGGTCTCCGCGTGGTTCGCCCCCGGGCGGGTGATCCTCGTCGACGACCGGACCTGGCCCGCCAATCCCGAGAGCCGCACCGTTGCCGACGTCGTGATGACGCCGCTGCAGCTCCTCGCCCGCGTCGGTCCTGATCACGGGCTCGCCGTACAGATTCCCGCGCTCACCACGCGGGCCGTCACCGTCACGCAGCGCGCGGCAACCGACGCCGAAGTGCTGCTGCGCGAGCTGGGCACGAACCGGTTGCGGCTGTCGGCATCCGCCGCGGGCCTGTCGGCGCAGGCCGCCGCGGCGCCGGGCGACGTGACCGACCTGCTGCTCGAGCGCATTACGATCGCCGGCTCGGCGGCCGCGCAGCGCACCATCAGCCGGCGCTACACGCCGGTGCGCGAGCTGCTGCTCGCGCCCGAACGGCTGGCCGCCACCGAAGTCGTGCTGGATCTGGGCGCGGCCCTGCCGGCAGTCAGGCCTGCGGCCTTCGCGCTGGCGGATCCCGGTGTGATCGCCGTTGCACTGGATGCGGCCATCGCCCGTCTCGCCCAGACGACTGCCCAGACGCCGGAGCGGCGCCTCCTGCAGGACCTCGCGCGCCTCTACCGGCCGACCCTGATCCATCTCTACCGGCTGCAGCCGGATGCCCTGCCGCGCTGAAAAAAGGGGACGGTTGCTGTTCAGGACGCTGCCAGCAGCCGCCCGATCATCGCCTCGGCCTGCGCGCGCCAGGCGCCGCCGAACAGGTTCAGATGATTGAGCACGTGGTAGAGGTTATAGAGATCGCGCCGTACATCGGCGCCGGCGGCGAGCGGCCAGGTCGCTTCGTAGGAGGCGTAGAACCGCGGGCCGAAGCCGCCGAACAGGCGCGTCATCGCGAGATCGGCCTCGCGGTCGCCATAGTACACGGCCGGATCGAAGACGACCGGCGTGCCGTCGGCCAGCATCGCGCGATTACCGGCCCACAGGTCGCCGTGCAGCAATGACGGTTGCGGCCGGTAGTCGGTGAAGAACACCGGCAGGACTTCGAGCAGTCGCTGGCCGCGGTCCTGCAGCCGTCCGCAGTAGCCGTTTCTCGCCGCCAGTTCGAGCTGGAAATCAAGGCGGCGCTGGCGCCAGAACAGGGTCCAGTCGGCCACCAGGGTGTTCGGCTGCGGTGTCGCGCCGATCGCGTTGTCGCGTTCGAGACCGAAGGCGGGGCCGGTCACCGCGTGCAGGCGCGCGAGCGCTGCACCCATGCGCTGATCCGCCGCATCGTCCGGCGGATGCAGATCGAGCCATTCGATCTCGAGCCAGGCCTCGGTATCACTGGCGCCCTGTCCCAACACCTGCGGAACCCGCAGCGCGCCGGTCTGCCCGAGACGCGCGAGGCCATCAGCCTCTGCGTCCAGCCGCCAGCGCTCCGCCAGCGGCAGCCGCTTCACGAAAATGGGGACTGTCCCCTTTTTCCGCCAGTTCAGGTTCACCGGTTGGGGATTCAGCGCTGTCGCGGCTGATCGCTCAGCTCATTGACGCCGGCGCCGCTGGCCGGGAACTCGCGCTCAGCCAGCCGATGCACGGACTCGATGCCGGCGACCGTGCCGGCCGCGAAGTCGCCGGCACGGAAGCGCCGCTCCATCTCCGCGCAGACCGCCTGCCATTCGGCGGGCGCGACGCGGCCGTTGTAACCGCGGTCGGCGACGATTTCGACGTCGCGATCGGCCAGCAACAGGTAGATCAGCACACCGCTGTTCGCGGCCGTGTCCCAGACCCGCTCGAGTGCAAACACTTCCAGTGCCCGCTCGCGCGCGGTCTGTCCGGCCAGCAGCGCGTCCCAGTCGAGTTCGCCCTCGACCACGCAGCGCACTTCGCCCGCATGCCGCCGCTCGCCGGCGGTGACGGCGCGCCCGAGCGCCGCCAGCGCCGGGGCGGGGAACGCGCGGCGGGTCGCGAAACGTGTGTGGGCAACGTGGCGCAGGATGCGGCGCAGGTCCATCACCACCGCCCCGAGGCACCGCCGCCGCCGAAGCTGCCACCGCCGCCGCCGAAGCCTCCGCCGAAACCGCCACCGCCCCGCGGGAAACCGCCAGGCCAGCCGCCACCCCAGCCGCGTCCATGCCGGCCACCAACACCACCAGCCAGCGTGAGCATGCATGCAACGACGCCGGCGATGGCCGCCACCACGGCGATGCCGACCAGCAGCCAGACGACCAGACCCGCGACTCCGCCGGTCAGCAGTGAGCCGAACGCGCGGCCGAAGGCCGAACGCAGCAGCGCACCGACGACGCCGGCGATCACCAGCAGTGCGACGAAGGCCGCCTCGAGGTTCGACGCCTGTGGCCGCCACTTCCGGTCGGGCGCCGGCAACGGCTCACCATCGATGACCCGGATCAGCGCCTCGATGCCGGCGCCGATGCCGCCGGCAAAATCGCCGCCGCGGAAATAGGGGGTGATCACGTCGGCGACGATGCGCTTCGCGATCGCGTCCGGGAGCGCGCCCTCGAGGCCGTAGCCGACCTCGATCCGCAACGCCCGATCCTCCTTCGCGACCAGCAGCAGAACGCCGTCATCCACGTCCTTGCGGCCGAGCCGCCACGCCTCGACGACCCGCAGCGCGTACTGCTCAAGCGCCTCGGGCGCGGTCGTCGGCACGAGCAGCACCGCGATCTGGCTGCCCTTGCGCTGCTCGAACGCCGCGAGCCGCTCCTCGAACGCAGCAAGTGCAGCCGCATCGAGTGTACCGGTGAGATCGGTGGCGCGACGCTCGAGCGCCGGCACCGGTACGAGCGCGGCCGCGGCGCCGGCCAGCAGCAACCAGGCCGCGAGCGCGGCGGTGGCGCGGCGCATGAGCGGACTCACGGCCGTGCCGGGCTGCTCAGCCGCCCGGCGGGGCTGGCGCCGGGGCCGGCGCGCCGAAATCCACGGCCGGTGGTTTGACGATGGCGGCCTCGTTCTCCACCGTGAAGCTCGGCTTGACCGCGTGCTTGAACAGCATCGCCGTCAGGTTGGTCGGGAACTGCCGTACCGTGATGTTGTAGGCCTGCACCGCCTCGATGTAGCGGTTGCGCGCGACCGTGATGCGATTCTCGGTGCCCTCGAGCTGCGCCTGCAGGTCGCGGAAGTTCTGGTCGGACTTCAACTCGGGATAGTTCTCGACCACGACCAGCAGCCGCGACAGCGCGCCGGACAGCTCGCCCTGTGCCGCCTGGAACTGGCGCAGCGAGGCCTCGTCGTCGGCGTTGACCTGCACCTGCGTCGCCTTCGCGCGCGCCTCGGTGACACCGAGCAGCACGCTCTGCTCCTGCGCCGCGAAGCCCTTGACCGTATTGACGAGGTTCGGAATCAGGTCGGCGCGGCGCTGGTACTGGTTCAGCACCTCGCCCCAGGCCGCCTTGATCTGCTCATCCTGCGTCTGCAGCGTGTTGTAGCCGCAACCCTGCAGCAGCAGGGCCGCGAGCAGTGTGATCGTCAGCTTCGTGCGCATGGGGGCCTCCGCTCGTCTCAGGTATCCAGCCGCCGCGGCAGATCGGGCGTCGGCTCGGCGCCAAGGACGATCTCGCCCTTGCCGAGCTTCGAGTGCCACAGGCCGTACCCGAAGTACACGACGATGCCGCCGCCCAGGTAAGTGAGGAAGAAGCTGCGGGTCGCCGGGTTCGCCATCAGCGACATCAGCAGGAACACACACATCGCCGCGCCGAGGATCGGCGTCAGCGGGAACAGCGGCGTGCGGAACGGGCGCTTGAGCTGCGGCGCCGCGATGCGCATGTAGATCACCGTGATGCAGACGATCGCGAAGGCGGCCAGCGAGCCGACGTTGGTGAGATCGGCCAGCGCATCGAGCGGCATCAGGCCGGCGGCGCAGGCCGCCAGTCCGCCGACGATCAGCGTGTTGATCCACGGCGTGCGGAAGCGCTGGTGCACGGCGGCCAGCGGGCCCGGCAGCAGACCGTCGCGAGCCATCGTGTAGAAGATGCGGGTCTGGCCGTACAGCAGCACCAGCATCACCGAGGACAGGCCGGCGATCGCGCCGATCTTGACCAGCACCGCGAACCACGGCAGGCCGATCTGGTTGACCGCCTTGGCGATCGGCGCCGGATCGTTGAGGTCGGTGTACGGCACGATGCCGACCAGTACGGCGCTGGTCAGGATGTAGAGCACGGTGCAGATCAGCAGCGACCCGATGATGCCGATCGGCATGTCGCGGGCCGGGTTCTTCGACTCCGCACCGGCGGTGGACACCGCCTCGAAACCGATGTAGGCGAAGAAGATCGTCGCGGCACCGCCGATCAGGCCGCCGATGCCGTAGCGCGAGGTGTTCTCGGCCGTCATCACGTCGACCATGGCGCGCCAGATGTCGGCCCAGAGACCGCGCGGGGTGCCCTCCGGCGGCGGCGGGATCTCGGCCGGGATCAGCGGGAACCAGTTGTCCGTATTGACGAAGAACACGCCGATCGCGATGAAGGCGACGACGACCGAAACCTTGATCAGCACGACGATGTTGTTGACGGTGGCCGATTCCGAGACACCGATCACCAGCAGCGTGGTCACGGCGAGAATGGCCAGCATCGCCGGGACGTTGGCGAGGCCCGCGGTTGCGGCCGCGCCCGCACCGACCATGACACCGGGCGCGGCGGTCCAGGCCGGTGGCACGTGGACGCCGATGTCGTGCAGCAGACTCACGGCGTACCCCGACCAGCCGACCGCGACCGTGGACGCGGCCAGCCCGTATTCCAGCACCAGCAGCAGGCCCATGACCCACGCGGCCAGTTCGCCCATCGAAGCGTAGGAATAGGAGTACGCGGAACCGGAGACCGGCACCGCGGAAGCGAGTTCCGCGTAGCACAGCGCGACGAACGCGCACAGGACGCCGGTGATCACGAACGAGATCATGATCGCGGGACCGGCGAAGTTGGCCGCGGCCCGCCCGGTCAGTACGAAGATGCCGGTGCCGATGATGCAGCCGATGCCGAGTGAGATCAGGTTCAGTGCGTTCAGGCTGCGCTTGAGCTCGCCCTGCGCATGTTCCTGGTGCATCTGCTCGACGGATTTGCGGAGGAACAGCCGGGAAACTCCGGTTGCGCGCGAGGGCGTTGCACTGGCCATGGGTTCTCCTGCCTGCCGGATGCCGGCGGCAGACTAGCATGGGTCCTCGTGCCGGTGTTACGGTTTCGGCAACTGCCGTCGCTCGACCCGTTCGCTGACTCTACCCGGGAAACAGTTGCCGAAACCGTAACACCGGCACCACGCCATGCCGCTGCCCGAACCGCTCACTGCCCTGCTGTCGCCGGACGCCTACGCGCACCCGGCCGCGGACATCCGCCTGATCGAGACCCACATCTCGTGGGTCATCCTGGCCGGCGAATTCGCCTACAAGCTGCGCCGTCCGGTGAATCTCGGCTTCCTCGACTTCAGCGATCCCGAGCGCCGGCATCAGGATTGTCGCGACGAGGTGCGCCTCAACCGGCGCGGCTGCACGACGCTGTATCTGGGCGTGGTGCCGATCACGCGCGCCGCCGGGCGCGTGGTCTGCGACGGCCGGGGCGAAGTGCTCGACTGGGCGGTGCGTATGCGCCGGCTGCCGCAGGAGCGCATGCTCGCCAGTCTGCTCGAGACCGGTGCCGTCACCTTCGACATGCTGGGTCGACTATTGAGCCTTGCATAAATGCCTGACAGTTTCACAATGGCAGTTCAGCCTGTTGCCAGAAGGCGCGGATCAGGCTCGGGCGGCGTTGCATGGAGCACAGCCGATTGCGCGCAGTGGTTTTGAGGTCAGCGAAGGTGCTGGCA
>Ga0194120_10001772_pt1 | contig 38181 bp, 39 predicted proteins | sample TA2MahCa65mmetaG_FD_148642 | JGI IMG/M metagenome (GOLD analysis project Ga0194120, IMG submission 148642) | Freshwater microbial communities from Lake Tanganyika, Tanzania - TA2015019 Mahale Deep Cast 65m | ecosystem: Environmental > Aquatic > Freshwater > Lake | place: Tanzania: Lake...
TTCCGTCCGCTCGCTCGCCGCGCGCACCTGCCAGTACAGCAGACCGGCGACGGCGAGCGCCGCCAGCGCCGCGATCGCTCCGACCCAGCGCGGGCCACTGCCCGCCGAAGTCTGCTCCGGCGCTGCCGGCTGCTCCGCCGCTGGTTCCGCCGGCTCGCGCGGCCGCAGCTCGGTCAGGATGCGGTGCGCGTAACTGTCCAGCGTCGCGACGACGAACCGGCGCAGCTCGACGCTCTGCTCGCGTAGCAGTTGCTCGATGAGCCCGCGCAGACGCGGATCCGGCGCCGGCGTTGCCGCGGTGAGCGGGGCAGCTTCCGTCGCATGGCCCTCGCCGTCGACCGGCTGCAACACCGGTGGTTCCCGATCGCGTCGATCCGGCAGGAGCTGCAACTGGTACAGCGCCTTGGTCACGTCGATCGGATGAATCGATTTCGGCAGCACGCCGACCGCGCCCGAGGCGCGCGCGAGGCCCGCGTACAAGTCCCCTTCCTGGGACGTGTACATCATGATCGGGATCGCCGCGGTCGCCGGATTCGCCTTGATCTCACGCACCGCCTGCAGGCCGTCCATGCCCGGCATCAGGTGGTCCATGAAGATCACGTCCGGGCGGGCCGCCTGCAGGTATTCGAGCGCCGCTTCAGCGCAATCGGCCGCGTCGACGACGATGCCGTACTTCTCGAGCATCCGGCTGAGAACGACCCGCGCTGACTTCGAATCGTCGACCACCAGAGCGCGCTTGGACGCCATGCAGGCTCTCCCGGCCAGCCTGATCGCAGTGTAACGCAGGCGCTGTCAACCGTTGCAGGTGCCGCAGCGTTTCCTGCCACAGGATTCACGATGGAGGACGCGACGATGCCGCTTGCCATATTCCGCCGCCCGGCTGCACTCGGCCTGCTCGCGGCGGGCACTTTCGGTCTGCTGCTCGCGGGCCTGCCCGCCGAGGCCGGTGAGCACGGCGCGCAGCGCCACCGGTCGCAGCGCGGCGCCGGCGAGGTGATGCAGCGCACGACCACCCGCACACGCACCGACGACGGCTGGACCAGCAACACGACCTGGGTGAGGCGCGACGGTCGCAGCGGCAGCAGCCAGACCACCGTTCACCGCGATCCGGAGTCCGGGACGCGCACGCGCGCGACCGTCACGACACTGCCGGACGGCGCGACCCGGACGGCGAACCAGACGATGACGCGAACCGACACCGGTATGACGAGCAGCACGATGATCACCGGACCGCAGGGAACAACCCAGCGCCAGACTGAGGTCGTGCGCAGTGAGGACGGCCGGATCGTCACGACCAGCGTCACCCGACCCGACGGCGAGATCCTGACCCGCCAGGTGACCGTCACCCGTGACCCGACCACCGGCACCGTGACCCGGCAGGTCGAGCGCGACGGCCCGCAGAACTGACCCGCGCCAGCGGTTCGGGGCTATCATGGAAATCCGGCACCCTGGTGCCGGATCTTCCATTCCCGCGCGGGCGCTGGCATGCGGTGGCTGGTCTGGTTCCTCCTCGCCCTCGGGCCCGCGCCGGCAGCGCTGGCGGCCGGGCGCATCGCCGTCGAGGCGGAGGCCATCGAGTGGGCCGGGCTGCAGGCCAGCGGATTGCGCCTGCGCTGGTCGCCGCGTGCCGGCGGCGGCGAGTTCTCGGCCGCCGCCGGCCGGATCACCGGGCTCGGGGCAGCGGGCGAACTGGCCGACCTGACATTGGACTGCGCCGACCTGCGCTTCAGCGGCGACACACTCGACTGCCGCCGCGGGCGCGCGCGCGGCACCCTCGGCCGGTTCGGCCCGCAGGACACAGCGTTCAGCCTCCGCGCCGATTCCGCCGGCAACGTCGTTGTGCAGGTCGCGTCGGTGGCGCTGGCCGGAGGGTCCGCGCAGGGCAGCCTCGACCTGCGCGGCACGGCCTGGAAACTGGGCGCGACTCTCAGCGATCTCAATCCCGGCGCAGCCGCCGAACTGGCGCAGCCGTGGCTGACATTGCCGGCAGGCTTCAGCGTCGGCGGCCAGATCTCCGGCGCGCTGCAGATGCATGGCAGCGCCGCAGAGCTGCGCGGAATCGACACGAACCTGGCGATCACCCGGCTCGATCTGGCGAACACCGAGGGCACGGTCGCGACCGAGCAACTGGCCGGCGAACTGCGCCTCGCAGCCGACCTGGAACGCGGCGGCGCAATGACGCTCACCGGCCGGCTCGAGCTGAACGCTGGCCAGGCCTACGCCGATCCGGTCTTTCTCGACTTCGGCCAGCATGCCCTCAGCGTCACCTGGACGGGTCAGCTCGCCGCGGGCGGGCAGCGTCTCAGCGCGCGCGAGTTCACGCTGGAGCAGGCCGGTGTCGTGCAGATGAGCGGCGCGGCGGACTTTGATCTCAGCGGCGGGCAGCCGCTCGCCAGCGCCCGGCTACAGGTCGCCGATCTGCAGCTCGCCGCGGCGCTGCCGGTCTGGGTCCAGCCGTTCCTGATCTCGACCGCGTTCAAGGACCTCGCCGGCGCGGGCCGGATCCACGGCACGCTCGAATTCGCGGCCGGACTGCCGAGCCGGGCGGACCTCAGCCTCGAGGGCATCACGCTGGACAGCGCCAACGGTTCCTTCGGCGTCGACGGACTGTCCGGTCTGCTGCGCTGGTTCGACGACGCGCGCCGCGGCGAGCTGGGCGGCGAGCTGGAGGACCAGGCCTTCCGTTCCTGGCTCGACTGGCGCTCCGCGCGGCTGTGGGGCATCGAGTTCGGCGCGGTCACGCTGCCGTTCGCTACCAGCGGCCGGCATTTCCGCCTGCTGGAGCCGGTCGTGCTGCCATTGTTCGATGGGGGTCTCGCGATCGAGACGCTGCGCCTGCGCCATGCTGGCACCGAGCAGATGTACCTGCGCTTCGACGCGACGCTGCGGCCGGTCAGCGTCGCGCGCATCGCCCGCGCCTTCGCCTGGCCGGAATTCAACGGCACGCTGGCCGGGCGCATCCCGAACCTGCAGCTCGCGCGCGGCGAGGTCACCCTCGGCGGCAACCTCGAGGCCGAGGTCTTTGGCGGCAGCATCGTCGTGAAGAACCTGCGGCTACGCGACCCACTCGGCCGCTTTCCGCGCCTGTATGCGGACCTCGAGATCGACCGCCTCGACCTCGAGCAGCTCACCAACACGTTCTCCTTCGGCATGATCACCGGGCGGCTGTCCGGACGGATTGCGGGGCTGGAGACCTTTGCGTGGATGCCGGAGACCTTCGACGCGCGCTTCTACACGACGCCGGGCGACCGCACACCGCATCGCATCAGCCAGCGCGCGGTGACCAATCTGTCCAGCATCGGCGGCGGCAGCGGCGGCGGTGTGGCCGCGGCCTTGCAGGGCGGGTTCCTGCGCTTCTTCGAGACGTTCCGCTACGACCGGCTCGGGCTGAACTGCCGGCTGGCCAACGACGTGTGCCGGATGAGCGGCGTCGAGCGCACCGACGGCGGCTATTACATCGTCAAGGGTGCCGGCATCCCGCGCATCGACGTGATTGGCAGCGAGAGCCGCGTCGGCTGGAGCCGGCTGGTGCGCCAGCTCGGGGCGATCATGGAGTCCGAGGTCGTCATCCGGTGACCGCGCGGCTGCGCTAGAATCGGTTCAGGGCCCGTTCAGCCCCCGGCCGCGAGCATCACCGCGACCGGAACCGGACCACGTCGAGGAGATCCGCTCATGCTGCGCTGGATTACCACGGGACTCGCCGCCACCCTGGCGCTGGCCGCCTGCGTCACGATCAACGTGTACTTCCCGGCCGCCGCGGCCGAGAAGGCGGCCGACCGGATCATCGAGGACATCTGGGGCAAGGACAAGGGCGGCGAACAGTCGGCGCTGCCGGTGCCGCAGGGCGAGGTTCTGCTGGCCGCGCTGCGCGGCGCGCTGGATCTGGTCGTACCCGCCGCCGAGGCGCAAGCCGACCTCGACATCTCGAGCCCGGCGATCCGTTCGCTGACCGCGTCGATGAAGGCCCGCGCCGCCGAACTCGATCCGTTCTTCGGCTCCGGCGCGGTCGGCCTCACGGCTGGCGGCCTCATTGAGCTGCGCGACGCCAATGCGGTGCCGCTCGCGGAGCGCAACCGCGCGCGCAAACTGGTGGCCGACGAGAACGCCGACCGCAACGCGCTCTATCGCGAGATCGCCGGTGCCAACGGCCATCCGGAGTGGGAAGCCGACATCCGCGGCACCTTTGCCCAGCGCTGGATCGCCAACGCACGCGCCGGCTGGTGGTACCAGAACGCGGCTGGGGCGTGGGTGCAGAAGTAGCGCGCCGCCGCGGCTAGGCTGGCTCCGGTCCGCCGGCGCGCTCGATCAGGGCCGGACCTTCATTACGCGGGCTGTTGACCGCGCGGCTGACCGGCCAGGCCTCGAAGCGCGCGTCGTCGCCGGGGCCGAGCAGCGCCCCAAGTGCGGGCACGTCCGCACAGTCCGGGTCGAGCCAGCGCGGCCAGTGCTCCGGCGGCAGCACGACCGGCATGCGGTCGTGGATGCGGCGCAGCGACGCCGTCGCATCGGTCGTCACCAGCGCACAGGATTCGAGCGGCTGGCCGCCGGCCGGGTCGGTCCAGCGCTCCCACAGTCCGGCGAAGGCGAGCGGCTGCGCGTCGCGCGTGCGGATGAACCACGGCTGCCGGCCGCCCGGCGCGGCCTGCCACTCGTACCAGCCGTCGGCGACGACCAGGCAGCGGCGCCGGCGGAAAGCGTCGCGGAAGGCGGGTTTCACGGCCAGCGTCTCCGCACGCGCGTTGATCATCCGGTTGCCGAGCGCGCGCTCGCGCGCCCAGCGTGGCACCAGTCCCCAGTGCAGCAGCACCAGTTCGCGCGCGCCGCCGGCTGCGCGTACCGCGGTCACGTCCTGCGTCGGCGCGATGTTGTAGCGCGGCGCCAGCGCGGGTACCGCCGCGAGCGCAAACAGCCGGCGCACTGACTCGGCCGGCGAAAAGAACGCGTAACGGCCGCACATGGCCCCTACTCCCGGATGCCGGTGCCCCGGTTCATCAGCGTGACCACGACCGTGAACATCAGCGCCGCGGCCAGCGCCATGATCGCGAACGCGGTGCCGAGACCCACGTCGCTGGCGCCCAGGAACCCGTGGCGGAAGGCGTTGACCATGTACAGGATCGGGTTCGCATAGGACATCCGCTCGGCCCAGGCCGGCAACAGCGACACCGTGTAGAACACGCCGCCGAGGTAGGTCAGCGGCGTCAGCACGAAGGTCGGGAACCAGGTGATCTGGTCGAAGTTCTTCGCGAAAATCGCGTTGAAGAAGCCGCCGAGCGCGAACACGACCGAGGTCAGCAGCACCGAGCCGGCGACCAGCAGCGGATGCTCGACCGGAATGCGCGTAAAGAACAACGCCACCGCGGTGACCACGATGCCGACCAGCAGGCCGCGCACGACGCCGCCGGCCACGTAACCGGTGACGATCAGCCAGTTCGGCAGCGGCGCGACCAGCAGCTCCTCGATGTGCTTGCCGAACTTGGCGCCGAAGAAGCTCGAGACCACGTTGCCGTAGGAGTTCGTGATCACCGCCATCATGATCAGGCCCGGGGCGATGTACTGCATGTAGTCGTAGCCGCCCATCGGCCCGATGCGCCGGCCGATCAGGCTGCCGAAGATCAGGAAGTACAGCGTCGCCGTGACCGCCGGCGGCACCAGCGTCTGCACCCAGATGCGCAGGATGCGCCCGAGCTCGCGGCGCACGATGGTCTGGAAACCGACCCATTGGATCCGCGCCAGCGACGGTTCGCGCGCCCGGTCCATGCTCAGTCCTGCGCCGCCGCCGCGCCGCGGTTCTCGACCAGGCGCATGAACAGCTCCTCCAGCCGGTTGACCTTGTTGCGCATGCTGGCCACCTCGATGCCGGCAGCGCTCAGGCGCGCGAAGATGTCATTCAGGCTGTGCTGGCGCGACACGTCGATCTCCAGCGTGTGATCGTCGGCCAGCCGCACGACGCAGTCCGGCAACCGCGGCGGCGCCGCGACCGGCGCGCGCAGGTTCAGCACGAAGGTCTCCTGGTGCAGCTTGCGGATCACCGCCGCCATGCTGTCGTTCTCGATGATGCGGCCACCGTCGATGATCGCGATGCGCCGGCACAGGTTCTCGGCTTCCTCGAGGTAGTGCGTGGTCAGAATGATGGTCGTGCCGGCGGCGTTGATCTCGCGCACGAAGCTCCACATGCTGCGCCGGATCTCGATGTCCACGCCGGCCGTCGGCTCGTCGAGGATCAGCAGGCGCGGCTCGTGCACCAGCGCGCGCGCGATCATCAGCCGGCGCTTCATGCCGCCGGACAGCGCCCGCGCGGTCTCGTGGCGCCGGTCCCAGAGCTGCAACTGGCGCAGGTAGCGCTCGGTACGCTCGCGCGCCAGCCGGCGCGGGATCCCATAGAACCCGGCCTGGTTGACGACGATCGTATGGACGCTCTCGAACTGGTTGAAATTGATCTCCTGCGGCACCAAACCGATGCAGGCCTTGGCGCGGTCGAGTTCGCGGTCGATGTCATGGCCGAACACCTGCACGCTGCCGCCGGACTTGCGCACCAGCGACATGACAATGCCGATCGTCGTGGTCTTGCCGGCGCCATTCGGGCCGAGCAGCGCGAAGAAATCGCCCTCGGCGACCTCGAGATCGATGCCGCGCAGGGCCTCGACACCGTTGCGATAGGTCTTGGTCAGGCCGCGGATCGCGAGCGCCTGCATGGGACTCCGGCACCCGCCGCCGTGGCGGGGAACAGGCGCGGAGCGTAAACGGCGCCCGCCGCCGCGGCAACCACGGACGGCCGGTCAGGCCGGCAGTGCGCGGCGGAAGCGCCGCTGCAGCGCCTGCTGGCGCGCGCTTTCGGCGCCCTGGATCTGCAGGCCGAGGAGCTGCAGCACGTTGACCGACTCCTCGCATGGATCCGCGGCACAACCCTCGAACTGCACCCAGAAGCGGGTGCGCGCGCCAAAACGCGCGGCGAGCACCGGCGCCACACGGCGCGCCAGCGCGTCGACGGCGCCGACCGACAGCGACCGCAATACCGCCGCACTGCCCGGGACCGCCCCGAATACCAGACGGATCGCCAGCGTGTTCACCTGGGCCAGATGCCAGGCCAGCATCAGCGCGGAGCGCACCAGCGCGACGACGCGTTCGTCAGCGGCCGGCGCGGCCTGGTTCTGGCTGTCCCGAACGCCGCCGAGCGCCGCCGCCTGGCCCTCCCAGTAAGCCGCATCACCGAAACGCAGATCGAACAATGCGTACGGCAGCCGCTCGCACAGGCGGCGCTGTGCATCCGCGTCGATCAGGGCATCGATCGCCCGCAGCGGCAGCCCCGCGATCAGCTTGAGCCGGTCCTCGTCCGCCAGGGCCGCGGCCAGATCCAGAAATGAATGGTTCAGGGAGACCAGCGCCCGGCGGGTGGCGGGATCGAGCAGGGACTGTTCCGACCACTCGGCGCCCCCAGCCGGGGGTGGCAATGCCAGCGGTTGTTGCCGGTTCATGGAGTTTTTCCCCTTTGTCGTGATTATTTTCTAGCACAGACCAGTAGACCGGCTGATCATTTGCTGGTACAAAAATACCAATCTGTCGAGGGATGGTCAAGAAGCCGCCGCGATGCGCATCACCGACGACCGTTATACCCGCGACCGCCTGCGCCTCGACCTCGCGCTGCGCCTGATCCGGCACGAGGCCAGGACCCGGACGATCCGCCACTGGACCGGCCTGACCGATGACCGCATCCGCAAGCTGTACCGGTCCTACGTCGCGGACGCCGGGCACCGCGACCTGCGCCGGCACCGTGGCAAGAGCCCGCGCCAGAACGCCTGGTTCATGCGCAATCCGACGATCCGGCGGGAGTCTTCCGGCCTGGCGACACTGCTGTGCCTGCTCGGTCTGCTGCGCCGGAACCCGGGCACGCCGGGCGGAGCGATCGAGCAGCTTCGCTGGGGCGAGGAGTTCTGCGAAGCCTATGAGACCTTCGCCAGCCTGTTCGGCCAGCCGCAGCTCTCATTCGAGCACGCCTGGTATCTGCTACGCGCGCTCGAGCGCCAGAACGAACTGTGCCTGGACGACTGCGCCGGCTGCGGCAGCCTGCTGGTCGTGCTGCGCTACGCCGAGCGGCCGGAAGCCTGCGAGTTCTGCGCCGCAACCCGGCCGCCGGCGAAACCGGGGCTGGCGGTGGGTGATTGCTAGAATGGCGCTCCGTTCCCCGTGGAGCCGCAGCCGATGCCTGCCGCCGGGCGGCCCAACCTCTTCGCCGGGCCGCATGTCGATCGACTGAAGCTGCGTCGCGGCGACCTCGAGGCCATCGACGCCGCGCTTCGTTGCGGCCGCGCCGCGCTGCTCCCGGTATGGCGGTCGCGCTGCCCGCTCGTGCGCGAACCTGCGCCGCGGGCCTTGCTGCTCGAGGCGGGCGCAGCTCCAGTGGACCTCGCCCGGGTCGAGGAGCTGATCCTGCTCGGCGAGTTCCGCGGCCGCATCGTGCTGGCCTGCGAACTGGAAGCCGAGGCCGAGCCATCGCTCGGTCCCGGCACCGAATTCGCCGACCTGCGCGCGATCGCTGGCCTGCTGTCGCACGAGGACGCGGGACTGCTCGCTTACGCGCGGGCGATGGTCGCGTTCCGCGGCGGCCATCGTTACTGCGGAAGCTGCGGCGCACCCACACGGACCGGTCAGTCCGGACACGTGATGGTCTGCACGCGCGGGTCCTGCGCGGCCGAGTCCTTCCCGCGCCTGGACCCGGCGGTCATCGTGCTGGTGCAGGATGGGGAGCGGGCGCTGCTCGGCCGGCAGAGCGTCTGGCCGCCGGGCCGGTACTCGACCATTGCCGGGTTCGTCGAGCCCGGCGAAAGTCTCGAGGACGCCGTGCGCCGCGAGGTCCTCGAGGAGACCGGCATCGAGGTCGCCGGTATCCGATATCACTCCTCACAACCGTGGCCGTTTCCGCGCTCGCTGATGCTCGGCTTCCATGCCGAAGCGGCGACGACGGCGATCACGCTCGGCGACGGCGAGCTCGAGGACGCGCGCTGGTTCACGCGCGCCGAGCTCGCCTCCGGCACGCCACGGCTGCCGCTCGGCGGTTCGATCGCGTGGCGGCTGATCCAGGACTGGTACGACACCGGCGCCGCCCGCCCGCTGGCGGCCGAGGCCAGCGTGCGCGGCTGGGGACAGTGACCCCGCCATGTGCCTCGCGCTGATCGCCCACCGGATGCACCCGCGCCTGCCGCTGGTGCTCGCCGCGAATCGCGACGAATTCCACGCGCGGGCGGCGGCGGCACTGCACTGGTGGACCGACGGCGCGCCGCTGCTCGCCGGCCGCGATCTCGAGGCCGGCGGCACCTGGTGCGGCCTCGACCGGCGCGGCCGCCTCGCGCTGATCACGAACTACCGCGATCCGTCGCTGCCGCGGCCGCAGGGCAGTTCACGGGGGGAGCTGGTGCCCGAGTTCCTGCGCGGCGAGCGCACCGCGCTCGAGTTCGTCCGCGACGTCGCCGGACGCGTCGCCCGCTATGCCGGATTCAGCCTGCTGGTGCGCGATGACACCGGCCTCGGCTACGTCGTCAGCCATCCGGAGCCCGAGGTCGTGATGCTGCCACCGGGCGTGTATGGCCTCAGCAACCTGCGGCTCGACACGCCGTGGCCGAAGCTGCTGCGCGGCCGGGTCGCTCTCTCCGCCGAAGTCGCGGAGCACGAACCGCGGGCCGAGCGGCTGTTCGCGCTGCTCAGCGACCGCCGCCGACCCGATGACGGCGAGCTGCCGGATACCGGCGTCGGCCTCGACAGCGAGCGGCTGCTGTCGTCGATCTTCATCACCAGCCCGCACTACGGCACGCGCTGCAGCACCGTCGTCATCGCCGGCGCCGGCGACCGGATCACGGTCGAGGAGCGGCGCCACGCGACTGACGGTGCCGTCAGCGGCCGGACCCGGATCGTGTTCCACGCGGCGTGAGCGCGATGCGCCGATCGCCACCCGCCGCCTGGCTGGTCTTGCTGCTGTATTTCGCGGTTCAACCGGCCACCGCCGACATCGCCGTCCGGATCGAAGGCGTCAACGGCGAACTGCGCGACAACGTGCAGGCGCTCCTCAGCCTGCAGCGTCTTGCGACCGCACCGGAGCTCGATGCGGAGCTCGTCGAGCGCCTGCTGCGGCGTGCGCCGCGCGAGGTCGCGGCGGCGCTGCGTCCCTTCGGTTACTACGAACCGACCGTCACGACCCGCCTGCAACCGGCTGGTCGCGACTGGGCGGTACAGATCACCGTCGAGCCCGGTCCGCCGGTCGTGCTGGCGACGCAGGATGTCGTGCTCGAAGGCCCCGGCCGGGACGAACCGTTCCTGCGCGAGGCGCTGGCCCGCGCTCCGCTCACGACTGGTGCGCGCCTCAGCCACGCGGACTACGAGGCGCTGAAGGGCGAGCTGCAGCGCGCCGCATCCGCGCACGGTTATCTGGATGCGACTTTCACGCGCGCGGAGCTGCGCGTGGATCCGGCCGCGCGCACCGCCGGAGCCTGCCTGACCTTCGCGACCGGTGCGCGTTACCGCTTCGGCGCGACGGCGCTCGAGCAGGACTTCCTGAACCCGGCGTTCGTCGCGCGCTACCTGCGCTACCGCGAGGGTGACTGGTACGACGCGGCCGCGCTGCTGCGCACGCAGTTCGCGCTGGACGACTCGCGCTATTTCGCGGTGGTCGAGGTCCTGCCGGCCGAGCGCGACGCGGCCACGCGCTCCGTGCCGATCCGGATCCGCGCGACGCCGAACCGGCGCAACCGGTACACGATCGCGGCCGGCTATGCCTCGGATACCCGCGCCCGCGGCACGCTCGGCTGGGACAACGGCCGGCTGAACCGGCGCGGGCACCGGCTGCGCGCCGAGCTGCGTGGCTCCAGTGTCGAGGAGTCGGCGCGCCTCACCTGGGTGATCCCGTGGAGCGACCCGGCGCTGGAAAAGCTGTCGCTCGAACTGCGCGGGCTGCGAGAGGAACGCGCCGACTTCCGCACGACCGGCGGCAGCCTGCGCGTCGCCCTCGCGCAGGTGCAGGGTCGCTGGCAGCGCGGCCTGTCACTGACCGCGGCTGCGACGCGCGATGAGCTCACGGTCGGCGACGGAGAATCCTTCCGGGTCGAGAGCCGGCGCGGCCGCCTGCTCGTGCCCGCGATTTCCTTCGCACTGCTGCCGCCGGGCTTTCTCGGTCTCGAGGCCGCGCCACGCGGCCTGCAGGCTGAACTGCTGGGCTCCGCGCGGGCCCTCGGCTCCGACACCGATTTCGCGCGCCTGCTGCTGCGGGACGAGCGCCGCTTCGAGCTGCGCCCGGCCTGGCGTCTGCAGTTGCGCGGCGAGCTCGGCAGCAGTCTGGTCGGCGATTTCCAGGAGCTGCCGGCGCAATACCGCTTCTACGCCGGCGGCGACCGCAGCGTACGCGGCTACGCCTGGGAGGAACTGTCGCCGCTGGACGCCAGCGGCAACCGCAGCGGCGGCCGTCACCTCGTGACCGCCAGCGTCGAGCTGCAGCGCGATCTGCCGCGCAGTTTCGTCGCGGCGGCATTCGTCGACGCCGGCAACGCGATCAACGATTTCGGCGACCCGCTCGAGTATGCGGCCGGCGTCGGCCTGCGCTACCGGCTGCCGTTCCTCAGTATCGGCCTCGACGTCGCGCAGTCACTGTCCGAACGCGGGCGCGGACCGCGCCTGCACCTGTATTTCGCACCGGAGTTCTGATGGCAGGACACGCCGGCAGCAGCGACGATTCAGCGCGGCGCGGCCCAGCTCTCGCCGGGGCCGGCGCTCAGGCGCACTTCGCCACGCAGGTGCTGGTACTTCCACTCGCCGCCGATCCGGACGTAGTCGTCGGTATAGCGCACCGCCACCCAGCGCGCCTGCTGGTGCTCGCGAAAGGTGAAGGCGCCGAGGAACTGCCAGGTGCCGTGGGCCACGTCGCCGTGCACCTCGAGCAGCGGATTCATCACCATGTGATGCGAGAAGCTGACCATCTGCCGGAAGCGGCCGAACAGCTCGCGAATCGCCGCGTGGCCGGCGGCGCGGCCGAAACCGGCGCCTTCCCAGACGCCGTCCGCGGCGAAGATCGTCACGATCCGGTCCGGATCGTGGTCGGCATCACAGATCTCGCAGTAGCGCGCCTTGAGATGGCGGATCGCCTCGAGATCCTCGAGGCGGGTGATGCGGCCGGCCAGTTGCTCGACGTTCACGGTGCGGGTCCTCGGTGGCATGGGATCGCTACTGTACTCCGCGCTCCGGCACTGGCGATGCCACGATGGCGGTGACCCTGCGCCGCCTGCTGCGGCTCGTGCCGCTCGGCCTGTTGCTGGCCGGCGCCGCGGCAATCGCGTGGCTGGTCACCACCGAAGCCGGGCTGGCGCGCGTGGTCGCGCTGGTCGAGTCGCTGGACGCAGTTCGTGTCCGGGTCGATGGCGCCAGCGGCCGCCTGATCGGCCCGCTGCAGGTGCGGACCATCGCGATCGAACACCGGCGGGCAACGGTGCGGATTGCCGGGTTCTCGGCCGAATACGCGCCGCTCGGACTGCTCACCGGCCGCATCGCCGCGCGCACCGTGCGCGCGGACTCGGTCGACGTATACCTGCCGGCGGCAGCGCCACGGACCGCTGCCGCACCGGCCTTCACGCCGCGCTGGCTGCGCATCGCCATCGGCGAACTCCGGATCAGCGAGCTGCGGCTGGTAACCGCCGGTGGCAACACAGTCGAATGGCGCGGGGTCAGCGCTGCGCTGCGGGTCTCGTCGACCCGGATCCGCTTCGCGGACCTGTCGGCCGATGCCGGGCAATGGCGAATTCATGCGGCCCGCGGCCGGCTGTTCGCGGCCGATCCGCTCGACCTCCGCGCCGAGGCCGACTGGTCGCTGCTGCGCTCGGGTACGCTCGCCGGGCACGCGACCGTCAGCGGCGATCTCGATCGTCTCAGCGCGCGGCTGCAATTGACGCAACCAGGCCGTGCGACGGCCAACGTGACGCTCACCGATGTCGCCCGCGCGCTGCGCTGGCGCGCTGACATCGGGCTCAGCGAACTCGACCTCGGCCGGTGGCTGCCGGAACCGCCGGTCGGACCGCTGCGGGCGCGGCTCGAGGCCAGCGGCGGCATGGCGCAGTGGCGCGTCACCGGCGACGTGCACGGCGCCGGCCTGCCGGCCAGTGGCCTGCGGCTGGCCGGCACGGCCGCGTTGGCCGGCCGGACGCTGGCCATTTCACGGCTGCTACTCAGCCAGCCGGGCGGCGCCCTGCAGACCGAGGCGCGCGCGCGGATCACGCTCGGGGCGGAACCGCAGTTCAGCGCCGAGGCGCAATGGTCCGCGCTGGCCTGGCCGCTCAGCGGGACGCCGCGGGTCGCATCCCAACACGGCACACTCACTGCGGCGGGCTGGCGCGAGTTCAGCTACCACATCGGCGGCCACTTGCAGGTCGGCTCGCTGCCCGCCATCGACGGCGCCGCCGGCGGCCTGGTGACGGCGTCACAACTGATCGTCAGCGAGGCCACGCTGGCCACACTCGGCGGCCGGATCGAGCTGAGCGGCATGGTGGGACGCGACGCGCTGCGACCGTGGACGCTCACGGGCCGGGCGCAGGATCTCGATCCGTCGGCGCTGCGCGCCGACCTGCCCGGCCGACTGTCATTCGACTTCGCCGCCTCCGGCGCCGGCTTCGACGCCGCGGCCTCGTGGGCGGCAGCGGTGCATTCGCTCACCGGCACGTTGCGCGGCCAGCGCGCTGCAGGGCAGGCGCTGCTGCGGCGGCGACCGGGCCGCTGGGAGTTCGAGCGCGTCGCGCTCGGGCTCGGCGCGGCGCGGCTGCGCCTCGCCGGACACTGGGATGCAGCGCCGGAGCTGACCGGCACGCTGCGCGCTCACGACCTGTCCGGGTTCGTGCCGGAGCTCGGCGGCTCGCTGAGCGCCGCGCTTCAGCTCCGGCAGGGCGTCGCCGAACTGACGCTGGCTGGCCGTGATCTCGCCTGGAAAGGGCAGCGGGCGGCGGTGGTCGGGGCCGATGCACGCGTGCAGCTCGACGGCCGCGGCTATTCCTGGCTGCGACTGCGCGGCGCCGGCCTCGAGGTCGCCGGACAGTCGCTCGCCGCGACCCGCCTGTCGCTCGACGGCACACCGGGCGATCACCGCGTCGAGTTCCGCACCGGTGTCGGCGACGACGCACTCGACCTGCTCGGGCACGGCGGCATCAGCGACGCGCAGTACACGCTCGACCTGAGCGAAATCGCTGCCAGTGGTCCGCGCGCGCCGCCGTACCGGCTCGAATCGCCGGCCCGTTTCAGCGCGAGTCGTGCCGCGGCCGGACTGACTCCGGCCTGTTTCGTCGCCGGCGCACGGCGCTTCTGCATGGCCGCCGACTGGCACAGCGGCGGCCACTGGTCGCTGCACGCGCAGACCCGCGCCTTCCCGCTCGAAGCCCTCGATCTCGACGTCCCGGGGCAGCCGCACTACCAGGGACTGCTGGCAGCGACGGCACAGGTCCACCGCCATGCCGGCGGCCCGTGGCTCGCCAAGGTCGAGGCGCAGGTGACCGACGCGACCTTCCGCTGGCTGGCGCCGGGCGGCCGCCAGCAGGTGACCGAACTCGGGCGCACCGAGCTCGCACTCAGCAGCGATGCCGAGCGCCACCACCTGCGGCTGCGAGTCATCGACACCGCCGCCGCTGAGCTGACCGGCGAACTGGTCGCGTCGCGTACGCCGGATGCTGCCCTCGCCAGTCTGCCGGTCAGCGGCCACCTGCGCGGCGCCAGCGCGCGGCTCGACCTGCTGCCGCTCATCGTGCCGGACATCGACCGTGCGGCCGGCCGCGTCACGCTCGACCTTGCGGTTGGCGGCCGGCTCGGCGCACCGGAACTCGCCGGCGAGATGCGCCTCACCGATGGCGCGCTCGACTTCTACCAGGCCAACCTGCGCCTGCGCGACGTCGGTGCTGTGCTGATGCTGCGGGACGACCGGCTGATGCTCAACGCCAGCGCCCTGGCCGGCGCCGGCCGGCTGCAGGCCGACGGCGAACTCGGCTGGCACGAGCGCCGCCTCGCCGGTCATCTGGCGTTGCGCGGCGAGGAACTGCTGCTGATCGACCTGCCCGAGGCGCGGGTGCTCGCCGCACCCGACCTGCGCTTCGACTTCACCGACCGGCGCGTCGAGGTCAGCGGCAGCGTGACCGTCAGCGAGGCGCGGCTGCGCCCGGCCGACACTGCCAGCGCAGTGCTGGCCTCGCCGGACGAGCGGCTGGTGGGCACTGGCGACGACCGGGTCGACCGTGGGCTCGCGCTGCACAGCGACCTGCGGCTGCTGCTCGGCGAGCGCGTCGAACTCGACGCCTGGGGCCTGCGTGGCCGTATCACCGGCGCGCTGCGCCTGCGCTCGCACCCGCACGAGCCGGCCACCGCGACCGGAGAGCTCGGCATCACCGCCGGCCGTTACCGTGCCTACACGCGCGAGCTCGCGGTCGAGCGCGGCCGCCTGCTGTTCGGCGGCGGGCCGGTCACCGATCCCGGTGTCGACCTGCGCGCCGCGCGCAGCGTTCCGGGCCACCAGGTCGGCGTGCTCGTGCGCGGGCCGCTGCGGCACCCGCAACTGACGCTGTACTCCGAGCCGTCGCTGCCGCAGGCGCAGATCGCCGCGCTGCTGATCGTCGGGCGTACGCTCGACAGCCTGCAGACTGGCGAGCGGGGCAGCCTCGCCGGCGAGCACGGCAACCTCGCCACCCAGAGCGGCGCGCTGCTCGCCGGCCAGCTCGGCCGCTACCTCGGCCTCGACGACGTCGGCCTCAGCGAGCAGGGCGGCGCCGCCGGCGGCACGGCGCTGCTGCTCGGCAAGTTCCTGTCGCCGCGGCTGTACGTCAGCTACGGCATCTCGCTGGTCGACGAGATCAACACCTTCAAGCTGCGCTACACGATCGGCGACCGCTGGGCGTTCGCCGCCGAGACCGGCCGCGAGTCGGCCGTCGACGTCGAGATTGGGGTGCGGTGATTTGACCCGGCTCGCATATTTATGCGACCATGCCGCAACTTTATGCATCAACACGCCCCACCCCGCCCCGATCACTCCGCGCCCGCGCGGCGCGAGGCGCTGCGCCGGATCATCGCCGGCGGCGGCATCGGCCGGCAGCGCGACCTGGTGCGGCTGCTCGGCCGGGCCGGCTACCGCGCAACCCAGTCGTCGGTCAGCCGCGACCTGCGTGAGCTCGGCGTGGCCAAGCAGGGTGATCACTATGTGCTGCCGGCGGCGGCCGCGCCGGCGCCGCTGGATTTCGCCGCGGTCGCCGCCTTCGTGCGCGGCATCGAGCCGGCCGGCCCCTGTCTGACGGTGATCCGCACGGGGATCGGCTCCGCGCAGAGCGTGGCCATCGTGCTCGACCGCGCCGCCTGGCCCGAGTGCGTCGGCACGCTGTCGGGGGACGACACGATCTTCGTCGCGACGCGCGACCGCAGCGCGCAGCGCCGCCTGCTCACGCGCCTGCGCCAGCATTTCCGAGTCTGAGGCCGCCATGGCAAAGAAACCCGCGGGCGCCGACGCGCCCATCCTGCTCGCCTTTTCCGGTGGCCTCGACACCTCGTTCTGCGTGCCGTGGCTGATCGAGACCTGCCGCCGGCCGGTCGTCACGGTCACCGTGGACACCGGCGGCATCGACGCCGCGGCGGCCGCGCGCCTCGCCGAGCGCGCGCGCACCCTCGGCGCGCGCGAGCATCACCTGATCGACGCGCGCCAGGACTACTTCGAGCGCGTGCTGCGCTGGCTGCTGGCCGGCAACGTGCGCCGCGGCGCGCTGTATCCGCTGTGTGTCGGCGCCGAGCGCTCGATCCAGGCACAGACCGTGGCGACGCTCGCCAACCAGTTGCGCACGCGCACGGTCGCGCACGGCTGCACCGCGGCCGGCAACGACCAGGTGCGCTTCGAGGTCGCGCTGCGCACGCTGGCGCCGGGCCTCGAGATCCTCGCGCCGGTGCGCGACGAAGCCTTCAAGCGCCCCGAGCAGGTCGCGTGGCTCGAGCAGCGCAAGCTGCCGGTACCGCCGCACGGTGCGGCCTACTCGATCAACCGCGGCCTGTGGGGCGTGACGATCGGCGGCCGCGAGACGCTGACCTCGACCGGCAGCCTGGCCGAGGACGCCTGGGTGCTGTCGAAGGACGCTTTCACCAGGCCGCAGCCGCCACGGCGCCTCGAGCTGCGTTTCGCGGCCGGCATCCCGGTCGCGCTCGACGGCGAACCGCTCGGCCCGGTGGCGCTGATCGAACGGCTCGAGGAGATCGCCGCGCCCTACGGCATCGGCCGCGGCATCCACCTCGGCGACACGATCATCGGCACCAAGGGCCGCGTCGCCTTCGAGGCGCCGGCCGCGAGCGTACTGCTCGATGCGCACCGCGAACTGGAGAAACTGGTGCTGACCGGGCGCCAGCAGCGCATCAAGGACCTCGTCGCGGGCCCCTACGGCGATCTGGTGCACGAGGGCCAGAACCTCGACCCGGTGTGCCGCGACATCGAGGCGCTGCTCGCCGCCTCGCAGGCGCGCGTGACCGGCACGGTCACCGTGCTGCTGCGGCCCGGCACGGCCTTCGTCGAGGGCGTGGACTCGGCGCACTCGCTGATGAAGGCCTCGAAAGGCGTGTACGGCGAAGCCGCCGGCGAATGGACCGCGGCGGACGCCCGCGGTTATTCGCGGATGCTGGCGCTGCCGGGCGTGTTCTGGACCCGCGCCGGCCGGGAGCGCCGCTCATGATGCGGCCGATCATCGTCGACAAGATCGCCTCGGTGGCACAGAGCTGCGGGCTCGCGCACGAGCTGCGCGTGTCCTCCGACATCCCCTGCGCGGAGGGCGTGGTGCTGGCGGTCGAAATCCTGACCGACAAGTCGACCTACAACACGCTCGAACTGACCAGCGGGCGCATGGCCAAGGTCGCGCGCGGCGACATCATCGTCGGCGCGCTTGGCCACCGTCGCGCGCTGTTCGGCTACTCGGGTCACGTGCCGGAGCAGCTCGCGGTCGGCGACGTGATCCAGGTGCTGAACATCGGCGGCGTGCTCGGCGTCTGCGACTCGGCCAACCCGGAGAAGGGCCGCCCGTTCGACTGCCGCGTGCTCGGCTGCGTGCTGACCTTCCCGTATCTCGGCGAGCGCATCGGCGTGCCGGCGCGCGTCGGCCAGCGCCAGCTCGACCCGGAGGCCAGGCTCGCCACCGGCGGCGTACCGGTGGTGGCGCTGGCCGGCACCTGCATGGAGGCCGGCAAGACCGCCGCCGCCTGCGCGATGATCGCGCGGATGCGGCATCGCGGTCTGACGATCGACGCGTTCAAGGCGACCGGTGTCTCGCTGCGTCGCGACATCCTCGCGATGGAAGACTCGGGCGCGCGCCGCACGATGATCTTCACCGACCTCGGCGTGGTCACGACGACACCGCTCAATGGCCCGGCGCTGACCCGCACGATGCTGACCGAGCTGGCCGCCGGCCAGCCGGACGTGCTGGTGTTCGAACTCGGCGACGGCATCCTCGGCGCTTACGGCGTCGAGGCGATCCTCGACCAGCCGGACATCCGCGAGTCGCTGACTGCGCTGGTGCTGTCCGCCAACGACCCGGTCGCGGCCTGGGGCGGCGTCAGGCTGCTGCGCGAGCGTTTCGGCATCGAGCCCGCCGCGGTCACCGGCCCGGCCACCGACAACAGCGTCGGCGTGGACATCATCCGCGAGCGGCTCGGCGTGCCGGCCTTCAACGCGCTGACCAGCGGCGCCGCACTCGGCGACTGCGTGATCGCCGCCGCCGGTCTCGAAGGCCGTGCCTCGTCCGGAGCGCTGGCCGAATGAGCGCGCGCGTCCCGACCGTGATCCTTGGTGGCACTGGTTACGTGGCCGGCGAGCTGCTGCGCCTCGCGCTCGGTCATCCGCGCCTCGAGCTGGCCGCGATTGCCTCCGACAGTCAGCCGGGTGAGCCGGTTGCCAGGGCCTTTCCGCATCTCGCTGCCGCCTGCGGCGAGCTGCGTTACTGCAGCCATGACGACGTACAACGTCTGGTGGCCAGCCAGCCGCGCAGTGCGGTGCTCGCCGCGGCACCGCACGGGGTTTCGCATCGCCTGCTCGACGGGCTGCTGACCGCAGCCGAGGCGGCCGGCGCGCGGCCGGTAGTCGTGGACATCTCCGCGGACTACCGTTTTGCGGACCTCGACGAGTACGCGCGGGTCTACGGCCACCCGCACGCCGCGCCGGCGCGCGCCCGGCAGTTCACCTGCGCCGTGCCGGAACACCTGGCGCAGTCGCCGACCCCGCATGTCGCGCACCCGGGCTGTTTCAGCACCGCGACGCTGCTGGCTTCGGTGCCGCTGGCCGCGCTCGGTCTGGTCGAACCGCAGTTCTTCGTCGCGGCGGTGACCGGCAGCACCGGCGCCGGGCGCACGCCGATCGCCGGCACGCATCATCCGCAACGGCACAGCGATCTGTACGCGTACAACGCCCTGACCCACCGCCACGTCGCCGAGATCACCGCGCTGGCCCGCGCCGCCAGCGGCAGCGAGGTCCGCTACGCGTTCGTGCCGCACTCCGGCCCGTTCGCGCGCGGCATCCACGCGACCGTGCAGGCACGTCTGCGCCGGCCGCTGGATACCGCCGCCGCGCTCGCGGCGCTGCGCGACTTCTACCAGGGCGCGCCGTTCGTGCGCGTGCTCGATGCGCCGCCGCGGCTCAAGGATGTCGTCGCCAGCAATTACGCGCAGCTTGCGGTCGCCGCCGACGGCGACACGATCGTCGTGATGGCCGTGCTCGACAACCTGGTCAAGGGCGCGGCCGGCGGCGCGATGCAGTGGCTGAACCGGCTGCTCGGCTTCGACGAAACCACCGGTCTCACCGCGCCCGCCCCCGGCTGGACCTGAGCGTCGCGCATGCAGCACACCGCCGCCAGCCCTGCCGTCACACCGCGCGACCATCTCGCGCCGGTGTTCGCGCACTACCCGATCGAGGTGGTCGCCGCCGATGGCGTCTGGCTGACGACGCGCGATGGCCGGCGCATCCTCGATCTGTACGGCGGCCACGCGGTCGCCGCGCTCGGCTACGGCCACCCGCGCTGGCTCGCCGCGCTCGAGGCGCAGGCGCGCCAGGTGCTGTTCCAGAGCAATGCGGTGCCGATGGCCGTGCGCACTGAGGCCGCGCGCCGGCTGGTCGAATTCTCGAAGCTGCCGCTCGAGACCGTGTTCTTCGTCAACAGCGGCGCCGAGGCCAACGAGAACGCGCTGCGGCTGGCCTGCCGGATCACCGGGCGCGGGCGCATCGCCGCGCTCGAGGGCGGTTTCCACGGGCGCACCGCGGCGGCCGGCGCCGTGACCTGGGGCGCCGCGGCGAAGTGGTACGGCTTCCCGCGCACGCCCTTCGACGTCGACTTCCTGCCGCGCCGCGACCTCGCCGCGCTGGCCACCCGTATCAGCACGGACACGGCCGCCGTGATCGTCGAGCCGGTCCAGGGCGTCGGCGGCGCCTTCGACATGGGCCGCGACTACCTCGCGGCGCTGCGCCGGCGCTGCGACGAAACCGGCGCGCTGCTGATCTTCGACGAGGTGCAGTGCGGCGTCGGCCGCACCGGCTACCCGTTCGCGGCCAATCTGTACGACGTGACGCCGGACCTGCTGACGACTGCCAAAGCGCTCGGCGCCGGCTTCCCGGTCGGCGCGCTGCTGCTCGGTGCGCGCGCCGCCGCCGTGCTGAAGGTCGAGGATCTCGGCACGACCTTCGGCGGCGGGCCGCTGGCCTGCGCGATCGTCAGCGCGGTGCTCGAAACCATCGTCAGCGAGGGGCTGCTGGACAACGTGCGGCGGATCTCGCGGCTGCTGCGCGAGACCTGTGTCGTCGGCCCGGTGACCGGCACCCAGGGCGAGGGCTTCCTGCTCGGCCTGTTCTGCACGCGGCCGGCGAAACAGATCCATGCGGAACTGCTCGCGCGCGACATCCTGACCGGCACCAGCGGCGATCCGCGGGTCCTGCGGCTGCTGCCGCCGTATACGCTCGACGAGTCGCACGTCGCGCGGCTGCGCGCGGCGCTGGCGGAGCTGCCGCGGTGAGGGACTTCCTCGATCTCGGCGCGCTGCCGCGTGCAGAGGTGCTCGAACTGCTGGCGCTCGCGCGCCGCCTGCAGGAGCGCCCGGAACCGGCCGCCCTCGCCGGCCGCATCCTCGGGCTGCTGTTCTTCAATCCATCGCTGCGCACGCTGGCCTCGATGCAGGCGGCGATGGCGCGCCTCGGCGGCCAGTCGTTCGTGATCACGCCCGGCAGCGGAAGCTGGCAGCTCGAAACCCGCGCCGGCGCCGTGATGGCGGGCGCCGCGGCCGAACACATCCGCGAGGCGATCCCGGTGCTGGAGTCGTACTGCGATGCGCTCGGTGTGCGCGCTTTCGCCGAGGGCCGCGACCTCGCCGCCGACCTCGCCGAGCGCGGCTTCACCGCGATCGCTGATCTGTGCCACAAGCCGCTCATCAACCTCGAATCGGCCATGAACCACCCCTGCCAGGCGCTGGCCGACTGGAAGACGATCGACGAACTCGGCGTGCCGCGGCAGGCGAAGTTCGTACTCGCCTGGGTCAATCACCCGCGCGCCCTGCCGCTCGCGGTGCCGGCGGCGGCACTGACGATGGCCGCGCAGCGCGGCATGCAGGTCGTCGTGCTGCGCCCGCCGGGCTTCGCGATGCCGGCGCCGCTGCTGCAGCGGGCCGGCGCACTCGCCGCGGCCGCTGGCGGTTCCGTCACCGAGACGGACGACCGCGCCGCCGCGCTGGCCGGCGCGCAGGTGCTGTACGCGAAGGAATGGGGCTCGACCGCGCATTACGGCGACGCCGAGGCCGACACCCGGCTGCGCGCCGCACTCGGCGACTGGATGGTGCGCGACTCCTGCTTCGCGACCACGGCGCCGGACTGCCGGCTCTTGCACTGCCTGCCGGTCCGGCGCAATGTCGCGGTCGCCGATGAGGTGCTCGACGGCCCGCGCAGCGCGGTGCGGCAGGAGGCCGCCAATCGACTGTACGCACAGATGGCGGTGCTGCACCGCCTGCTCGCGACCCGCTGACCCGCCGACGAGGAGAACGATGAACAACATGGTATCCCACCGCAGCGACCCCAGCGCCGTGATCGCCGCGCTGCGCAGCGCGGTGCCGTATATCCGCCTGTACAAGGGTCGCGTGTTCGTGGTCAAGGCCGGCGGTGCGGTGTTCGGTGACGTCGCCGGCACGCGCGCGCTGATCGAACAGATCGCGATCCTGCACCACCTCGGCATCCGCGTCGTGCTGGTACACGGTGGCGGCCCGCAGCTCGACGAGATGCAGCGCTCGCTCGGCATCGAGCCGCGCATGGTGCGCGGCCGGCGCGTCACCGATGACCGCTCGCTCGACGCGACGACGATGGTGCTGAACGGCCTGATCAACACGCGCATCCTCGCGATCTGCCGCGAGCTCGGTATCGGCGCGGTCGGCCTGTCCGGCGTGGATGCCGGGCTGGTGCACGCCGCGCGCCGGCCGCCGGTGCAGGTCGACGGCGAGACGGTGGACTACGGCTTCGTCGGCGACATCGTCTCGGTGGACGGCGCCGTGCTGCGCCAGCAGCTCGACGCCGGGCTGATGCCGGTGGTCAGCCCGGTGTCCGCGGATGACGCCGGCTGCGTGCTCAACATCAATGCCGACACCGTCGCCGCCTCGGTCGGCGCGGCGCTCGGCGCCGACAAGCTGATCCTGTGCACCGGCGCGCCCGGCATCCTCGAGCGGCTCGACGATCCGCGCTCGCTGGTCTCGTACACGGACCTCGCCGGCCTGCGCCGGCTCGAGTCCGCCGGCAGCCTCGAGGGTGGCATGCTGCCGAAGGCCTCGGCGATCGAAGCCGCGATCCGGGGCGGGGTGCGACGCGTGCACGTGATCTCGTACCGGCTGCGCGACAGCCTGCTCGCCGAAGTGTTCACGAACGAGGGCACCGGCACGCTGATCGTCGCCGACATCCAGGCGCTGACGCCGGCCGAGCAGCACCCGGAGGGCGCGGCGCCGTGAGCCGGCTGTGGGACAAGGGCGCGCCGCTCGACCGCCGCGTACTCGAGTTCACGGCGGGCGAGGACCACGCGCTCGACGACCGCCTCGTCGCCTGTGACGTGCGCGCCTCGATCGCGCACGCCGAAATGCTGGCCGAAGCGCACCTGCTGTCGGCGGAAGATCTCGCGGCGCTCCGTGCCGGCCTCACCGAAATCGGCGCCGCGCACGCGCGCGGCGAGTGGCAGGTGACGCTCGAGCAGGAGGACGGCCAGACCGCGCTCGAGGCGCTGCTGACCGCGCGGCTCGGCGCCACCGGCGCGCGCATCCATCTCGGTCGCTCGCGCAACGACCAGGTGCTGGCGGCGTTGCGGCTGTACCTGCGCGACGCGGTGCAGGAACTCGCTGCCGGCGCCCTGGCGGTCGCCACCGCGCTGGAGGCGCTCGCCGCCCGCCAGGGCGCGGTCGTGCTGCCGGGCTACACGCACATGCAGCAGGCGATGCCGAGCAGCGTCGACTGGTGGGCGCGTGGCTTTGCCGCCGAGGTCCGCGACGACGCGGCCGGCCTGCGCCAGACCCTGCGACGCATCGACCGCAATCCGCTCGGTTCGGCCGCCGGCTACGGCACGCCGGGGCTGCCGGTGTCGCGGGAAGCGACGCGCGAGCGTCTCGGCTTCGCCGAGGTGCAGGAACCGGTCACCGCCGTGCAGTTGTCGCGCGGCAAGGCCGAGGCCCAGGTGCTGTTCGAGATCACGCTGCTGCTGCAGGATCTCGGCCGGCTGGCCGCGGACCTGCTGCTGTTCTATACGCAGGAATTCGCCTATGTGGCGCTGCCCGAGACGATGACCACCGGCTCGTCGATCATGCCGCAGAAGCGCAACCCGGACGTGTTCGAGCTGATCCGCGGCCGCTCCGCTTCGGCGCTCGCCTGTCTGGTCGAGGCGCTCGGCGTGTGCGCGCGGCTGCCGTCCGGCTATCACCGCGACCTGCAGTTGCTCAAGGCGCCGCTGTTCCGCGGCATCGACTACTGCGCGCAGGTCCTCGCGGTGCTGCCCGCGGCGCTCGACGGGCTGCGCTTCCGGCCGGAGAACATCCGCCTCGATCCGGCGATCGACGCCGCCGCGCGCGCCAACGAGCTGGTGGTCCGTGAAGGCATCCCGTTCCGCGAGGCATACCGCCGCGTCGCCGCGCAGCTCACGGCCGGAAAGAAGGAAGCATGAGCCCGCTGCTGCGGCAATCGCTCGGACTCGCCGGCTGGCTGGCACTCGTGTTCGCCGCCGCGGCGCTCGGCAGTGCGGCTTCGCTCGAGGCCGCGCCGTTCTATCAGCAGCTCGAGCGACCGGCCTGGTCGCCACCGGGCTGGCTCTTCGGGCCGGTGTGGAGCCTGCTGTACCTGACGATGGGCGCCGCCGCCTGGCTGGTCTGGCGCGCGCACGGCTGGCGCGATGCTAACGTCGCGCTGGCACTGTTTCTCGTGCAGCTTGCCGTCAACGCACTCTGGTCCTGGCTGTTCTTCGCCTGGCGGCTCGGTGCGCTCGCCTTCGCCGACCTCCTTGTGCTGTGGTCACTGTTCGTCGCGACGATCGTCGCCTTCTGGCGCCGGCGGCCGCTGGCCGGCGCGCTGCTGCTGCCATACCTCGGCTGGGTCAGCTTCGCCGCTGTGCTCAACTATGAGGTGTGGCAGCGCAACACCGGGCTGCTCGGATGATGATGATTCATCATCGCCCCGAACGGCACAGCATGGCCCACTACGGCTGGCTGCGCGCGGCCGTGCTCGGCGCCAACGACGGCATCGTTTCCACCGCGAGCCTGCTGATCGGCGTGGCCGCAGCGGGTGCCGCGCACGAGGCCGTCCTCGTCGCCGGCGTCGCCGGTCTCGTCGCCGGCGCAATGTCGATGGCCGCGGGCGAATATGTCTCGGTCAGTTCGCAATCCGATGCGGAGCACGCCGACCTGGCGATCGAGCGCCGCGAACTCGAGGCGGATCACGAGGCCGAGCGCCGCGAGCTGGCCGCGATCTACACCGGCCGCGGGCTCGAACCGGCACTGGCCGCACAGGTCGCCGAGCAGTTGATGGCGCACGACGCGCTCGGCGCGCACGCGCGCGATGAACTCGGCATTCACGAGCTGCAGCGCGCGCGCCCGGTCCAGGCGGCATTCGCTTCCGCGGCGGCGTTCGCAGTCGGCGCCGCGTTGCCCGTCGTCAGTGCCGCATTCGTGCCCGCGCGGGCCGTGATCGCCATCGTCGCCACGCTGTCGCTGCTGTTCCTCGCGGTTCTCGGCGGGCTGGCGGCCCGTGTCGGCGGCGCCAGCCTGTGGCGGGGTGTCGCGCGCGTGACCTTCTGGGGCGCGCTGGCGATGGCACTGACCGCGGCGGTCGGCAGTCTGTTCGGCGTCATGACCTGACGCGGCGCCGTCGGCCGCGGGGAGCATCATCGTGTCCTGGACCACTTTCTTCACCGTGTTCGCGACCATCTTCGTCGCCGAGATCGGCGACAAGACTCAGCTCGCGACGCTGCTGTTCTCGGCGGACGCCGCGACCAGCAAGTGGACCGTGTTTGCCGCCGCCTCGGCCGCACTGGTCTGCGCCGCCGGTATCGGCGTGCTGGTCGGCGGCCAGCTCGCTCAGTGGATCCAGCCGAAGACCCTGCACCTGATTGCCGGTCTCGGTTTCATCGGCATCGGCGTGTGGACGCTGGTGGCGCGGTAAGCGACGCCTTTCTCGCGGTTCCCGGTATGAATTCGCATAGCGTGATGGGCAGCGCGCGCGCATCGTGCCGTCATGAGCGGGTACCGGTTGAGAGTCGTCACACTTGCGGATCAGGTGACCATTCACAACGCCTTTCCGGACCGAGGTTTCCGTCCACGAGGTTGTACTACTTCCCGGATACGGACTCCCTGTACATCGATCTGGCCGAGCGGCCCGGTACGGTCGGGATGGCGGCGCCGTAGGGCCGCTCGCTTCGAGCCCCATCGCGAGCCGGACCGCCAGCCCCGATGGTTGCGGACGATGGCATCGGCCTCGGAGAACATCATTGGCGTAAGGTCATTGACATGTAATCTGGTTGTCATACACTTATGACAACTCTTGAGGCCAAGCTGATGACCGCTTCTGACATCCGCATCAACGCGCGACTAACAGGCGAGGACGCCGCCCGGTTCCAGGAACTGCTGCGACGCAGCGGTCACTCGGCCTCGGAGCTGCTGCGCGACGCCTTGCGGGAGTACCACGCCGCAAGGCAGCGCCCGCGGCGCAATCCCCTCGAATTGCTGGCCGGCTACATCGCTACCGGCGAAGGCCCGGAAGACCTCTCGACCCGATACAAGGAGTACCTGGCCACAGTTTTTCAAGAAAAGTTCCCGATACATGTCCAGCATGAACCGTGATTCTGGCCGATAGCGGCTTCTGGATCGCACTGGGCAATCGACGCGACCGTCATCATGCAGCCGCATGCGCGGCGGCCGAACGCTGGGCTGGCGAGGGCTTCGCCAGCACGTGGCCGGTGCTGACCGAGGTAGTCCACGTGCTGGTAGCACGGGTCGGCGTGAGTCAGGCGCTGGAGTTCATCGATGCAATCGCTGCGGGCGCCTGCGCCGTGCCAGCGCCACCCGAAGATGCACTCGCGAGCGCGGCGCGGTTGATGCGTCGCTACTGCAACCTGCCGATGGACCTGGCTGACGCCTCGCTGGTCGTCCTGGCCGAACAACTCGAAGAAGGCCGTATCCTGTCCACTGACCTGCGAGACTTTTCCGGTTATCGCTGGAAGAATGCACGGCCGTTCGAAAACCTGCTGCTCCCGGGAGGTTGAACCGGTCAGCGTCACGCGGCAGGCAAAGCCGACCGCTGACGATGGCGACGAGCGCGCTGGCAGATGCGGCCAACCCACGGGCTCGATCCGGCTCTGGCGGTGCAGCGCGATTCCAGCTTCGTTACCTACACTTCGTTGGCCTTCCCTTGCCGGAACGAATGCCTTGTATTACATTGCATTCATGTACTGGAGGGTCGCACCGTGACCGTCACCACTGTTCGCCTTCAGCCCGAGGTTGAAAGCGGCATCGAGGCAATGGCCGTACAACTCCACCGCAGCAAGAGCTGGCTGATCAATCAAGCACTCAGAGAGTTCCTGCTGCGCCAGGAACGGCAGCACCAGCGCTGGCAGGAGACCCTGCAGGCTATCGACTCAGTGGCCCAGGGGCGCGTGGTTTCCGGAGAGGCCGTCCATGAATGGCTGCGAAGCTGGGGCTCCGAGAGCGAATTGCCGCCGCCGACAGCCGGTCAGTGAGGCTGGTCTATTCGGAAATGGCGGTCGCCGATCTGACGCGTCTCCGTGCCTTCATCGCGGAGAAGAATCCGACAGCAGCAGCACGGATCGCCGCTGATCTGGTCGTTCGCCTGGAGAAGTTGCGCCTGTTTCCGCAGATGGGCATCGCCGTACCGCAGGCGCCACAGCCAGGCGTCATCCGTGAAATGGAATTTGGCCGGTACGTCGTCCGTTACGCAGCCCAGGCAGAATCCGTAGTGGTACTACGCATCTGGCATCACCTCGAAGATCGCGAGGGGGGGCGGCGGGTAAACGACAACATCGGCGAATCCAGAACGCCAGTCGCCCGCGCAGAGCGGACCTTCACTTCTCATACCCGTAAACATTTCGAGCGCGCTCTGGCCGGGCCGAGGTAGCTGCCGCAGCACGATTCGCCGCACCACCCGTCCCGCTCCGGCGTACACTGCCCCCGACCCTTGCCCACTCACGGGGGATGCACCATGACCGCAGAACTCACCTTGCTCGTCTGGTCCGTGTCGCTGCTGATCCTGCAGGTCCTGATTTCGATCACCGGCGCGATGCTGCAGGTGCCGCTGGCCACGCTGGTCGGCAATCGCGACACGCCGATCCAGCTCAGCGGCTGGGCCGGCCGCGCCAAACGCGCGCACGTCAATCTGCTGGAGAACCTGCTGCCGTTCGCGGCGCTGGTGCTGGTCGCCGACGCCGCCGGCGTCAGCAACGCGATGACCGTACTCGGCGCGCAGTTGTTCTTCTGGGCGCGCGTCGCGTATGCGGCCATCTATCTCGCCGGCATTCCGTGGCTGCGCACCGGTGCCTGGACGGTCGGCCTGGTCGGGATGATCCTGATCCTGCTGCAGCTCTGCTGATTCGCGGCCTGGCGGCGGCGCTCAGCCGGCGCCGCCGCGCGGGCCCGCACCGAGCTGGTCGATCTTCGCCGCGAGAATGAAATCGCTCGCGGTCAGGCCGTCGATCTTGTGCGTCCGGATTTCGACGCCGACCCGCCCCCAGGACAGGCGCAGGTCCGGGTGATGGCCCTGCTCGTCCGCCAGCCGGCCGATCGAGTTGACGAAGGCCAGCGCGGTGGCGAAGTCGGGGAACGGATAGGTCTTCAGCAGATGATGATCGCGCTCGACGGTCCAGCCGTCGAGCTGGGCCAGGTACTCGCGGACTTCGCCTGGCTGCAGCGGCGGCACACCGCCGCGGCAGGGAATGCACTGTTGCTCGTGCAGCACCGGCATACGTCGCACCTCCATGGCGGACCAGCGGGCCATCCGGGCCCGCCTTGGTATCATAGCGCGATGAACGCCACGACCGTCATCCGCGAAACCGACTTCGTGCAGAGCATCGCCGATGCGCTGCAGTTCATCTCCTATTACCACCCGGCCGACTACATCCGCCATCTGGCGCGCGCGTACGAACGCGAACAGTCGCCGGCCGCACGCGATGCGATCGCGCAGATCCTGACCAACTCGCGCCTGTGCGCGCTCGGCCACCGGCCGATCTGCCAGGACACTGGCATCGTCAACGTGTTCCTGAAGGTCGGCATGGACGTGCGCTGGGATACGCGCCGCAGCATCACCGACCTCGTCAACGAGGGCGTGCGCCAGGCCTACCTGCGGCCGGACAATCCGCTGCGCGCCTCGATCGTCGCCGACCCGCTGTTCGCGCGGCAGAACACCCGCGACAACACGCCAGCCGTCGTGCAGGTCGAGCTGATGCCAGGCAGCACGGTGGACGTCCACGTGGCGGCCAAGGGCGGCGGCTCCGAGAACAAGTCGCAGCTCGCGATGCTGAATCCCAATGACTCGCTCGTGGACTGGGTGCTGGAGACGGTGCCCGAGATGGGCGCCGGCTGGTGTCCGCCCGGCATGCTCGGCATCGGCGTCGGCGGCACCGCCGAGAAGGCCGCGCTGCTGGCCAAGGAAGTACTGATGGAGCCGATCGACATGCACGAGCTGCTCGCGCGCGGTCCGGCGAACCGTCTCGAGGAGCTGCGCATCGAGCTGTACGAGAAGGTCAACGCGCTCGGCATCGGCGCGCAGGGTCTCGGCGGGCTGACCACCGTGCTCGACGTCAAGATCCGCACCTTCCCGACCCACGCGGCCTCGAAGCCGGTGGCGATGATCCCGAACTGCGCCGCCACCCGCCACGTACACTTCGAGCTGGACGGCAGCGGACCGGTGGCGCTCGAACCGCCGCCGCCGGAGACCTGGCCGGCCGTGAGCTGGAGCCCGGCCGCCGATGCGCGGCGCGTCGACCTCGATGCGCTGACGCACGACGAAGTAAAGAGCTGGAAGCCGGGCCAGACGCTGCTGTTGTCAGGGAAAATGCTGACCGGCCGCGATGCGGCCCACCGTCGCCTGGTGGAACTGCTGCAGAGCGGCGGCGAACTGCCGCCCGGCGTGGACTTCCGCAACCGCGTGATCTATTACGTCGGCCCGGTGGACCCGGTGCGCGACGAAGTCGTCGGCCCGGCCGGCCCGACCACCGCGACGCGCATGGACCGCTTCACCGCGCCGCTGCTGGAACGCACCGGGCTGCTGGCGATGATCGGCAAGGCCGAACGCGGGCCGCAGGCCATCGAGGCGATCCGTCGCAACGAGGCGGCCTATCTGATCGCGATCGGCGGCGCGGCCTATCTCGTCGCGCGCGCGATCCGCGCCGCGCGCGTGGTCGCGTTCCCCGACCTCGGCATGGAGGCGATCTACGAATTCGACGTGCGCGACATGCCGGTCACAGTGGCCGTGGATGCGCGCGGGGACTCGGTGCACACGTCAGGCCCGGCGGTCTGGCTCGAGCGCATTCACACGCTGAAGATTCCGGTGCGGGTGGCGTAAGGCGCCACTGGCCGCGGGCCGGCGCCTCACCCCGCCCCGATCGTGTGCTCCAGCACGCCGACGCCCTCGACGCCGCCGACCACGCGGTCGCCGGGATGCAGCGCGCCGACACCGGCCGGCGTGCCGGTGAAGATCAGGTCGCCGGGCGCGAGCGCCACGTAGGTGGACAGTTCGGCGATGATCTCGGGCACGCTCCAGAACATGTCGGCGATGTCGCCGTGCTGTCGCGGCACGTCGTTGACCTCGAGCCAGATGCGGCCGGAGTTCGGATGGCCGCAGAGCGCGACCGGCACGATCGGGGTGACCGGCGCCGACTGGTCGGCGCCCTTGGCCAGGTCCCAGGGATGGCCCTTCTGGCGCGCGTCGGATTGCAGGTCACGGCGCGTCAGGTCGTTGCCGACCGCATAGCCGAACACGAGCTCGAGGGCGTGGTCGATCCCGACATCGCGGCCGCCACGGCCCAGCGCGATCACCAGCTCGATCTCATGGTGGAGACTGGCGGTGCGCGGCGGATACGGGATCTCGGCGCCGGAGGCTGCGACGGCATCTGCCGGCTTGGCGAAGAAGAACGGCGGGACGCGCTCGCCGAGACCCATCTCGCGGGCGTGCTCGAGGTAGTTTCGCCCGACGCAATACACGCGCCGGACCGGAAACAGCCGCTCGCTGCCGGCGACCGGCAGCGCTGGCCGCGCTGGCGGGGCAAAGGCGTATTCTTCGTTCATCGCGTCCGGGTACACTAGCGCAAATGCCAGCGAGCGGCCATGACCCGAACATCCCTTAGCGCCGCTGCGCTTTCGGTGGTCCTGCTCGCGGGCTGTGGCCAGACCGGGCCGTTGTACCTGCCGGACGCGGAAATCAGGACACCGATCGAGATCCGCGGCCCGGCCCCACCGGCGCCCGCTGTGCCTGCGCAGGCCGAAACCCCGCCTACCGCACCCGCCAAGAACCAGCCAGACGACCCGCCGCCGGAACGGTGACCCCCATGGGCAGCCCGGGCAGGCTCTGGCTGGTAGACGGTTCGTCCTACCTGTACCGCGCGTTCTTCGCGCTGCCGCCCCTGTCCACCTCGACCGGCCTGCCGACCGGCGCGGTGCTCGGCGTGCTCAACATGCTGAACAAGCTGCTGCGCGAGGAGGACCCGGAGCTGATCGCGGTCGTGATGGACGCGCCGGGCCGGACTTTCCGCGACGAACTGTTCGAGGAGTACAAGGCGCAGCGTCCGCCGATGCCGGACGAGCTGCGCGCGCAGATTGCGCCGCTCGAGGCGGCGATTCCGGCGCTGGGCCTGCCGCTGCTGCGGGTCGCGGGCGTCGAGGCCGACGACGTGATCGGCACGCTGGCCGACCGCGCCCGCTCGGCCGGGCTCGAGGTCGTCGTCTCGACCGGTGACAAGGACATGGCCCAGCTCGTCGATGCGCGCGTCACGCTGGTCAACACGATGTACGACACGCGCCTCGATGCCGACGGCGTGCGGGCGAAGTTCGGCGTCGCGCCGGCGCAGATCGTGGACTACCTCGCGCTGACCGGAGACAGCGCCGACAATATCCCGGGCGTACCCAAGGTCGGGCCGAAGACCGCGGCGAAATGGCTCGGCGAGTACGGCAGCCTCGAGGCGTTGATCGCGCACGCCGCGGACATCAGCGGCAAGGTTGGCGAGAGCCTGCGGGGGCATCTCGGCGAGCTGGAGCTGTCGCGCCAGCTTGCGACGATCCGACGCGACGTCGACCTCGGACTCGAGCCCGCCGATCTCCGGCGCCGGCCACCGGATGCCGCGGCGCTCGCGGCGCTGTACCGCCGCCTCGAGTTCCACTCGCTGCTGCGCCATCTGCCGGGGCAGGCAGCGGAACCGGCGGCCCCGGCCGCGCAGGAGCCGGCCACGCCCACGGCGCCGGGGCCTGCCGATCCGCCGGCGCGTCGTTACGAAACCATCCTGACAGCGGCAGCGTTCGCAGACTGGCTGCAACGCCTGCGCGCAGCGCCGCTCTTCGCCATCGACACCGAGACGACCAGCCTCGATTACATGCAGGCGCGCCTCGTTGGCATTTCGTTCTGCGTCGAGCCGGGCCATGCCGCTTACCTGCCGCTCGCGCACGACGGCCCCGGCGCGCCGGAGCAACTCGACCCGACCGCGGTGCTCGAGCGCCTGCGGCCGCTGCTCGAGGACCCGAAGCGGCCAAAGCTCGGTCATCACCTGAAGTACGACGCCCACGTGTTCGCGAATCACGGCATCCGCCTCGCCGGCCCGTGGCATGACTCGATGCTCGAGTCCTACGTGCTGAACTCGACCGCGACGCGGCACGACATGGATTCCTGCGCGCAGCACTACCTCGGCCTCGACACGATCCCGTACGAACAGGTCGCCGGCAAGGGCGCGAAGCAGATCCCGTTCAGCCAGGTGCCGGTCGAACAGGCGAGCGAGTACTCGGCCGAGGACGCCGATGTCACGCTGCGCCTGCACCGGATGCTGCACGGAAAGCTGGCGCGGCTGCCGAAACTGCTGCAGGTGTACGAGGAGCTCGAGCGGCCGCTCGCGCCGGTGCTGCTGGCGATGGAACGGCGCGGCGTGCTGGTCGACCGCGAGCGGCTGCGCGCGCACAGCGCCGAAATGGCGCGGCGCCTGGTCGAGCTCGAGGCCGCGGCGCACGCGGCGGCCGGCCAGCCGTTCAACCTCGATTCGCCGAAGCAGTTGCAGGCGATCCTGTTCGAGCAGCTTAGACTGCCGGTGCTGCGCCGCACCGGGACCGGGCAGCCCTCCACTGCCGAGGACGTACTCGAGGAACTTGCGGCGGACTATCCCCTGCCGCGCCTCGTGCTCGAGTACCGCGGTCTCGCCAAGCTGCGCTCGACCTACACCGAGAAGCTGCCGGGGCTGATCGACGCCGGCACCGGCCGCGTGCACACGTCGTATCACCAGGCGGTTGCGGTCACCGGCCGCCTGTCCTCCAGCGATCCGAACCTGCAGAACATCCCGATCCGCACGCCCGAAGGCCGGCGCATCCGCCAGGCCTTCATCGCGCCCGAGGGATCCGTGCTGCTGGCAGCCGACTACTCGCAGATCGAGCTCAGGATCATGGCGCATCTGTCCGCCGATCCGGGGCTGCTCGCCGCCTTCGCCGGCGACGGCGACATCCATCGCGCGACGGCGGCGGAAGTCTTCGGCGTCAGCCAGGCCGCGATCAGCGCGGAACAGCGCCGCGCCGCCAAGGCGATCAACTTCGGGCTGATGTACGGCATGTCGGCGTTCGGCCTCGCCCGCCAGCTCGGCATCGAGCGCGAGGCGGCGCAGCAGTACGTGGACCGCTACTTCGAGCGCTATCCCGGCGTACGCGGGTTCATGGAACGCACGCGCGTGCAGGCCCGCGAACAGGGCTGGGTCGAAACGGTGTTCGGCCGGCGCCTGTACCTGCCCGACATCGGTGCCCGCGACCGACAGGCCCGACAGTACGCGGAACGGAGCGCGATCAACGCACCGATGCAGGGCACCGCCGCTGACATCATCAAACGCGCCATGATCCGCACCCAGGACTGGCTGATCGCGAGCGGCGCCCCCGCTGCACTCGTGCTGCAGGTGCACGACGAGCTGGTGCTGGAAGTCGAGGCCGCCGCCATCACGGAAGTCCGCGCGCGGCTCATGGCGATCATGAGCGGCGCCGCCGAACTGGCCGTGCCGCTGGTCGTGGATACCGGCACCGGCGCCAACTGGGACGAAGCCCATTGAAGATCGGTCCCGACCGCTGCTGGCCGGACTGTTCGCGCTGCTGGTGCCGGCGATCGCCGCCGGCGCCTGGCTGATGTATCGCAACGAAGTTGACAAGATCCGGGCTGCGCAGCAGCAGGAGCTGTCGGCGATCACGGCGCTGAAGGCGCAGCAGATCGTGGACTGGCGGCGCTCCACGAGTTCCTGCAGCTTTTCTGCGATACGACCCGGCAGCAGTGCGCGGAATTGCGCTCGGCATGGACCAGCGGCGACGTACTGCAGGTCGCTGCGATTGCCCACAAGCGGGCTGGTGCTGGTCAGCGGCGAGGACGAACGCGTGCTGCAGTCGGCCGCCACGCTGGCGCGCGCACCGGTTGCGCCTGCTCGGCGCGCTGACCAAGCCGGTGCCGCCGCAGCGTATTGCCGAAGTGCTCGAGGCCGTGCCGGCGGCCGGCACGACCACGATCATCACGCACGCCCCCAGGTTCTACTCGGTCGAGGACGTCGCCGAGGGCATTGCGGCCGGCCAGCTCGTCAACTACGACCAGCCGCAGGTTACGTTCGCCACGGTCGAGGTCGTCGGCATGGAAACGCTGGTGCGCTGGCAGCATCCGCGGGATGGTCTCGTATTTCCGGACCGGTTCATGCCGGCGGCTGGATCCGGCGGGCTCAGCGAGGACCGGTCGGACTGGGACTGCCTGCGCCGGCTCGGTTGCGACTGCGCCCAGGGGTATTTCATTGCGCGGCCGATGCCCGCCTCGGCACTGCCCGCATGGCTGCGGCAGTGGAGCGACCGTCGCCTCGAGCTGCTGGCCCCGAAATAATGTTCCCGCCGGGTCTGGAACTCTTTTCCGGAGCCCCCATCTAAGGTTTCGAGCGCTGCGAGGCGCTCCCCGCTTCCCTCCCTGGGCGGGTAACCCGGATTGCATCCCCAAGCCGGGTCTGAGCCCGGCGGTCCCGACGGATCGCCGGGCTTTTATTGCCGGCCTGCGGAACTCCGCCCGGCCAGCATGGCCGCCAGCGCGCCACGGGCGGCATCGCCACCCTCGCCGCTGACCGCGGAAAACGCCTGTACCGTCGCCCGCCCGGCGAGATCGGCCGCGCTGCGGCGAGCCGCCACGCGGGCCTCGTTGCGGGTCAGCTTGTCGGCCTTCGTCAGCAGCACGTGCACCGGTAGCCCGCGCGCGGCGGCATAGTCGAGCAGGACCCGGTCCGCGTCGCCGACACCACGGCGGACATCGACCACGAGCAGCAGGCCGGCCAGCGACTGGCGCCGCCGGAAATAGTCCTCCGCGAGCCGGGCCCAGCGCTGTTGGGCCGCCACCGGGGCCCGCGCATAGCCGTAGCCCGGCAGATCGACGAGTCGGCGGCCCGGCTCCAGTTCGAAGAAGTTCACGAGCTGGGTCCGGCCGGGCGTCGCGCTGGCCCGGGCCAGGCCGCGGCGGCCGAGGATGACGTTGATCGCGCTCGACTTGCCGCTGTTCGAACGGCCCGCGACGGCGACCTCGGCGCCGCTGTCGTCACCGAAGCCGCCGGGGGCGCCGGCGCTGGCCAGGAATCGGGCGCGGGGGAATGCGGACATGGTTGCGGCTGGACCTCGGTACGGGCGTCTTGCGTATAATCCCGCGCTCGCCGGCAGGTCGTCCAATGGTCCACTTCGCCTGCCGGGTTCATGGAGTTTCCCGACGATGAAGATTCTGTCCGCGATGCTCGGTTCTCTGGCTCTGTGCGGCGCCGCCGCAGTGCAGGCGGCGGGTGGCGACCCGGATGCCGGTATGGCGAAGTCCGCGGTGTGCATGGGCTGCCATGGCGCGGACGGGAACAGCCCGAGTCCCGAATGGCCCAACCTCGCCGGACAGGGTGCGGATTACATCGCGGCGCAGGTCGCGCTGTTCCGGCAGGGCGTGCGCGACAATGCGCTGATGATGCCGATGGCGGCACTGCTGTCGGAGCAGGATGCGCTGGATGTCGGGGCACACTACGCGCGTCAGGCCCCGACGCCGCGCGAGGCCGATCCGGCGCTGGCGCCCGCGGGCGAGCGCCTGTATCGGGGAGGCGACCCGGCCCGCAATCTGCCCGCGTGCATCGCTTGCCACGGGCCGCAGGGGCTCGGCAATGCGCCGGCGCGCTACCCGGCCCTGCGCGGCCAGCATTCGGTGTATGCCTTCAATCAGTTGAAGGCCTTTGCAGCGGGTACCCGTCGCACGTCGGGCAACGACATGATGCAGGTGATTGCGGCGAAGCTCACCGACGAAGAGATGCGGGCGCTGGCTGCGTACACGCAGGGCCTGCGCTGATTCCGCCGGCCACGGCAGGAGGACGAAGGTGGTGAAGTCCGCGTCGTGGATACTCGCCGTGCTGCTGCTGGCGGCCTGCGGCCAGCGCGAGACGCCGCCTCCCCCAACCGCGGCGGAGCCGGCAACGACGCCGGCCGCCAGCGCGCCGGCAGAGGCAGCCGAACCGCTGCAGCCCCCACCCGGGCTCGACCAGCCGGCGACACCCGGTGACGGCGAAGCCGTGGAAGCGGCGCCGGCGGCCGCCGAAACGGTGGTGACTCCGGTCGCTGCCGCGGTCGCCGCCGCTGCGCCGCCGTTGCCGTCGAGTGCGCCGTTGCGCTGGCAGGAAGGACAGCACTTCAAGGCCCTCACCATCGCCCAGCCGACCGATGCGCTGCCCGGCGAGGTCGAGGTCGTCGAGATCTACTGGTATGGCTGCGGCCACTGCTACGCGCTCGAACCGCGCCTCGAAGCATGGCTGCAGAACAAGCCGGCGTGGCTGAAGTTCCGCCGCCTGCCGGTGGTCTGGAACGAGGTCACGCGCGAGGACGCGCGCCTGCACTACACGATCGAGGGGCTTGGGAAACCTGAACTGCACGCCGAGGCCTTCCGCGAGCTGCACGTCCGCGGGCGGCCGCTGACGGTCGTCCGCAACAACCGCGTGGACCCGGCGGCCACCGAGCAGGCCGTGCGCGAGTTCCTGACCGCGCGCGGCGTCAGCGCCGAGGACTTTGCCCGCTACTACCGCACGTTCTCGACCGAGAACCACCTGCGCCAGGCGGAGAACCTGACCCGGCGTTATCAGGCCGACCACACGCCGATGATGGTCGTGCAGGGCAAGTTCGTCACCGACGTCAGCATGGCGGGCAGCCAGAACGAGCTGATGCAGGTCGTCACCGATCTCGCGGTTCGCGAGCGCGGCGGCCACTGAGCGGGGCCGGATGCTCAACTGCTACGTTCCCGGCGCGCAGGGCCTGACCCGCCTCGAGCCGCCGCCGGCGAACGTACCCGAGGAATGCGTCTGGGTGGATCTGCTCGAACCGACGCTCGAGGAGGAGCGCGCGGTCGAGAAGCTGCTGGCGATCGACGTGCCGTCGCGCGAGGAAATGCGCGAGATCGAGACCTCGAACCGCCTGTACGAGGAGGACGGCACGCTGCACATGACGGCGACCGTCGTCACCAAGATCGACACCGACCGGCCGGAGTCGGCGGCGATCACCTTCATCCTGACGCAGAACCGTCTGATCACGAACCGTTACGTCGACCCGCTGCCGTTCCGGCGCTTCGTCGCCTACGCCGAACGGCACACGGCCGCGGCCGGCTCGGCGCTGGTCGTGCTCGTCGGCCTGCTCGAGGCAGTCATCGAACGCACCGCCGACGTGCTGGAACGGGTCGGTCAGGATCTGGATGATCTGTCGGCCAGTGTCTTCACGACGGCCGCCGGGGCCCGGCCGCGCGCGCGCGACCTGCGCGGCGTGATGGAGCGCATCGGCCGGGACGGCGACCTGACCTCGAAGTCGCGCGAGAGCCTGGTGACGCTCGGCCGCCAGCTCACCTTCATTCAGCAGTTGCGCGCCGCGCAGATGCCGAATGAACTGCGGGCGCGGTTCCGCAGCCTGTCGCGCGATGTGCTGGCGCTGTCCGACCACGCCTCGTTCCTCGCCAACAAGTCGAGCTTCATGCTGCAGGCGACGCTGGGCCTGATCAACATCGAGCAGAACAACATCATCAAGATCTTTTCGGTGGTCGCCGCGGTGTTCCTGCCGCCGACGCTGATCGCGAGCATCTATGGCATGAACTTCGGCTTCATGCCTGAGCTGGACTGGCCGTACGGCTACCCGCTGGCACTCGCGGCGATCGTCGTGTCCGCGGTCCTGCCATACTGGTTCTTCCGCCGCCGCGGCTGGCTCTAACGGTGCCGGACGTTCGTTTGGAAAGTGCCGGACGTTCGTTTGGTCCTTGCACTGCGTGACCTGAGGCAGACAGGCCTTTCTATTGAGCCTTGCATAAATGCCTGACAGTTTCACAATGGCAGTTCAGCCTGTTGCCAGAAGGCGCGGATCAGGCTCGGGCGGCGTTGCATGGAGCACAGCCGATTGCGCGCAGTGGTTTTGAGGTCAGCGAAGGTGCTGGCA
>Ga0194120_10001783_pt1 | contig 38053 bp, 29 predicted proteins | sample TA2MahCa65mmetaG_FD_148642 | JGI IMG/M metagenome (GOLD analysis project Ga0194120, IMG submission 148642) | Freshwater microbial communities from Lake Tanganyika, Tanzania - TA2015019 Mahale Deep Cast 65m | ecosystem: Environmental > Aquatic > Freshwater > Lake | place: Tanzania: Lake...
GAGCGCATGGCGGAATCCGACGGCGCGGATGACGACGCGGACGACGGCGCGGACGACGGCGCGGATGACGACCTCGCGGACGATCCCGCGGACGCCGTCTAGAGCGGCGGTGCGGCCAGCGCTCGCCCGCGGGCGTGCTCGCCCCCCGCAGTGCTAGCTCGCGAGGTCCGCGGCGAGCGCGGCGCGCTGGGAAGGCTCCAAACGAGCCTCGACCGTGAGGGTCGGATGGTCGGCGCCGATGGCGAGCGGCACCCGACCGGCCACGGGGAACTTGATGTAGTGCACGCTCGAGAGGCGCTCGTCCCCCACTTGGCGCTCGTCGAAACAGGCGTACACCTTCGCGCCGTCCTCGAGCCGTGCGTAGACGTGTCGCGGCAACGCGAGCCACTCACGCAGCTTGATCGCACGCTCGGCCGGGTCGTCGAGCTCGATCATGAGCGTGCAGCCGAGCTCGCCCGCCCCGCCGAGCAGCTCGTTGTACGTCGCGAGCTCGTGCTGGATGTCGGCCTCGCGCACGATGCGCTCGATGCGCACCATCTCCTGCACCTGATAGCGCGCCGTGGCCGTGTTCTCGAACAGGAAGGTGAGCACGCCGCCGACATGCACGCGCCGCGGCGCCTTGATCGCGAGCACTTGCGAGCGGATCGCCTCGCGGCGCTCTTCGTAGGTGACGTAGTCGAGGATGGAGACGCGTTCGACGGGCTTCATGGTGACTTCGGATGCGCGCGGGAAGCGGCGCGAGCCAGAATACCCAACGCGCGGCAGCGGCGCGCAGGCCAGTGTGTTCGCGCGCGGCCTGCGTCAGGGCCGAGCGCGCGCTCAGCGCTTGGTTTCGATCGCGCGCAAGATGGCCGACATGGCTTCGGCCGCCGCGAGACACACGTCGCCATCGGGATCGACGATCAGTTCCTCGAGCACCGGACGAGCCGAAGCCGCGCGAGCCTTCATGGCGCCGATGCGCACGCAGGCGTCGAGCCGCACCTTGGGGTCCGCATCCCTGAGGCTTGCCACCAGCGCGGAGAGCTCTTCATCCCTCCCCGGGGACGGCGGCGTGGCTCCCGGCTTCTTGAACATGTCGAACAGGCCCATGGCGAACGGGGACGCTCGTCCCAGATCCCTAGCCTAATCGGACGCGGACGTGGATGCGAGCCGTGCTCGCGCGCCGGGCGCCCACGCAGGGAAGAATCTGCCTCTCGCCGAGCCGAGGACCGGCCGCGGCTAGGCCTTGGGAGGCGCGCCCTCGCCGGCTCGCACCCGCGCCACCAGATCGCGAATCGTGTCCGGCGCGAAGCCCGCGTAGTGGTTGTTGGCGTAGACGTAGACGTCCGTGGCGCGTGTGAGCAGCTCGCGCAGGAGCCCCGCCCACTGGTCGAGCCGCTGCGACTGGTCGAGCACGACGTGATCGAGCGTGTCCGTGAGCGAGTCGATCCGCTTGCGATCTCCGATCAGGCGCGCGTACGTGAAGTCGGCGGTGAGCAGGTCGAAGCGCTCGGCGAGCTCGCGGGGATGCGGCATGTAGACGAGGTCGACGAGCACGAGCGCGCAGCCGTGAGCCCGCAGCAGCGCGAGCGTCTGCGCGTCGATCCAGCTCTTGTTGCGCAGCTCGACCCCGTAGCGAAACTGCTTGGGCAGCGTCGACAGGAACGCGTCGAGTCGCTCGCGGAACAACCCCACGTTGGCGAACGCGCCGCGATTGAAGTACGGAAACTGCAGCACCAGCGGACCGCATTTCTCTCCGAGCAGCGACATCGCCTCGAGAAAACGCTCCAGATCGCGCTCGACGTGCTCGCGCACGAGCACCTTCGCTCCATCGGGCGCAGCCGCGCTGCCGCCGTGCACGATGGAGCGCGGGAACTTGGCGGAGATGACGAAGCCCTCCCTCGTGCGGTCCGCCCAGCCGCTGACCAGTCGCTTGTCCGGCACGCGGTAGTAGGTGACGTCCGCCTCGACCGTGTCGAACTGCGTCGAGTAGAACGGCAACTGCTCCGCCGCCGCGAGTCCCGGCGGATAGAACACGCCATTCCAGGCCTTCTCGGACCAACTCGAGGTCCCAAAGTGCAGCGTCCCGGCCATGGGTTCGTCGCGCAAGCACGGCGCGCCGCGCGCCTAGAGCTCGTTCTGGCGCTTGGAGCGCACGAAGTTGGTGACGAGGCTGAGCGCGGTGCGATCGAACACGTGCTCCGCGGCCTTGCCGTTGGAGCCCCACCATTTCTCCCCGTTCGTGGCGCGCCAAGCCGACCACGGCAGCGCCATGCGATCGACCGCGTAGGCCTGACGCTGCTCCGGCTCCTTCAGCCACGTGGCGTTGACGAGGCCCTGATTGTTGAAGTGATTGACCGAGTCGCAGACCAGCCCGTGACCCGCGCGGAACCAGACGGTCATGTTGCCGACGCCGTACTTGGCCGCGCACTGCGGACTGTCGACGAGCACCTCGCAGCGCTCGCGATCGAGTACCTCGATCATGTGCGGTCCTTCGAGGTTGTAGTGCGGCTCCACGCCACCGTCGAACACACCGGCGAGATGGACGCTGCCCTCCTCGATCGGCTCGGCACTGACCGTCGCGAGCTCGTTCTCGAGGTGCACGGCCTTGGCCAGACCCGGACAGATCTTCTCGATCGTCTCGCCGAGCGACCAGCACGAGCCGAACAGATAGCCGCCGGTGCGCACGAACCACTCGATGCACTCGAGGTCGTCGGGTAGCACCTCGCCCGTGCAGTTCGAGACGTACACGCCAAACGGTTGCAGCCCGTCCTCGCGGTGCTTGCCGGCCACGGTGCGGCGATAGGGCACGCCCGATGAGGGCGATGCGTCCTTGCCCTTGCCGAGCGGAGCCGCCACGGCACCCGTCTCGACGCGCTCGAGCACGCTCTGGATCTGATCTCCGCGGCTTTCGAGCACGATCACGTCGAGGTCCTTGAAGACTTCGGCGACCGAGAGCGCGTAGCCGAACTTCTCGCGTCGCGCCTTGAGCTCCTCGGGCGTCCACAGCTTCAGGCGCGCACCGTGCTCTCCCCACCACTTCAGCCAAGCCGCCGAGTCGCGGCCGAAGTCCTGCTTGGTGAGCGCCTTCGCGCAGGCGACCGCCGACAGCGCCACGGCGGCTTCCTTGTCCGCGGTCGCCGCGAGAATCACGGGCACGGCCTCGCTCTTGGTGACGTGGGAAAGTCCGACGATCGCGGCTCCGCGCAACCGCCAGTCAGGGCTCTTCGACAGCGCGACGAGCGGTTCGACCGCGCTCTCCTGCGTGGTCTTGCCGAGCGAAACGGCGGCGCACACGGCCACCGTCCACTCGCGATCGCCCAACGCTTTCGCGAGCGCCTTCACGGCGAGCTCGCCGCGGCTGCCGCCGAGCGCGACGGCGGCGGCCTCGCGCGCGGGCGCATCGGTCGCCGTTCCGAGCACTTCCGCGAGCACGCCGAGCACCGCGTCATTGGCTGCATGGCCGCGCAGCTCCTGCAACGCCACGAGCCGCACGCGTCCGTTCTTGTCCGCGAGCGCGAGCGCGCGTGCCTGAGTGAGCACCGGCTCGAGTCCGAGCGCGCCGCCCGCGTGCAGCGCCGCGGCGCGCACATCCGCATCCGAGTGACTCAGGCCCTTCTCGATCTCGCGCTCCGCCGTGGACTCGAGGTCCGCGACCGACGCGAGCGCGCGCGCGAGCCGCACGCCGCGCACGGCGACGGGCGGCGGCGCTCCGACGAGCGCGTCGAGCAGCTTTGCGACCGCCGCGGCGTCGACGCGCGCGATGGCCGTCAGTGCTCGAACGAGCCTGCGCTCGACGACGTCCCCGAGGTCCGCTGCCATCAGGCGCGCCTCGAGCAGCGGCAGGAAGCTCGCATCCGGCCGCGCCTCGACCGCGCGGAGCGCCGCGCAGGCGAACTGCGCATTCTCGCCCGCGAGGTACCCCTCGAGCAGCGTGCGCATCTCGTCGAGGCTGACCGCCGCGATGGCGTACGCCGCCGCGAGCCGCTCCGGTTCCTCCTTGGCTTTCTGGGACTTCTTCAGGTTCTTCGCGACCGTGTCGGACTCGGCGCCGCTGCCCTGCGAGGCCACGATCGCGAGCGCCGCCCAGGCGTTGGGCGCGTTCTTGCCAGACGTCTGCTTGGCGAGCTCGTCGGTCGCTCGCGCCGCGTCGAGCTTGGCGAGCGACAGCGCCGCCGCGCGCCGCACCCGCATCGCCGGTGCGTCGAGTGCGGTCTTCACGAGCTGCGGCAGCGCGGCCTTGGTGCCGATCTTCCCTAGCGCCGACGCAGCGCACTCGACGACTTCCCAGTCCTTGTCGAGCAGCGCGGAGATGAGCGCCTTCTCGGCCCCCTCGACCGCGCCCTCCGCGAGAGCGGCGATCGCGGCCACGCGCTTCTCAGGCTCCTTGGCCTTGATGTCCTTGAGCGGATCCTGCGCGAAACTCAGGCCCGCAAGGGCGACCAGCGCGAGCGCGCTCTCGGCGAGCGCGCGACACCGGCCGCCCCGCAGCGCTTGGGTCGAAAGGTCGGACGATCCTCGCTCGAGGGCTCGCTGTGCTTGATCCACTGTGGTTGCTCTCCGTAGGTCGAAGCGGGGCGTCGCGGTTGGGAGCGTCGCGGCACGGCTCGTCCCGCGCGCGCGCCCGCCGTGCTCGCGCGCGACGGACTCCCGCCGCGGACACCGGGTCGAGAGTGTGCACCAGCCGCGCGCCCCTTGTCGAGCACGCCCCCCTCGCGCAAGCCCTCGCTCGAGGTCGCTCGCGACCCTTGCCCGCGCCCGGCGCTCGCGCGGACGGCACCGAATGCGTCCCCTTCAGACTCGCCCGACTCCCCAGCCCACGCTTGCGAGCCACCGCGCGTTGGTGTCGGATAGCTCCCATGCACCAGCGCGAGTCGACCTATGCGTGCACGGTGCTGGAGCTGCTCGACGAGTACTGGATCGACTTGCGCCGCCCGCTCGGCGAGCGCGAGCGCGCCGCGTTTCGAGCCGCGGGCTTCGCCGCCACGTTCGTGATCCTGAGCGCGTGGCCAGCGCTCGGCGAGCCGCACGTCGCTCGTTCGGGCCGTCGGGCAACCGAGCGGCTGCGAGCGGAGCTGCGCGTGCAGGGCGCGCGAGCGGTCGACGTACTCGCGGGCTCGCCGGATCGCAGACACCGCGAGCCGAGCCTAGCCTGCGAGTTGAGCGAAGCGAGCGCTCTCGCGCTCGCACGCTCGTTCGGGCAGGACGCCTACTTCTGGTTCGACGGCACGCGCATGTCGATCCGCTGGTGCGACGGCTCGCCCACGACACTGCTTCCACTCTGAGAGCTCACGACCATGCTTCACCGCGCCCTCCGCATCGCCCTGTTCGTCGTGCCTCTCGGTGCTGCTTGGCTCGCGGACGACGACGACGCCGAGCGAGAGCGCGCGCGGCGCTTCGTGACGAGCCGCACGAGCAAGGTGACCCTGCCCCTGCCCGACGAGCAAGACGCCTTCAGCTTCGTGATCTACGGAGACCGCACCGGTGGTCCGGCCGAGGGCGTGAAGGTGCTCGCACAGGCCGTGCGAGAGACGAACGTGATCCGACCCGACCTCGTGATGACCGTCGGCGATCTCGTGCAGGGCTACAACGACCAGCCCGCCTGGCAACTGCAAGCGAACGAGTACTCGCAGATCATGAATCGCCTCGACGCTCCGTGGTTTCCGGTGGTCGGCAACCACGACATCTACTGGCGCGGCAAGGGGGAGCGGCCGAGCGAGGAGCACGAAGCCGACTACGAGGCGCACTTCGGTCCGCTGTGGTACGCCTTCCGACACAAGAGCGCGTGGTTCATCGCGCTCCACTCCGACGAGGCGAATCCGCAGACCGGCGAGCGCAACTTCAACAAGCCCGAGTGCCAGCGCATGAGCGCCGAGCAGCTCGCATTCCTCGACGACGCGCTCGCGCGCTCGCGAGGCGCGCAGCACGTGTTCGTGTTCTTGCACCATCCGCGTTGGCTCGGAGGCAACTACGGCGACGACTGGCAGCGCGTGCACGCCAAGCTCGCCGCCGCCGGGAACGTCACGGCGGTCTTCGCGGGCCACATCCATCGCATGCGTTACGACGGAGCGCGCGACGGCATCGAGTACTTCACGCTCGCCACGGTCGGCGGCGAACAGTCGGCGCTGGTGCCCAAGGCGGGGTACCTGCACCAATACCACCTCGTCACCGTGCGCAAGAGCGGCATCGCCGTCGCGGCGTTGCCCGTGGGCGCCGCGATCGACGCGCGCGAAATCACGGGTGAGATGAGCGACGACGCCGCGGCCGCCGCGCGCGGCCTGCAACCTCTCGCGCTCTCGCCGCTCGTCTTTCGCGACGATCACGGAGTCGACGGCGAGGCGCGCGTGACGTTGCGCAATCCTGCGCGCGGGGCGGTGGAGATCGACTTGGTGCCACACAGCGAGGACGCGCGCTGGAGCTTCGAGCCCAGTCACTTGCACGCGAAGATCGAGGCCGGTGGGTCGCGAGAGTTCACGTTGCGCGCAACGCGCCCCGCCGCCGCGCTCGACTCTGCGCTGCGCATGCCGCGGCTGGAGGTGCGCGGCGACTGGCTCGGTGCGCGCTCGCGCGTCGAGCTGCCCTTGCGCGACGTGGAGCTCCCGCTCGACCTGCGCTCGCTGCCGCTGCCTGCGCGGCCCGCCGACGAACACGTCCTCGCGCTCGACGGCGATGGCGACGCGCTGCGCGTGCCACACGCTGCGCTGGCCTTGAGCGATGGGCCGTTCACCGTCGAAGGTTGGCTGCGCGCGCGCGAGTTCCGGCCACGGCAGGGTTTCGTCAACAAGACGGAGCAGGGCGAATTCGGCTTGTTCGTGGACGAGGGGCGGCCCTCGTTCACGGTGTTCCTCGGCCAGGACTACGTGTCGGCGCGCTCCCGCGAGCCCCTCTTCGAGCCCGGACGCTGGCACCATGTCGCAGGCCAGTTCGACGGCGCGCGGGTGCAGCTCTTCGTCGACGGCACGCTGGTCGCTTCGCGCTCCGGTCAGGGAGAGCGGCGCATTCTCGATCTGCCGCTGCTCGTCGGAGCCGACGTCAGCAAGGACGGCAGCCCGAACTCGTGCTTCCCCGGCGAGATCGACGAGGTGCGCGTCTCCACCGTGGCTCGCTACGGCGCAGCGACCCCGTTCGAGCCGCTCCGACGCTTCGAGAGCGACTCCGACACCGCGCTGCTCTTGCACATGGACGCGGATCTCGGTCCGTGGTGCCCCGATGCGAGTTCCAGACGCGCGCACGCCACGCGTCTGGGCGACTCCCGAGTTGGGCGCTGATTTCGAAGACGGATCGAGAAGTTCCTTCCCGCCTCGAGCAGACCCGTGCTCGTCGCGCGCATGTTTCGCTGAATTCCCGATCGGCGTGCTGGAGTGCGCGCGTCCTCCGGCCCGACAAGGGTCGCGGGGAAGAAGACGGCCACGCCCGTAAGGGTGGCCACGGCACGTCAGGGGCTGGGAGCCCTCGGGAGAAGCGATCATGGCGCAGGCGCGCGTTGTTCAGGGGAATTCGAATACGACCGTAGCGGAGCGAACGCTGAGCGCTCGCGCGTGGCACCATGTCGTGGCGGCTCTCGCACTGGCTGTGGCGTCGGCGTGCTCAACTGGAGCCGGTGGCTCGGCGGCACCCTCGACGGGCGACGACCCGCAGATGTCGACGTCGGGAGCCACGGCGGGTGGACAGACCGGCGGTGCGATCGTCGCGGCGCTGCAGCTCACGGTGCCATCGCCCTCGAGCTACGTCGTGCGCGGCACCGTCCCGGTTCCCAAGGGGACGTTCCCGCGCGCGGACGGGAAGATCCCGCTCTCGATCCGTGACATCGATGGCTTCGTGGCGCCCACGCAGATGGAGATCGTCTCGCGCTATCCCAATGACGCCGATGGCGCGGATGTCGTCGAGGTGCTCGCTCGCGTGCGCCGACCTGTGGGTGTCGCGGCCGGAACGAAAGTGCGCTACGACGTCGTCCAACACCTCCACGCCAACGGCAAGCTGACTGCCAAGAAGGCGGTCCTCGACCTGCTCGCCCTGCGCGATCAAGTGGCCGTCGTCGCCAAGGACGTGTTCGGCAACGAGTACCGCTTCTACCCGTTCGACGGCGTGCGCACCGCTCCCGTCGCGAACTCGGTCAAGGCGCTGCGAGTCGGCCCGGCCGCCGTCGAAACGCGCACCTACGGCGTGATGAAGCCCGTCGGCGCGACGCTCGGCGCCCCCTCCGGCGCGCTCCCGCACTTCTTCGGAGTGCACGCCTACACGACGGTCTGGTCCAACGAGGACTTCGTGTCGCTCGACCTGCGCGTGAACAACGGCGCCAGCGGCGCGAACAAGACGCCCGGCTTCACCAACGATGACCCGCTCGGTCTGGTCTACTTCCGCTCGCTCGAGCTGCACGTGCCAGCGGGTTGGTCGATCCTCTCGGACATCTCGGATCCCTACCAAGGCACGCCTGCGACGTCGGGCAACGTCACGAAGCTCGAGCTCGTCAAGCCCATGGCCGACGGCACGCTGCACGTGATGCCCGCGCAGGCCATGTTCCACCGCCGCCTCGCGCTCGCGCTACCGACGGGCGTGTCCAACGCCGTCGCGTCGCTCGAGAAGGAGTCCGTCGGCTTCTGCGTGAAGGGCAGCTCGCCCGCGGGCGCCGTGCTCTGGTCATGGTGGAACCCGCAGACCTCGCGCTACTTCCCGCAGCGCCTGCCGCTGCCGGACCTGTCGCACTTGGGTCAGAGCTCGATCCAAGGCAACGTCGCCGGCTTCTACAACACGATCCGCGGCCACCTGCAGAACGGCACGGCCAGCGGCGGCTACCCGTGGAGCTTCCCCAACTTCGGCTGGGCGCACATCTACGGCGTGCAGTACGGCGGCATGACGAGTGGTTCGGAGATCTGGTTCTTCGATGGCTTCAAAACCGCCTCGGCGAGCTCTCGCGAAGGCTACCGCAGCTACGAGTTCTCCCACCGCATGTACAGCGAGCGCCAGCCGCAGTTGCTGATGAACTCGGATGGGGAACAGACGCGCGTCGAGCAGTGGGTCGTGCAGACCTCGACCTTGAGCTACACGCCGATGAACTACTTCCAGCGGTTGACGAACAACTCGAACGACCCGTTCGGCATGAACGTCTCGCCCGCGTTCCAGCGCAACCACGTCGCGGCGAACAACCTGAAGCCGGCCTACGAGACGGACATCGTCACCAGCTCGCCGATCGACTTCCAGCACTACATCCGCTTCCTGCGCTCGCCGATGGTGCTGACCTGGCTGGGCAACGACTCGATCGCCAAGGACGACCTGCGCATGGCGGCCGAGTGTTTCCGCATGTCGTTCAGCGAGCACTTCAACAACTCCAGCGGCTACTCGATCCCCTCCACGCTGCGCGCGAAGATGTCGCAGGTGAGCAACCTCCCCAACCGCGGCTTCTCGTTCGGACGCGGCGAGTCCTGGGGCATGGTGAGCGCGATCTGCGCCTACTCGATCTCGGACTCGGCCTTCCGCGCGCGCTACCGCCCGTGGTTCGGCACGATCGCCGACGTGATCGCCAACGGCCAGTCGTCGTGCAACGGCTTCATCCAATCGTGGGCCAACACCAAGCTGCTCTCCGGTCAATGGAAGGGTCGCCAATCGATCGAGCAGGCGATCACCGAGAACATGCTCTGGGGCCTGAAGGAGAGCGTCTTCCGCGGCGTCGACGCCGCGCGCGTCGCGAGCGTCGAGAACGTGCTCGTGAAATCGACCGCGGCCATGATCGGACCCATGGCATGGAACGGCACGGGCCCGTGGTCGCACCTCGCGGTGGCCCCGCTCGACAGCGCCCAGCAGCCGTTCTGCGGGTCGATCCCCAGCGGCGGTGGCGGCAACGGAAACGACAACTACCAGACTCCGTCTTCCTACGCCTACGGCTACATGCTCACCGGTAACGCGACGTTCCTGACGCGCGCGGCGCAGGCGCAGGCCGGCGGCTCCGCGAACCTGCTCACGGCCCTCCAAGGTCAGGGCTACAACAACCTCGAGAACAAGGCCGCGTTGATGAGCGTGCTGCAGTAGCCGCGGCGGGCTGGAATGGCAGCGCGAGGCGGTGAGTCGCACGACTCACCGCCTCGCGCTCGCATCTTGACTCTGGCCTCAGCCGAACTGGATGCCCTGCGCGAGCGGCAGCTTGTCGGAGTAGTTGACCGTGTTGGTCTGGCGGCGCATGTAGACCTTCCACGAGTCGCTGCCGGCCTCGCGGCCGCCGCCGGTTTCCTTCTCGCCACCGAACGCTCCGCCGATCTCGGCGCCGCTCGTCCCGATGTTCACGTTGGCGATCCCGCAGTCGGAGCCCGTCGCCGCCATCCAGCGCTCGGCCGAGCGCACGTCGCGCGTGAAGATCGCCGACGAGAGCCCCTGCGGAACGCCGTTGTTCTTCGCGATCGCGTCCTCGAGGCTCTTGACGCGGATGATGTACAGAATCGGAGCGAAGGTCTCCTCCTGCACGATCGGCCACTCGTTCTCGGCGCGCACGAGCGCGGGCCGCACGAAGTTGCCGCCGGCGAGGTTGCCGGGGAGCGTGAGCTTCTCGCCGCCGTACAGCACGGTGCCGCCGAGTGCCTTCACCTTGGCGAGCGCGTTCTGCATGTCCGCGACGGCCTCCGGATTCACCAGCGGGCCACATAGCGTGCCATCCGCGCACGGATCGCCGATGCGAATGCCCCCGTAGGCGCGCACGAGACGGCGCTCGACCTCATCGGCGATCTTCTCGTGCACGAGCAAGCGCCGCGTCGTCGTGCAGCGCTGGCCGGCGGTGCCGACCGCGCCGAACAGCACGGCGGGCAATGCGAGATCGAGATCCGCGTCGTCGAGAATCGCGAGGGCGTTGTTGCCGCCGAGCTCGAGAATCGTGCGGCCGAAGCGCTGGGCGACTTGCCCAGCCACCTTGCGCCCCACGGAGGTCGATCCCGTGAAGCTCACGAGCGGCACGCGCGCGTCGTCGAGCATGGGGGCGCCGACTTCGGACGAGGGGCCGACGACCAGCGCGGCGAGCGCGCCGAGCCCCTCGGCTTCGAGCACGGGCCGGATCACGTTGGTGAGACCGATCGCGCACAGGGGCGTGTGCGCCGACGGCTTCCAGATGCAGGCGTCGCCGCAGATGTAGGCGAGCATCGAGTTCCACGACCACACCGCCATGGGAAAGTTGAACGCGGTGATGATCCCGCACACTCCGAGCGGATGCCACTGCTCGCGCATCGCGTGCAAGGGGCGCTCGGAGTGCATCGAGAGTCCGTAGAGCATGCGCGACTGGCCCACGGCGAACTCCGCCATGTCGATCGCCTCCTGCACCTCGCCCCAGCCTTCCTGCAAGATCTTGCCCATCTCCAGCGAGATCAGGCGACCGAGCGGGTCCTTCTTGGCGCGGATCGCGTCGCCCATCTTGCGCACGAGCTCGCCGCGCTTGGGTGCGGGAATCGCGCGCAGGCGCCCGAAGGCCTCGTGGGCCGCGGCGAGGCAACGGTCGTACTCCACGCGCGAGGCCTGCTTCACGCGTGCAATCACCTCGCCCGTGGCTGGATTGCGGCTCTCGAGCATCGCGCCCGAGCACTCGATCCAGCGGCCGTCGTATGCACCGGAGTTGGTCCCTTCGATGCCCAGTTCCTTGAGGAAGTTCGTCGTCATGGCTTGGTGGTTGTGGAGCGCGCGACTCGCGCGGCGAAAGAGGATAGCAGCGCCGCTCGCACCCCGCGAAGGCTCGGCCTTGCGCACGGCCCGCGCGACCTCCAAAGTGGGTCGAGACATGCGCTCCGCCGTCCTCGCGCCACTCGCACTCCTCGCGCTCGTGCTCGTCACGGCCGCGACGCGGCTTGGGGGCGTCGACTTCCTCGAGCCGCAATGGACCGAACAGGACTCGCAGCTCGTGCAGCACTTGCGCCACGAGCGCACGGGCAACGCCGACGAGGAGTCCGGGTACGACGACGCCTACCCGTACGTGCTCCCCTACTTGCTGCGCGCGATGCCGCAGCTCGTGTCCGTGGAAGAAAAGCCCGCGACGCTCGAGCAGCACCTCGCGGTGTGCAAGTCGCTCTACACCGAGACGCGGATGTTCGTCGCGCTGCTCTCGTGCATGGCGATTCCACTCGCCTATCTGCTCGCGCGACGCTTCGTCGCGCCGCGTTGGGCACTGTTGGCCGCGGCGCTGTGCGCCGCGAGCCTGCTGACTCACTACTTCAGCCAACAGGCTCGCCCCCACGCCGCCGCGGCGCCGTTCATGCTGCTCGCGGTCGTCGCGGCCCTGCGCCTGCGCGAGCGGCCGACGCTGGCGAACTACACGCTCGCTGGGATCGCGGCCGCACTCGGGATCGGCGTGCTGCACAACGGCGCGGCGGTGGTGCTCGCGGGACTCGCGGCGCACTTCCTGCGCGACGGCGAGCGGCGCGCGCGCGATCATGCGAAGCTCCTCGTGCCCGTGGCGCTGGTGCTGCTCGGCGTGCGCCTGTTCTATCCGTTCTTCTTCGCCGACTCAGGTGGCGCGGACGCCGCGAAGCTCGAGTCGAGCGAAGCCGGCGTCACCTTCGGTCGCCATGTGGTTGACTACGAGCAGTTCGACTTCGGCGGCGCGCGCACGCTGCTGCTCACGCTCGTCAACTACGAGCCCGGCCTGCTCGCGCTGCTGGCGCTGGCCGTGCTGGCATGGCTCTCTCGCGCGCGGCTCGCCGGCGCTCACGAGCCGCTCTCGCGCGCTGCACGGGTCGTGCTCGCCTACGTCGTGCCCTACTCGCTCGTGCTCGCGAGCTTCCATGACACGTTCGACCGCTTCCTGATTTCGCTCGTGCCCTATGCGGCGGTGTTCGCGGCTTGGGGGCTCGAGCGCGTGACGAGTTCGCACGCGCTGCCGCGCGCCCTGCGCCAGGGCGCGGTCGTCCTCGCCTGCACCGCGCTGATCCTGCAAGCCGCGGCGTGCGGCAAGCTCTCGTGGCTGCGCGCGCGCGACGACGCCATGGAGCAAGCCAGTGCGTTCCTCGCCGCGAACTTCGACCCCGCGACCACGACGCTCATGGTCGCGCCGACCCTCGAGCTGCTCATCGCGCGCACGGACGAGAGCCTGTTCAACCGGCGCGGCCAGCGCCGCATCGCCTACTCGCGCTGGGCCAAGTACCAGGCGCACCGCCGCGAGAACCCGCCGCCCGCACCGCACTGGGACGTGCGCTACATCGGCGCCTCCTCGGAGCTGGGCTTTCGCACCGCCGACTCCATCGAGGCGCGCCCCGACGAATTCCTCGACGCGCTCGGTCCGGGGATCTACGTGATGAACGCCGGCAAGCTCTCGGGCCACCCGTCCGAACGCGCCTTCCACGACGCGGTCGTGCGCCGCGGCGAGCTGCTCTGGCGCCGCGCGCCCCACGCGGAGGGTCCGTGGCGCTCGATCGGAATCGACTTTCAGCCCATGGACAGCGCGCCGAATGTCATCTGGCGCGTGCTCGCGGCCGATGCGGTCGGGCCCGCGGTCGAGATCTACGCCGTTCGAGCGCCGTAGCGGGGCGCGCGAGCGCGTGCCGAGCGCCGCGGCGTTCGCTATCCTCTTCGCCCCCATGGGCGACAAGATCATCTTCCAGCTTCAGGATCTGAAGAAGTACTACGGACAGGTCGAGGTGCTGAAGGGCATCACCCTGTCCTTCCTCGACGGCGCCAAGATTGGACTGATCGGCCCCAACGGCGCCGGCAAGTCGACGCTGCTGCGCATCATGGCCGGGGAAGACCGGCAGTTCGAAGGCGTCGCGCAGAAGGTCGGCGACTACTCGATCGGCTACCTCAGTCAGGAGCCGCCGCTCGACGAGACCACGGATGTCGCGGGCAACCTCAAGGCCGCGGTGAGGGAATTGCACGAACTCGAAGCACGCTACAACGAAGTGTGCGCCGACATGGACGGCAAGGAAGAGCTGTTCGCCAAGCTGCAGGAGGAAATGGACCACAAGGACGTGTGGAACCTCGAGAACCGACTCGAACAGGCCGCCACCGCCCTCGATCTGCCGCCGATGGACGCGGACGTGAAGAAGCTCTCCGGTGGCGAGCGCCGCCGCGTGGCGCTGTGCAAGCTCTTGCTCGCGCACCCCGACATGCTCTTGCTCGACGAGCCCACCAACCACCTCGACGCTGACTCGGTCGAGTGGCTCGAGCAGCACCTGAAGGAGTATCAGGGCACGGTGATCCTCATCACCCACGACCGCTACTTCCTCGACAACGTGGTCGGCTGGATGCTCGAAGTCGAGCGCGGCCGCGCGATGCCCTACAAAGGCAACTACTCCGACTACCTCGGCGCGAAGCAGAAGATCCTGCAAGAGCGCGCGTCGAAGAACGAGCAGCGCGAGAAGCTGCTCGCCAAGGAACGCGAGTGGCTCGGCCAGTCGCCCGCCGCGCGCCGCAAGCGCGCCAAGTGGCGCGAAGAGCGCTACAAGCAGCTGATGACCGAGCGCGCGGAAGACGCCATCGAGGCCGTCGAGCTGCGCATCCCGCCCGGCCCGCGGCTGGGCGACAAGGTGATCCACTTCAAGGACGTCTCGAAGAAGTTCGGCAGCCGCGTGCTGCTCAACAAGCTCTCCTTCGAGATGCCGCCGGGCTCGATCCTCGGCGTCGTCGGCGCCAACGGCGTCGGCAAGTCGACCACGCTCAAGATCATCATGGGCAAGGAGAAGCCCGACAGCGGCACGGTCGAGATCGGCTCGACGGTCATGCTGCGCTACCTCGATCAATCGCGCGCGATCCTCGACGACCAGAAGTCGGTCTACGACAACATCACCGAGGGCAACCCGCAGATTCCCTACGGCGGCAAGATCCTCGACGGCCGCGCCTACGTCGCGCGCTTCAACTTCAAGGGCGAGGACCAGCAAAAGCTCCTCGGCGAATGCTCGGGCGGCATGCGCAACCGCGTGTTGCTCGCGAAGATGCTGCGCGAACCGGCCAACGTCATCCTGATGGACGAGCCGACCAACGACCTCGACCTCGAAACGCTGCGCGTGCTCGAGGAGGCGATCAGCGAGTACCCGGGTTCCGCCATCGTCGTCAGCCACGACCGCTACTTCCTGAACCGCGTCGCCACGCACATCCTCGCCTTCGAGGGCGAAGTCGAGGACGGCAAGGGACCTGAGGTCAACTTCTTCGCCGGCGACTTCGAGGCCTACCACGAGTGGCGCGAGGCCGAGCGCAAGCGCCGCGGCCTGCGTCCCAAGTCGCGCGCCGGCAAGTACGCGCAACTGCTGCGCGACTGAGGCGGCGCGCGCGAGTCACGAGCGTGGCAGCTCATCCGTTCGACCTCTCGACGGCGGCGCGGCTGGGCGATCCTTGGCTCGCGCCGACCGAGGACCTCGCGCGCGCGTCGCACCTGCTCGATCACTTCGAGCCCACGGACGAGGCACAGGCCGACTTCCGTCGGCGCATGCTCGAGCTGATCGAGCGCCATCCGCAAGACGCGCACCGCCGCACGTTGCTCGAAGGTCACCTCACCGCGAGCGCGCTCGTCGTCGATGCGCGAGGCGAGCGCGCGCTGCTCACGCATCACAGAAAGCTCGGCCGCTGGCTGCAGCTCGGCGGCCACTGCGACGGCGACGCCAACCTCGCGCACGTCGCGCTGCGCGAGGCGACCGAGGAGAGCGGCATCCCCGACCTCGCCGTGCTGCCATGGCCGCTCGACCTCGACATCCACGCCATTCCAGCTCGCCCCGGCGGAGCGCAGCGCGCGGGCGAGCCCGAGCACCTGCACTACGACACGCGCTTTCTCGTCGTCGCTCCGCCGGGAGCGCTCGAGGTGACCTCCGACGAATCGCTCGAGCTGCGCTGGGTCGCTCCCGACGAACTCGAGCAACTCTCGACCGACGCTTCGGTCCGCCGCCTGTTCCAGCTCGTGTTCGGTTCCTAGCGCTCTCGCCCGTGCCGGACGACGGTCGGACCGCCCGACTCGCCGACGCCCTGAATCACCGGCAAGCGTGTGCAGCGCACCTGCGCGGAGTTTCTGCGCGGAGTTTCTGCGCGGTGCCTCGAGCAGGACCGGAGCCTTGCATCGATCCGTTGTGCAGGTCAGGAATCGCACACGTCTTGGCCTGCGTGGACTGGACTGGTGGGATTCCCCGCCCAATGGAGCCCCCGATGCGCCTCGTTCCCCCCACGCAGGACAACCCGTACGCCGCGCCGCAGGCCGAGCTTCTTCACTCTCCCGAAGTCCGCGGCCGCGTGTGGCGCGACGGCAAGTTGCTCCGGCTCGAGAAGGGTGCGCAGCTTCCCCAACGCTGCGTGCGCTGCAATGCGCCGGCGGAAGTTCACATCGATCGCAAGCTCTGCTGGCACTCGCCGTGGTGGGCGCTCCTGATCTTCGCGGGCGTCCTCACGTACGCGATCGTCGCTCTCATCGTGCGCAAGCGCGCGGACGTGCGCATCAGGCCGTGCGACGAACACGCTCGCGCGCGACGCCGCACGCTCCTCGGCCTCGGAGCGCTCGCGCTGTTCGGCGTCGTGGCCTGCATCTGGGCACCCGTTGGGCTTCGCGGCACCGGCGTGTTGCTGGGTGCGGTGCTTCCGTTGGTCGCGTTCTTCGTGGGCCAGAGACGAAGCTCCGTGCTGCAACCGGTCCGCATCGACAAGGAGGAAGCCGTCCTCAAGGGTGCGTCGGAGGAGTATCTCGCTTCGCTCGAGCGCCGCGCGGCCTGAACGCGGGCGGGCAGCGCCTCTCGATTCGAGGGACTTCAAGCCGTCCTTCGTCAACGCAGATCCCTTTGCCTTCGACTGGCAGCGATTGCGCACCAAGGCCCACTTGCCGGGGTCGCTCCAGCGACTAAGATCTGGGTGCGGCGACTCTGTCCGCGTTGCACTCGAATCCCCCAAGGAGGCCGCTCTTGGCTTCACGACAACGGCCCATCGTCTGGACTCGGATCTTCGTGCTCTCGTGCCTCGCGCCATTCGCGACCGGGCAGATCTCCGAACGTTGGAGCCTGGACGCCACGACACCTCTCGTCGGCGCCACGGACGAGGTGACGGCCGCGACCCACGTGGGTCAGGGGGTTCTGCTCGTCGCCGTCCACTCGGAGCTGGGCACGAGCCAAGCCACGCGCGTTCGAGCGCACGACAACTCCCCGGGCGTGTCCTGGGAGCTGAACCCGCTCCCCGCTGGCGCGCGCTTCACGCAGGCCCACGCCGACGGCGTGGGCGGGGCCTACTTGACCGGAATCTGGCGGCCGCTATCCGGGAGCGCCGCACCGCAGGTCGTGGCCACCCGTGTCGACAGCACGGGGATGCAGAGCTGGACGCTCGCGTGGTCCCCGGTCGGTTTTTCAGCGACGCAGGACTCGCTGCGCTCCACGCTCGACAGCGCTGGCAACCTGTGGGTCGCCGGAACCCGCGGATCGGGTGACAGCATCTTCGTGCGCAGGCTCTCCCCGACGGGCAGCGTGCTCGCCGACAACGAGGTGACGGGCATCGCGACGACGGTGCTCAAGGACATCAGCCCCGTTCCCGGCGGTGGCATCGTGACCGCCGGTCGACGCAACCAGCGGGCCTTCGTGCGCGCCTTTGGTACCGCCGGTCAAGAACTGTGGAGCCACAGCTACACGCAGCCGAGCGGCACGGCGACGTCGGGGTATGTCGACATCGATTGCGACCGCAGATCCGGCCGCGTGTTCGCGTGTGGAGCGATCAACGACGGGCTTCCGGGGCAGACCGGACTGATCGCGGTCTTCGAGCCGTCGGGAACGCTGCTCTTCACGCGGCGCGTCTACGACATCATCTACGGAAACAACTGGCCGTCGACCTTCGACGCGCTGACGGTGCGCGAGGATGGCCGCTTGTTCGCCCTCGGCCGCATTGGTTCGGCGCTGCCCCAGTGGAATGCCTTCTGGATGCAGGTCCATCCCGACGGAGTGACTGGCTTCAGCCTCTGGCAGCCGGTCGACCCCAGCGAGTCGGCCTACCCCGGCTCACGATTGCTCGCGGGCCCGGTCAATCAGGTGTGGACCCTGACCGCGTGGGGTGCCCCGCAACAGGCAGCGCCCACCCGCTGGCTGCTGCAGGAACTCGGCCTGTTCAACTACGCGGCTGGCAGCTTCGATTCGTTCCCGACGTCCGCTTCGGGCACGGTGCCGAGCTGGCTCGGCATGGAGCGGATCGATGAGGGCCTCATGCTCCACGGCTCCCTCGGCCCGGCGGCCGACGGTTCGCTGGACGGGTTCATCACGACGCTCACCACGTCGGAGCTTCCGACGGGTTACTGCGAGGCGACCCCGACGACCCAGGGCTGTCTCCCCCACCTCGCCTACACGGGCCAGCTCGGTTACGCCGGGCAGCCGCTGTGGCTCTTCGCGGGTCACTTGCCGAATCAGACGAACGCCATGTTCTTCTACTCGACTGTCGGTTCGGCCTCGGTGCCCTACGGGAGCGGAACTCGGTGCGTCGCGGCGCCGATGCGTCGCTCTCCCGTGCAAGCGACCGGCGGGTCTCCCGCGGGTGTGGTCGATTGCAGCGGTGCGGTCTCGATCAACTTCTGGAACTTCGTCGCGTCGGACCCCGGGTCTCAGGTCTCGGGCACGCAGTTCTTCGTGCAGGCCTGGAGCCGCGACCCCGGCGACTCCAAGGGCAAGCTGACGGGCGCCGTGCGAGTCATGGTGCCCTACTGAGTCCGCCACTCGTCCAGCGTCGCCAGCGAGTGACGCGAGACGGCCCGCACGGACCAAGTTGGCGCGAGCTCGCGCCGGCTTGGGTCAGCGGCGTTGGCGCGAAGGAACCGGCAACTTCTGGCCCGGCGGCAGCCACGGCAAGTAGTACTCGACGTAGCCCAGGTGCATCTCGTCGAAGGTCTGCGGTCCCCACTTCACCGTCACGGACGGATCCGGATTCGCGGGATTCGCAGGGCTGTTGTCGTACCAGGCCGTGAAGCGCAAGGACTCGCCGGCTTGCAGCAGGAGCGGCTCCGCGAAGCGATAGAACATCTGCCAGTTGAAGTCGTAGCGGGGCACGTCGAGCAACGTCGTCGCGGCGCCGTCGCGCCCGACGCGCTCGTATCGACAAGCCTTGCCGCGCACGTGCATGTGCGGCACGAAGCCGAGCACCACTGCATCGAGCGGCACCGGGATCGACGCCGACTCCTCGTGGTTGGACGCGCCAGCGGGGATGCGGATCCGAGGGTTGACGATCCCGATCGTGCGCACCTCGTGACGCGGCGGCTCGCTCGCGAACACGACGCCAATGCGAGTCACGTCCGTCGTTTCCGTGCCGTTGGGCGTGTAGTGCATCTGGAAGCGCAGCTTCGCTCCCTTCGGCAACAGCTTGGCGTAGCCGTCGGGATAGACGAGCGAACCTTGGCCGGGCACGTAGGCCGCCCAGAAGCCCAGTCGCTCTTCCTCGGCGATGTCATCGTCGCCGCGCCGCTTGCGCCGACCGGCGTTCTGCGCCTCGAGCGTCGGATCGATCAGGTGGACGAGCACGTGGTGCACCACTCCGGCGGCGCCGGGTCGCACTTCGATCGCGCGCACCCAGCGATCCTCCTCGAGCCCGGTCTCGACGATCACGTTCTGGTAAGGCATCGTCCCGCTCGCCTTGACGGTCAGGGGCTCGGCGAACTGGAACACGCGGTCGGGCGTCGGGATGTTCCACTCGCCCGCGAACTGGCGCGGCAGCGGCGCGGTCGTCGGATCGCCCTTGGGCTTGCCGCCGGCGAGCCACGCGAGCAGGTCGGCGCGCTCGCGCTCCCCGAGCGACTTGTCGTTGGCCCACGGTGTCGTCGCGGGCTCATCCGCGGCGCGCTCGAGAGGCGAGGCGAACCACGGCGGCATCACGCCCTTCTCCACCACGCGCCGGATCATGCCGGCGTGCGCGACGACATCCTCGTAGCGCTCGAGCGAGAACGGCGCGACGCCACCGTCACGATGGCACTCGACGCAACGCTGCTCGACGATGCGCTCGACGCGCTCGTGGTAGGTCACTTCCGTCGTCGGCGCGGGTGCGTCTCCCAGGTCGAGCTCGCAACCTGGCGCATCGGTCGCGGCCACGAGCAGCGGCTCGCCGCGCAGGAGTGATCGCAGCGCATCTTGGAGGAAGCGGCGGCGCGGCTTCTCGAGCGAATACCCAACGCCGTGCTGGTCATCGACCGCACCGTGGAATTGCACGGTGAAGGCCGCATCCGTCACGATCACGTCGGTGGTCGTGGTCGCACCCAGCGCACGCGCCAGCCGCCCCTCGGCATCGCGCACGACCGTCGCGCTCGCGCCAAAACGCTCCGCGAGCGACTGCAGCGACTCATCGCTGTCCGTCGCGACCGGATCGACGATCACCCAACGCACACCCGGCGTCGCGGCCTGCGAGAGCTCGACCAAGGTCGGCGTGAACTTGGCGCTCAGCGGGCAAGTCGGACTCAGGAAGGCGAACACGACGAACTTGGCTTCCCCGGGCAAGCTGACGTCGACACCGGCGACCGAACGCACGCTCGCCACCGCCGCGCGCCGCCCGACGCCGTGTTCCGAGGGCTCGAGGACCTTGGGAGCCCACTTCGAGCTCGGCACCGGCGCCGCAGCGCCCTGCGGTTCTCGCGCCGAAGAGAATCCCGACAGCACGAGCTGAAGGACAACGGTTCCGAACAGGGACCTCGACAGGCGCAGGGACCGTGCTCGCATGGCTCGCGCAAGGCTAACCCACGCGCCGACCGCACGTTCCGCCGCTCACTCCTTGACCATCAGCTCCCAGGCGCGGACGAAGCCCCAGCGCTCGCCCATCGAGATCAGCGCGTCGTCGTTGTGTCCGGCGCGGGCTGCGAGCGTGGCGTGCCCGCGCGCGACGAGCAGGCCGTCGACATGGGCGACGAGCTCGCGCGCGACACCGCGGTGGCGCAGGGACGGATCGACGTGCAGCACGAGCACCATCGGCTGGGTCGTGCCCAACAGCGGGTCGGTGAATGGACCGGTGAAACACAGGCCCCACACGCGCGAGCCGCTCGCGGCGCCCTGCTCCTCGGCCACGACGAGCACGCACTCAGGAGCTTGGAAGTGCTGTCGCAGACAGCGCTCGGCGGCCCCGGCGGGATAGGGCGCGTCCGAGTATTGGGCGTGGAATTCCGCGGCCGAGGCGTCGAGCGAGGCGCTCTGGGCGAGCGCCTCCTCGAGGGAGGTGACATGGCGCAGCTGCAACTTCATGGCTGGGCTCCGAAGATAGGCCGCGATGGGCGCGGAAACAGCCCGCGGCGCGCCGGCGGCCGCGGCAGCCCGGGGACGCGGATCGAGCGCTCGTCGATGGACGGCCACGCCACCCCCCCGCTAGACTCTTCGCCCGCGAATTCTCGCTCCCGGACTCCCAACCTTCAGGTCCCGCCGTGCAGCTCACCGTCGATCGCCCCGCACCCTGCCAAGCCAAGGTCTCCTTCACCGTTCCGACCACGGAATTCGAGGCCGAGTTCCACAAGGCGCTCAAGGAGCTCGGCAAGCGCATGAAGATCAAGGGCTTCCGGCCCGGGCACGTGCCGCCGGACGTCGTCAACCGCATGCAGGGCAAGGAGCTGCGGCAGGAAGTGGCGATGCGCTTCGTCAATCAGGCCTACTCGCGCGCCATCGAGGAGCACAAGCTGCGCCCGCTCGCGCACCCGTCGGTGGACTTCGGAGAGCCCTTCGCGGGCGTCGATTTCGCCTACAGTTTCGAGTTCTCCCTGCGCCCCGAGTTCACCCTCGGCAGCTACAAGGGCCTCGAGATCGAGTCGTCGCTGCCGCCGGTCGTCGAAGAGGAGATCGAGGCCGCGATCGAGCAGGCGCGCAAGAATCAGGCCCATCCCGAGCCCGTCGGCGAGGAGGGGCTCCCCGAGGACGGCATGGCGCTGTGCCGCGTGACCCTGCACCACGGCGGCGAGCAGGTCTGGCAGCGCGACGGCCTGCGCATCTCTCCCGCCGCGACCCTGCCGGGAGTCGACGCAGCCGCCTTCAAGGCCGCCCTGACGGGCAAGCAGGACGGCGAGTCGGCACAGGTCGAGCTCGATTTCCCCGCCGACTTCGAGGTCGAGTCCGCGCGCGGCCACAAGGGCACCTGCACGATCGACGTGAAGAACGCCTTCCGCGTCGTGCTGCCGAGCCGCGAGGAATTGATGAAGATCATCGGCGCCGCCGACGAGGCCGAACTCAGGAAGCGCGCCCAAGACGGCCTCGAGCAGGCCAACCGCCAGCTCGAGGACCAGCGCATCGAAACCGCGCTGCTCGAGACGGTGATCGCGGCCCACACCATGGACCTGCCGACGACGATGGTCGACGAGCAGACCAAGGGTCGCCTCGCCCAGCGTCGGAACGAGCTCGCCGGCCAAGGCCAGAGCGCCGAAGCCATCGAGCGCGAAGCGGCCGCCATCGAGGCGCAGGCCCAAGCGGACGCCGAGAAGAGCGCCAAGGCCTACTTCCTCGTCGAGCGCATCGCCGAGGTCGAGCTGCTGCGCGTCAGCGAGCAGGAATTGCTCGGCGAGCTGCGCGGGATCGCCGGCCGCAACCGCACGTCGTTCGACGAGGTGCGCAACTTCTACCAACAGCAGAACCTCCTGCCGCAGCTCTCCATGGAGATCCTCGAGCGCAAGGTGCGCGTGTTCCTGCGCGAGAACGCCAAGCTGCTCGCACCCAAGGTCTGAGCACGCACGCATCCCGACGCTCTGTGGCGGCCCGGCATCTCACGTGGGAGGCCGGGCCGCCGCCATTTGCCTCGCTCGCGGGGCGGCCGCGACTCGCCGCGCTCCCCCCCCTTCCCGTTTTCGGGCAGCCCTCGCGCGCCGATCGCGCCGCTGTGGTCCTTGATCCCAGCCCGCTCAAGCCGTATTCCCCACTGCCCGACAAGCCCCACACGACCATGAGCGCATCCAACTACTACGTTCCCTACGTCATCGAGAAAACCGGCCGGGGCGAGCGCACCTACGACATCTACTCGCGCCTGCTCGAGGATCGGATCATCTTCATCGGCACCGCGATCGACGACAACGTCGCCAACTCGGTGATGGCCCAGTTGCTGTTCCTCGACAAGGCCAACAAGAGTCAGGACATCAACATCTACATCAACAGCCCCGGCGGCTCCGTCACGGCTGGCCTCGCGATCTACGACACGATGCAGTTCGTGACGCCCGACGTCGCCACCTACTGCCTCGGGCAGGCGGCCTCGATGGGCGCGGTGCTGCTCGCCGGCGGCGCGAAGAACAAGCGCTACGCGCTGCCCAACAGCCGCGTGATGATCCACCAGCCCTGGGGCGGCACCCAAGGCACGGCGCTGGACATGGAGATTCAGGTCAACGAGATCCTCAAGATGAAGAAGACGCTCGAGGAGATCCTCTCGACCCACTCGGGCCGCACGCCCAAGGAGCTCGCCAAGGCCTGCGAGCGCGACAAGTTCTTCTCCTCGGAAGAGGCCAAGGAATTCGGCCTGATCGACCACGTCGTCGCGCCGTCGCACCCGGCTGCGCCAGCGAGCTCGTGACGCAAACGTAATCTCGCCGACGAAACCGCCGTCGTACGCTTTCCGTGGCCTCGGAGCCCGGCCCCCGAGGTCGGACGCCGCGGCCACGGGGCGTTTGTGGAAGCACTTTCCGCAGGCATTTTCTGCGCTCACGAGCGTAGGAATCGCACGTTGCAGTCTGCGTTCGGGACTTCGAGCCTGTAGGATTGGGCAAGTCATGAGCCCGTCCTCCAACCGCGGTCGCAACGTCGAGCGCTGCACGTTCTGTGAGAAGCGCCGCCACCACGTGGCGTCCCTGATCGCCGGTCCGCCGGGGGTCTACATCTGCAACGAGTGCATCGAGATCTGCAACTCGATCCTGCACGAGGAGCAGCGCCGCAGTCCCCAAGCGGGCACCACGGCGGGCACCACGGCGGGCACCACGGCGGGCGCCACGGCAGGCGCGACGGCTGGCGCCGCCGCACCCTCCACGGCGGCCGCCTCCGCCGCGGGGCGTGGCCGCATCGGTGCGGCCGCGGCTCGCACGGAGAAGCGACTGCCCACGCCGATCGAGATCGCGCGCAAGCTCGACGAGTATGTGATCGGCCAGCAGCTCGCGAAGAAGACCATGGCGGTGGCGGTGTACAACCACTACCGCCGCCTGCGCCACCAATCGCAGAATCCCGCCGCCACCGGCGACGTCGAGCTCGAGAAGTCCAACGTCCTGCTCGTCGGACCCACGGGCTCGGGCAAGACGCTGCTCGCGCGGACCCTCGCGCGCATGCTCGAAGTGCCGTTCGCGATCGCCGACGCGACGACGCTCACCGAAGCCGGCTACGTCGGCGAAGACGTCGAGAACATCATCCTCAAGCTGCTGCAGAACGCCGACTTCGACGTCGAGCGCGCCCAGCAGGGCATCGTCTACATCGACGAGATCGACAAGATCGCGCGCACCACCAACAACGTCTCGATCACGCGCGACGTGTCCGGCGAAGGCGTGCAGCAGGCGCTGCTCAAGATCCTCGAAGGCACCGTGGCGAGCGTCCCGCCCCAAGGCGGACGAAAGCACCCCGAGCAGGCCTACATCCAAGTCGACACGTCGAACATCCTGTTCATCTGCGGCGGCACCTTCTCCAACATCGAGCAGATCATCTCGCGCCGGGTCGGCAAGAGCCGCATCGGCTTCGCCGGTCCGCTCGACGGCAGCGCGACGTCCAAGCTCCGCGGCGGCGCCGCCCAGCTGCCCGACAAGGCCGACGCCTCGACCCGCGACGAGTTCCTGAGGCACCTCGAGCCGCGCGACCTGATCGAGTTCGGGATGATCCCCGAGTTCACCGGCCGCCTGCCCGTGATCGCCACGCTCGACACGCTCAGGGAACAGGACCTCGTGCGCATCCTGACCGAGCCGCGCAACGCCCTCACGCGCCAGTTCCAGCGCCTGTTCAAGCTCTCGGGCGCCGAGCTGGAGTTCGCGCCGAGCGCGCTCGAGGCCATCGCCAAGGTCGCCATCCAGCGCGAAACCGGCGTGCGCGCCCTGCGCTCGATCCTCGAGGACACCCTGCGCGACCTGCTGTTCGAACTGCCTTCGCGCACCGACACGCGCACCTTCGTCGTCGAGGGCAAGCATGTGCGGGGCGAAGCGACGCTGGCCCGCGGCCTGACGCAGTCCGACGTGGTCGAGCCCGCGGCGACGGAGTTGCCGCTCCCCGACGCGCGCGCCGAGCGCGAGTCCGCCTGACCCGGCGCGCTGCACATTTAGTGGCCGCGCGCCTCGCGCGGCGCTTCAACGCACCGGCAGCGCGGCGCTCTCACTCGCCAGCCGCGCCTCGCACTCTCGCGCGCGCGTGGCATCACCGAGAGCACGCCACAGCGCCGCCGCGCGCGCGTAAGCCATGCTGGCCTCGGCGCGACGACCGAGCGCCGAGAACGCGTCGGCCTCGAGCTCCGCCGCTTCCGGCGCGACGCCGCCGCGCAAGGCGAGCGCGCGCTGCGCCGCAACGAGCGCCCCGGCGGGGTCGCGCTCCGCGGCGTCCTTGGGCCGCAGGAGCCCGCGCGCGAGCTGCACGTGCAACTCGGGGTCGTTCGTCGCAAGTCGACAGCCGCGGCGCAGGGCGTCGAGCGCCTCGGGCTCGCGACCGCTCGATTGCAACAGCGCGAACAGCTGCGTGGTCACGTAGCTCGCCGCCGGAGCTCCGTGGTCGAGCGCGGCCTGCCACGAGGCGATCGCGAGCTCGATGTCGCCGCGACGCTGGTAGCCGCTGCCAAGGTTCTGCAGGGTCATGCCGTAGGTCGGGAGCAGGTCGCGCGAGCGCTCGAGTTCGCCGACACCCTCATCGACGCGTCCTTGGTCCAGGAGCCAAGTGCCGTAATTCGCGGCCCAGTACGGATCGTTCGGCGCGAGCCGCACGGACTCCGCGTAGCGCTCGCCAGCCTCCTGCACACGCCCCGCGACGCGCAAGTCGTTGCCGTAGCAGGCCTGCGCGCGGTCGTTCTCGGGCAGCTTCGCCACCGTGTCGGCCCACACGCCGATCTCGGTGCGATAGGTCTGGTTGCGCGCGTGCGTGAGCCACGCAAAGGTCGCGATCACGGCGGCGAGCGCAAGCGCGGCGACATGCGTGCGCGTGCGCACCGCGATCCGCTCGAGGAGCGCGCTCGCTCCCAGCACCGCGAGCGTCAGCACCGCGGCGCTCGGCAAGTACGCGCGGTGCTCGACGATCAACTCCGTCACGATCGGCAGCACGCTGGAGGTCGGCGCGAGGATCACGAACCAGAAGGCGCCGAGAAACGCCAATCCGCTGCGACGAAACAGCCCCCACGCCGTGAGCCCGAGCAACGCGAGCACGACCAATCCGCCGGGCAGCCACCGCACCACCTCGGTGATCGGTCGCTTCCCGTAGTCGAACACGAGCGGATCGGGCCACGCCGAGAGCTGCAGGTAGTGCGGCACCGCCCACGCCTGCGTGGTCAGGTACTCCCACACTCCCACACCGCTGTAGCCGAAGCCGACCGACTCGCTGCGTCCTTCCGCGAGCACGACGAACAGCGCGATCAGCGCCCAGGTGGCGAACAGCCCGAGGTGCAGGCCGCGGCGCGCCACGAGCGCAGCCTTCCAGCCGCCCGCCACGAACAGGGCATCGAACAACAGCACGAGCACCGGTGCGCCGACGATCACTTCCTTGCAGCCCGCTCCGAGCGCGCAAGCGAGCACCGCCAGGCGCGTCCAATGTCGTGATGCACCGCGCTCGAACGCGCGCAGCGAGCAGTAGAAGCACGCGGCGAAGAACAGCGCCATCATCGACTCGACGCGCTGACCGCGGTACATGATCACGCCGGTCGCGAGCGGATGGACGACCCACACACACGCCACCGCGGCCGCGATCCAACCCGCGCGCGAGCCCCAGCGGGGCGCGAACCGCGGCAGCTCCAGCGCGCGCCGCACGCAACCGAGCACCGCGAGCGCGGCCAGCAAGTGCAGCGCGACATTGACCCAGTGCCAGCCCCACGTCTCGTACTCACACCACTCGTAATTGAGCGCGTAGGACAGCGCGACCACGGGCCGCCCGGAGACTCCCGATTGGCCTTGGTCGAGAATCACGCGCCACGGCGGCCACGGCTCGCGAATCGCGACGTTGTCGGTGATGTCGACGTGGTCGTCGAACACGAACACTCCCTGCGCGCCGTTCCAGTACGCGAGGATCCCCAGCAGCAGCACGCACAGCGGCGCGCCCCACGCGAGCGAGGACGGACGTTGCGAGCGCACGGTGTCGCGAGTCGACATGCCGCAGGATGCTAGCACTCGCCTCGCGCCGCGCACGCGCACACACTCCGCGCGTGTGCCGCGCGAGGCGATCGGCTATTCTCCGCGTTCCCCATGAGTTCCTCCGGCACCGTGCGCATTCACTACCATCGCGACTTCGACGGCATGGTCGCCGCCGCGGTGCTCGTCACGGCCCTGCGCGAGCGACGCAACGAGACGCCGACGTGGTCGAGCGTGAACTACGACCAGCGCTCGGACTGGGAGAACTTCAGCGCGCACGAGCGCTTCGCGATCGTCGACTTTCACTTCCACCCGCGCGCGGAGTACTGGTTCGACCACCACCCGACGACCTTTCTCACGCCAGAGCTGCGCGCCGCCTACAGCCCGAGCGAGCGCTGGCAGTGGGACGAGAGCTCGCCCTCCTGCCCGCCGCTGATCCTCGCCCACGCCGAACGCCACTGGGGTTTCGCCACGCCGGAGCGCTTCCGCGAGATGGCCGAGTGGTCCAACGTGATCGACGCGGCGCGCTACAAGAGCGTCGATCAGGCCGTGTTCGGCGACACGCCCGCGCTGCGCATCGCGCGCGCGCTCACGGCCGCGCCGAGCCCCGTCTGGACCGACGAGCTCGTCGGCGCGATGTCGACCGGCGACCTCGACTCCGTCGCGCGCCGCAGCGACGTCGACAAGAGCTTCCAGCGCGCCGCGCGCAACCGCGACAAGGCGCTCCAGCAGTTCCCGCCCTGCGTCGAGTGGCGTCGCGACAAGGTGCTCGTCTACGACGCCTCGTCGAACAACATCCGGCGCGAGCGTTTCGCGCCCTTCTATCACTACCCCGACACGCACTACGCCGTCGGCGTGATTCCGACCCGCTCCGGCTTCCACGTCATGGCCGGCGAGAACCCGTGGAACCCGCCGCCGGTGCAGGTGCACATCGGCACGCTGATGGAGCGCTTCGGCGGCGGCGGCCACAAGGCCGTCGGCGGCGCGAATCCCCACGACCTGCAGGAAGCGCGGCGCGTCGCGATGCTGATCGGCGAAGAGCTGCGCGTCGCCCTGACGACGCCGCGGGCCTGAGCGACGCGCCATGGAGCCGGAACTCGACGCGAGCCGTCCCGCGCCCGTCTCGCTGCTCGCGCTCGACTCCGCGCAGGCGGCCGCGCGCTTCGCCGAGCTCGGCCTCAAGCCGTTCCACGCCAAGATCGCGCGCAAGGAAGTGCTCGAGCGCGGCGTCACCGACTACGCGCAGATGACGGCGCTGCCCGCCGCGGCGCGCGCACGCCTTTCCGAGGAATTGCCGATCCTCTCCGGCGTCGAGCTCGACCGCGCCGTGGCCCACGATCGCACCACCAAGCTGCTGCTCTCGTTCCCCGGCGGCGCGCGCCCCGCGACGGTCGAGACCGTGCACATCCCGCCGCGCGAGCTCGCCAGCGGACGAGGAGCCACGCTGTGCGTCTCCAGTCAGGTCGGCTGCCCCGTCGCCTGCCCATTCTGCGCCTCGGGGCGCGCGGGACTCGTGCGCAACCTCGAGCCCCATGAAATCGTCGAGCAATACGTGCGCGGCCGCGCCATCGGGATGCTCTCGCGCAGCGTCGTGATGGGGATCGGCGAGCCGCTGCTCAACTTCGCCAACCTCTCGGCGGCGCTCGACGTCGTGCACGACGAGATGGGGCTCGGCAGCCGCAAGGTGACCGTCTCGACCGTCGGCTTCCCCGACCGCCTGCGCCGCATCGCGCCGCACAAGCCACGCTTCCAGCTCGCGATTTCGCTGCACACGCCCGATCAAGAGCAGCGCGACGTGCTCGTTCCGGCGATGGCGGGCGTGCCGATCGAGGACGTGCTCGCCGCCGGTGACGACTGGTTCGAGCAGACCGGCCGCGAGATCACCTACGAATACGTGCTGCTCGCGAACGAGAACGACACCTTCGGCCACGCCGAGCGGCTCGCCCAGCGCCTCGCGCGCCGCCGCTGCACCGTCAACCTGATCCCCTTCAACCCCGTCGACGACTCGGGCTACGGCCGTCCCACGGAATTCGCCGTGCAGCGCTTCCACGCGACGCTCGTCGAGCGCGGCCTGATCGCCACGGTGCGCTGGTCGCGCGGTGTCGAAAGCGACGCGGCCTGCGGCCAACTGCGCATCCGCCGTCAGGCCTGAGCGCCGAGCGATCCGCTACTGGGCGCGCGCGGGCAGCGCGGCTTCGATCTTGCCGAGCGCGAGGTCGACCTCCGCCGCGGTCACGTTGAGCGGCAGGCGGAAGCGGATCGCGCGCGAGCCAGACTTGAGCGCGAGCAGGCGTTGCTCGCGCAGGCGGCCGATCATCGCGTCGCGCGTCGCCGTGTCGGCGAGCGTGAACGCGCACAGGGAGCCCACGCCGCGCACGTTCGAAAACGGCGCCCCACAGCGGCCGAGCTGGCGCAGACCGGCGATGAATTGCTGGCCGCGCGCGGCGATGTTCTCGGGCATCTGCTCACGCAGGATGATGTCGATGATCTGCGTGGCGCGCACCATGTCCGTGAGGTTGCCGCCCCAAGTCGAGTTGATGCGGCTCGGGCGGTGGAAGCAGTTCTCCGCCACGTCGTCGACGCGCTTGCTCGAGTAGATGCCGGCCTGTTGGGACTTCTTGGCGAAGGCCACGATGTCCGGCGCGACGCCGAGCTTCTGCCACAGCCACGGGGTGCCCGCGCCGAAGAAGCCCGTCTGCACCTCGTCGAACACCAGCAGCGCTTCCTGCTCGTCCGCGTAGGCGCGCAGTCGCTCGAGGAACTCGGGCCGGAAGTGGTGATCGCCGCCCTCCGACTGCATTGGCTCGATCACAATCGCCGCGACCTTGCCCTTGTGCTCGGCGAAGGCGCGCTCGATCTCGGCGCAGGCCCGCGCCTCCGACGCCACGATGTCGTTGCAGATGCCGCCGTCGAGGTCGAACTCCAGACCGGGATTGTGCACGCGCGGCCAGCGGAACTTGGGGAACAGACCCGTCTTGGTCGGGTCCGTGTTGGTGAGCGAGAGCGTGTAGCCCGAGCGACCGTGGAAGGCATCCTTGAAGTGCAACACGACGAGGTCGTCGCAGCTCTCGTGCAGATCGCGTCGGCCGAGTTTCTGCGCCTTCCAGTCGAAGGCCACCTTCAGCGCGTTCTCGATGGCGAGCGCGCCGCCGGAGATCCAGAAGTGGTAGGGGTAGCCCGCGGGCGTGACGCGCGTCGCGAAGGCCTCGACGAAGCGCGCCATCGCGACCGTGTAGAGGTCCGAGTTGGCCGGGTTGTTGCGCGCGGCGGTGAGCAGCTCGGCACAGAAGGCCGGCTCGCTCATGCGCGGATGGTTGTAGCCGATCGGCCACGACGCGAAGCAGGTGAAGAAGTCGAGCAGGTCGGTGCCGGTGCGCGCGTCGTGGAGCCAGGAGCCATGACTCTTGTCCAGATCGAGCACGAACGGGAAGCCGTCGGCCAGTTGGTGGCGCTTCAGAGTCTCGTGGACGTTCTGGGGGTGGATCATGGCTGCGGGGTTCCGTGAACAGACAGTTTCGGCTCGCCGTCGTGCTCCCGTTGATGCTCGGCCGCCTCGACCCCCGACGGGACCCGCACCAGTGCCAAAACCGGCGCCGGACGAGTGAGGCGCGCGAGCCCCAAGCGGGGCGCGACGTTGGTGAAGACGAGCCCGGCGGGCCCAGCTCCCCCCGCGCGCCCGAGCGGGTCCTCCCCGCGCAGCGGAGTGGCACCCTCGTCGAGGCCGAGCGCCCACGCGTGGGCCAGATGGTCGGTCAGGTCCGCGTCGAGCGCAGGCACCGGACGGCGTGCGTCCGCTCTGCGTTCGAGGCTGGCGAGCAGTTCTTCGGTGAAGCGCGAGAAGAGCCGCTCAGGACACAGCACCCGGGCGATGGAGCCCGGAAACTGCCCCGAAAGTGTAGTGGACCGACCGATGAAACGCTCCACGCAGTCCGCCGCGGCGGCGCGCGGATCCGCGCCGTCCGCGACGATCAGCGTGGCATTGGACACGCGCCAGAACTCCCAAATTGTCTCGTGACGGGACGCCGCGCGCGCCCGCCAGCGCGTGAGCACGGAATCGGTCTCGCGCACGCGCACGAAGCGCACGAGGGGCTGGGTCGCGAGCGCCTGATCGAGATCGGGCTGGTCGCCGTGCAGCACGCACAGCGGCCCGGCTGCGACTTGCGCGCGCTCGAAGGCCTGCGCGAGCAACAGTGCCGCGCGCGGCAAGCGCCGGTCCGAGCGCACGAGCAGTGTGCGCCCCGCCGCGAGGCTGCGCGCCACGCGCGCTCCCAGACCGCCCACCAGATCGCTCCAGTGCGCCAAAAAAACTCCCACCCCCGCGTCCTCCGGCCCCTCCACGAGCAGCTCCAACGCCTCCCGAAAGCGGAACAGCTCCTCGTCGATGCGACCGCGCAGCTCGTCGGACTCCAGCCCCAGATCCGGCGCCAGCGCCGCGCTCACCGCCCCCGTCTCGAGCGCCTGCGCAACCCGCCGCAGCTCCTCGACGCGCCGCGCGCGCCCGAGCGAGCGCCACGCCGCGCCCGAGCGCGCCGCGACCTCGAGCGCCCGCCGCGCATCCTCCGGCCCCGAGCGCGGCCAGCGCTCCCCACCCCCCGTGCGCCCCCCGACCTCGAACTCCAGCCCGCGCTCCGCCCGCGCCCAGCCGTCCCCCACCCAGTTCGTTTGCCGCACGAGTCCCACGCCCCCCAGTCTGCGCTGCGCCCGCCCTCCGAGCCAGCGGCCACGCGCCCCGTCGGCCGCTAGACTCGTGGATCGCGTGCGGTGCGCGCCCGATTCCAGTCCGGAACACGGGCCCTCCGTGCGCCCGCAGCGCTGAAGTTCGCCCTGCGGAAACTCTGTCCGCACTGTTCGCTTCCGCGGAGTCCGCGCCCCATGGCCAAGTCGTCCCATCTCTCCAGCGTGCCGATGATCGAGCTGCACGACAGCTTGCGTAGGGAAGGTCTCGCCGCCGCATTCGAGGTCAACGAGCTCGTGAGCGCTCAGAACGGGCTCGTGACGCGCATTCGAGTGGATGCTCCGCCGCGGACGACGGATGCGGAGGGGCCGCCGGCCACCGCCATCGTGCGCGTGATCACGGAAGTGCCGCGGCACGTCGTCGGCGACACGGAGCTGTCGAGCTTCGCGCTCGCGCTCAATCGTCTCGCGGCGCTCGGCGCGGCCACGCACGACGGCTCGACGCTGCGCCTCGCCTCGCGGCTCACGATCTTCGAGGGTGAGGAGCACGCGTGGCGCAAGCTGCACCAGCCGCTGCTCATCGCGGCGGTGCGCGTCGCGCCGGAGGCCACGCTGGTGAGCAGCTCCGCGACGAGCGAGCCCGACGACGAGTCGCCCTGGAGCGCGGCGGACTTCGAGACCGTCGAGCGGCATCTCTCGCGCGTGTGCGTGTGCTTCGCTGGCGAGCACGGCTTCTCTGCGGAGTTCGGCCTCTCGGACGACGCGCGCTCGGCGGCGGCGGGACACCACGACACCTCGCTCCTGCAGCTCGACGCCGAAGAGCCCCATCCGCTGCTCGGGCCCGGACTCTCGCTGCGGCTGCACCTGCCCCTCCACCTCGGTGGGGATGCGCGCATCCTCGCGACCTGCGAGCACCTCAACCGCCGCGACGAGGAAACAGCCGACCTCCCGCCGCACTTCGGAGCTTGGTGCCCCGGCAGATTCGCGGGCAGCGTCGCCTACGCCGCGTTCCTGCCGTCCGAACTGCACCGCACAGCGCCCAACATCGCCGTGAATGTCGCGCTTTGGGCGCTGGTGCGCGCGCGCTGGGCGAGCGGCGAGCTCGAGGAGCTCGCCGACACGCCGTAGTGGCGCGAGCCGAGTCCCGCGGCGTAGGCTCTGGCGCGTGGAGAGCGACGAGGTGACTAGCGGAGCGCGACGGCTGCGCTTCACGCGGGCGCACCGCGTGGTCCGCAAGGGCGACTTCGAGCGCGCGTACAAGCAGGGCTCTCGCGCGCGCGGCGACTTGCTCGTCGTGGTGGCCTGCCCCAACGGGCTCGCGCACCCGCGCCTGGGGCTCTCGGTCGGCAAGGCGATCTGGAAGGGCGCGGTGCAGCGCAACCGGCTGCGGCGCATGTTCCGCGAGGCCTTTCGGCTCGAGCAGCACGACCTGCCGCAGGACTGCGATTTCGTGCTGATTCCCGGCCAACCCAAGCTCGTGCCCGAGATGAGCGCGCTGCGCGCGGAACTCGTCAAGCTCGCACGCAAGGCCGCCCTGCGGGCGCGCGAGCGAGGCCCGCGGCCGGAGCGGACGAAGTGAGCGCGCTCGGTTCTCTGCTCGCGCTGCCGGTGCGTTTCTACCGACGCTTCCTGTCGCCGCTGAAGCCGCCGATGTGCCGCTTCAGCCCGACCTGCAGCCAGTACGCGATCGAGGCCTTCGAGCTGCACGGGCCGCTGCGCGGGCCGTGGCTCGCGCTCCGCCGCATCGCCCGCTGCCATCCCTTCTGCGAAGGCGGCCACGACCCGGTGCCGCCGCGGCGCGCGCGCTGATCGAACTCGAACCGCCCGCAACGCTCGAATGAGTTCCTATGCTCCCCGCCCCATGAAGAGTACCTGCCTCGCGCTGTGCGGCTGCCTCGCGGCGCTCGCCTCCTGCGCCACGACTCCCAGCGCGCTGCCCACGCCGCTGCCGACCCTTGCTCAGCGCGACGAGCTGATCCAGCCCGGCGAAGAGCACTTCGCGCACCTTTGGCAGCTCACGCGCCGCGGCAACAACGCGGAGGGCTACTGGAGCTTCGATGGCTCCAAGCTCGTGCTGCAGCGCGAGGTCGACGGCGCCTGCGATCGCATCTTCGTGCTCGGCGAGAGCGGGCCGGAGCTGCGCCAGATCTCCAGCGGCAAGGGCGTGACGACCTGCTCGTACTTCATGCCCGACAACAAGGAGGTGATCTACGCCTCGACGCAGGCGAGCCAATCTGGCTGCCCCACTCGCCCCGACATGAGCGAGGGCTACGTGTGGGCGATCCACCCCGAGTACGAGCTCTATGTGCAGGATCTGGCGAGCGGCGCCGAGCGGCAACTGACGAACATGCCGGGCTACGACGCCGAGGCCACCGTGTCGCCGATGGGCGATCGCATCGTGTTCACCAGCACGCGCTCGGGCGACCTCGAGCTGTGGACCTGCGCGCTCGACGGCAGCGACGCGAAGCAGGTGACGAACGAGCTCGGCTACGACGGCGGAGCGTTCTTCAGCCACGACGGCCAGCGGCTCGTGTTCCGCGCCACGAAGTTCACCGAGAGCGGCATGGGCACGCGCGAGCGCTACGTCGACTTGCTCGCGAAGAACAAGATTCGACCCCAGCTCCTCGACATCTACACCTGCGACGTCGACGGCTCCCACCGCCGCAAAGTGACCGATCTCGGAGGCGCGAGCTGGGCGCCCTACTTCTTCCCCGGCGATCGCCGGATCATCTTTTCCACCAACCACCACGACAGGCGCGAAAAGCAGGTCGAATTCGACCTCTTCGCGGTCAACGACGACGGCACGGAGCTCGAGCAGGTCACGACCTACGTCGGCTTCGACAGCTTCGCGATGTTCTCGCCCTGCGGGCGCTGGCTCGTGTTCGCATCCAACCGCGGCGGCACCGAGGCCGGCGAGACGAACCTGTTCCTCGCGCAGTGGCAGTGAGCGCGCCTACTGCGCCTCGCGCGTCGCGAGCGTGACGCGCACTTCCTCGGTCTTGCCGTCGCGCAGGAAGCGCGCGAGCACGACGTCGCCGGGCTTGTAGGTCTGCAGCGCGTAGACGAAGTCTTGGATCGTCTCGATGGCGATATCGCCGACCTGCACGAGCACGTCGCCCGCGAGCATGCCCGCCTTCTCCGCGGGACTGCCGGGCGAGGTGCCGCCGAGCAGCAGGCCCTTGCCGTCGTACGCGTACTCCGGCACCGTCCCGAACCACACGCGGAAGCCGCCCGCGCGCGCTTGACCGGGCTGGGCGCTCGTCGGAGCGGGAGGCTCGACCCACGCGAGCTCGCGCGTGGCGGCCATGCGGCGCGTCAGCTCGAGCGCGAGTGCGGCGACCTTCGCGGCACCCTCGGCTTCGAAGCGCTCGGCGTCATCGCTCGGCTTGTGATAGTCGCCGTGCAATCCGCTGAAGAAGTGCACGGCGGGGCGCTTGCGCTTCAGGAACGTCTGGTGATCGCTGCCTCCGACTCCCTGTCCCGAGAGCGACACGTCGAGCTCGAGCCCCAACCGCGGCCCGAGTTCCGCCAGCCACGCCGCAAAGGGCTCTGCGGAGCCGGCGCCGAGCACCGCGAGCTTGCCGTCGCCCGCGCGGCCGACCATGTCGAGATTCAGGTTGGCGACGACGCTGTCGAGCTCGAGAGCCGCGGTCTTGGCCCAGTGCTCGCTGCCGAGCAACCCGAGCTCCTCGCCCGACCACAGCGCGAACAGCACGTCGCAGTCTGGCTTGGGGCCCGCGGCGAGCGCACGCGCGACCTCGAGCACCACCGCCGTTCCGCTCGCGTTGTCGTCCGCGCCGTTGTGAATCTGCGCGCCGCCCTGCGAATCGAGCGAGCCCTCGCCGCCCCAACCGAGGTGGTCGTAGTGTGCTCCGAGCACGACGCAGCGCGACGAGTCAGCTCCGCGCAGGAGCCCGAGCACATTGGTCGCGGGCCCACGTTCGCGTGCGACGTTCGAAACGACCCGCGCGCTCGCCGTGGGCCGCGGAGCCTGAGCGAGCGGCGCACCGACATCGATCGCGGAGATCGCCGCGTCGTAGCCCGGCACGAGCGCGGCCGCGAGCTCGTGCGAGATGTACAGCGCGGGGAGCACGCTCTGTGCTGCGCGACCGACGTCGAAGCTCGGCAGCGGCTGGGACTGCTGGCTCGGATGCGGCGCGACGAGCACGGCCAGCGCGCCTTGGCGCTTCGCCGTCATCACCTTCAGAAACAGCGAGCCGGAATTGCCCCAGCCCGCGCTCTCGTGGACCGCGTCGCTCGTCGCTGCGGCGGCCTCGGGCTGCGTGCCGACCGAGTCCGGCGGCGTGCCGCGCACGATGAGTGCCACCTTGCCGTCGATGCGCTCGGAAAAGTCGTTCCAGCCCTTCGACGCGTCGACGATTCCGTAGCCGCACCACGCGATCTCGCCGGCGACCTCGCCGGCCGTCGCGCAGAACAGCGGCGCTACCTTGGCTGCGTCCGTGATTCCGTTCACGGCGCTGCCCGGCCGCACCTCGACGGGCTTGGGCACCTCGAAGGGCTGCGTGTAGCCCCGCGTGCCGCGCGGCTCGAGGCCGAGCTCGGCCATGCGTTGCGCGATCCACTCTCCAGCGCGCAGCCCGGCCTGCGTGCCGGCGCGGCGCCCCTCCTGCTCGTCGGCGGAAAGCCAAGTCACGTCCGCCTCGAGCCTCCGCGCGCGGAGCTCGGGCTGCGCGATGACGCTGTCTGTGTGGCGCGGGTTGGCGCAGGACGACGCGAATGCGAGAGTGAACAGCGAGAGACGACGCAGGTTCGCGATGGCGCGCATGGCGCACAGGATAGGCCGCTGCGCGAGCGATTTCAGCGGTCGTGGCGGCCGCCGCCGAATTCGCCGCGGCCGACGAAGCTATGCTCTTCGCCCGCATGCACCTGCAAGTGATCTCCTCGGGCAGCAAGGGCAATTGCGCTCTAGTGCGAGCGGGCGAGCTGCGCGCGCTCGTGGACGCAGGTCTGCCGGGGCCGGAGCTCGAGGAGCGACTCGCGCAAGCCGGACTGCCGCCGCCGAGCACCGATCGCAAGACGCTGCACCATGTGTGGGTCACCCACGGCCACCTCGACCATGCCCGCTCGGCGGGCAAGGTCGCGCGCTCCCACCGCGCGCTGCTCCACTGCGCGGAGAGCTTGATGGGCAACGCTGCGATCCGCCGCTGTCGCAACCTCTCGACGCTCAGGGTCGGAGGCACGCAGGAGCTCGACGGGCTCGTGGTGCGCAACGTCCCGATCCCGCACGACGCGCATCCGACCGTGGCGTTCCGCATCGAGCACGAGGGTCGCGTCGCCGCGATCCTGACCGACATGGGGCGTCCCGACGACGGCGTGGCACGCGCGCTCGCCGATGCCCACGTGCTCGTGCTCGAGTTCAACCACGACCTCGACATGCTCGCGCGTGGACCCTATCCGGCCACGCTGAAGAAGCGCGTCTCCGGCGACAGCGGGCACCTCTCCAACGAGCAGTCCGCGCAGATGCTCCGCAAGCTCGCCAGCGCGAACTTGCACACTCTGGTGCTCGCGCACCTCTCGGAAAAGAACAACCGCCCGGACATCGCGCGCGAAGTCGCCGAGCGCACGCTCGCCGAGCTCGGCCTCGCATCGCGCGTGCGGGTCGTCACCGCCAGCCAAGACGCAATCGGCGAGAACATCGCCGTCTGATCGTCTAGATCGGCATGTACTCGTCGGCTTCGATGAAGAACAGGCTCGCCTGCACCTTCTCGCGCGGCAGTCCCGCGATCGCGGCGACAGCCTCGCGGTAGGCCTCGAGCTGCGGGCGATAGTGTTCGCGCCGTTGCTCCAGATCCGCCTCGGGCTTGCTGGTCTTGAAGTCGAGCACCTCGGCCTTCACGACGCGCCCTCCCTCGTGCCAGAAGAGCACGCGGTCGAAACTGCCACTCTGCAGCGCATGGCCCACCAGACGCCGGAAGCGGCGCTCGCGCGAGACCCGCACGTCGCCGGATGGACGCGTGAAGTACTTCACGAAATTCGTCTTGTTCAAGGTCGCGCGGAACTCGGCCAGATCCTTCTCGAGGCCCACGGTGTCGCGATCGACCTCGAGCGCGAGCGCGCGGAGCTCGTCGTCCGTGCGCGCGAAGTTGTCGAGCCACTCGAACTCCTCGAACCAGCGGTGGAAGCGGCTTCCGCGCCGCTGGCTCGGCGTGTTGCCGACGCGCTCGAACAGCTTCTCAGTCTTGACCGTCTCATCGTGGCCCAGCTCGGACGGGCTGCGACGCTCGAGCTCGCGACGCTTCTGGCTGGGCGCGAACGCGAGCG
>Ga0194120_10001785_pt1 | contig 38036 bp, 35 predicted proteins | sample TA2MahCa65mmetaG_FD_148642 | JGI IMG/M metagenome (GOLD analysis project Ga0194120, IMG submission 148642) | Freshwater microbial communities from Lake Tanganyika, Tanzania - TA2015019 Mahale Deep Cast 65m | ecosystem: Environmental > Aquatic > Freshwater > Lake | place: Tanzania: Lake...
TCGATTCGGGTGCGCTATGAGGTCAAACCGGAGAACTACTGCGGACTGGTGAAGCTCGCCTGCATCCTCATCTGGACGCGCATCTGGCATCGGCTCAAAGCCGCGTACGCGGATTGAGATAGACTCTCAAGCGTCCGTCGCAGAACCATCGGAGAGAGCGTCCGCAGGTTCCTATAGTTCAGGGGTGAGCCATACTCGCAAAGCTCGAGGATTCCCGCGCTTGGATTTCCACCGACCCGCGAGACGAACAGCCCGCCCACGACACTGATTCGGGTGCTCGTCCTGCCGAGAGTCCGGTACTCCATGCGACGCGCTCCTCTCGCGGAATCTGTACCAGAGTACCACGGATTGCCCGATGACGCACCGCCGTTGTTACCGGGAGAGCACCTGAGCAGAGGCGGCGTCGCGTCGACGGGACTCAGTAGCCATCCAGTTCCGCGGACAGGCGGAACCCCTTCGCGCTGTACTCCATTCGCGTCACCAGGGGCGGCGCGTCGCTGCGTGACAAGATGCGCAGACGCAACGGCGAGCCCTCGACGACGAGGTTGTCGGTGAGTAGGTCGGACTGGCGCGATTGGGAGCCGCCAGGCAGGCGCTCAAATCGTGTTTCCACGTCCCAGACGACTCCACCAGAAACCCGACGAGCGTCTGTGCGCGTCGCCTCGGCACGCCAGTAGATGCCTTTGGCGTCGAGGAGGAACCGGAGCCGGGGCTCCGACCCAAAATCATGCAGACGAATCCGGTATAGAGCGCTGAAGATCGTGTGCGTCTCGCCCGGCAGCGCTTGTCGCGTCGACCGGTCGGCTTCTGTCCGGCGGTAGTCCGCGGTCCGCTCGCGCTGGGCGTAGCGTATGTCCAGACGTTCCTGGAACTTCGCTTCGTCGATATCGGAGCGGTACGCGACCGGCAGACCGGTGCGCGTATCGATGTCCGTTTCGTACCGATTCGTCACTCGGTAGATGCGCGACGGAAGGGCCCTGGTGCGCGCCTCGACGCGCAGGCGCTGAATCGGAACGCCGTCGATGACAGTCGGGGGCGAGAGCGACATCGTCGCGTCGACGACGCCGATCCGCACCCAGCGCACCGTGTAGTGGAGCGTCTCTGTTTGCGGCAGACGCCATCCGGCGGCGGATGCCGTCGACAGGAGAAGCGCGAGAACAGCCGCCGCCAGCCGGTTCCTGAGCATGGTTCCATGGTACGCGCCCGGGCACTGTCCGGCAACCTCGGCGCGAGACGTCGCTTCCACGCGGCGGATGGATCGCGCATCATGTGCCCGCCAGGTGTTCTAGCACAGAAGGAGGCGAACCGGTGAGAAGTACAGCGCCTATCGTGCATATCGGGACGATCGGGGAGAGCGTTTGGCGAAGCGACGACGGCGGAGAGTCGTTCCGGCGCGTCGCGCAAGGAATGTGGTTCGAAAACAACGTGCGGTCGCTGGCTCATGTGCCGACCGGCAGCATGCTGGCTGGCACGGACAATGGGCTCTACCGGTCGTCAGACGGCATACGGTGGGAGCACGTGCCGTCGCCCATGGACGGCAAGCAGACGTGGAGCCTGGCGTTCAGCCCGCACGATCCGGCGATTGCCTTCGCTGGAACCTGCCCGAGCGCGCTTTACGTCTCGCGGGATGGCGGCAGCCAGTGGCAGGAATGCGCTGGCGACCCCATCGCGCAGTCGTGCTTCGGCGGCTCGATGGTGACGAGGACAACGTGCTTCGTGCCGCATCCGACTAAACCGCAGCTCGTCTTTGCCGGAATCGAGGTCGATGGACCCCGACGCTCGACGGACGGCGGGAACACGTGGCATCGCATCGGTCCCGACCCGCTGGCGACGGCGGATATTCACGACATCGCGTTCCTCGGCGATGGTACGCTCATCTGCGCGACGAACCACGAGATCTACCGAAGTCGCGACGACGGCGCCACGTGGGTTCCCTTGAACATCCGGGAGCATTTCCGCACGAACTACTGTCGCGGGCTCGCCGTCCCGCCGGAAGACTCTTCGACGCTGTATGTCGGCGTCGGCGATGCCCCGCCTGGAAGCACGGGGTCAATCTATCGCTCGCGCGACGCGGGCGATTCGTGGGAGCTGGTACCGATCCACGCGACCGCCAACAGCACGATCTGGGCGTTCGCCTCGCTGGGTCGGTGGATGTACGCTTATTCCGTTCTGGGGCAGGTGTACCGGAGCGCGGACGGCGGCGGAACCTGGGGCAAGCTCGAGCACGAGTTCGGCGAGATACGAGCGATGTGCTGTTCCGGCGGCTGATCAACGCGAAAGGCAGGGACGACATGGCGCGCTATGCGCGGATCACAACGATTTCGGTGGGAGGGTCCTCGGGCTCGACGGTGGCGGAGCGTGTGAACAACGCGGTCGAGCGCGCCGTGCGCATGATCGACCGCGCGGCAGCCGACCGCCCCGATCTGATCGTCTTGCCGGAGACCTTCACGGGTCTTGGGTGCAGCAGCGAGGACTGGTTCCGCACGGCGGAGCCCGCTCCGGGCCCGACCTTCGATCGGATCGCAGACCGCGCGCGCGTCCATGCGACCCACATCGTCTGCCCCATCGTCCGCAGAGACGGGAGCCGTACCCACAACTCGGCGATCCTGATCGACCGGAAGGGCGGCATCGCCGGCATCTACGACAAGATCCACCCGACCGTCAGCGAGTTGAGGGTCGGCATCACGCCGGGAACCGAAGCCCACGTGTTCGAGACGGACTTCGGACGCGTCGGATGCGCCATCTGCTTCGACCTCAACTTCCGAGACGTGATCGAAGGCTTGAGCGCCAACGGCGTCGAGCTCGTCTGCTTCCCGTCGATGTACCGCGGCGGGCTCCAGACCCGCATCTGGGCGTTCGACTTCGGCGTGTTCTTCGCGTCCGCGACGCCCGGAGAGGGAAGCGTCATCGTCGATCCGCTGGGAACCGTCGTCGAGCAATCGGACGCCTACGAGCCGATCATCTCGCTCCAGATCAACCTCGACTACGTCCGTTGCCACATCGATGAGAACTGCGCCAAGTGGGAGGCGATCAAGGCGAAGTACGGCGCGCAGGTCGAACTGGACATCCTGTCGCCGGAGGCGCAGTTCGTACTGACGTCGCACCACGCCAGCGTGACGGCGAGGGACATCGTCCGTGAGTTCGAGCTGGAACCGGTGGACGCGTACTTCGCCCGGTCGAACGAGCGGCGACGCGAGGCGCTCAGCCGGTAGCCACCTCGCAGACGACGAGCGTGGTTCCAGCGATGTGCCGCGCTCGCGACAGGCGAGGGTCGGAGCTCAGATCGTCCAGCGCGCGGGTGACGCCGAGCCAGTGCGCGTTCGCGTAGTCGTGCCAGACGACCATGCCGCCGAGAGCCACGAGTTCGAGCGCCTTCGCCGTATCGTTGCGGACGTAGTCCTCGTGGTGGGAGCCGTCGACGAACACGAAGTCGATGGAACCGGCATAGGGCGAAAAGTCGAAGATTGCCGAATCGCCGTAGAGCTGGACGATCTTCGTCCGTGTCGCCGTATCGACCTCGGTGAGCCGCGCGCCGACATGTGACTTGCGGGCGTAAGCCGCGTCGCCGGGCGCGAGGTCGCCGCTCGCATCCGCTCCAGGGGTGAGGTCGAGCGTGTAGACGACGGCGTCCGGCGGGCTGTTGCGCGCCAGGTTCGCGGTCGTACGTCCGTCGAATGTGCCGATCTCGAAGACCGCCCGTGGCTTGCGCGCGCGCACCAGGGCGCAGATGGCAGCGAGCTCGAGCGGCGCGATGTTGCCGTCGCGCGGAGTCGCCAGCACCATCGGCGCATCCAGCTCCGGAAACAGGCTCTCCAGCGTGGCGGTGGGCAGTCGCGGGGAGATGGACTCGCCGAGCAGGCGCTCCCAGCCGAAATGTCGCACGATGGCGTCCAGAAGGGCGCGAGAACGCCGGAATGCCAGTCCGAGCGTCAGACTCCACGCCGACAGCGCAAGCGCCATCGACCATCGCGCGCCGAAGCGGATGAGCCGGAACATGGACGCCTCGAACGCGAACGCCCTCCCAGGACCGGGAGGGCGTCTGTTGTCGTCGTGTCCGACGACGCTAAGCCGTGACGTTGCAGAGATCGTAGGCGGCGCGCATCGCGGCGAGCGGCTCGCCTTTGGGACCGAACTCGTGACCTACATACCCCGTGTAGCCGGATGCGGCAATCGCCTGCATGACGGGCGGGTAGTAGATCTCCTGCGTCTCGTCCATGTCTCGGCGACCCGGGTTCCCAGCCGTGTGGAAGTGCCCGATGTGGGCGATGCTGTCTCGGATCGTTCGGATGAGATCGCCTTCCATGATCTGCATGTGGTAGATGTCGTAGAGAAGCTTGACGCGCGGCGAGTCGACTGCCTTGCAGAGCTCGACGCCCCACGTTGTGTGGTCGCACTGGTAGTCCGGGTGATCGACCTTGCTGTTGAGCAGCTCGACGCAGATGTTCACGCCCTTAGCTTCCGCGAGCCCTTTGACCCGGTTGAGCCCTTCGGCGCAGATCGCCACGCCCTCGTCGTCTGGGGGCCCGTTGCGGTTCCCGCTGAACGCGATGAGCGACGGAATCGCGTTCGACGCCGCCACCTCGATGTTGCGCGAGAGCTCGTCCTCGATGCGGTCGTGGTTCGCGCGCTTGTTCAGCCCGTCGGTGAGGGTTCCGTGTCCGCCGATGATGGCGACGACCATGCCGGCGTCGCGAACCGCGCCCCAGTGCTCCTTGCCGAGCATTTCGACCGACTTGAAGCCGATCTTCGCCGCTTCTTTGATCACCTGCTCGGGCGTCGCATCGCCGCGCCGGAAGCATCCGAAGCAGATCGATTGGTTGACACCTGCCATGGTCCTTGCCCTTCCTCTTGAACCGCCTGCGTCGCCCGCCGTGGAACGAGCGGACGATATCAGAGCACTGCCGGGCGGTCAAGCTCGCGTTGCCGGACGGCTAGGCGAACACTATACTGCGCTCAAAGAGATTCGGTCGGTTCACGGAAGCTAGCTTACGCTTGGAGCGGAGGACTCACCATGAGGACGGGCATTCGCATCGCGTCGTTGGGTGTTCTCGCCCTGCTGATCGCGGGAAGCGCCTCGGTGGCGATGGACGCGTTCGCAGCGAACCCGAAGTACAACCGTGTCGCGCGTCGCGGAACTCCGAAGGTGGATGGCGCGTTGGACGACGCCGCCTGGAAGGGCGCCGACTGGCAGGAGATGGACGTCTTCGCGGGCGGCGCGAACCGACCCAAGGGCTTCGGAGCCAAGTCCGCAGTTCTCTGGGATGATAACTACCTCTATACCGCCATCGAAGTGGACGACGAGACGCACGCGGTGCCCAAAGCCGTCGTGCCCGACGCCGTGAACCTGTGGAAGGGCGACTCGCCCCAGCATCGGATGGACCTGGAGTACGACTCGTTCGACAACTCCCCGGACGACGTCGAGTGGGGCTATGCGCTCCAGGACAAGGCGGTGCTGCAGAACGCCTGGGCGAGTCCGGGCAACATCGAGTTCACTTCGATCAAGATCGTGCGGGAGGACGGAGCGAAGAAGACCTACTACGAGACCGCCGTCGTCATCACGATGCACAAGCCGAAGCAGAAGCTGACCGCGTACGTGAAGGAGAACCCTAAGGCGAAGATGGGCTACTCCGACATGGTGAACGCCAACGACGGCGCGGATCGTCTGGGATGGGTCGAATGGTCGTCGGGAATCGGCGCGGCGAAGGCGGCGTCGCAGTTCGGCACGCTGACGTTCGACTCGGCTCCGCAGGCGGTCGATCCGGCTGGCAAAGCGGCGACGACGTGGGCAGAGCTACGCGCTGCGTACTAGCCCGAAGGAAGCTGAGAGCGTCCCGAACCGGGGTTTCGGGGCGCGAGCGGCTTGAGGTTGGTCCAGTCGCAGCCGGAGCAGAACGCGTCCTTCGCGGACAGGTGGAAGAGCTTGCCGCCGCAGACGGGGCACTGCTCCGGCACATCGAGGCTTTTCTCGCTGCCGTTGGCAGGTGTCGCGGGCGGCGATGGTTCCGGGCGCGTCAGGAGCGAGCGACGGATGTCGGCGGGGAACGCGGGTCGAGGAATATCCATCGGCGAGCCGGAGTCGTCGCGGGTTGACGCGATGTCCCATCCCTGCACGGGCGGGAGCTTGGCGGCGATGGTGTTCGTGTGCGACGAGGGACGCAGTCCGAGCGTCAGCGATCTGAGATAGTGGATCGCCTCGTCCGCGCCGACGCGGATGCCGCCGTGACCCGCGCTGGTGCGCACGAAGTCGCTCATGTAGGCGCGGGCGGCTCGGGAATCCAGTTCGAAGCGCACGAACACCTTGAAGGAGTGGAGACGGACGCAGTAGGCGTCGTCTTCTGCGATCCGACGATCCGTCAGCAGGAACGCGCTGCTCGTCCCGAGCCGGACGACACCGGCATCCGAGCCGAGTGAATCCGCGAGGCGCTCCTGCTTCCGGGTCGAGAAGAGGAAGGCGTGATCGGTGTCGGGCATGTTGAGGAGCAGCCAATCGATCCCGGCTCCGAGCGCGTGCCGCGCCTGCAGCGCGATGAAGGCTTCGGCGGCGACGCCTCGCATGAGTCGTCGCAGGCGCTCCTGGTAGCCGACACGGTCCGCCCCGACGGACAAGTCGATACCACCGGGAACCGGCTCCTCGTGGACCAGCCGGCTGACGCGCGCGATATGCTGCCACGACATCGTGCCGCGCACGGAGCGCACATCGACCGTCGCGGACGTCTGATCCGTCGTCATGATCTCGTAGACGAGGCTGTCGAGCATTGCTGAGTCCGAGTTCGTGAGAGGCGTCGGGTCGTGCCCGTCGACGATCCCGCGTTGGTAACTACGCGCGACCCGACCTCACCGTTGCCACTCTCTTGGCGGCAAGGAGTGTGGCAAGGAGCGCGGTCGCTGTCCCGTAACGATCAGGTGTTCCACGTTGCCCACCGTCGCATCGAAGCGCGGGGTCGTATTCGAGACTCCGCTGTTTCTGCCCGTCTACCAGCACGGCAACGAGTTCATCTCTACAAACGAACTCGCAGGTGGGTTCGGCGTACGCGGACTCATCACGAATGCCTTCTTCCTCTACCGAGACCGGGCGCTCCGGGCGCGGGCGCTCGAACTGGGCGTCCACGCCCTGATCGGATTCGACGGGCTCGTCGTGACCGATTCCGGCGCATTCCAGGGGTTCACACGCCCTCTCCTGCTCGACAACCGCGTCATCGTTCGGTTCCAGGACGGCATCAGCGCCGATGTGGTCGCCCCGCTCGACTTGGTGACCTCCCCTGGGGAACCCCGGTCGGTCGCCAGCAAGAAACTGGACGCGACCCTGCGGCGGATCGAGCAAGCCATGGAAATCGCGCCGGACGCGACGGTCGCCGGCGTGCAGCAGGGAGGGCGGTTCCTCGACCTGCGCGAACGCTCGGTAACGGCGTTGGCTGCCATGGGATGCCGGTACGTCGCCCTCGGCAGCCTCGTCCCGTTCTTCACGAAGGGCCACGACCTGTCGTTCGCGCGCGCCGTGATCCAGCAGGCGCGTGGCATCCTGGGCGAGACGGTTCCCGTCCATCTGTTCGGCGCGGGAGACCCGGTCGAGCTGCCGTTCTACTCGCTGTGGGGCTGCGATGTGTTCGATTCGTCGTCCTACATCCACTACGCCCGCGACGGGTGGTACATGACGCGCGTGGGAGCTTTCCCCTCGGGCGGACTCCCAGCCGAGATCGCCTGCAAGTGCCCTCACTGCGATGCGATGGGCTCGGAGGCGGTCCACCAAGACGTCCGCGCCCTGGCGCAGCACAACCTGTGGACGATTCTCTCCGTACTGCGGCGCACCGCCGAGCTCCACCGGAGCGGCGAGCTTCCCAGCTACGTCGAAGACCTTGCTGAGGAACACGGACGATGGTTCCCAGAAAGCCGCCTGCCGGCGACATGGCGGTAGACGAACGGTTCGACGCGGTCGTGGAGCGGGAATCCGCCGCAATCTGCGACGCCTACCGCATCAGCGCGGAGCGGGCAGCGTCCATCGTGCGCGCATGCCTCGACACGAGGCTCGATCTTCGCCAACAGATCGCGTCGGCGGGCGACGAGTCATCCGTCCGGCGGACGGCTGCCTATCGAGCCTTCGTGAAGGCGGCAAGGCGCGCGGTCTACTATGCCCTCCGGCGTTACCGCGAAGACGACGAGGCGTTCGCGGCGCTCATCGACGCGCTGGCTGACGCAGAAGAGCGCGAGCCGCCGGCTTCGGTCGAAGCGCTTGCGACCGAGCTCCGCCGCCGGCACGTCTCGACGGCGGAACGGGAACCACACCTCGACGCGTTCCTCGCCCAGATCGACGAGGAGATGGACGCAGCCTGCACAGTTATCGACGTCGGGTGCGGATGCTTCCCGCTGTCACTGTCTCCGGGGTGGATGGCTCGAATCACGCGCTACGTCGCCATGGACCGCGACGCCGCGTGTATCCGCGCGTTGGAGGCGTATGCCCGGGCGACGGGCTGGTCGGGCTTGGAACCGCGTCGGGAGCGGATCGGCGAGCGCCCATGGTCCGACTTTCAGTGCTCCTTCGACATCGGGCTCCTGCTCAAGCTGGTGCCCGTCATGGCGCGGAGCGAGCCCGACCGGTTGGGCGACCTCGCCTCCGTGCCGGCAAGGCGTCTCATCGTCACCGCCAACTGCGGAGCCATGGCGCGACACACGTCGATCCGTGGGCGCGAGAAGCGTATTCTCGACCGGTTCGTGGAGCAATCGGGCAGAGCCGTGGTGCGATCCATCGAAGTTCCGACGGAGTTCGGGTACGTCCTCGAATAGCGCGTCAACCGGCTAACGCAGGATCGCCATCTTGCCGGTGCGGTCTTCCCTGCCGCCCTCCGACTCGACTCGCATGCGGAAAAAGTAGGTTCCGTTGGCGAGGCGTTTCCCGCCGGAGTCGCGCCCGTCCCAGTACGTCTCGTTGTATCCGCGTCTCGCGGATGCGCTCTCGATGATCCGCACGAGGCGTCCCGACACCGAGTAGATGCGGATCGAGACATCGTTGGCAGGCTGGTTCAGCGAGTAGGTGAAGTAGGTGTCGTCGCGTATCGGGTTCGGGGCGGGCAGAACGGTTCCGATAAGGCGAACCGGCTCATCGATGGTGAAGCGCACCGGCGTCTTGGGGTCGGGGCCCAACGAGGCGACGTTCGTGCTCGTATCCGCGATATCCACGTACAGGTCGTAAGAGCCGTTCGGCAGATCGGCTGGCAGCAGCACGCGCGCGCGATCCGGCTGCGTGCGGTCGAACTCGATGGCGAAGTCGGCGGCGGTGAATGGGATTCGCTCCTGTCCCGACGGAACCAGCGCGATGTTGAGCGTCGACAGGTCGAGCGCGTGGCTATCGGTCATCGAGATCGAGAACTGCTTGGGCGAGTAGTCGAGCACGTCGCCGTCATGGACGGGCCCGGCGGACGCGGCGAGCGCGAGCTTGGGCGGATCGAGGTCGGGATTCTCATCGACCGAGAAGACGAAATCGACGTACGGGTTCCCGTTGTCCGATGCGTGGAGCCCCGCCAAGTCCTTGACGGTGATGCGCAGGATGTACGTGCCGATGTAGAAGATCGGGCGGTACCGGAACGAAGTGGTCTCGATCGGGATCGGGTTGACGGTGATCTGGTCGCGAGGCACCGAGGTGAATGACGCCTCGTCCTGGCGACGCACCTCGATGGTGAACGAGTCGACGTCGACGCCGTTCTGGTCGCTCACGAGGCACGTGATCGTGGGTCGCGGCGGGATCACGGAGCCGACTTTGGGCGTCTCGTTGTTGACGAAGAGACGCACCGACGGGGCTCGACGGTCTCGGTCTTCGAGGAGCGAGAAGATGCCCGTCGTTCGGGTCGTCGAGCGGAGCGTGGGCACGAGCCCGACCCGCACTCGGAACACGTCCCCGAACCGGAACGGGCGCGATCCTTCGAGAACCGTGATGTTGAGACCGAGGTTGCTCAGCACGAAGAGCCGTCCGATCTCGCCGTTGTCGATGAGCTGACCGGATGCGTAACGCGCTACCTCGCCGCGCCCGTCGCGGACCTCGTACTGCCGATCTCCGGTGACGAATACGAGCCAGTCGCCGTATGGCGCGTTCTGCTTATCGACATTGCTCCGCAGCGCGATGGTCGCCGCACCGTCGCCGGCGTTGACGTCGCGCACGTTGACGCCGACCACGCCTTCGTCTCGACTGAGCTGCGTCTCGAAGGTGATCGTATCGCCGTACTCCGGAGCCGCCGGCACGAGCTCCGAGTCGCTGGATGTCGGAGCCGTCGTCACAACGAGTCGCCGCAGGGCGAGGGACGGCTCGGAGTAGGGCTGGTCGAGCTTGCCGCGCGCCCTCAACTGCTGGTACGACGATCCCCCGAACGGGCGGAAAAACATCATGTACTCTTGCGCGCTGACGAAGACGATTGTCCAGGCGCCGGTGGGCGTGCTCGTCGCATCGACCACCAGTTCCTTGATGCGCAAGCCGCGTTCCGCCGCGCGGTTGGGTTCCGCCGGAGCGGTATGCAAGACGGTCTGTCGCTGACCGGCGTCATCAACGACCACCTTCGATTCGAGCCGTTTCCACGCCTGAGGTCCCTCCAGCCACCGGTACGCGCTGATATGGGATATGACCTCATCGACCGTCCTCTTGTGCAGCGCGCGCTGGATCGAAGTCCAGTCGCCCTGGCTCGCGGGCAGAGCCAAGAGCTGAGCGACGCGCTCGACAATCGCCTGCTCGTCGAACGCCAGCTCCATCGGGATGTCGCGAAGGAACTCTTCGTCTCCCGACTGCATCCCGACTCGGAACGCAGTTTGACCCCGATTCGCGAGGCGCGGCAGCGCGACGCGACCGAATGGCGCCGACGGATTGTCCAGCCTCGGCGCGTTGGGAGGCGTCTCGAGCGCGATGGACAGCGCGGTGGCTGGGGCGGCATCTGCTGGCACGTGCATCACCAGCGTGCGGTCCCGGCTGAAGGCGTCTACATCCGTTGTGCCGACGAAGAAGTCGTTGACTTCAAAGGGCTTGGTCGTCCGGTTGTCCAGCAGCTCGCGGTCGCCAGGCTCGCGCACCTGTCCCATCTTGCCGTCGTCGTGAGGGTCCGTGGTCATCTCAGGGTCCACCCACACGGTGATGTCGTGGACTCCCGAAAGCAACGGCGACTGGAGCGGCAAGACGACCTCTGCGTATTCGAAGACGCCGGTTTCTGACGATGCCACCCACGCGCCCAGCCCGATGGACCCCTGAGACAGGACGGTCGCCTCGGGGTCGAGGATTCCGTCGCCGTTACGGTCGGCAGCGCTCGACACCAAGACGACTGGGACGGACACAGTCGGACGTTCGTCGCCGTGATTGGCGATGCGAACTCGGAACGCCCACTTGTCGAGCGCGCGGTCGAAGCCGTAGTAGAGCTGGGGGAACCCAGTCCGTCCGATCTGGGCGATTGCCAGATCGGGCCCGATGGGCATCTGGACGGAGACCGCGTCGGTGGTGATCTGTCGGCCGTTCGTGTCCGTCACCGTGATCGAGTAGCGGATGCGTCCTCCCGGGCCCGGAAGGGCGATGCGCTCCCGGTTCGTGTAGCGAAGACCGCCGACGTGCCCGAGTTCGAGGGTTCGGTTCTTGTAGTCCGTCGTGTTCCACCAATCGACGACGACGCTTCCGACTCCCGCCGCCCCCTGCGGGTTCGCCAGTTGGACCACGAGGGTCAGGTCGGTGTCCGCCAACGTCGGACGCACGGGGGCATGGGTGACGCTCAGAATCTTCGACTGGCGCACCGAGAACCGGATGCCGCCGATTGCAGACCGCGCTCCGGATCGCGCGTAGAGGCGGAGAACCCCTTCGCCCGGCATCGCGCCCGCCGGGACGGTGAACGCCGCGTCGCCGAACTCGCCGCCGACCACTGGTCGCTGCGCCTGGGCGAGCGGCAAGTCGTTCTCGGGAGATGCGTCGAAGTTGTTGGGCCAGGTGACTGTGAACGTCGCCTGACCGTCGAACGTCGATGCTTTCGCTCCGGTCGTGTCCTCGGCAACCGACCCCTGGCGGACGCGCACTTGCTCTCCCGGGTCGAGAGCGACGCTGTCCAGAACCAAGTCGGCGCGGAACCGGGGCCGCGGCAGCCGCGTCGCGGGATCGCCGAAGAGCGTGTACTGCTCCAGACCCGTCAAGCACTGGATCGACGTGTAGTCCTTGATGTTTCGGATCTTGGCGAGGGTCATGATGCCGCCGAGCGTCAGGTCCGTGCCGACCAGCAGAGCCGGGAACAGGAACCGGTCGAACTCGCGGTTGCAGATGGCAAACGTCAGTCGCGTCGCGCCGATGGTCGCGATGGCTCCGCGATTGGCTCCCATCATGAACTCCTCGCCCAGCGAGCGATCGCCGACGCGCTCCGGTTTGTCGAAGAAGTTCATCTCGCACGTCGTCGCGACGATGAGCGGCTGCCGGTTGTCGTTCACCATCGACGGCACGTCGCTGTAGCGCAGGATGTCCTCGTCCGCCCAGTTTCCTCGCCCGCCATGCCCCGAGTACTCGACGACGAGCGCGCCGTCCTGTACGGACTTACGGATTGTCTCTTTGGTGCGGAGCGAGCTCCCGATGACCTTGAGGAAGATCGGTTGCACGTCGAACGCTGGCGGGATGACGCCCTTGATGAGTTCTTCGCGGCTGTCCTGGAAGATGCGGTCGCCCGGATTGGTCGCGTCGTCATCGGCGATCTGGACGATCCGGCTCTGCCACGGACCCGCGACGGTGTTCGTCTCGAAGGCGATGATCTTGCTCACGATCTCCGAGAGCTCCGACGCTCGCTGGACGGGGATGCGCCCGATGAACATGTCGGGCAGCGCGTCGTCTCCGTGAACGGTGACGAACCGATGGTCCATCGACGTCTCGCCGTACGGGATGGACCAGGAGTGGAACGTCGGAACGAAGTTCTGGTACAGGTTCGGCGCCTGACCGATGTCCTGATAGAACGCCAGCTCGGCTCCTTTGTAGTCATAGTGTCCATCGCCGATGAGGACGACGTAGGTGGGCGGTGTTCCCCAGACCTGCAAGGCGTATCTCAGGAAGCTCTGGATAGCGATGGGCGTCGGAGTACCGTGTCCGAAATCGTTGTAGACGTCTTCGACGTTGACAACCTTGGTCCGCATGCCCTTCGATGCGCGGAACTTCGCCAGTTCCTGCGACCCCGCGATGAAGTCCGAATGGGCGATGATGAGGTAATCGGCGGCGTTCACCGGGCTGAGCAGACCGGCATCCGGAGCGACCCGCAGAGCATCGGGCCTGTAGAAGTCGGACCGAGCTGCAACGAAGAACTCGGCCGGTACGGCGTGGATGTCTTCGAACGTAACGCGCGTTCCGCCGTCGGGGTCCGGCTCCGTCGAAGGTTTGAGTACCCGCGTGACGAGGCCCGCGTCTCCGAGCTGGTAGACGGAGATGTCCGATCCCGAGACGCCGCGCACGTTGTACTGGACGGGACCGGGAGCGAGCTCCGGGAACACGACCGACGAGATGTGAATCCCACCGGGAGATGCCCGGAACTGCCGCCAGTAGTCGAGCTCGAACCAATCGAGCAGAATGTCGAACACGCCGGCCGAGTCGATAGTCTGGTTGCGATCGACACAGCGCATCGTGATGGCGGTCTCAGCAGCGACATAGTCCTGCGGGAACTCGATCTCGACGAAGCGGGGCAGGGGACCGTCCCACCGGGTCTCGCCAATCGCCTTCGCCCCGACGACGAACTCCATCACATGCGACTGCCTGCCGCTCAGATTGGTTCCGCCTTGCAGCGCAACGCGCAGGACCGCCAGCCGGGGGATGAAGTTCGCCTCTTGCGGAGCGCGCACGTCGAAACGCTTGTCGGATCGGCGGACGTCTCCGACACCGCCGGTGAAGCCCGTCCAGAAATAGTGATCGACGTTGTCGCCGCTGACATCCGGCAGATTGTCGTGGATGCGGTCCTGCTCGAACATCTCGGCAGCGCGGTAGGCGACGGGAATCTGTGGCGTGCGCGACCGAGGCTGCCCGTCGACATCGGTCGGTCGCCGTCCGGGTCGGTCGCCCCAGGTGATGAAGTACGCCGACGACCGCGTGTAGCGGTTCGGTCTGGGCGCTTGCCCGTAGAAGATGATCTCATCGCTCGGACCCAGCACGCCGTCGCCGTCGTCGATCACGTCAATCGACTGCTCGACGCCCCCGGCGAACATGCGGATCGTGGGCACGGACATGCCGCCAATCGCGACGCCGATGCGCTGAAGGTCGTTGCCTGTGACCCGATAGAGTCCGTTGCGGCTCACTTCGACGCGCACCCTCGCGTTCGGATCACCCGCCACCAGAGCAGGGGCGCTCGGAACCGACGGGATGCGCCGCCACCGGCCCGACTGGGCGTCGTTGACGAGAAGGTCGTGGTGCATCGCGTCGAACGCGTCGGCGCGCGGCGGCGTGCGAGTCGCGAACGAGGGAGCGGCGCGGGGGGACGCGAAGTCGATCCGAACCTGACACCGGCGTGTGACGCGTACTGCGGCTCCGTCTGAGCGCACGGCGCGGACCTCGACACGAGCGAGGTAGCGGTCGCGCGAGTAGCCGAGCACGAACACGTCGAGCAACGGTTCGCGTGTCGTGGGAACCGAGTGGCTCAGTTCCAATACGGGTTGGTCGGAACTCCGAGCGAGCTCTTCCGGACGAAGTGTCTCCGATTCCTCGCTGAGAAGGGCGATGGACGGAATCCCGTCGGGCGGCATGGCGATGATCGATGCGGCGACCGGCAACGAGGTCGCGTCGTGGGATTCCTCGCCGTCCGAGTGGTAGTGGTACACCGCGCCCGGAAAGGAGAGCGTCGCGTGACCGCTGGAATCGAGCCCGGTTCCCAACGGACCCAACTCGAACGCGAGCGTGAGCGATTGGTCGGAGGATGTGAGAACGCGAAAACTGTCTGAGGCGGCACGGGCTCCCCAGGAAGCCAGGAAGCCGAGCGAGACGAGCAGCGCGACAATGGCACGCCATGCACGCCGACCGGAGGAATGACGCCGCGCCCAAGACCGTAGTCGATGTCGCGAGCCACATTCCGAAAGCGGCGCGGGGTCGTGACTCAACATCAACGCGCGCTGGATGGGACCGAATCGTGAACCACGGGCGGGGAAACCGGAATCTCCGTGTCGTGTTCTGCCGGAGTCGTGTCCGGACTGATCGGATGGAAGCCGTCGCGGAACGCGATCTCCAGGACCGCATCCATGTGCTCGACGGGATGGATGGACATCGCGCGACGGACCGACGGTGGGAGCTCGTCCAGGTCCTTGGCGTTCTCGCCGGGGATGACAATCGTCCGGATCCCGGTGCGATGCGCCGCGAGGAGCTTCTCCTTGAGTCCGCCGATGGGCAGAACCCGACCCCGCAGCGTGATCTCGCCGGTCATGGCGACATCCTTGCGGACCGGCTTGCCCGTCAGCGCGGAGATCATCGCCGTGCAGAGGGTGATCCCGGCGGACGGGCCCTCCTTGGGCGTCGCCCCCTCCGGGACGTGGATGTGCATTTCCCAGTTGGTGAACTCGAAGTCGCTCAGTCCGAGGGCTGCGGCGCGCGTGCGGATGTAGCTGAACGCCGTCTGGGCGGACTCCTGCATCACGTCGCCGAGTTGACCGGTGAGCGTCAGTTTGAGCTTGCCGTCGCTCGGCATGAGCGATGTCTCGATCGAGATGACGTCTCCGCCGACCTGCGTGTAGACCAAGCCGGTCGCCACGCCGACGCTGTCCTGCTCCTCAGCCTTCGACGGCAGAAACTTGGGAGCACCGAGGAGCTGACGCAGCCCACGACTGGAGATGCGGACGGCTCGCCCGTTCCCTTTGGACGGTCGCTTGGCGTTGTTCTCCGTCGTCGCGACGATGCGACGCGCTACCTTGCGACAGACGTTGGTGATCTCGCGCTCCAGGTTGCGGACGCCAGCCTCGCGCGTGTAGAGCGTGATCATGTCGGTCACCGCGCCGTCGGTGAACCCGATCTGCTCGGAGGTCAACCCGTGGCTCTCGATCTGCTTGGGGATCAGGAACTGCCTGGCGATATTCCGCTTCTCGTACTCCGTGTAGCCGGGGATCTCGATGACCTCCATGCGGTCGCGGAGCGGCGGCGGGATCGCAGGCAGGACGTTCGCGGTCGTTAGGAACATCACGTTGGAGAGGTCGAACGCGACATCGAGGTAATGGTCGCGGAACGACGCGTTCTGTTCCGGGTCGAGGACTTCGAGCAGGGCGGCAGAGGGGTCGCCCCGGAAATCCATGCTCATCTTGTCGACTTCATCGAGCAGGAAGAGCGGGTTGCGCGAGCGGGCGTCCCGGATCCCCTGCATGATGCGTCCCGGCATGGAACCGATGTACGTGCGCCGATGACCGCGGATTTCCGCCTCATCGCGGACGCCGCCGAGCGACATGCGGACGAAGTTCCGTCCTGTGACTCGAGCGATGGAGCGCCCCAGGGACGTCTTGCCGACACCGGGGGGTCCGACGAAGCACAGGATCGGTCCTCGGATCTTGTCCACCAGCTTCAGAACCGCAAGATACTCGAGAATGCGTTCCTTGACCTTGTCGAGCCCGTAGTGGTCTTCATCCAGCATCTTCGCTGCGGCGTCGACGTCGATCTGCGTCTCGGTCGATTCCGCCCACGGCAACGCGAGGAGCCAGTCCACGTAGCTGCGAATGACGCCGGCTTCGGCGGACATCGGAGGCATCTGGTCGAGTCGATCCACCTCCTTCAACGCCTTCTCTTGGGCTTCCTCCGACATGCCGGCTGACTTGACGCGCTCGCGGAGCTCTTCGGTATCGCTCCCGTCACCGCCTCGTCCGAGTTCCTTCTGGATCGCCTTGAGCTTCTCGCTCAGGTAGTACTCGCGCTGGGTGCGCTGGACCTGCGTCTTGACTTGGTCTTCCAGCTTCTCCTCGATATCGATCACATCGAGAAGGTCCTTGATCATGCCCTGAACCAGCTCGAGGCGCGCGCGCGGCTCGATGACGTCGAGGACCTGCTGCAACTGCTCGTGCGTGAAGTTGAGGTTCTTGGGGTCCTTCTGTCCGCCGTAGTGCGCGACGAGGTCCGCTAACTGACCCGGGCGCGTTTCGTTGACCAGAAGGGCTTGGTCCTCGGTCGGGATATGTCGTTTGGTGCGGGCGTAGTACTTCTCGAGCGTGGACAGCAGCGATCGCATGAGAGCTTCGACATCCTCGCCCTCGACCACAGGTTCCTTTATCACACGGACGCGGGCGACCAGCAGGTCTTCCTCGAACTCCAGCCCGAGGACGATGGCGCGCGCATAGCTTTCGACAATGATCTTGATTTCGCCGTTCTTGGTCTCAAGGGACTCAAGCACGGTGGCAACGGATCCGACTTCGAAAAAGTCGTTAACGGACGGGTCCTCGTCGGCACTTCGCTGAGTGAGCAGCAGAACCTCGCCGTCGCCCTCGATCGCCCTGCGGACAGCGTTGATGCTCTGCTTTCGCGCCGCCCAAAGGGGCGGTTTGGACGGTATTCCGAGAGGCAGGATCACGCGCTCGCGCAAACCCAACACGGGAAGGCTCCGGATGGCTCCCGTAGAGCCCGTGCTCTGTCGGCGTCTGCGTCTCATGGGTAGCGCCCTCACAGTCGAAGTATCTCAGCCTGTCCAGCTTGACTTGGTAGAACCGTTCGCGCGCTGTGCCTCACCGGCGGGGAGTCGCTCCGTATCCGGTCGCGCCCAAACGCATTGCCTCCATGTTACCGCGCGACCGGAGTCGAGACAACCTGCGCGCGGTCACGCGTTTGGCGCGATTTGGCAGTCGTGGACAACATCGCCCATTGAGTGGGCCGTCGCGTGCCCCGGTGTGCAACGCGCGATCCCGCCGATCCGCTTGACCCGCCATTTCTCGGGTGTTAGCATTGGCTCTTGCGTGAGTATCCGTATGTCTGCAATCCGATATCGAACGACCGGAAGAAGCTGAGGGCGATGCTGAACGACCAGTTTGCGGAGAAAGATGGCGGCTACCGCCGGCGACGGTCGCACGTGGCGACGGCGTCGTCCGAGTGGGTCGTCGTCGATGCGGCGGGCAAGACGTTGGGCCGTCTGGCGTCGCAGGTCGCGGCGATCCTACGCGGCAAGCACAAGCCGACCTTCACGCCCAATGTCAACATGGGCGACAACGTGATCGTGATCAACGCGGAGCGTATCCGAATCACCGGGCGGAAACGCGAGCAGAAGCTGTACCGCCGTCATACGTCCTACATGGGCGGGCTGCGCAGCGTGATGCTCGATGAGATGCTGGAACGAGACCCGGCAGATGTCGTGCGCCGGGCGATCGTCGGCATGCTGCCCCACACGAGCCTCGGAGACGACATGCGCACCCGCATCCGCGTCTACGCGGGCTCGCAGCATCCGCACGAGGCGCAGACGCCGCGCACGGTCGAGGTCGGCGAGTAGGTCTGCTACGCTGCGCATGAGATTTCAGGAGTGAGCACCGAATGGCGGATTACACTTGGGGAACCGGGCGACGGAAGACGGCAACCGCGCGCGTGCGCATCCGGCCTGGCGCTGGTGCCTTCGTCGTCAACGGGCGCGAGATCGACAACTACTTCGCGCGGCCAGTACACCGAATGCTGGCGCAGGAGCCGCTCCGCACGATCGCGGGCGCGGCGCAGTTCGACGTCTTCGTGAATGTGAAGGGCGGCGGAGACTCGGGTCAGGCTGGAGCGATCCAGCACGGTCTGGCTCGCGCGCTGGAGTCCTACAACCACGACTGGCGTCCGGCGCTTAAGTCGAACGGCTTCCTGACGCGAGACGCGCGCATGGTCGAGCGTAAGAAGCCCGGACGTCCCGGCGCCCGCAAGCGGTTCCAGTTCTCCAAGCGCTAGGCGGTTCCTGCCGTTCGACGCGCCCTGCCCTGGATGGCATCATGCGGAACACCTTTGTCGTCGGCAGTCAGTGGGGCGACGAGAGCAAGGGCAAGTTCGTCGATATCCTCGACGAACACGCCGATGTCGTCGCTCGGGGTCAGGGCGGTCCCAACGCGGGACACACGGTCGTCGTGGATGGTGAGACGTTCAAGTTCCACCTTCTGCCGTCCGGCGTTGTGCGCCCCAACCTGCTGAACGTCGTCGGCAACGGCGTCGTGATCGCGTGCGAGAAGCTCCTGGAGGAGATCGACACGCACGTCGCGCGGGGCTATGCGATCGGCGACAACCTCATCATCAGCGACCGCGCCCATCTCATTCTGCCGTACCACCTCTGGGCGGACGCGCTGAACGAAGAGAACCAGAAGTCGCGCCTCGGAACGACCCGTCGCGGCGTCGGGCCTGCCTACGCAGACAAGGCGCGACGCGTGACTGGCGTCCGCATGTGCGACCTGATGGACTTCGACGCCTTCCAGAAGAAAGTCTTGCAGAGCCTGTCGTATCATGCCGCGAGCATGGCTGCCGCTGGCGAGACGTTCGACGCGGACGCGTTCTTCGAGCGGTACCGCGGCTACGCCGACCGCCTGCGGCCTCACGTGACGGACACGTCGCGCGTTCTGCACGAGGCGCGTCAGACCGGCAAGGTGATCGTGTTCGAAGGAGCCCAGGGCACGCTGCTGGACGTCGACTTCGGCAGCTATCCGTTCGTCACGTCCTCGAACACGACGGTCGGCGGCGTCTGCGCAGGGCTGGGCGTGCCGGCGCAAGCCATCGACGACGTGCTCGCCGTCGTCAAGGCGTACACGACGCGCGTTGGCGAGGGCCCGTTCCCGACGGAGATGGACGCTGAGGCCGGCGAAGCGGTTCGCCGGGCAGGCAACGAGTACGGCACGACGACCGGTCGTCCGCGCCGATGCGGATGGCTCGATATCGTCGGGTTGCGGTTCGCGTCGCGTCTCAACGGATTCACGCAGCTCGCCATCGCCAAGCTAGATGTGTTGGACGGCGTCGAGACGCTTCGGATCGGCGTCGGTTACGAGTGCCGTGGCAGGCGCGTCGATGACTTCCCGGCGTCTCTTGCCGAGCTGCAGGAGTGCCGCCCGATCTACGAGGAACACGCAGGCTGGCTGTCGGACACGACGAAGTGCCGCAAGCCCGAAGACCTGCCGGCGAACGCTCGGAGCTACATCGCGCGGATCGAGGAGTTGCTCGAAGCTCCCGTGACGATGGCGTCAGTCGGGCCCGCCCGCCACGAGACTATCTTCATGAAATGACGCCGCGCCTCCGCGCGGTTGTCGCCCTGCCGGTATGACCCGTTAGCTCAGTCGGAAGAGCATCTGACTTTTAATCAGGTGGTCCTGGGTTCGAGTCCCAGACGGGTCACCATCCCCGCTTCGGCCGTTGTCGGCCGTGTCTACCTTGACAGTCTCCAGCCTCGCCGGTATGCTGGGATCGATGGATATAGAAGCGGTTCTCCCGATCTTCCGACTGGTCCGGCTCGCGGTTCAGGCATATCAGGGCCTCATCATCGCCAGCGTGCTCCTCTCGTGGTTTACGCTAGGCGGCAGCGGTCATCCGAGCATCTACCGCGCACAGGAGTTCCTCCACCGGGTCACCGACCCCTTCATGGCTCCCATCCGGCAAGTGCTGATGCCGCTGACGATGCGCATCGGGCTGGACGTCTCACCGATCATCGCGCTCTTCTTCCTGAGCTTCATCATCAACTGGCTGCCGGGCTGAACCCGCGCGCCGTCCGCACGGGGACGCGACCGCGCGGAACGTCTCGATCTCCGCCGGATCGTAGGGCTCGCCGTTCGCCCGCAACAGGTCGTGGAACCAGACGTCCGGTTCCGGCGCTCCTTGGGGGGAACCCCACGGGAAGTGCGTTTGGATGCGCCCGTTCACCAGTCCCCAGCAGAAGCAGCCCACCTTCTCCCGACGGAACACCGGCAGATGCGTCGCGACGTGGCTCCCTCCCGTGCGGCGAAGCCACTCGGTGTTGATGATCGGCCGGCCGTGCTCTCTGAGCACTCCGATGTGCGCTTCGACCGCGTTCAGGTCGCCGTAGTTGTGGAACGTGACGACGTCTGAGAGCTCCAGCGACGCCCGGTTCAGGTTGGGCAGGGCGTCCGTCCAGACGCCGACGGACAGTGGTTGCGACGGCGATGCGCTTCTCGCCCACTGGAACGACGCTTGGACCAAGGGCAGGCTCGTGTCGCCCATGCGTTCGTTGCCAGGCTCGTTGTAGAGGTCCCACAGCAGGATGCGCTCGTCGTCGGCGAAGGCTCCGACGAGCTCCGCCACATAGGCTTCGAGCCGGTCCCACGCCGACCGATCCGCGATGCGGTCGTGACCCGGGCTGGGCGTCCAGCCGCTGTTGTGGACGCCGGGCACCGGCTCGTCCTGCCGACCGAGATAGGGCTGCTTTCCGGCGAACGCGCAGTCATCGAAGAGCACGGGCATCGTCGCGATGCCGTGACGGCCGGCGATCGACAAGAACTCTCCAAGGCGTTTGGACATGCCCGCTGGGTCGTCGTCCCAGACGACGTACTGGATGAACACGCGGCAGGCGTTCATCCCGAAAGATGCTGTCCAACCGAGCTCGCGGTCGATCGTCTCCGGGTCGAAAGCCTCCTGCTGCCACATCTCCGTCGAGTTCACGGCGACGCTCGGGACGTAGTTGAACCCACAGATCCAGTCCCGGTCGCGGTACCACGCCGCCGCCCGATCCGCCGACCATCTCTCCATCAAGTTGCCTCCCTGCCGTGCTAGACGGTAAAGAGCGGCGACACGTCGGCGAGGATCGCGTCGAGCTCCCGGTGGTCCTCCTCGTCGAGCGGGATCGAACCGGGCATGCGCATCCCGGCAGAGGAAATGACGCCCCTCCGCACGAGGACCTCCTTGCACACGGGCAGCCCCAGGATGAGGACGAGGTTCAGCAAGGGGAGCAGGCTGTTGAACAGCCTCCGCGCCTCCGCCTCGTCGCCGGACATGTAGGCGTTCCATATGCGAACGTGGACGTCCACCGCCTCGACGGCGGGCATGAACCCGACCGCGCCTCGGCGAAGCTCCGAGAGCATCCAGCGGTTGTGCGCGCCGCCAAACACGCCGGAGCACGCCGCGCCGACCGACTGCACGAGCGCCCCGATGTTGTGGGCGCTGGGGTGCATCTCCTCCTTGACGTAGCGGATGTTCTCAACCGACGCAAGCAGCTCGGAGATGAGCCCGACATCCATCGTCGCGTGCGAGTGCTGGATGAACACCGGAAGCCGCGATGCCTCGGCGATGCCTTCGTAGTAAGCGCGGAACTCATCGCGGGGCTTGTCGGTGCGCGTCTCGGGCGGGAGCGCGATGACGGCGTCCGCGCTGGCGTCGGCGGCGTGACGCGCGTGCTCGACCGCCTCTTCGCGGTTCGTCGCTGCCACGCCCGCGACGACGGTGATCCTTCTCGCCGCCGCTCCGACGACCACTTCGACGAGCCGACATCTTTCATCGCGCGTCAGGTACTGGTACTCGCTGCCGAGCACGGGGAACACGACGCCATGCGCTCCGGCGCGGACGCAGAAGTCCACTTCGCGGGCGAGGCTCGCTTCGTCCAACGCGCCGTCGGCGTCCAGCGGCGTCTGGAGAACCGGGAAGATGCCTCGGAAAGGCTCTTGGGGGTTCATGGGCTACTCCACGACGCGGTTGTCGTTGATGTAGTCCCAGACGATGCGGTACCCCATGCCCGGCTCCTGCGGCACGGCCACGTAGCCGTCGGCGTCCATCGGGTCGCAGATCGCCTCGAGATAGGGCGGCGGCGTCTCCGTGTCAACGCCGGGAGCGAGCAGGCCGCGCTCGTAGTACTCGCAGGTGTCCTCGCTCGTCGCGCCGAGAATCTGGAGGTTCCCGAAGCCGCTCATGTGGATCTCGCACTTGACGCCGTAAGCCTCGCAGATGGAGACCATCTTCTTGACGCCCGTGATGCCGCCGCGCAGGACGTCGATGCGGCTCATGTCGGACGCGCGCCGACGGATCCAGTCCGCCCGCGTGTAGACGCTCCCGGCGGCGATCTCCGGCGATAGGATGGGGATGTCGAGCTCCGCCGTGAGCTTCTCGTAGGCGGCGACGCGGTACTCCGACATGGGGTGCTCGTACCAGTAGAAGTCGAGCCGTTCGAGCTCGCGCCCGACGCGGTAGGCTTCCTCGTAAGTGCGGTAGGTTCCCCACGGGTCGAAGCTCAGCACCATGTCGGAACCGACGCGCGCCCGGACCGCTCGGCAGACCTCGATATCCTGCTCGATATGCGATGGCCGCCCTGGGTCGGGAACCCGCTTCACGGGGTCCCAGAAGTAGTAGGGGTGAATCTTGTAGTGGGTGTACCCTTGCGCCCGGCACGCGGCGGCGTGTTCCGCGTAGTCTTCGGGGGAACCCATGTTGGGGTACGTGCTGGCGTAGGCTTTGACGCGGTCGCGGCATCCGCCGAGGAGCTTGTGGATCGGCACGCCGAACGCGCGCCCCTGCAAGTCCCAGAGAACCATGTCGAGCAGGCTGATGAGGTTCTCATCGACGTTGGCGACCCAGAGCCAGTGCCAGAACCGCTCGCGGTCGAAAGGGTCCTGACCCAGGATCATGTGCTTGAGGCGGCCGCGAACGGCTCCGCGCTGCTCCGGCGAGAGCCCGTCGAGGTCGCCGTGACCGCTCCCGCCGAAGTAGTAGCCTTCGGCTCCTTCGTCGGTGATGACCTTCGTCAGCGTCTGAACGGTCGTCGCGTCGGGATAGGCTCGCCCGTTGCCGAACACAGGTCGCGGCGTGCGGAACGGAATCACTTGGAGATCGACGACTTTCATCGGATACCTCGATTCGGTGGGGTTGGCTTGGCGATCAGCACGGGAATCGCCACGTCGGCGATACTAGCACGGAACGCGCCTCGCCCGTGACGGCGAGTCAGGCGGCTGCTGACGCTCAGAAGATCAGGTGCGCCTCCCGATCCCAATCGCGGGCGAGCTCAGGATCATCGGCGCGGCGAAGCAGGCTGTAGTCGATGTACGGGTACTTGAGCGCGTGACCGACATCGACGCTGTGGTCGCCGCGCTTCTCCCAGTAGACTGCCTGCACGGGCTGCAGATCGCTCGGCCGGTGGTCGGGAATGGGCCGCGAGTCCGGGTCGGGCCCGCGCTGCGTCACCGTGACGTACTTCAGGAACGCGGTGCGGCACGATTCCGCCCACTCACTCAGTCGCGCTTCCAACGCTTGGACATCCAACCGACGCAGCAGTCGGCTCAACCAGCCCTTGCAGGGAACGCGATCCTGGGTGAATCCCAACAATTCCAACAACTCAGTGCCGTAGTGAACTGTCCATTCCGACATCGCCGAATAAGAATAAGACGTGTAGCCGCACAGCGCCGCGACGCACATCATCAGAAGAAGAATGGCCCCCAGCGGATGGCGCTTGCCCTGTGGATGGTGCGGGTCGTCCACTTGTGCGTAGATGGCTCGTAGGGGAGCCCAATCGGGCCGCATGACTCCTGTCTCCTCTCCGATGAACCAACAGGATCATAGACCCAACTCCCCTCCCACCGAAAACGGAACAGCCCTTACCAGAGCGGCACGCCTCTTGATCGCCCAGGTTGGGGTGGTAGAATCGTCCGCGTCCGAGCCCCAGCGTCCCGACTCACTCCACGCGAAAGGCAACGCGGATGGAAGTTCTCCGGATGGCGGTCATCGGGACCGGCGGTCGCGCGCAGTCACACCTCGCCACGATCCCGAAGCTCGCGGACCGGTACGTGTTGTGCGGCGTCTGCGACCTCGACGCGGAGCGAGCGAAGTCCGCTGGCGAGTCGCGCGGCGTGCCGTGGTTCGTGGACTCCGAAGAGCTGCTCGACAAGGCGAAGCCGCACGTCGTCCTCATCGGGCTGCCGCCGGAGGGTCACCACATCGTCGTGGCGCAGGCGGCGTCGAGGGGCATCCACAGCATCAGCGAGACGCCGATGTCGTTCAGCCTGGCGTGCGCCAAGCGGATGATCGACGACTCCGCACGGTACGGAACGGCGCTCGAAGTGAGCGAGAACGTCCGCCGTTGGCCCCTGGAACGGTTCAAGCGAGCCGTGATCGGCAGCGGCGCTCTGGGCGAAGTGACGCAGATCCACTGCTGGTACGGGAGCGGCATCTACCACGGCATCAGCGCGGTGCGGAACGCCGCGCGAGCGGAAGCCGTGCGCATCGTCGGGTCGGCTCAGAACGTCCAGGTGGACGGGCGCTGGTTCGACCCGTTCATCCGCCGGTCCGTCGGGAACGATCCCCGGACGCCCCAGGCGCCGAAGAACCCGCCGTCTGGTTCCCGTGTCGCCACATGGGAGCTCGGCGTCGTAACGTTCGCGAACGGCGTCTGCGCGGTCATTCAGTATCCACCGGCGCGCGTGCGCGGCAACTACTGGGAGGTCTACCTGACCGGCGGAGAGATGGTCGCGGGAGACTTCTACCGCTATACCGAGGGCGGGCGCGAGGCAGTGCCCTACGAGACCGTCCACACGGAAGTGGACGGCGTTCGCACGATCGACCACATGAAGCTGACGGCTCCTGGGCTCCCGGAAGCGATCTGGGAGAACCCGCACAAGGGCTATCCGCTTTCTGACACGGACGACATCGCGCGCGCCGACGCGATGATCAGCGTCCATCGGAACGTCACAGAAGGGGCAGAGCTCGACTACGGCGGGATCGGGGGCTACCGCGACCTGGAAGTGATGATCGGGACCCGCGAGTCGGCTCTGCGGGGGAACCAGCCGGTCCCCGTGCCGATCTCGCTCCCCATCGACTACGACCGCATCCAGCACGCGGCGTTTGCCGAGCGGTATGGGCACGATCCGCTGGACTTGGTGGGGTCGTCGGACTTCCGTCAGGAGGCGAAGATCAGCGCCGAGGTCGGCAGCATCCGATGACAGGCGGGACCGGCCGTCGGTCCGTAGGTGCGGATCGCCCAATAGGCGTTGACAGGACTCCCGACTTCTGTTAGTGTGATAGATGCGTGGGTCGTTGCCAGGGGTGGGTGCGCCCGCCGTGGCGTCCGTTCGACGAGCGATGGGACGCCGGAAAGCGCGCCTCGGAAATGAGCGTAACGCTCGTGCCAGGAGGGATGCAATGCATCGTCGCTCACTCGCGTTGCTGCTGGGAGCCGCGTTCATCGTCGGGACGGCTGTCGCGACCGCTCAGGAAGCGCAGATCATCCTCGATGAGAACGTGGATGCGGTCATCAAGAACCTGACCGGCGGGGAAGGCACGCCGAGCAAGTCGAACGACGCCTACAAGGGCAAGGAGTCGCTGTACGTCGGTTCGACGGGTGGTGACGGGCAGAAGTACAACGACAAGTACCCAGCCCTGTCCATCAAGATCGTCGAGGCGCCGAAGGCTGCGAACGAGTTCCGGTACGTCACGTGGGCTTGGAAGAAGGATGGCGGCAACGGCATCCAGCTCCAGATCCACGGGGTGCCCGACACGTGGGGCCACCGGTACCACGCGGGCCAGAACGTGAAGAACTGGAACCCGTCGCTGGAAGCGAACAAGGCGATCCCGGCGAGCTGGACGCTCGTGACGAAGGACCTCTTCAAGGACTGGAAGGCGTTCGAGGTCACCGGTCTCGCGTTCACGGCTTGGGACGGCAAGGGCGGCCTGTGGGATGTGCTCGCGTTCCACAAGAGCCCGACGCCCCCGACCGCAGTCGAGCCGGCTGGCAAGGCTGCGATCTCCTGGGCATCGCTCAAGGCTGAGTAGTTCGGTCATGTGATCTCGATGTGCGACAACCGACGGAGCCCCCACGCGGCACGAAGTGGTGGGCTCCGTCGTTGCACATACAGCCTGGGATGAGACATGGAGAGGATCGAGCGAATGGGTCTACGCGTACGGATTGCCGTGATCGCAGCGGTCGCCGCCGCATGCCTGATGGCGGTGTCTACGGGCGATGCGTTTGGACAGGCATCGTTCGTCATCGTCCACGACGAGCAGAGCGTCAAGGACCTGCTGCCCATCCTAACCGAGGGCGCAGGTGCGGCGTCGTTCGAGAAAGCGGATGTCTACAAGGACGATGGTGACGGCAAGGCAGCCTTGCTGGTCACCGGTGAGGGCGGCGACGGCCAGAAGTTTCGCACGTCCGTTCCAGGATGGGCGTGGAAGATCAAGAAGGACCCGAACCCCAAAGCGAAGGATGAGTTCCGGTACATCACGTTCGCTTGGAGGAAGGTCGGAGGCACGGGAATCCAGCTCCAGCTCCACGCTCCAGATGCGAACACATGGGGACACCGGTACCACGCCGGAGCTAACGAGAAGGGCTGGAACCCCTCCATCGAGATCGCGCCGAAGATTCCCGAACAGTGGGCGATCGTGACACGCGACCTCTTCACAGACTGGAAGGAGTTCACGCTGGATGGCATCGCCTTCACAGCGTGGAGCCTCAAGCATGGTATCTGGGACCATGTTGTTCTGCATCAGACGGAGGAGGATCCACTCGGAGCGAAAGCCGTCGAGCCCAGCGGCAAGGCGGCGTCCGCGTGGGCACGTCTGAAGGTCGAACGCTAACCACTCACTCCGTCGCGCCGTCGGTCCTAGTGGTCAGTTACTTTGGAGCTTTCGTCTTCCCCTCCACCTCAGTCCTCCCCCACGCTCCGCGGGGAGGAGGCTATGTCCCTCCCCCTTGCATGGGGGAGGGTTAGGGTGGGGGTTGGACAAACCGACAAGTCACTGTCACTGACCACTAGGTGCCGGCGGCGCGCCACGCAACCACGGCTGAGGAACTGTCGCCCAAGCGCCTGACATTGGACTGCATCGGCTCCTCCCAGGTTCGCCGTCACGCGCGCACATCTTCGCGGACGTGGGGAGTCCACGCCGCCCCAGCAGGAGGCAGGGCCCATGAGATACGCCCGACAACGCTTCCCGCACATCCTGACGGCTCTCGCGCTGTTCGCCAGCGCCGCGCTCTCCTCCCATGCGCAGCAGATCTTCGTCATCGCCCACGACGAGTCCACGAACGCGGCGCTCATCTCGACGTTCACCGGCGGCGAGGGGCAGGTGAGCCTCGAATCGAGCGACGTCTACACGGATGACAACGACCGCAAGTCCGCCATCCTCGTCACGGGAGCCGGCGGCGACGGCCAGCGGTACCGCGACCGTATCCCCGGATGGGCGTTCAGCATCGTCGAGAAGCCGAACAAGGACTCGACGACCGAGTTCCGGTACATCACCTTCGCCTGGAAGAAGGTCGGCGGCACTGGGATTCAGCTCCAGCTCCACGGCGACCCCAACACCTGGGGCCACCGGTACCATGCCGGCGCCAATGAGAAGAACTGGAACCCGTCGATTCAGGTCAGCGCCAAGATCCCCGACAAGTGGACTCTCGTCACGCGGGATCTGTGGGCGGACTGGAAGTCCTTCGCTCTGACCGGCGTCGCATTCACGGCATGGAGCCTTCAGCACGGCATCTGGGATCACATGGTGCTCCACCAGACGCCCGGCGACCCGAAGCTGCCTCTCGCCGTGGAGCCGGCGGGGAAGGCTGCGACCGTCTGGGGATTGCTGCGGGCGGAGCGCTAGACGAACAACGTGCCCAGAATAGCGCCGCCGGTCCGCATCGGGATCGGTGGCGCTTCGCCTTGCCTTGACACGGTTCCACCGGCTTGCCATGCTCTCGATGCACACAGGGCGTCAGCCATCGACAAGGAGCTCACGATGTCCGGGATGCAGTACTGCCTGAACGCGAGCACGATCCGACCCGCGCCGCTGATGGACAAGATCCGGATCGCCGGCGAGGTCGGGTTCCGCGCCATCGAGCTCTGGACGGACGAGCTGGACGCCTACATCGAGGGCGGCGGGACGCTCCGCGAAGTGACGCGCGCCCTATCGGATGCCGGACTCGCCGTTCCGACCGTCATCGCGGTCCACGGGTGGCTGGGTTCGTTCGGCGCCGACCACACGAAGGCGGTCGATGAGGCGAAACGCCGGATGGCACAAGCTGCCGAAGTCGGCGCGCCTCGCATGATCGCCAGCCCGCCGTTGGGAACCGCCGACTTGTCCAGCGGCGGCGCCCAATACCGCGAGCTCCTCGAAATCGGTAACAGCCTGGGGATCTCCCCGGCGATGGAGTTCCTCGGCTTCGTCAAGAGCGTCCACACGATCGAGCAGGCGTGGAAGATCGTCACAGACGCGAATCACCCGGACGGGTCCGTCATCATGGACCCGTTCCACATCCTGCGCGGCGGCGGCGACTACCGGAGCATCGCGATGGTTCCAGGCGACAAGGTCGCCATCTGGCACTGGAACGACGCGCCCGGCGGTCGTCCCTTCTCCGAGCAGTCGGACTCCGACCGCGTCATGCCCGGAGATGGCGTCGGGCCCCTGCGCGAGATGGAGCGGCTCATCGAGGCGTCGGGGTACTCCGGCTACGTGTCGCTGGAGCTCTTCAACCCGGCGCTGTGGGAGCGCGATCCGCTCGAAGTGGCTCGCATCGGGATCGACAAGATGCGCGCTTACTTCGCGTCGTAGGCGCACGGGGTGCGAAGGAGCAGGTACCGTGTCTGACAGCCTGTTCGCGCTGGATCAATCGTTGCGGCCGCTGCTTGAAGACACGTTCTGGGGATTCCGCGCATCCCGCGTGCTCCAGGTCGCCAACGAGATCGGCGTGTTCGATCGGCTCACGTCCGGGGCGCGCACGGCTGACCAGATCGCCCATGCCTGCGGGACCCACGCGACGATGACCGAGAAGCTGCTCATCTGCTGCTGCGGCATGGGGCTCCTGCGACGCGATGGCGAGCTCTTCGCCAACACGCAAATCGCCACGACCTACCTCGTCAAGGACGCTCCGCTCTACCAGGGACACATCATCGGGCACGCGATGTCCGTCTGGGGGTTCTGGAACCGCCTGGAAGCCGTCATCTACGGCGGCTCGCGCGATGCCGACGCAGGCGCTGTTCCCGCGAAGCCGGACGACAAGAGCCATGTCGACTTCATCCACGGGATGCATGATATCTCGATCACGGGCGCGGCGCAGATGGTCGCTCTGAACGTCGATCTCGCTGGGAGAGCGCGTTTGCTGGACGTGGGCGGCGGACCGGGGACGTACTCCATCGCGTTCTGCCAGCGGAACCCGGCGCTGTCCTGCGTCGTGTTCGACCGCGCGGAGACGCTGGCGATCACGCGACAGGTCGTGGCGCGTTACGGTCTGTCAGCGCGAGTCCAGACCGAGGAAGGCGACTGGAATCAGGAGAGCTACGGCTTCGCCTACGACGCCGTGCTTCTCTCGAACGTCCTCCACGGTCCGACCAGCGGCGCATTGGACAAGCTGCGCAAGGCGCGTGCTGCGATGAACCCAGGGGGCATGGTCATCGTCCACGACTTCATGCTGAACGCGGAGAAGTCCGGTCCGTTGCAGGCGGCGCTGTTCAACATGATGGTCGGAACCTACAGCGTCCCGGAGATGATCGGAGTGGTCGGCGAGGCGGGGTTCGGCGATGTCCGGCTGGTGGCGACCGGGGACCGTGGGAATGCCGTCGTGACCGGCGTTCGGTGCTAGAGTCCTCCGCGCTGCACCGGAGTGGGATCGACCGACAGGATCGCCTGATCCAGCGACGACAGGAAGCTGCGCAGCTCGCCGTCGGACGGCTTGCGATTCGTGTTCTTGAACGCCCGTTGGTAGTCGCGTAGGGCGTGGTAGAGAAGCCCCTTGTCGACGCGGTCTTGGCTCACGGCGTCGCGCAGCCGTGAGAACTCCGCCTTCACCTCGTCTTCCGAGATGCCGTCGGGTCGCTGAGCGAGCACCTGCTGCTCGACGCCGATCACCGCGCCCTTGACCAGCACTTCGCGCTGGAAACCCGAAATGCCGCCCATCCGCCACGAGATCCATCCGAGCGCGCCGCCCACGACCGCGCCGATCACCACGGCGAAGAGCACCAGCGTCTTGACACAGCCGAGCCTTCGGGGTTGTTCCGCCACTGTCGGTTAGCTCCGGGGCGAGCGCGTCGGCTCTTGACATGTCGAGCCGGCGTGCGATAAGTTCGAGGGCGTGACGTCCTGCTTCGGCGATTGTAGGGTCGCCATCGGGTCGAAGCAACCGGACAGCGGGGGACGTGGCATCGTGCGATCGAGTCCAGAGCCATCCCGGGCAGGCAAGGCATCCCGTGTCGCCCTGAGGTGCCCGATCTGCCGTCGCACCGTGCCCTATGACGCTCACGCGCCCTTGCCGCCTGCGTTCCCCTTCTGCAGCGCGCGATGCCGTTTGGTCGATCTGAACCGCTGGCTCAATGAGGAGTACGTGCTGGATCGCCCCCTGTCGGTCGAGGAAGTCGAGCGTCTGATGGACGACCACGATGGGCCCGTCGAGGAGGACCCGGATGCCGTTTGACGCCGACCAGGCGACGGCATACGTGTCGGAGCGCTTGTCCCCGGAACGCATCAAGCATGTTCTGGGCGTCAGGGAGACGGTTCTCGACTACGCGCGAGTGCACGGACTCTCCGCCGAGGATGCGGAGGCTGCCGCCTTGCTCCATGACTGCGCGAAATGGATGCCCATCGACCGGCAGATCGCCGTGTGCGAGGCTCACGGTATCGAGCTTTCCGAGGACGATCTGGCGCAGCCGTCTGTCTTGCACGCATTCGCCGGGGCAGAGCTGGCGAGAGAGACCTTCGGCGCATCGCCGGAGGTGTGCCGGGCGATCCGCGCCCACACGACCGGATGGGTTCCGATGGATCCGCTAGATATGGCGCTCTACGTAGCCGACTACACGGAGCCCAATCGCACCCACGACGGGCTGGAACCGATACGTCAGGAGGCGCGGCGGAACCTGGTTCGGGCGACGCTGCGAACGATGGACGGCAAGCTGCGGGTTCTGCTGGATCGAGGAACGCCGATCCATCCGCGCACCGTGTCCGCCCGGAACGCGCTGATTCGGTTGGCGGCGAACCAGCGATCTCAAATCAACGCGGCTCGCGATGCCGCCGTAGCGGGAGATTGACGTGGCGGAGGATCCGAGGGCGCAAGCTCGATATTCGAGCTCGGAGCCGCAGGGAGCGGCGATGGTAGCCGCCGAAGCGGCGCTGTCGCGTAAGGCGCTCGACGTGCGCCTGCTCGACCTGCGCGGCATCGCGTCGTTCACGGACTATTTCGTCATCTGCTCGGGCACGTCCGACACGCACATCGAGGGGATCGCCGACGCCGTGCGCGAAGCGATGGACGAAGCCGGCGAGCGGCTCTGGCATCGCGAGGGTCCGCGCAAGTCCGAATGGGTGCTGCTCGACTACGTGGACGTGGTCGTCCACGTGTTCACTCGTTCGGCGCGCGAGCAGTACGACCTGGAACGGCTCTGGTCCGAGGCGCGAATGGTTCCCATCGACGACGTCGATGTCGAAGTGGACAGCGAGTGGGAGGAGTTCGTGCCGGACGATGAGGAGTTCACGGCTGCGGCGTCGCTCGACGATCTGGTGGACGAAGACGACGAGTGGGATATGTCGGACGAATGAGGCGTGTTCACTGGGAGTGGCGGGCTGACGCATCGGTAAACGGGCATACGGCAGGCTGCGTTGAACGCGAGAATCGCCGGTTCGTATGAGGAGTTCATGAATGGGGACGCGTGTTGAGTGGCGTGTCGGGGCTGTCGCCGTCGCGATGACGCTGTGCTTCGGTGGCGTTCAGTCCGCTTCCGCCGCTGCCGGCAGAACCGGCGCCGCGATTCTGGATCTGCCGCACCGGAGCGTGCGTGCCACGGCGCTTGGCGAAGCCTTCTCCGCGTACCACGGCGATGTGAACACCGTGCTGTGGAACCCCAGCGGGCTCTACGGAGTGGATCGTCGTCAGGTCCTCGGCGGCTGGAACGACTTCGCCAATGTCTTTGGCGAAGCCGGGGACGGGCTCTACTACGCGCTCTTTGCCGGAGCCGTCCCGGTGAAGGATGCCGGGGTCTTCGGCGCGACGCTTCAGTTGAACGGTCAGGGAACCATCGAGATTACGACGGATTCGCCGGAGGTGCTCGCCGAGGAAAGCCTGGGCACGAACTGGGTCCTGGGTCTCACCTACGCGGACCAGTTGGCGGAAGGCGTTCGCGGCGGCGTGACCGGCAAGATGATCCGCCTGCCGTTGGGCACGGGCTTCGAGCAGGCGAGCACGGCGACCGCGTACGCGGTCGATCTCGGTGCGCAGTACGACATCGGCGCAGGCGTCCCAGTCACCATTGGGATAGCCGTCCTGAACCTGGGCACGCGGGTTCAGTACAAGGATGCGAACCAGAGCGATCCGCTCCCGCGCAAGTTCCAGACCGGCGTTGCCGTGGTCGCGTACGACTCGGAGGACATTCGCGTCGTCGTCAGCGGCGACTTCGTGGCGGCTATCGACAAGCTGGCGCAGGACACGACGGATGAGGATTTCGTCCAGACGGTGGATCTGCGGATGACGCAGCCCAAGTATGCCGGGATGAGCCGCGAGGAAGTCGAAACCGGACTCAAGAAGGATCGTGGAACCGGCATCTACGCGTTCGGGTGGGATCGGATGGAGCGCTCGGTCGGCGTCGAGGCGCGCATCCTCAAGATTCTCGCGGTGCGGGCTGGCTACAAGATCGGCGACCCGTTGTCGGAAGTCATGGAGCTCGATGTCGCCGACCGTGTGTCCGCCGGCTTCGGCATCGATCTCACCGAGCTCAAGCTGCCGGTTCATCTCGACTATGCCAACGGGCTCTGGGGCGCTGGCGGGCCCTTCGGCAAGCGCATCAACACGTTCTCGCTCTCACTCGCGTTCTAGAGAAGCCTCCGTCATGCAAGACCATCGCGTCGTCACCATGATTGTGGCTGCTGTCCTGTGCGTCGGCTTCGCGGCTGCCTCAGCGGCTCAGGTCACATCGGCGACGGACGCCACGCAAGCGCCTCTGGCGTCGATCGAGGCACGGCGAACCTCTCCGGGCATGGCGTTCCTCATGTCAGGGATCGTGCCAGGCAGCGGGCAGTTGTACCACGGGCAGCGGCGCGGGGTTGTGTACCTCGCCGCAGAGGTCGGTCTTGCGGTCGGGTACCTGCTGATCCATCGAGACGCCCAGGACCTGCAGGACCAATACGTCGCCGAGGTGCGGGCGAACGTCAAGTTCGATGGAGAGGGTTCGTTCGACGAGTGGAACATGGAGGACTTCGAACACGCGACCATGTTCGACAACTGGCACAACGTCTACACCGACGACGGCGGCGAACCGTTGGAGCGAGTCGGCAAATTCTACTGGAAAGATCGCGAGGACTTCCGCTCGGCGGACCCGCAGTCGCGACAACCCATTCCAGCGTCAGACCTGCGACTCGTCGCACTCGACTACCGGAACCGGAGCAACGACCGGTTCCAGACCGCGCGGAACGTCGTCGGCGTGATCCTCTTCAACCACATCGTGAGCGGCGTGGACGCGATGGTCGCCAGTCGGCTGAGGAACCGCCCCGCCAACCTGACGCTCACGCCACGTAGCGACTCGTCGCGGCGCGCCTACGGCGTGGCGCTCAACGCTTCCTTCTAGATCGCGACGACTCGCCAGTCATTCTTGGCAGTCATTCCTGGGCGCTCGGACACAGGTCGCGCAGCGCGCACTGCCCACAATCGGGACGCCGTGCGATGCACACCCGTCTGCCGTGCTCGATGAGTTGCAGCGTGAGGCGAATCCAGCGGTCGCGAGGGATGATCGCCTCCAGATCGTCGGCGACCTTGTCGGGCGTCCTGCCGTCGCTCAAGGCGAGAAGCCGACTGATCCGCGCAACGTGCGTATCGACCACGATGCCGCTCGCCTGACCGTACCAGACGTTGAGCAGCACGTGCGCCGTCTTTCGCGCGACGCCGGGTAGCGTCAGCAGCTCGTCGAGCGTTGACGGGATGTTCCCGCCGTAAGTTTCCACGACTCGCTGCGCCATGCCTTTCAGGTGCTTCGCCTTGTTCCGGTAGAACCCGGTACGGAAGATGATTCTCTCCAGCTCTGCCAGATCCGCTTGAGCCAGGTCGTGAACCGTCGGGTAGCGGGCAAACAGCGCCGGCGTGACCGTGTTCACGGTCTTGTCGGTGCATTGAGCGGACAGGATCGTCGCGGACAGGAGCTGGTACGGGCTGTCGTGGACGAGGGCGCAGGCGGGCTCGCCGTACGCCGCATCGAGTCGGTCGAGTATCGCCGGCACGGTGCTCTGGCACAGGCGATCAACTGCCATCGCGTATCCCGGGGAGCCTTGACGAAGAACTGCAACCGCCTGTGGACGGTTCCCCAGTACCGAGCCGCCGGACGAGGATCGAGCCCGGCGCGACGATGCCGTTCACGAGCTATCCTCCGCGTCGGATCGCTGCGGCTTCGGCTGCGTCGCGGGCGATCCCCACACGACGCATCGCCTGGCGAATTGCTTCAGCGACTGGCTCTTGACCACGATGGTGTCCGGCGCCAGCACGTGCGTGTACATGCTGAGCAACGAGATGAGATCGAGCAGCGAGGCGTACCCGGAGAACCCCGACATATCGACGTAGACCTTCGAGAACTCGCGTCCCAGAGCCAAGATGGAGCGCATGTCGAAGGCGTCGATGGCCTCGAAGCGGATCGACGGTCGCATTTGTCGGGCGCGTTCGATGCACGCCGGGCTCACGTCGATTCCGAGGACCTCGCGGCAGTGCGGCGCGATCAGTTCGGTGGTCGTGCCCCATTCGCAGCCGACTTCTAGGACCACGTCATCGGCTCCGACCGTGTGCGGGATCGTCGCGCGATACTCCTGCACGCCGCGAGTGGCGACGTACCGCGTCCGTGGGCTGGGCGGCGGCTTGCTGGGTGGCATCAGGCGAACCTTCGCCCGCGCTCCGAGTCGGGATGCACGATGCCGTTTCGCTGCTCCTCCAGCAGGCGTATGTCCGACTCGACCATCAGCGCGACGAGCTCGCGGAAGCTCGTCTTGGGAGCCCATCCGAGCTTCGCCCTCGCCTTGGAGGCGTCGCCCAGCAGCACGTCCACTTCCGCCGGTCGGAAGTAGCGTGGATCGATCTCGACGTAGTCCTCCCAGGTCAGACCGACCTGCCCGAAGGCGAGGGCGAGGAACTCGCGGATCGAATGCGTCTCGCCGGTCGCGATGACGTAGTCGTCCGAGGCGTCCTGTTGAAGCATCAGCCACATCGCTTCGACGTAATCCTTCGCGTAGCCCCAGTCGCGCTTGGCGTCGAGGTTCCCCAGATATAGCTTGTCCTGCAGCCCAGCTCGGATATGGGCGACGGCGCGAGTGATCTTGCGCGTGACGAAGGTCGCGCCCCTCCGTGGGCTCTCATGGTTGAACAGGATGCCGTTGCTGGCGTGCATCCCGTAGGACTCGCGGTAGTTGAGCGTGATCCAGTAGGCGTAGAGCTTGGCGCATCCGTAGGGGCTGCGTGGGTAGAAGGGCGTCGTCTCGCGCTGGGGTACCTCCTGAACCTTGCCGAACATCTCGGAGCTGCTCGCCTGGTAGAACCTGGCGGCGCTGCCGGTCGTCCGGAGCGCCTCCAAGATGCGGACGGTGCTCATGCCGGTCGTGTCGCAGGTGTACTCCGGGATGTCGAAGCTCACGCGGACGTGGCTTTGCGCTGCGAGGTGGTAGACCTCGTCGGGCTCCGTCTGGTGGAGCAGCTTGATCAGGTTCGTCGTGTCGGTGATGTCCCCGTAGTGGCAGTAGAGCCGCACGCCGGCCTCGTGCGGGTCGTGCAGCATGTGATCGATCCGGTCCGTGTTGAACGTGCTGGTTCGTCGAATGATCCCGTGGACTTCGTAGCCCTTGTCGAGGAGCAACTCGGTCAGGTAGGAACCATCCTGCCCGGTGATGCCTGTGATGAGCGCCTTCTTGGGCATGAGCTACTCCCCTTTCCCGCGAGCCAGGATACGCGTCGCCAGCGCCCTTACTTCCTGCGCTCGCTCACGAGGGCAGATCAGCAGGGCGTCGTCTGTATCGACGATGATCATGCTGTCGAGTCCCACTGTGGCGATCAGGCGCTTGCCACCGAAGATGAGGCAGTCTCGCGTGTCGAGACCTTCGTGCGTCGCGCTGACGGCGTTCCCGTCATCGTCGCGTTGCCAGACGTTCCAGACCGATTCCCAGCTTCCGACGTCGTCCCAGCCGATCTCTGCCGGGATGACGAGGATGTTCGTCGCCTTCTCCATCAGACCGTAGTCGATGGAGACCCCGACGATCCGTGGGTACGTCTCAGAGAGACGAGCCGGGTCGTCAGCAATCGAGTCGACGGCGTCGAGGAGCTCGGGTTGGTGGAGCCCCAGAGCGTCGAAGAACGATGTGAGCCGCCAGACGAACATGCCGCTGTTCCACAGGTAGTGTCCCTCGCGGACGAACGCCTCAGCCAGCGACAGGTCGGGTTTTTCCGTGAACCTCTGGACGCCGTAGGCGGCGAACGAGCCTTCGTCGTCGGTGTGTTCCGAGAACTGGATGTATCCGTACCCGGTCTCAGGGCGGGTCGGGCGGATACCGAAGGTGATGAGGCAGTCGTGGCGAGCCGCGAGAGCTGCGGCGGAGGCGAGCAGCGAACGGAAGCCCGACTCGTCGCGGATCAGATGGTCGGCGCACACGACTGCCACGACAGCGGCAGGATCGACGGCGCGGACCTGAGCGCATGCGAGCGCGATACCGGGCAGCGTGTTACGGGCGACCGGCTCGATGACGAAGTGCTCGTGCGGCAGATCGGCGAGCTCGGTCCGCGCCAAGTCGGCGAGCTCACCATCGGTGGAGATCCAGATGCGGTCGTTTCCCACCAGAGGTCGCACGCGCTCGACCGCGCTCAGAAGCAACGACCGGTCGTCGAACAGGCTCAGAAACTGCTTGGGCTTGTTCGGCGTGCTGAGGGGCCAAAAGCGCGTGCCCTTGCCGCCGGCAAGGACGATGACATGGAGGTTGCCGGCTGACATGGCGTCTCCGATTCGTCTTTCATCACCCGTGCGTGGAAACCGTGCGGATGCCTATTGAACGCACTCCGCGACGCTTTGTTCCACCAGACCGCACAGTATGTGCCCGATGGTGATGTGGGCTTCCTGAATGCGGGGGGTTTCGTCCGAAGGCACGGTGAGGGCGATGTCGCACAACTCGGCGAGCTTGCCGCCTGTGCGGCCGGTCATGCCAATGGCACGAGCGCCGCGCGCGCGCGCCGCCTCGACGGCTCGCAGCACGTTGGGCGAGTTGCCGCTGGTCGAGATGG
>Ga0194120_10001790_pt1 | contig 37987 bp, 31 predicted proteins | sample TA2MahCa65mmetaG_FD_148642 | JGI IMG/M metagenome (GOLD analysis project Ga0194120, IMG submission 148642) | Freshwater microbial communities from Lake Tanganyika, Tanzania - TA2015019 Mahale Deep Cast 65m | ecosystem: Environmental > Aquatic > Freshwater > Lake | place: Tanzania: Lake...
CCCTCGCCGCCGAGTGGGGCAGCATCAATCATGGCATCCCGTTTGGTATTTACACCTACCATTACGATGCCTTGCAGCAAGACCTGGTGATTCTCGGCGTACCCTTCTTCGATACCCTGTCGTTCTCGTTCCTGAGCTATGTCAGTCTTTCCTTCGCCCGCTTCTTCATGTCGCCGCTGTCGGTGCGCGGCTGGGACGTGCGTCGCGTGACCTCGGATTCGATCCGCTGGGGCTGGCCCACGATATGGCTGGCTTCGTTCCTGATGGTGGTGGTGGATCTGATCGTCGACCCCATCGCCAACCTCGGCGGCTACTGGTTTCTGGGCAATATCTACCACTATCCCGACCCTGGCGTGCATTTCGGGGTGACCTTCGCCAATTATTGCGGCTGGTTCGTGGTGGCCTTGCTGACCCTTCTGGCGAATCGGGGCTTGGACCGATGGCTGGAGCGCAACGGCAGGCCGGCGCCGGCTCTGGCCGATTGCCCCGGCCTGGGGCTGTTCGGCCCCCTGTTCTGGTCCGGCATCGTCGGCTTTCAACTCGGCGTGACCTACTGGGTGGCGTTCAGCGGTCAACCCGGCCTGGACGCGGAAAGAACCCTGCTGCAGGCCGTGACCGGCAGCTATATCCTGGCCCCCATCCTGATTCTGGCCGCGATTCAGCTCGTCAAACCCTCCAATCGGGTGTAAGCATCTAATCGACTTGTACCTTTTATTCCCCTCTCCAGGAGGGAGAGGGGTTAGGGGTGAGGGTAGGAACCTATGCAATATCAATCAGTTATATCGTGCTCTCAATCCCTCTGCTTTCTGGTGAAGGACTTCTGTAGATAGTGATGCCAATCGGGTGCGCAACGGCCCGAATTGATGGACTGCACTCGAGCCGGGCCGGGGATTCGCCCGCGCTGATCGATTCCTTGAACCAGCTCTTGCCGCCGATTCGCCTCAAAACTGCCGGGTCAGATCCATCCCGGCATAGAGGCTCGCCACCTGCTCGCCGTAATCAAGGTAAGCCGTTCCTTGCCGTTTACCGCGCCGCAGAGGGCGTTCGGCTCACCCGGCCACGTCCGACGCCACGACGGATTCAGGAGCGGGGCAGGACCGAACGGATCCGTTGGTTCAGAGATTCCCAGTCCGGTCTTGCCTGTCTCCGCAACTTGCCGTAGTCCTTTCTCAGATCGGTATGCCAGTTGAAGATGATGTCACCCTTTCGGGGATAATCGACCGGTCCGCGATCCTCGAAACGCAGCATCGCCAACCACTCGCGCGGGTCGACCCCGGCGAGACGTTCCCGCAGGGCCTTGATGGCCTCTTGCCGGAACCCATCGGTGGCGGGCGCTTCCGCTGCGCCCTTGCCCTGACTCAGCGTCAGCCCATCGATATCGATGCGGACGCTGCCCATGCCTAGCGGACGCCCTAACCCAAGTTTATGGGCATACACTTTGCTGTCCCCGCCGGGAGCCGCCAGACGCCCGGGCTGGAGCACCGCCAGCAGCGCACCCAGTTCCCACGCCCGTAGACCCTGGAAGCGGATGGCGAAAAGGAACCGGGTTCCGGTTCGGCAGATAAAACGGGCCAGGGTGGCTTGCTTCAAACGCATAATTTTATCTTCCTTCGAACGCGTGATTTTATCCTCGGTCGTGGCAATATCACTAACCTTTTGGCTCCTCGGCTGGTGCCTGTAAAACTTGCGCCCCGCCAACTCGCCGCCGGCATCGCCCGGCAGGTCTCCATAGGTGGCGGGTGGTCTGTTCGCCGTCTGGCCCTGCCGCAGGTAGAACTCCCAGGCCGAGGATTTGGGTTGGCCAAGGATTTTCAGCGATACGGAATAGCCTTTCGATTTTTCTCCCAGGAATTCCGGCACGCCGTCGCTGACCGCGTGATTGATGGCGATGCGCCCGGCCAGGCGTTCGAATACGCCCTGGCCGATGGGATTGGTCTTGTCATCGCGGACATAGCCGAACAATAGCCGAGCACCGCTCAGGCGCGCGGGCGCCGCATCCTGCCGTTCACAATCCAGGGGGTTCAGACAACCGCGTACCTTGCCCTGTTGCTTGCGCACGGAGGAACTGTAGGCCCAGCGATAGCGGAAATGATGACCGAAGGAAACGATCCTGGAATTTTGGGTGACCTTGCCGTTTTCCGTGGTGAGCTCCACATAGATGAGTTGGTTAATTTTCAGTTCTGCGTTCCTGAAGATGGCTTTTTGGGCTTTTTTCGTATCCAGATCGGACAATGGATGAGCGGTCAAATGCCCTTCGGTATCGCAAGCGATTACTGATTTCTGGTCGTGCAGGTAGCGCTGATAAAGCTCCGAGCCGATCAAAAATTGTCCGACCACACCCGAGACTGGCACCAGAGCATATTGATAAGTCTTGGTGGGGGGGATGAAGGCCGCTCCAAAAATGCCCTCGCCATCGATGCCGCCCCGGTATTCGACCAGTCGGTGATTGAGGCGGGTTTGCTGACCTTTTTTTCTGGATAACCTGTCAGAAAATTTATTCCTTTCAATGGTACACCCCAAAACAACTCCCCTGATTACATTGTCGCGGGCGTTGCGTCTGAGTTCTTCCAAGGTATCATTACGGACAAAAATCGCATCCCGAGCATCAGAAAAAACCTCAACCACACAGCCCTCGTCGTCCTTGGCCACAACCAAAGCTGGCCTGACCGTGTATTTTTCCGGCACCCCCTGCCTGTTCAAATCCAGATTCGGCCGATAGGTATAGTGCCGCTCCGCCACCCGCTCCATCGGCGCCGAGAGCAGCGCGCCCAGACTGTGCCGGATCATGCCCTTCAAGGCGCTGCCGGCGATGACCACCCGGCCATCAGCGAGGCGCAGCGGTTCGGCAATCTGCTTGTCCGGGTCCAGTCGGTCAAAACCCCATTTGTTGGCCTGTTCTTTGGTGCATTTATAGCGGGCATTGCCCGGCAGCAACGGGGTCAGGGCTTCAAGGGTGCAGCGCAATTCCCCCGACAATAGCTCGCCCCCCTCCTTGCCGTCATGCCAGACGGGCGCGTCGGTGACCGCTTTCGCCGGGTCGATGGAAACAAAGCCATAGGGCAACAGACTTTCGGCAACCTGGAGAGTATTCCCCCCGGGGCGTGAATGGGGAGCGGCATGCCCCCTGGAGGCACTACCGGCCCGGGGTGAGTCACTCGCCTTGTGGCCGGCGGAGGCCGAAACTCCTTGAAGCCGGACTTGATGGGCTTCCTGTTGGCCTGGCTTTAATTTACTGATCTGCAATTCAAACTCCACTGAATCCCCTTCCTTCATGGAATAGAAGTGAAATCCGCTAACGACCTCGCTGCGATGAAAGAAATGCCTTTCCCCGTCCGGGGAGCGAATGAAACCAAACCCCCTGTCAGACGCCAGCGTCTCGATAATCCCCTCAGGCATTGCCGCGTTCCTCCCGTTCGATCATCAACCGCCACCCCACCAACCGCCCCCTTTTCCGATACTGAATCGCGATGAGCGGACCCTCCACGGCGGCGGGCGACAGGCCGTAGCGCGAGGCATCGGACTGGGCGAACACGCTGGATACCACGCGCTCGACCACATCCTCGTCGCGCTCCTCGCGCTCGACCGCGTCCCCGTCGCGCTCCTCGCGCTCGACCGCGTCCCCGTCGCGCTCCTCGATGCGCACCCAGCGACAGCCGTCATCGCTGGCCAGCACATGCAGTGCGGATGTGGGCCAGAACAGCCGGGCCTCGGTCAGTGGCAACTCGCGCCAGTCATCCGGCCAGGACTCGGGCGCCCCGCCAGCCAAAGGCAGGGCCGCGATCCGGCGGCCGCCGCCGGGACCGATCTCGACGGCCTCGGGATCGGGTTCGATCCACACCAGCCGGGGCGGCCGTTCCCGGGCCTTCCGCTCGATGAATGCCAGTACGCTACAGCTATCCTCACCAGGTATGCGCGCCAGCCGGCAACGCTTTACTTCTTCAGGCATGGCATGACTCCACTAGCGATTCCCAATCATTGACTTCCCATCGTGGCCAGCCATGGCCCCGCCACTGGCCGCCGCCGATGCCTATCCGGCCGTCACGCGCCAAGCTCAGCACCTCCGTCAAGGCCAGTCGTTCGTCCTGCGTGGCATCTTCCAGCACCATCCGCCAGCGAAAGACGCCCGCCATCACCGCCACCCGGTCGAACTTGGCGGATTCATAGGCGCCGCCGGTGAATTCGTCCTCGGCGTGATGCTGCATCCAGGCCAGCTTCAGTTCCGCCTCCGCGTCGGCGAAGGCATCGCAAATCAACAGTTTGGCGCTGCGCTCGCAATTCCTGGGGCCGAACAGCGCATCGACCACGCCGGTGGACTCGCCGCGCGCGCGCAAGCGCCGCGCCAGGGTATGGCGGAGGGGACCGCGCAGGCTCGAACCCGGGATATAGGGCTGCCGCCGACCGTCCCGTTCCCAGGTCACCACCGCGAAATCCGGGTCGAAAGCGGATTTGGCCGCTTCGGGCGTCATGCCGTCCGGGGCCAGGAACCGGCGGCTGTCCCAGGACGCCACCAGTTCCTCGCTGGCATGGCCGCCGATCGACAGACTGTCGATGCCGTAGCCATCCGCGCGCTCGCCCACCCTGATCGTGCCGCTGAGTTCCAGCCATCCGGGCAGACCCACATCGGCCGCCGGCGCCGGCGCGCCGGCCGTGGCGAAGGTCTTGATATATTTCGGATAATCCACCGACTCTTCGGCATTCGGCCAGCGATCGGCATGCTCGGTGGTGAGGGCGTATTGCGTGAGTCCCTCCAGCCGCATCCAGCCCAGGCCCCGGGCCACGTCACGGCCAATCAGGCAACGCCCGGCGGCCCAGTGGGACAGGGCCTCGCGCGCCAGCTCGGCGGACGTTTCGTCGCGGGTGTCGTCAACCTCCAGCAGGAACGGCCAGCGCGTGCCGGGCGGCAGGGTTTCCACGTTGAAGAGCGCGCCGGTCGCCGCCGCGCCCGTTCGCTCGTCGATGGCCACATGCTGGCGAAAGGCCGGCGCCGCGTCTTGCTCTGGGTGACTGTTGAAGCAGCGCCAGGCCGAAGGCTGGCGGCCCTTATCGCTGCCGGTAATGGAGTCGGGTACCGTGCCCCGCGCGCGCCGCAGGGTGGCGATCAGCGCGCCGGCCAGGCCGCTGCCGCGCAGGGTCGGCCGGCCCAGGCCATCCTGGCAGAAGGGGCTGTCCACCGTGGTGAAGGGGTCGTCGCTGCCGCCGGCGCTAAGGAAGGATTCCTGCACCAGCGCGCCGACGAACACGGTGCGATAGGGAGTACTCATGCGCGGTTCTCCTTGAGTTTCGGGACACACCACTGCACCACCAGGGAGATGAACTGCTGCTGCTCCTTCAGTTGGCGTGCTGCGTTGTCCGGGTTCTCTGTTTCGATGGTCCGCAATGCTTCGTTCAATCGCTGAATAGGGAAGTTTTGCCAGCGCTTGCCGCCTTGCGGTCGACGAGCCGGGGCGGTTTTCACTTCTTCCATGAGTTTGCGCAAATCCTCGATGTCGCGCGCCGCCAGCGCCCGTTCCCTGAGCCACTGCAACTGGGACAGGCTGGGACCCTGCCCGGCGTTTATATCGTCCGCCAGCGCCTTGGCGCGCCGCCGTAGCACCTCACCGCGCTTGGTTGGCGTCTCGCTGGAGACCCCCTGGTGTGGAACCACCTCGATGGCGCCAGCTTCGACGAGGAACCGCCCGAAGCCCTCCCGAGTGCGCTCACCCAGCGCGTCCCGCGTGGCCAACGCCGCCGCCAGGGCCGGCGCGCCAGAACCTTGCAGCTTCCAGCGGGAGCCGCGCCGCAGCGCCAGGACCGGGCTCCGTTGCAAACCGCTGGCGGCATTGAAACCGTACACCCGCTCGGTCTCGACGAAACGGTCGTCGACGATGGCGCAGTCGGCGAGCGCTGGAATGCCGGCCAGTCGGCAGAGCGCCAGCGGGTCCAGGTTATCGAGAAAACCGAGCTGCTCGCCGCGCGCGATGAGATCGCTGCTCAGGGTCAGCACCCAGGTATCGCCGGCTTCCGCGCCGGTCATCTTCGCTGTCACGGGAACGGGCGCGACGGATTCCACCACCACCGGCGCGCCGCCCCGGCCAATCATGAGCCAGTCCCCGGCCAAGAGCGGCGCGAAGGCGTCGAGAAACTCCCGGCACGCGGATTCATCGTCGCCGCGCAGTTCCGCCTGAAAAAGGGTGTCCTCGGCGATTTCCTCCAGGCTGAACAACTCCGCCGGCTCCAGGCTGCCCGGCTTGGGCGTGGCGTTACGCAGGCGCACCGTCATCTCGGGGGCATAGCGCAGCCAGGGGCCGGCGTCGCCATCCCGGCACAGGTATTCATGCCCGCCGGGACGCTTGGGTTTTTCCTCCTCGTCCTGCTCGGGGACATACAGGCGGTCGAAGGCCTTGGGCTCGGCGGCCCTCCCCGCCCACCACGGCCGATCCGGGCTGCCGCCGCCGGGTTTTTTGGTCAGGATCGACAGGGGAATCGGCCGCACCTCATCGGCAAATTTGACATCGTCCGGCAGGGGTAGGGCATCGCCCACGGACAGCCGCTCGAACAGGGCCAGGGGATCGGGATGGCCCGCGCGGACGGCCCAGGCGATCAGCGCGCCGCGCAGGGTCTGGCCGCGAATGAAGGAGTGGCTCCGGATCAGGTTGCCGGGGTGGCCTGTAGCCGGCAGGCACAGCGGCTCCCGGTTGCGCAGCACCAGCCGCAAGCGTGTCCCGCCCGACGCCACGCGAGCGGCCGGGCCGCCCCCGGCGACTGCTTTCCACCCCAGTTCCACCAGCCCGCCGCCCCGGTTGCGGTGGCCGCCGATGCGGTCCACCCGCCGCAACAACCTTTCCAGGAGCGGCTTGAGGGCCGGATCGGCCAGGCGCAGATTCGCCTCGAATACCGTGCCGGCCGCGACATATTCGATGTAACGCAAGGTGTCGGGCTCGGGAACTCGCCCGCCCTCAATCCGCGCGGAGGAACCCCAGATCAGGGTCTGGACGTCCGCGTCCACACGCGGCGAGGTCAGGCTCAAGGCGCCGCGTTGCCCTCCGGCCCGGCCGAGCAGGGCCTCCAGTTCGGTCCGGGTGGCGCGCCCCAGCCGTATCGATTCCTCGCCGGCCTCGCGCAACAGCCCCCGGAGGTGACTGGCGCGGATCACCGGCCGGCCGCGCCGGTCCCGTAATAGCAGGGCGTCGATGTCGCCGCCGCCGGTGCCGGCCCCGACGTGCAAATCCTCCACGGCTCTTATCAACAGGCGGATGAACAGCGGCTTGCTCGTATCAGTCATGGCGTTTCTTCCCCAGTCGGCCTATTTCACGGATGCCGACGATGTCCAGGGCGCGGGTCAGGTGAAATTCAGTCTTGTCATCGCCCTGGCGCTGCCAGAGGCCGGATTCCCCTGGCCAGCCGAGCGCGTGTTGAACGCTTTCCGGCAGTCGGCCGAAGGCCAGTTCTCCGGCCAGGCGTCCCTGCTCGCAGGCGGCCCGCAGCGCGCGCAGTGGCGAGCGGGCGGTTTCGGCATCGGCGTCCAGTTTGTCAGCCGCCGCCAGCAGGGCCGCCAGGCCCTCGTCATCCAGCCGGTAGGGCCGGCCGGTCAACAGCAGCGTTTCGGTGGTTTCGTCCACGCGGTAGCGCACCCGCTCGGTCCGGCGGCGGGCCTCGGCGACGCCCTCGAACCAGGATTGGGTCACCACCTGCCAGTCGATCACCGAGCATCGCTCACCCTCGTCCAGGGACCGATAGAGCCGCTTGGCGCTGCCCGCCAGGCTCTCCGCCAGTTCGTGCAGGCGGTGCAGCGGATAGGTTTTCTTGGCGATGGCGACGCCGATGGCCACATCCAGGGGTGAGCCGTCGCTCAATCGCCATTCCCTCAGCTTTGCTGCGTAGGCCTGGGCCAGCTTCAGCGCCCGGTCGGCCCGGCACACCAGCAGCAGATCATCGCCGCCTAGCATGAGGATTGCGTAAGGATGCGTGGCGTAGGTTTCGGGGAAGGTGTCGTCCAGCGCCCCGATCAAGGCCCGCCGCACGGCCACCCGCATGCTGTGGTAGAAGGCCGCGCCATGGGCTTCGCGGACGAGCGGGTCGGGGTTCGCGCACTTTTCCCGCCACTCCTTGAAGCGCTGGCCGATGCGATTGCCGTCGGCATGGATCAGGGCCAGATAGTCGCCCGCCGCCAGTTGAGCGAGATCGTCCGGGGTCTTGCCCAGCCGGTCCGGATAGAGTGGCCGCCGCAGCAGACTGATCAAATCCCGGGTTTCACCGCGATAGAACTTGTCGCCCCATTGCTGACGATGGCCGACGGAAGCAGCCTGCCAAATCTCTTTCTCATCCGGTCTCTCCGAGGCCTGAGAGCTTATTCGGATAGTAGCAGCTCTGGGCTGCCAAATCTCTTTCTCATCCGGTCTCTCCGAGGCCGGCTCCCGGCCGGTTTCCTGGCAGATCTGCAACACCGGCAGATCGAACAGATGGGTTTCCCGGGAAGAGCGGGGCTTCCCGACCCGTTTATCCTTGGGTTTGGGAAACGGCTGGATGTCGGCCTCGAACAGCACGCCCGGCAAATACTCGGCGAGAACGGCCTCGGCCTCCCGCCGGAATTCCTCGGCCCGCGCCTCCGTCGGGAACGCGACGATGAAATGGCCGCCGTCACGGGCCAGGATGCCGCGCGCGTACAGCGCGCGCGGATCGTCCCGGTCGGCGGGATCGCCGGCCTGCAGCGGATCGGGATCGTCCACCATGCCGGCCAGCGCTACCTCGGACGGCCAGTCCAGACGCTGGCCCCGGTCGCCGAGCAACCGGGGCAACTCATGGCGCAGCACCTGTCCCACCAGCGCATTCGCGCCCAGCATGGCCTTCAGGCGCGGCACGTCGAAGATGAAGGTCTGCACCCGCTTCAGGCTGATTTCCAGTGTGTAGGTCATGGCTCGCCCTCGATCACGGTGTCGAGCAGCCCGTCCAGTTGTTTTCTCAGGGACGCGGTCACATGCGCGGCGTCCAGCCCGGACAGCAGTCGCCCGAAGCGCTCCAGACCCAGGCAGTTGGCGCCAAAATCCTGGCCGGTCGCCCCGATCAGCCCCGCGTTGCGCAAGGCGCGCTCCACGTCACCCGGCTTCACCACGGCATCGCCGCCATGCACCAGCAGGTTGCGGTAATCGCGCGGCGATGGTTTCCCCGCCTGCCTGCTCGCATAGTCAAACTGTAGCTTTGCCAGTACGCTGGCCGCGCCGCCGCCCTCCCCGCCCTCGGCCAGCCAGTCCGGCCACTTCCAGGTCAGGCCATCGACGCTGTAACGGCTGGGGTCCTTGGGGTCCGTTCTCAGCAGACCCTGCTCCAGTAGTTTGCGCTTGCTGTCCAACGGCCCCTCCAGGACCTCCTTATCGCTTTGCACGACCAGCCCCCAATCCCGGATGCGCGGGTCGCGCGCGATCAGCGCCCAGGTCGCGGCCTCCAGAAATTGACCGAGGCGCACCAGCGCCTTGAGGACATCGCCCATGCACAGCGCCGCCTCGACTCGGCAGGCGGCGAGCGCGTGGGCCTCCAGCCGCCGGCCATTGACCAGCAAGGGGCCGCCCGGCAATTCCAGCAAGGGGCCGAGCGTATCGCGCACCGCCAGGCTCCAGTGGGTCGGATGCGGGAAGCGGCCGGCCAGCCCATAGGCGCCGGCATAGTCGCGCTGACGCAGCGCCTCGGCGCAATGGAAGCGCAGGATTTCCTGCTCCGGCACCTGCGCCAGGTAATCCAGCGCGACGACGCTGGCCTCGGCGCGCTGCCGCTCCGGGATCTCCAGCACCCGCACCGCGCCCTGCCCCAGGCAGGTGGCCGGAATCCGCTGCATGAGAGGTTTGAGGGCGGGTATGCCCCCGGCGGTCGTAACCGTGACGCGCCGCGCGCCCGCTGGCGCCCAGCCACGGACCAGGGCGGTCAGACGCTGCACCACCCGGCGTTGCGCGGCCTCGTCCTCGGCCAGTTCATCATCCACCAGAATATCCACCCAGGTGCTGATGCCAGCCCCGAGCGTCTCTGGCACAGTCCCGCCTGGCCGCCACTCAAGGCCCAGCCGTTCCGCCAGGAACCGGGCCACCAGCGGACCGGAGGCGATCGGCTCGCCCGGCCCGTCGCGCAGCGTCGCCAGGCGGCGAGTGGCGAGCGCCACCACGGTGACCGGTTCATCGCCGAACGTGGCGCGCGCCGCCGCCAGCACGTCCGCCACCTTCGGGCAGTACAGCGGCAGCCCGTTCGCCCCCAGGCTGGAGAGTTCATTACCTTCCGCGGCGATGCGGTAACCCTCGTCGGCGCCCTCGCGCGCGGCGATGCTGGCGATGAAGTCCTCGCCCTCCTGCTCGAACTGGAACTCGATCCGGCCCGATTCCTCCCGCTCCAGATCGCGCGGCAGCCGGTCGGGGAACTCGATGCGATCGCGTTCCAGCAGGGCAAGCAAACCCTCGTGGACACGGCGCGCCCCGCCACGTTCGCGGCGGAAACGATATTCCACCCATTGTCCGTACTCGTCCATCTTCCAGACCGGAAATTGCACATCGGTCACGCCGACCGACACCAGCCATAGCCAGGCCATGATATTTCTCCTCGTTACATTATTCGTGCGCGGGCAGGGGCGCCAACTCCACCCGGCCCTTGCCCTTGTCCGCATTCTCGCCCCCGCCGCAGACCGCCAGCAGGCTCAACCAAGGCAGCGCGGCTTCCTCGACGGCGAGGGTGACCGCGCCCAGCCAACCCACTTCCTCGAAGCGTTGTCCACTGGCGCGGCTGTGCATCGGCGCCGGCGGCGACAGGCACAGCTCGACCCGCTCCACCCTTAGCGCTTCCGGCAACAACCGATCCGCCACATGATGGGCCAGATGGCCGCCCAGCCGCTGCCAGACGGCGTCCCGCGCGCAGAGCGCGGTGAACTTGTGGGCTCGCGACCGCATCGCCTTGCTCAGCTCGCGCGCCACGGTGGCGGCGTCGGGCGCCGCATCCACCACCCGCTCGCCCTTGCTCACCACCCAGGGCGTGACGAAATTCAGCCGCAGCCGGCGCCAGCCATGCACCTCCAGTTCGGCGAAGCGCGTCACCGGCAGGCGCTCCGCCCCCTCCAGGCCATGCCGCTCGCGCAGGCAGCGCGCGGCCCAGCCGAGTTCGGCGGTGGCGGCCTCGCCGAGGGCGATGAGGAACAGCCGTCCGTGAGTGGGCCACCATTGCAGGAACAGGGTCGCCATGCGCCACTGCGGCGCGCCGCCACCCAGATGCATGGGAAACAAGCCATCGGCCCGACAGGCGCCGGTCCCCGCCAAGGGGCAATCCTGGCCCTGTTCAGCGCAGGACTGCGCCGTCGGCGCCGCGCAGCGCTCGCGCCAGGCGCGGGCGCGCAGGGTATCGCTCAGAGCCAGCAAATCGGGCATCGCCGCCAGCGGATAACACAGCACGCCCGCCGGCAGCGCCCGCCACAGCTCGGCCAGGTCGCGCGCGCCGCGCGGTTCAGTCATCATCATCAACGTCACTCGCCGCGACCCGCCAGCCGGTCAGAACCAGGGGTTTGTTCTCGATTTCCGAAATGGTGGTCTGACTGTAGCCGAGCAAGTCGGCGGTTTTCGTTTGATTGCGTCCCTCGGCGCGGACGCGCCGCACCACGGCGGCGCGTATCACGTCCAGCACCTCGATCAGCGACGGGCGCTTGTCGCGATTATTACCGGGATTGTGGAGATGCCACCAGGCCTCCTCCAGCAAGGCGGCGGTTTCCTCGATTTCCCGTACCTGCCGGAAGGCGGCGGCTTCCGGATGCTTGCCGGGACTCAACAGGTCGGCGGACGCCAGCAGGGATTTGAGTTCGTGCAGATCGCGCGGGTAGAGGTCCGTCAGGAGGTCGTAGTGCAGGCGTTCGCGCAGCTTGCCATCGGCGAGGCCCAGTTGCCGGGCCAGGGCCTCGCTCAAGGCCGCCTCATCGCCGCGCATGCGCAGCGCCGGCAGATCCAGCCGCGCCGCGCCGGGCAAACCCGCGTCCTGACGGGTTGCCCGCGGGGCCGTCGGCGTCCGGTCGGTGCGCCACGTCGCGGCGATGGCCAGGTCCGCGCGTTGTTCCGCCCAATGGCTCAAGCCAGCCAGGGCCTCGGCTGGCCAGGCGTCCAGATGGCGGATCAGCAGCGTGGCGCCCGTTTCCGGCGCCGGTCCGAGTCCAGGCTCGACCCACTCCATCATCGGCGCGCCGCGCCATCGCGCCAACTGCCGGCCGGCATGCCATTTGCCGCTTCCCGAGGGTCCGCGCAACAGCAGTCGGCAGGGAACCTTGTTCCGAAGGGCGGCCTTATACAGGCTGGCATACACGCTCCCCACGATCGGATCGTCGATCACCGTGTCCGGGAGCAGCGCGCGACGCGCCGAATCGGGCAGGACGGGAGGCCGAGCAGCATTTTCGGAGCGTATCTCCCGCGCGGCCAGCACATACGGCGGTCGCACCTCCTTGACCGGTTTTTCCCGCGACGTTTCGATCAGTCGTACCCCCTTCAAACGCAGGCAATGGGCGGCCAGCAGCAAGGTCACCTGCATGGCGGGGGTACCGGAAGACAGATGGAACATCACCTCGCCCGCCCGATCTACCTCCGCCTCCCGCAGGGCCTGCCAAGCTTCCTCGTACAAGGTCTTGAGATCGGCCGGATCGGTCAATTCGACGGAGCGTAGCTCCAGGTCCAGATCGGCCAGGCCGCACTCCGTGAGTACCGCCTTCAAGCGCTCGCAAAACTCGCGGCGTTCCGTTTTTCCAGGGATGTCATCGTCCAGCAAGACCAGGCGGGTGTCCTTCAGCGGGATGGCCGGCGTCATTTCGGGGAGCGCCAGCAGCAAGCGCAGGATGGGGCTTTGCTCGTCACCCTTGGGCGGGCAGAATCTGAGATCGGTGTTGCCGATGAACGAAACGATCAGTCGCTTGGCTGCCATGTTACCGGTCCGCTTGATCAGGAGAAGAAATAGGGTGACAGTCCGCCCGCCAGGTCCAGGCCCTGGGATACCGGCAACTCCGGAAAGTCGCGGGCTTTCGCCGTTTGCGGCGGATGGTCGCGTCGATACGCCAGCACCCGCCGGAGCAGGGCTTGCCGCGCGGGCGGGAGGCGGCGGATCGCCGCGAGCCGCTCCCACGCGGCGCGGGCCGCCGCGTCGCGCGGGGCCTGTTCGGCGAGTTGCGCTTCGCCCACCCCGCCGGGATGCTCCAAAGCGCCCAGCAGGAGCGGCAGCGACGATCCCGCCAGGGGCGCCAGCGCCGCGAGTTCCCGCATCCAGTCCCGCCAATCGGCCAGCGGCCGGGGCAGGGTTTCGCCCTCCCGGGGCGCGTACAGCTCGGCAAAGGTCCGCCGCACCCGCTCGGCCAGCGTGGCGGCGTCATTCGGATGGCACAGCAGGCAATCGTGCACGGAGCCGATGTCGGCGATGCCCCGGTCGGCCGCGTCCAGCAACGTCATACAGAGATGCGTGGCGTCCAGACTGTGGATCAGATTCGGCAACAGGCCGCTCTGCTGCTTATTGGGCACCACGGTATCGCCGAGGCGCTGAACGGACACCCGCACCGTGGTTCTGATCAGAGGCAGGCTGAGACTGGACTTTTCCAGCTTGAAGGCGGGCTGGCATACTGGAAAGCCCAACGGCGTGAGCCACAGCAGCGGTAATCCCTCGCACGCCCGCGCCACTTTCCCCAGCCAGCCGGAAAAGCCCCCGACCCCGGGATAACACCGCTTCAGCGCCGCGCGCAGCCGCTTGACCAGCGCCAGCGCCACATAGGCGCCCAGGGTTTGCAAGCGGCGGAACTCGCCCCAGGCCAATTCCCGCGCCAACTCATCTTCATCCTTCATCGCCTTCAACTTCCGGCGTCGCGCCAGGAACAGGTCCTTGCCGCACGCCCGGACGAAACGCCGTTGCGGCGTCTCCGGCATGTCCCGGTTCCAGTTCACACAGGCGTCCAGTTCGGCCACCCAATCCGGCGGGATCGCGGCCCAGGCGTCCTCCAGACGGCCGGCGATCGCCTCCAGCACACCGTGGGCCTGTGCCTCCTCGCCGGCGCCATAGGGAATCGTCATCACCACGGGCTTGGCGGTGTCGCGGTCGAGCCAGCCGTCCAGGGTGGAACCCGTCGCCAACCAGCGCTCGGCCAGGGCCAGGCCCGCCGCATGGACGCCAGTCGCTGACGGCGGCGGGGCGGTCGCGGCTTCGGCGGCCAGTTCGCTGTAGATGTCGCCGGGCCGGTCATCCGCGCCGGGCGCGACGTTGACCGCCTGGGCCAGCAGGCTATCGCCGGTCAGGGCGGCGATATGTTGCAAGCCGTTGCAGGTGCCATCGATCTGCACCGGCAGATGGATCGGCGCGGCCGGGTCCTCCCGCCACTGCCGATAGGCCAGGCAAAACGCCAGAAATTGCAGGGGGTCGCCGGACACCTCGCGCCAGAAAGCCATCTCCAGCGGCGCGGCGGCGCTGGCGAGGATATCGGCCTCGTGCAACTCGACCCAGCGCTCGCGCTCGGCCAGGGTCGGCGCCGGGCTATCGCTGATGCCCAGGTCGTTCAGCACCCGGGTGCGTCGCGCCAGGTTGGCGCCATGCCGGCGCAGTGCGCGGACCCCCTCGGCGTCCAGTGGCCGGCCCCGGGCGAACTCCAGCAGGGCGCGCTGCGCGTCGCCGCCCTGGGGCGTCAGCCAGGCCGTCTCGGCATAGACGCGGCCCCGGTAGTCGGCCCACCAAGGCAGAAAAAAGGGCGGTGGCGTCCCTTCGTCGGGGCAGAGATCCTCCAGCGCCTTCGACAAGGCGCCAGGGACGGGTTTTTGTCCTTTTCTTCGCCCCCGCCGCTTGGTGGGACGGCTGTCGAGAAACTCGAGTGTGACGGCCAGATCGTCGTCGGGACCGGCCCGTTCGCGCCAGGCCCGCGCCGCCGCCAGCAACGGCCGATTGACGCGCCAGGCCACCGCCTGCTGTACGTTGACCGCCGCCACATAGCGCTCGAAAGCCGGATCACGGCATTCCGGCCGGGGATAGTCCGCGTGCAGTTGGCGCAGGAAGGCGTTCATGCGCCGATAGCCGATCAGGTCGACGCGGAAGCGTCCGCCCGGCGCGTCATCGGCCGACGGGGGCGCGAACGCATAGGCCACGGGCCGCCGCAGCGGCCGCACCGTCAGCCGAAAGGGCGACTCGGCCGCGAGCCGGTCCAGCCGCTCGCCCAGCGCCGCATCGCGCAGTTCGATCCAGCGCAGGGAATGCGGCTTGCCGTCCCGCTGCGTCGTGCCGCCGTCCGCCTCGACGAAGATTCCATCCAGCGCCATCAGCAGAGTTGCCAGCAGAGCGCCCGCCACCGCTTTCCGCGCTTCGCCCGGGTCGGTCCCTTCGGGGGGACTCCAGCGCCAGGTCCACTGGCGCAGCAGGGAGACCAAGGCCTTCACCACCCGGCGCCGTTCGACCCGATCAACAGGCGCGACGCCTGGCCCGCCGGTCTCCCGCTCGTCTTCATTCTCATCCGCCTGATCCTCTTCCGCTTCCTCCTCGGCGGGACCGGGCGGGGCGTCATCCTTGACCGGCTCGACGAAGGTCGCGCAGAGACCGTGCATGGAGAGGATGAAAGCCGCGGTCAGGACATCGGGCACGGCGTCGGCCTCCAGGAACGGCGCGCCGCCACGGAGGGTCTCGGGCGGAAACAGGGTTTCCCACAGGGAACGGACGGCGGCATCGGAGCGTGCCGACAGGGGTTCGGTCAGCGCGTTGGCAAAGGCCAGCCGCACGGCGTCCAAGCGGGCGCCGATGGGCGCGCCGGGAGTCGTGTCGGCGAACAGATGGCGCTCGATCAAGGCCAGCGCCGCCCGTTTCACGGCGCCCTCGGCCATGTCGGCGGTGGGCGCGTCATACTGCCAGTCGGCGGGTATCCATGATGTCAAGCTCATGACGGCGGTACTTCAGTCTGGGGTGTCCGTTGGCCGGGGCGACAAAGTCAGCACTATATTCGTTTCGCCAAGGCGCGCCAAGTTGCTGCCGGCCGACGCCCGGAGGCGGGCGATCAACCCGGGGCCGCCCCCGGCGACTTGACCTCCAGCAGCCGCTCCAACTCGTCCAGTCCGAGGATGCGCTGGTCCCGCGAGCGGCTCACCTCGCGCACATGCTGTCGCCACGCGGCGGCATCGTCCATGCCCAGCCCCTTGAAGTCCGCCAGCCCGGCATCGCTCTCCCCGGCCAGGGCCGCCAACTCGGCCGCGGTCAGCGGATACACCAGCCGGTAACTGCTATAGGCGCCGCCAAAATCGCGCAACTGCTTGATATTGGATTCGATCTTCTTGGTCTCGGCGCTGCTGAAATGGCTCTTGGCTTCGGCCACCGCGATATCGCCATTCTCCATCAACACCAGCGCATCCCACTCGCACACCCCGCGCGCGCCCTGCCGCAGCGCGACGTTCCGGTACACGGCCGCCAGGCCGGCGCGCGTCGCCGCCCGCCGCGCCACCGCCCGGGCGACGCAGGTCTCGAACAGCAGCGGCAGCCCTTGCGGCTCCCACAGGGCCGCGCGCACCCGCCCGGCCACCTCCGCCGGCAGGCGCAGCGCGTCCAGCGCCTCGCTCATCGCCGCCTGTTTTTCCTCGGGCGGGACCAGCATCGGGTCCTCGCCACGGTTGCGCGAGTGTTGTTCCAGTTCCAGGCGGAGATTCCCGACCAACGCCTTGAACAGCCCCGGCAGCAGATTCTGCTGTAAATCCTGCCGCTCCAGGCCGCGCCGCTTGCCAGGCGCGAGGAGGGAGGGCAGGACGGCGGCGAGAGACTGCAAGCGCTGATTCAAGTCCTTGTGGAACGGGTCGGCCGCGTGGCGTTCCAGCCAGGCGCCGTTGTCCTCGGGCCGGACCACCCAATCGCCGACGAGCTCGACCGCGCGCCGCTCGACCAGCGACCGCCCCGCGGCCGGCAAGGGCAAAGTATCCACGGATTCCTTGAGGCGTTCGCGGACCCGCGCCCACAGGGCGCCGGGCGGCGCCGCGGCGGCGCGAGGCTGGCGCGCCTGCCAGCGCTTGATGAATTGCCACTGGGAATGGAACAGGGCGCGCAGTCGCGCGTCCGCGCACAAGGCCTCGTACAGCGCGTCCAGTGCCGGCGCGGCGACAGCCGGCGGCCACAGACGCTCGCCGCTCTCGCAAGTCACCCCATACATGGCGAAGCGCTGCGCCAGCTCCCGACCCTCGCGGTAACGGAAGCGGATCGGCCGCGCCACCGGCTGGCCGGACGGGTCCCCCGGGAGGACCAGCAAACTGCCGGTGTCCGCGTCGCAGTAGACGGCGGCCACCGTCAGACCGCGCGGCGCGGCCCATTGCCGCACCCAGCCGAAACCCAGCACATGGAAGATGTTCTGACCGCCGGTGCAATCGTAGGCGACGAGCCCCGTCGCCAGATCCGCCGGCAAGGCCCGCGCGAGGCTGACGCGGTAGGCTTCCAGCCGCGCGGGCAGATCCCCCTCGGGCAGGTCCACCACCTGGTAGTCCCCGAGCAGGCCGCCCTCGTCGCGCAGCCCCGCCAGCAGTCGGGGCGCCGCCTCGCCCCACTCTTGCGACCGGGCATGGGCGGTGCGGAACAACCGCGCCTGACGCGGCCGCAAGCCCCGGATCAGCTTCGCCAAGACGATGATGTCGCGCGACACCATGGCCACCAGACAGTCGGGGCGGCCCGCCCCGGTCTCCTCCGCAATCATCACGATCCGCCCCCCTTCCGGCTCTTTACCCCGCCAGCCTACCAGAAAGCGGCGTCCCCGGTCCGGCGCCGCGCGCAGGGTTTGCGCGGCGCCGGTAAGGAGTGTCTCGTGACTGGATGGTCGTTTCCCGCGTGGCTCCGCACGTAGGTTTCCAAAGCGAGTAGCCAGACCGTCACGGTCTGGGTCTGGGTTTCCAGCGTGACTCTACACATAAGGTTTCTAAAGCTTTTCCTCATGAACACCCAAGTACGACAAGGTGTTTCCAGCGTGGCTCTGCACGTAAGGTTTCTAAAGCGGAGATTTGCAAAAGATAATAGATGCCTGGGTGTTTCCAGCGTGGCTCTGCACGTAAGGTTTCTAAAGCCTTATAATTCCCAAAAAATGCGGGTGGATGTTTCCAGCGTGGCTCTGCACGTAAGGTTTCTAAAGCGTATGAAAAAAAAGAGGTGGTCCAGTATATTTGTTTCCAGCGTGGCTCTGCACGTAAGGTTTCTAAAGCTTTACAGATTGAGGTGTTACTTGGATGGGGTTTCCAGCGTGGCTCTGCACGTAAGGTTTCTAAAGCTCACATACGTATACACGCCTTTCTCCTAGTTTCCAGCGTGGCTCTGCACGTAAGGTTTCTAAAGCCAAACTGGCAGCGAAAGCAGGTGCTTCCGGCGTTTCCAGCGTGGCTCTGCACGTAAGGTTTCTAAAGCGAAAGTCCATACACTAGCGAACGGAGCAACTAGTTTCCAGCGTGGCTCTGCACGTAAGGTTTCTAAAGCACCCTTAGATCAAGTACTGGCGTTGGAACGGTTTCCAGCGTGGCTCTGCACGTAAGGTTTCTAAAGCTAAAATCGAGAGGAGATAAAAATGTCATACCAGTTTCCAGCGTGGCTCTGCACGTAAGGTTTCTAAAGCACCATTAATTTAAAAGGAGAAAATATGCCGTTTCCAGCGTGGCTCTGCACGTAAGGTTTCTAAAGCTTGGATATTTCACAATTTTTAAACTTACAAAGTTTCCAGCGTGGCTCTGCACGTAAGGTTTCTAAAGCAGGAACAGAAGAGCTCAACACACTGCCTTTTGTTTCCAGCGTGGCTCTGCACGTAAGGTTTCTAAAGCTCGGCTGGAGTTCGGAAAAGAGTACACCCTTGGTTTCCAGCGTGGCTCTGCACGTAAGGTTTCTAAAGCTAAGGTAAAATACATTGTCGGCTCATTGTCGGTTTCCAGCGTGGCTCTGCACGTAAGGTTTCTAAAGCGACATACTACGGACATGTTGCCATCACCTTGGTTTCCAGCGTGGCTCTGCACGTAAGGTTTCTAAAGCACAATCTAAAAATTAATGGTGAAAAATTTCAGTTTCCAGCGTGGCTCTGCACGTAAGGTTTCTAAAGCTCACGGCCGAGGCGAATAACCCCTCGTATGAGTTTCCAGCGTGGCTCTGCACGTAAGGTTTCTAAAGCCATATACTATGGTTTATTTATTACCTCCTGCTTGTTTCCAGCGTGGCTCTGCACGTAAGGTTTCTAAAGCATATCTATTTCACATTTAGTAGCAAGATGACGTTTCCAGCGTGGCTCTGCACGTAAGGTTTCTAAAGCAAAAACTCCTCGGCAAACAGTAATAATATATTGTTTCCAGCGTGGCTCTGCACGTAAGGTTTCTAAAGCTAACCTCAGCGCTTGATAAACGCTTGGGTGGTGTTTCCAGCGTGGCTCTGCACGTAAGGTTTCTAAAGCTAAAACCAGGAGGAAGTAGGAATGTTATACCATGTTTCCAGCGTGGCTCTGCACGTAAGGTTTCTAAAGCATCGAAGTCCAGTATCTAGCTGTCTGGCTGAGGTTTCCAGCGTGGCTCTGCACGTAAGGTTTCTAAAGCACACATATAAACAGATAGCTCCTCCATGGGGTTTCCAGCGTGGCTCTGCACGTAAGGTTTCTAAAGCCTAGTATGACGATTAACCAGCACAGCATATCGTTTCCAGCGTGGCTCTGCACGTAAGGTTTCTAAAGCACATCATATGGTTCACTTTTTCCACCAGAAATGTTTCCAGCGTGGCTCTGCACGTAAGGTTTCTAAAGCCTCTTGAGGAGACTCTAAACCTTGATGGAACAACAACTTGCCTGGCTTCAGAGACCTGGACGCCGACACGGGCGACGGCGCTCCGGTTCCGTTTTACCGAATTCCCGTTAAAAACGCCAGTTTTTTGTCGCGGGACAGGATGAAGGCGCCCGCGTCGCGGACGCTGCCCTGCCCGCCCATCGCGGTGGGCGTCGACTTTCCGAGGTATCCCCATGCTGTATTCCCTCGCCCAGCCCCAGTCCGGGCGCCTGACGGTGTTGAGTTACGACCTGGCCAGCCCGGCCCGCGCCCGCCGGGTCCGGCGCATTCTGGAACCCTGGCGCCATGCCAAGCAATATTCCGTCTACGAAATGCGGCTGACCCACGCCGAGTACCTGAAGTTGCGACAGGACCTGTTGGACTGTCTCGACCCGCGCGCGGACCGGCTCGCGGCCTGGTGGCCCCAGGACGGTCTGCGCCTGTGCTGGGCGCGCGACCGGCTCCAGGTCGCCGCCCGCGATGGCCAGCCCGACACCGGTCCGGCCTGTCTGCCGCCGCGCATCGGCGACTTCATGGTCTGCTACGACATTGCCGATCCGGCGGCCCTGCGCGCGGTCGGGGCGGAAGTCGCCGCCGAGGCGGCCATGATACAGCGTTCGGTGTACTGGCTGCGGGCGCCGCTGGCGCGCCTGACGGGGCTGTTGCGGCGTTGCGCCCCGCGGCTCGCGGAGGCCGACCGGCTGTGGGTCCATGCCCTGCCGGGCCATCGCGCGCTGTGGCGGGCGGACGCGCCGGCCAGCGCCTTGCTACCCATTTCGACACATCATTGGAGGACAGTATGAACGGTCATTTGGCATTGGTGGTGGATCAACGCGGCGCGAGCCTGGACATGGGCAGCCATGAGACGGTGGTGCTGACGCACGCCGATGGACGCCGCGAGCGGATCGGGCTGCGGGCGCTGGGCTCGGTAGTGCTGCACGGCGATGTCAGGCTGAGCACGGGATTGTTGCGGCAACTGGCCGCCCATGGCGTGGCGCTGACCACGCTGATGGGCGATGGCCGCGACGCGCTGGCCTGCTTCACCTGCCTGCCGCACCGGCTCGCCGCCCTGCGCCATCGGCAACACCTGGCCGGCGCCGATCGGGCGCGGCGGCAGACGCTGGCGCGGGCGGTGGTCATCGCCAAGCTGGAGGCCATGGCGGACTTCGCCCGCGACCACGCACCGGGTGCCGAGGACGACCAGTACCGGGCGATGCGGTCGGCCACGGCGGCGGCGGACATCGCCAGCCTGATGGGCGTGGAGGGGGCGGCGACGACGCGCCATTTCGAGGTCCTGCGCGAGTATTACGCGCGCGGCGGGCAGTTCGCCTTCAACGGTCGCTCCCGACGGCCCCCCAAGGACGCGCCGAACGCGCTCATGTCCCTCTGCTATACCCTGGCCCAGGGGCTGGCGACACGGCAGGCGGTGCATGCCGGCCTGGACCCGCAACTGGGTTTCCTGCATGGCTTGCAGCGCAACCGCGAGGGGCTGTCGCTGGATTTGCTGGAACCGGCGCGCGCGCCGCTCGATGCCTGGGTCGGCGAGTTGCTGTCCGCGCGCGGTCCCCTGCGGCCGGCGCATTTCACGACCGCGGCGGACGGGGGCGTCTGGCTGGACAAGACCGGCCGATCGCTGTTTTACCCGGCCTGGTTCCGCGAGGGCCATCGGCTGGCATTGCCGCCCATGCGGCGGCTGCTGGCGCGGCTGCTCCGCCATTTGCGCGAGGCGCCCCCGGGGGCGGATGCAACCGATCCTTCACCGGCCAGCCGGTAATTCCCCGGCTTTTCTGTCGCGCGACAGGATGAAGGCGGTCTTCCCGCCGTCACCCGCCGTTCTTGCTTTCATTCAACTTTCCCAAGGAGGAATCATGTCTTCGCTCAAACTCACCACCGTGCTGGCTGTCCTGGCCGCGCTCATCCACCTTCCGTCCCGGCGGCATCCCGACCCGCGCCTGCCCCGGCCGCACCCGCCGACGCCCTGGCCGTTCACTGGCCCGTTCTTCTAGGCCCGGCGCCTGGCCGCTTCCGCCCCCTCACCGGCGGGCCGGTAAATCCCTGGCTTTTCCGCCGCGTGACAGGGTGAAGGCGGTCTTCCCACCGTCACCCGCCATTCTTGCTTTCATTCAACTTTCCCAAGGAGGAATCATGTCTTCGCCTAACTCCAACGACGACGTTTGGGCCGTTCTGGCCGCGCTCGCCCGCATCCTGTTCGGGCCGGGTCCCAAGCTCCCGCCCGGCGGGGGCCTCTGAGCCCCGGCGCCCGGGCCGACCCGGCCCGGCCCGGGCGCCGACCTCTCCCGGCCGCTCACCGGCAGGCCGGTAAATCCCCGGCTTTTCCGCCGCGCGACAGGGTGAAGGCGGGCTTCCCGCCGAGATACACAGTCCAGCCGTGCGCGGCGATTTTAGAAACAACGACGCTCCACGGAGACTTCCATGTGCATCCCGACCCCACCCGTCATTTACCACTGCCCCCGCTGCCATTGGACCATGCTCTCGACGGGAAGCGACGCCATCGTTCCGGGCGAACCCTACACGCACTGTCCCAATTGCGGCAGCGCCGACCTGCAACGGACGCGGTTGCCGTCATGGCGTCGCGGCCTGATCGGCGCCTTGCTCAAAGTGTTCGCACGGGGCTGACACGGACATCGGCCGGGACTCCGGTAGCGGATTTCCAGCCACTGCCTGGCTTCAAGAGTTGCGATCGGCGGATGTCGATGGAATGGCATTACGCCACCGCAAGCTCGCGCAACCCCTATTCATTTCACCAACCCACTCAGGAGTACACCATGGCCATCGAGAAAGCCGCCACCATCGGCATCGCCGCCAACGAGCTGTCCAAGCGCATCACCGGAACCGACGAAGTCAGCGTCGGCCGCACCACTCTCGCCACCGCCACCGGCGCCGCCCTGGGCGCCACCGCGGCCGGAACCTTCGTGGTGGTGGGCTTGGCGTCCACCCCCGTCACCGTGCCAATGGCGGTGGCCGCCGGCATCTTCGCCGGCATCGCCAGCCTGTTCGATTGAGGGCCTGGCCGGGGTCGCCCCCCGGCCGCCCTCCCAAGGCAGGCTGAAACCCAACACAAGCATCTCGCCAACGACACTTAAACCCGAAAGGAGACTTAATAGCATGACTGTAGCCCATCTGCTCCCGATGTTGGTCGCGCCGGCCGCGGCCGGCGGGGCCGCCAGTTCGGTCACTACCACCGTGGCCGCCACTGCCTTGGCGCTCAATCCCGCAACCCTCGCCGTTATCGGCGGAACGATCCTGGTCGTTACCGTGGCCTACAAGGTAACCCAATCCGGCTCGATCCGACGCATCCGCGTGTCCAACCTGTTCGATGTGGAATTCAACCCATAGCCCCCCGACCCGGTCTCCGGGTCGGGGGGGATTTCTCAGGTCAATTTCACACCGCCGGGGGTTCGGCTTGAGCCTCCCCCGTTTCAGGCCGGGGATACGCCCGCGCTGATCGATTCCTTGAACCAGCCCTTGCCGTCGCCTTACGCGAGGGGCGGCATGGCCGCTGTCCGGCGGTCATGCCAAACTGGCGCCGATTCGCCTCAAAACTGCCGGGTCAGATCCATGCCGGCATAAAGGCTCCCCACCTGCTCGCCGTAACCGTTGAACATCAAGGTTGGCCGCTTGAGGAAGTCGCCGATGCGGCGTTCCCGGGCCTGGCTCCAGCGTGGGTGATCGACCTCGGGATTGACGTTGGCATAAAAGCCATACTCCCGAGGCGCCGCCTTCATCCACGAGGATACCGGCATCTTTTCAACCAGCCGGATGGCGACGATGGATTTGGCGCTCTTGAATCCGTACTTCCAGGGTACGACGATGCGCACCGGCGCGCCATTCTGGTTGGGCAGCACCTCGCCGTACAGCCCCAGAGTCAGCAAGGTCAGGGGGTTCATCGCCTCGTCCAGGCGCAAACCCTCGCGGTAGGGCCAATCCAGCACTTCTTGTTGCTGGCCGGGCATCTGCACCGGGTCCATGAGGGTGACGAACTCCACAAACTTGGCATTGCCGCGGGGTTCGACCTGCTTGAGCACTTCGCCGAGGGAGTATCCGATCCAGGGTATGACCATGGACCAGCCCTCCACGCAGCGGAGCCGATAGATACGTTCTTCCAGTGGCGCCAGCTTCAGCAGCGTCTCGATATCGAAGATACGCGGCTTGTTCACCTCCCCCTCGACGCTCACCGTCCAGGGCCGGGTTTTCAGGGTTCCGGCGTTCTGGGCCGGGTCCTCCTTGCTGGCGCCGAATTCGTAGAAGTTGTTGTAGCTGGTGACCTTGTCGCGCGGGGTGGGCTCATCCTCCGCCTTGAACCGGGCATTCGGACTGGCGTCCAGCCCGCCCGCCCATGCGCCAAAAGGAACGGTTATCAGGCCGGCCGCCGTGGTCAGCAGCGATGATTTCAGAAACTCGCGACGGCTCCGCCAGAGCGCCTGGGGGGTGATTTCATTCTCACGTATGTCCGAACGGTAACGCATGGCTTTCTCCTCCCGATTGGGTTGTTGTTGGCCTCAGACCCGCTCCGCTTCCCGATTATCCGTAGCACCCGAAACCAGTATCCGCCTTCAGGGCAACGCTGGCTTGCGGTCGTCCCCTGTCTGGCTCAGGCCGGGGCCATGGCGATTGGCCCGCACCCGACCACCAAAACCGGCTCAAACGCCCTGGCGACCGCCGCCGGGATGCCCTCTGTCATTCAGGTGCCGTATGTCCAGCAGGGCGCCATCCAGCTCGAAGGCCTCGCCGAAACCGCGCACATAGGTGGCGCGGGTTGGGCGTAGGCGAAACAGGTGAAAGTCGCGCAGTCCGCGCAGCACGCCCATGATGCTCCCATGCTGGTGGTCGAACCGGCTCATGACTTCGGCAAAAACCGGCGTATCCCGTGCGATCTCCTCGGCCAGACAGGCGCAGGTCAGGCGTTTTCGGGCAAAGCGCTGGCTGGCCTGGCCTTCGTCTTCGATGAATAGCACGCTTGCCTTGCCGTTCGCCGCCAGATTCGCGGTGTGCGCCGCGAGTTCGCTGATGTATACATGGAAGGAGCCCTCCCCATCGACGACATAAGGGGCATAACTCGCGACGGGATCGCCGCTGGCCGAGACCGTGGCCATCATCAGAGTCGCGAAGCCCTCATGGAACGCCCGCGCCTCGGCCAGTATGGCGGGAAGATCGGGCTTTCGGGCGGCGTCAGCCATGATCGCCGCGCGGATTACACATCCACGCTGTTGACATCGTCGTCATAGGACTCCCAATCGTCATCGGCGATCGGGGTGTTCTCTCCATAGTTGTCGCCGCCTCCCTGATTCTGGAGTCCGGCGTCATCGCCATAATACTGGTTGATCGTGACGTTCTCGGGGGCTTGATGACCCTCGTCGGAGGCGGTATCGGAAAAAGCGCCCCCGCCGTGGTCATGGTGGCCCATCAGGTTTTCGATGCCCTGGAACAGGAAGGCGCCCGCCGCGACACCCGCCGCCGTGGCCGCCGCCGAGCCCAGGAAGCTGCCGAAACCACTGGAGCCCATCCCCATGCCCATGGGCGGAGCATTGAGCGGAGCGGCCGGCGCATAGCCCATACCGCCAGCCGCACGGGGGGCCGGGTTGGCCCAGGGGTTCTGGCCGAGAAAGCCGCCGCCCGCCGGCGCCTGGCTACGGGCGGCCTGGGCCTGGCTGAGTTGTTGCTGGAGCTGTTCGATGCGCGCCTGGGCGGACTTCAATCCCTGCTCCTGCAGCAGGGCTTTCTGCACCAGCAGGTACAGCGCATCGGGCTGCTCGGCGGCGGCCCGGGCGATGAGCCGGTCGGCTTCCGGATCCTTGGCCATGCCGCGGATGGATTTCAACTGGTCGAGAAACTGGGTCAACAGAGTTTGTTCTTCGCTGTTCATGTTTGGCCTGAATGGGGTGTGATTTCACGGCGTTGGATAAACCGAACCCCGCTCGCGCGGGGTTCGGGTAGTCTCGGCAAGTGGAACGATAGCTAAATCAATAGTCGTCCATGCCGCCGCCGGCCGGCATCGGCGGGGCTTCCTTCTTCGGCAGTTCGGCCACCATGGCTTCGGTGGTCAGCATCAAGCCGGCCACGGACGCGGCATTCTGCAAGGCGGAACGGGTGACCTTGGTCGGGTCCAGGATGCCCATTTCCAGCATGTCGCCGTATTCCTCGGTGGCGGCATTGTAGCCGAAGGCGCCCTGGCCATCGCGGACCTTGGCCAGCACCACGGAGGGTTCGCCGCCGGCGTTGGCGACGATCTGGCGCAAGGGTTCCTCGATGGCGCGGACCAGGATGCCGATGCCGACCGTCTGGTCGTGATTGGCGCCCTTCAGATCCTTGAGCGCGTCGATGGAGCGCACCAAGGCGACGCCGCCGCCCGGCACGATGCCTTCCTCGACCGCCGCGCGCGTGGCGTGCAGGGCATCGTTGACGCGGTCCTTCTTTTCCTTCATCTCGACTTCGGTCGCCGCGCCGACCTTGATGACGGCGACGCCGCCGGCCAGCTTGGCCACGCGCTCCTGCAGCTTCTCCTTGTCGTAGTCGGAGGTGGTCTCCTCGACCTGCTTGCGGATCTGCTCGACTCGGCCATTGATGGCGGCGGCATTGCCAGCGCCATCGACGATGACGGTATTGTCCTTGTTGATCTGAATCTTCTTGGCGCTGCCGAGATCGGTCAGTTCCGCCTTCTCCAGCGACAGGCCGACTTCCTCGGCGATCACCGTGCCGCCGGTCAGGATGGCGATGTCTTCCAGCATGGCCTTGCGCCGGTCGCCGAAGCCCGGGGCCTTGACCGCGGCCACCTTCAGGATGCCGCGCATGGTATTGACCACCAGGGTGGCCAGCGCCTCGCCTTCGACGTCCTCGGCCACGATCAGCAGGGACCGGCCGCTCTTGGAGACCTTTTCCAGCAGCGGAATCAGATCACGGATGTTGGAGATTTTCTTGTCGTGCAGCAGGACATAGGCATTTTCCAGCTCCACGCTCATCGCGTCCTGCTGGTTGATGAAGTAGGGCGACAGGTAACCGCGGTCGAACTGCATGCCTTCGACCACTTCCAGTTCATTCTGGAGACTGGAACCTTCCTCGACGGTAATCACGCCTTCCTTGCCGACCTTGTCCATGGCCTCGGCCAGAATCTGGCCCACGCTGTCATCGGAGTTGGCGGAAATGGCGCCGACCTGGGCAATTTCCTTGCTGGTGGAGCAGGGCTTGGAGAGCTTCTTCAACTCTTCGACGGCGACGACCACGGCCTGATCGATGCCGCGCTTGATATCCATCGGGTTGGCGCCCGCCGAAACGGATTTCAGACCCTCGCGAACGATGGCCTGGGCCAGCACGGTCGCGGTGGTGGTGCCATCGCCGGCTACGTCATTGGTCTTGGACGCGACCTGCTTGACCATCTGCGCGCCCATGTTCTCGAACTTGTCTTTCAGCTCGATTTCCTTGGCGACGGATACGCCATCCTTGGTGATGCTCGGCGCGCCGTAACTCTTTTCGAGCACGACATTGCGACCCTTGGGACCCAGGGTCTGCTTGACGGCGTCAGCCAGAACATTCAGTCCCGCCAGCATGCGGTGACGGGCGTCTTCGGAAAAACGGACTTCTTTAGCAGCCATATCTCAATCTATTCTGTTAGTTGCGGTTGAATGAAAGGATGTTGGGGGTCAGGCTTCGATGATGCCGAAGATTTCATCTTCGCGCATGACGACATACTCGACGCCATCGAGCTTCAGTTCCGTGCCGGCATATTTACCGACCAGAACCTTGTCACCCGGCTTGACGGTGACGGGGCGAATCTCGCCGGTATCGAGCGACTTGCCAGGCCCCACGGCGACCACCTCGGCCTGGACAGGTTTTTCCTTGGCGGTATCCGGTATCACGATGCCGCCAGCGGTGGTCTTCTCCGCCTCCCAGCGCTTCAGGACTACGCGGTCATGCAAAGGACGTATATTCATGAGAACTCCTCGGGTTCAAACAATAAAATCAAAATGGTGCGCCACAACGACGCGAGCCGGAACTTGGGCCTGGGTGACTGGATTTCAAGAGCCGGCCAGAAAAGAATCCTGGCCCATCGCCTGAATCGTGCTCGATCCGAACGTTCCGCGTGTCGATGCACAGACCGCACTGGCTGAATCCGAGGGTGAATGACTGTGGCCACTCGGCGGCTCGGCTCGCCCAGGCCAGGACCCCCCGCCCCTTGAAAACGTCACGGGCCCTCCCCAACTTGCAGCCCGAACGCGGGGACTTTCCGCCCCGCACATCAGGAGGTAACCATGTTTGGAAGTCTGACAAATTTTGATGGCAGCCTGTTTGACCAGCTTCGCCGCATCGAGCAGGAGGTCAACGAGGCCTTTGGACTGGATCCGCATTTGCCCGGGATCCGGTCCGTGGCGAAGGGGACATTCCCCCCCATCAACGTGGGCGCCACCCCGGACAAGGTGGATGTCTACCTCTTCAGCCCCGGTATCGATCCCGGCAAGCTGGAGGTATCGATTCAGCAAAATCTGCTGACGGTGGCGGGCGAACGTCAAGCCGTCGCCGTGGAAGCGGGCAAGTTTTATCGCAAGGAGCGGTTCCAGGGCGAATTCCGCCGCGTCATCACCCTGCCCGATGACGTCGACCCGGACCGCGTCGAGGCCAGCTATACCGATGGGGTCCTGCACATTTCGGTCAAGCGCCGGGAAGCCTCCAGACCCCGTCAAATTGAAATTCGCTGAAGGAATTGGGAGAACGATCATGAGTGAAGCAAAAGACGTTGTGGAAAAACCCCAGGCTGACATTCAGGCCGCGCAAAAGCCGGAGCGGGTTCTGCAACCCCCGGTCGACATCTGCGAGGATGGCGCGGGCATCAATCTGTGGATCGACATGCCAGGCGTATCCCGGGAGCACCTGAACATCCAGGTGGACCGGGAAACCTTGCTGATCGAGGGACAAGCGAACATCGACATGCCGGAAGGGATGAAATCCCTCTACGCGGATATCCGTTCCACCCACTACCGGCGCAGTTTTGCGCTGAGCAGCGAACTGGATACCGAGACTATCGAGGCGGCGATGAAGGACGGCGTACTGAATCTCAGGATTCACAAAAAACCCGAATCCCGTCCGCGCAAGATCGAGGTTGTGACTGGGTAAGCAATCCGCTCCAATTAAGCCCCCTCTCCCACCGGGGAGAGCTGGGGTGAGGGGATTTCAAATGAACCTTTACCTGCTCATTCATCCATAATGCAAGGCCAACCAGACGGTAACCTGGTCAGGGTCGGTCCAGGCGACCCGATGCCGGCAGTGCGCCGGCAGGCAGACGTAATCGCCCGACTCCATCTCGATGGGCGCTGTTCGGCCTTCAATCTCCAGCCGGGCCGCGCCTTGCAGCAATGTCACCCATTCGTCCCGCCCCTGGTCATACCACTCCCCCGCCGGGGTGACATGACCCAGGGAAAGGATACGCTCCAGCCGGAAACCCGGCGTTTCCAGCAAGGTTTCAAAACGCTCCTCGGGAAGTTCGCCGGGCAAATCGCTGAACAGGTTGTGTACGCTTGGAGGCGTGGTCATGGCCGCCTTCTCCTGGGTCATCGAATCATCGAAAATGAAACCATAAACGCAAGGCCGGATCTCACCGCGCCGCCGCTTGCCTCTCATTTCAGGGACCCTGGCGCAAGCCGTTGGTATGGCGGCGGCTGGCAGAGGGGCTTCTTCAAGGCTTTTAACTTGAGCGTCCGGCGCTGTCCGGACTTTTTAACGCTTTATCCCTTCAACCCTTTTTGATCGTTCCCACGCTCCTTCTGCGTGGGAATGCAGTATGGGCCGCTCCGGCGGCCCGATGTGCAACGCGACGCTGGAGCGTCGATGGCGGCATTCCCACGCCGGAGCGTAATGGGAACGATCAATCACCCTTCCCCTAGACGTCCACCCACCAGCCCCCCAGCGCCAGCGTGACCGCCTCGAAAGGCGCGGAGCGGACCTCTTCTTCGTCCGTATACAGCCCGGCCACCGTCCATTGGCCATCGCGCAGGACATAGGTCTCCAGCGTTCGCGCCAGCGGGTCAACCAGCCACAGATGGGCGACGCCATGCCGCGCGTAGACCTTCATCTTCAGCACGCGATCCTTTCTGACGGTGCTCGGCGAAAGCACTTCGCAGACCCAGTCCGGCGCCACTTCGAAGCGATGATCCCGGGGCAGGTTAGGCATCCGCTCCCTGCGCCAGCCGGCCAGGTCGGGCACCAACACCTCCGTGTCGCGGATGAAGTGGATCTCCGGCTCATCCAGAATCCACCAGCCGCCCGGCCCGCCACGCCCCCGATGAAAGGCGCCGCCGATGTCCATGCCCAGCACCGAACTGGCCGAGGCATGCGGCCCCGAGGGACGCGGCTGGGTATGCAACTCGCCGCCGATGAGTTCACCCACCAGGGTCTCGGGCAAATTCAGTAGTTGTGCGTAGGGATCGGGCGTTTTGAGTACGGCGGACATCAGCAGATCCTCGGCAGTTGTTCGCCACTGAGGCGCAGCAGGATGCGCTCGGTGCCGAAGGGGGTGCGAATCTGCACCTGTCCGGCGGGGCCGTCCATGAGTCGGCCGATCAGGGCGGCGCCCTCACCCAGAGGATGCCCGCGCAGCACCGCCAAGGCCGCGGCGGCCTGACTCTCCGGCAGCACCAGCGCCATGCGGCCCTCGTTGGCGACATACAGCGGGTCGAAGCCGAGGATTTCACAAGCCCCCTGGACCGCTTCGCGCACCGGGATGGCGTCCTCCTCCAGCGCCATGCCGACGCTGGCGGCTTCGGCGATCTCGATCAGCGCGCTGGCCAGCCCGCCCCGGGTGAGGTCGCGCAGGACGTGGAGGTCCATGCCCGCGTCGAGCAGCCGGCCCACCAAGCCGGACAGGTCGGCGCAATCGCTCTCCAGCGTGGTTTCCAGCGCCATGCCCTCGCGCTGGGCCATGATGGCGATGCCGTGGCGGCCGATGTCGCCGTTGACCAGAATCACGTCGCCCGGCCGGGCGGCGGCGGGCTGGATGGCCGGCGTGCCCGGGTCGAGGCGCCCGATGCCGGTGGTGTTGATGTAGAGCCCGTCGCCGCGCCCGCGCTCGACCACCTTGGTGTCGCCGGTCACGATGAACACACCGGCCGCGCGCGCCGTGGCCGCCATCGACTCCAGCACGCGCCGGAGAGCGTCCACCGGCAAGCCCTCCTCGATGATCAGCGCCGCGCTCAGAAACAGGGGTCGCGCACCGGCCATGGCCAGGTCGTTCAGGGTGCCGCAGACCGCGAGCTTGCCGATGTCGCCGCCGGGGAAGAACAGCGGTTTGACCACATAGGAATCGGTGGTGAAGGCGAAACGCTGACCGCCGCTCTCGAACACGGCGCTGTCGTGCCGCGTCGCCAGATAGGGATTGTCGAAGGCGGGTTGCACCAGCCGGTCGAGCAGTTGCTGCATCAACTGCCCGCCGCCGCCATGGGCCATCAGCACGCGCTCATACTGCCCGATGGGCAGCGGGCAACTCAGTTCGGGGAAGTCGCTCACGGCGGTGTCGTGCTCCGGCGCGGGATGTAGATGGTCTGGATGCCTTCCTGGCTGCCCTCCTGGACCCCGCGCGCCTTGTTTTTGGCTTTGGTTTTGGATTTGGTCTGAGTCGCGGCGGCCGCGGAAGGGGTCGCTGTCTTGGCAGTCTCCGCCGGCGGCGTGGCGGTCTGGACCGGTTCCGGCGGCTGGCCGGCGCTGGGGAATCCCCGCAGCTTGAGACACTGCCGCACCATCGCCGGCGTGGGCGGCTTAATGGATGTTGCTCCGCTGGCTGAAACCGTGGGCGTGCCCTGCTGCTGACATTTCTTCAGGGCCACGAGCAAGGGATCGGTCCTGGCGTCCTGCTGGTATCCCATCCCCTTCATGCATCGAAGATAGCCGGTCGCATCGACGGCGGCGGCCGGGTCGGCGCCTGGCGGCAACGCCTTGGCGGGATTTTTGGCTCTACAGATTTGCGCGTCCGCGTAATAGGGCCCGGTCTTTTCGCTGACCGCCTGAGCTGGCGCGGTGCCGGCACAGCCTGCTTGCAGGATCAGGGAGGCCGCGAGCAGGGCGGTGAGCCGGCGCCGCGCCAGCCGGAGGCGGGCGTTACACGAAAGTATGCAAGGGTTCGAATGACTCATGACTGGCTGTCGGGTTGAGGGTAAAGGGGAGGCCCGGACGGACGAACCGTGGGGCGATAGCGGTAGTAGGCGGCGCAGGCGCCTTCCGAGGACACCATGGTCGCGCCCAAGGGGTGCTCCGGCGTGCAGCGGGTTCCAAACGCGGGACACTGGTCGGGTTTGATCGCGCCTTGCAGCACGCGGCCGCTCTGGCACTCGGCGGATTCGGGGGCGCTGACCCGGCTGAAGCTGAACCGCCGCTCCGCGTCGAAATCGGCGTAGGCGTCGCTCAGGCCCAGCCCGCTGGCGGGGATCACGCCCAGTCCGCGCCAGGGTCGGTCGATGACCTGGAACACCTGCTCCAGCAAGCGTCGCGCCGCCGTGTTGCCCTCGCGCCGAACCATGCGGCGGTATTCGTTTTCGACGCCATGCTGCCCGCTCTCCAGCATTTGCAGGCAGCGGTGAATGCCGGCCAGCAAGTCGACCGGCTCGAAGCCGGTCACCACGATGGGCAGGCGCCGGGCGGCGGCAATCGGTTCGTATTCGGTGTAGCCCATCACCGTGCAGACATGGCCGGCGGCGAGGAAACCCTGAATCCGGCAATCCGGCGCGTCCAGCAGCGCCTCCATGGCGGGCGGCACGCGCACATGGCTGACCAGCAGCGAGAAATTCCCAAGCCCCTCCTGTTGCGCCTGCCAGACGGCCATCGCCGTCGCGGGCGCGGTAGTCTCGAAGCCGACCGAGAAAAACACCACCTGCCGGTCCGGATGGTCGCGGGCCACGGTCAGTGCATCCAGCGGCGAGTACAGCGCCCGCACGTCTCCGCCCTCGGCGCGCGCGGTGAGCAGATCACCCCGCGATCCGGGTACGCGCAGCATGTCGCCGAAGGAGCAGAGGATGGCCCCCGGCTGGCCGGCAATCTCGACGGCCTTGTCGATGGACTCCAGTGGCGTCACGCATACCGGACAGCCCGGGCCGTGAATCAACTCGACGTCGGCCGGGAGCAAGCGGTCGATGCCATAGCGTAGGATCGCGTGGGTCTGGCCGCCGCAGACCTCCATCAGCGTCCAGGGCCGGGTGCGGAGCCGCGCAATGGCGTCGGCCAGCGAACGGGCCAGTTCCGGCGCGCGGTATTCGCTCTGATGTTTCATGAGGAAGGTTCAGTCCAGTTCGAGTTCGGCCAGAGCCGCGAATTCCGCCAGGGCGGCCTGGGCCTCGTCCTCATCGAGTTGCGAGATCGCGCAACCGGCGTGGACGATGACATAGTCTCCCGCGCAGGCCTCGGGCGTGAAGGCGAGACTGACTTCCTTGATGACGCCGCCGAAATTGACCCGCCCCAGGCGCTGGGCGGAGGAAGCCTCGGTGACGCTGACGATTTGACCCGGCACTGCCAGACACATGGAACTACCTCTTCGCATTGGGTTATGGGGGGAGTGGCGCATCCACGCCGGTATGGATAAATGAGCAGGTAAAGATACATCAACGCCCTCTCCGCCTCCGGGGAGAGGGCTGGGGTGAGGGGATTTCAAATGAACCTTTACCTGCTCATCCATCCATATTTACCCCCCGGTAGGTCTACAATAGCGGGATTTTAGTTCGCTTGAAACTCGCGACATGAAAGTCCTGCACTGCTCATGGATACCGGAGCCCGACGATACCTTCGTCCAGGGGGGCGATCTCTGGCTGTGGGTGGAGGATGACACGGTGCGTGAAACCCGGGACGCGGACCGTCACCCCCGCCATCTGGCCAAGACCGATCTCATCGCTTTCCTGGAGAACACGCTGGGCCTGACGGTCTCCGCCTATGAGCGACGTTTCCATATCGCCCCCCAGCGAGTGACCCTCCCGACCGTGGCCAACGCACCGCTGCCCGCGCCGGAATTCGAACACGGGCTGGATGATGCGACCCCCCCCGCGGCGCTGCGCGGATGGGAGGTCGACGCCTACCGGCTGGTGCGTCCCATCCAGCAGATCGGCGAGCTGCGCTTCCTGGCGATGTGCCAGGCGCACGAGGCCCGCCCGGGGAGTGACTTGCTGTTCTGGCATTACTACACCCAGTCGATCAAAGCGGTCATCCTGCGCGACCGGTATATTCCCGCCCTGATCTATCGGCAAGCGGGGCCGGAGGGTTACGAACTGCACGCGGGCTGGGAGATCGTCTCCGACGAGTATGACCAACTGGTCCGTGAAGCCGGTGTGCACATGCCCGAGGGCTGTGCGATCGTTGGCGAGCGGCACTACGAAAAATCCAGCCTGCTGCGGCATTGCGCCGAGGTGCTGGTGCAGCGCGTGGTAACCCATGGTTCCGGTTCATCCCGGGTCGAGCGCCGCGTCCGCGACACGCTGGTCGATGCCGCACGACAGGAACTGCAATCCCGGCACCCCTGGAAAACCGGGGAGGGTCTCCCGATCTATCAGGACTGGCTGGCCTGGCGGCGCAAACTGGCGGCTCGGCGGGGCGAGGCCGGCTTCACCCTGCTGCTGCAACTGCGGGAAGCGGCCACCGAACTGGAACCCTGGCGGCTGGAACTGCTGGTGGCCCCGCGCAAGGATCCCTCCCTGCAAATCCCCCTGGCAGATTACTGGGTCCTGAGCAACGAGGCCCGTCACGCCTTCACCAGCCTGTGCGGCGCGGGATTCGACCAGAACCTGCTGCTGGCGCTGGGGCAGGCGGCGCGCATTTATAATCCGCTCTGGGAGGGTCTGGACGAAGCCCAGCCCTCGGGCATCCATCTGAGCCTGGAGGACGCCTTCGCCTTCCTGCAGGAGGATGCCTGGGTGCTGGAGGATGCCGGGTTTACCGTGCTGGTCCCCTCCTGGTGGACGCCGCAGGGCCGGCGTCGCGCCAAGATCCGCCTGCAGGCGGGCGGCGACTCGCCCTCCGGCTCGAACCGCCGCAATGCCCTGGATCTCCAGAACCTCATCGCCTACCGCTACGACCTGGCGCTCGGCGATGAGAGCGTGGAAGAGTCGGAATGGGCGAACCTGGTCGAGAGCAAATCCCCGCTGGTGCGGTTCCGCGGCCGCTGGCTGGCCCTGGACCGGGAGAAGATGCGCGAGATGCTGGAATTCTGGCGCCGCCATCGCGAGGATGAAGCCGGCATGAGCCTGCCGGACCTGATGCGCAAGTCGGCCGAGGACGCGGAATTCTTCGAGATCGAACCCCGCCAGGCCCTGGCGGAAATGCTGGGCAAGCTGCGCAATCACAGCCAGTTGGAGCCCGCCGACAACCCGCCCGGCCTGGAAGCCCAACTGCGTGATTATCAGAAACGCGGCCTGGCCTGGATCGCCTTCCTGGAGAGCCTGGGCCTGAACGGCTGTCTGGCCGATGACATGGGGCTGGGCAAGACCGTGCAGGTGCTGGCGCGCCTCGTGCAGGAACGCGAAGGCGGAAACCCGGTACGGCCGACCCTGCTGATTGCGCCGACTTCCGTCATCGGCAATTGGAAGAAGGAAATCGAGCGCTTCGCCCCCGGCCTTTCGGCCTTCATCCACCATGGCGCGGTGCGGGTGCGGGACGGCAAGGCCTTCGAGCAGGCCTGCCTGGCCTGCGCGGTCGTCATTACCTCCTACGCGCTGGCGCGGCGGGACGAAAAAATCCTGTCCGCCATTCGCTGGCGACGGGTCGTGCTGGACGAGGCGCAAAACATCAAGAACCCCGCGTCGGCGCAGAGCAAGGCCGTGCTGAAGATGAGCGCCGACCACCGGCTGGCCCTGACCGGCACCCCGGTGGAAAACCGTCTGCTCGACCTCTGGTCCATCTTCAACTTCCTCAATCCCGGCTATCTGGGCAAGCAGTCACAATTCCGCCAGCGCTACGAACTGCCGATTCAGCGCGACAACGACCCGCGCCGCGCCGAGATGCTGAAGCGGCTGATCGAACCCTTCGTCCTGCGCCGGGTCAAGACCGACCCGGAGATCATCCGCGACCTGCCCGACAAGCTGGAAAATCGCCAGTATTGCAATCTCAGCAAGGAGCAGGCTTCGCTCTACGAAGCCGTGGTGCGGGATGTCGAACAGCGGCTGAGTTCGGCGGAAGGCATCAACCGCCAGGGTCTGATCCTGTCCACCCTCACCCGGCTCAAACAGATCTGCAACCATCCCGCCCAATTCCTGCACGACGGCAGCATCTTCGCCGGCGACCGTTCGCCCAAGCTGGAGCGCCTGCGGGACATGCTGGGCGATGTCATCGGCGAGGGAGAGAGCGCCCTGGTCTTCACCCAGTTCGCCGAGGTCGGCGCGCAACTGGAAAAACACCTGCGCGAGCAACTGGATTGCCCGGTGTTCTATCTGCACGGGGCGGTGCCGGCCTCCCGGCGTGAACGCATGATTGTCGAGTTTCAGGACCCGGAGACCGGTCCCGGCGTCTTCATCCTGTCGCTGCGCGCCGGCGGCGTCGGCATCACCCTGACCAAGGCCAACCATGTGTTCCATTTCGACCGCTGGTGGAATCCGGCGGTCGAGGATCAGGCCACCGATCGGGCCTTCCGCATCGGTCAGCGCAAGAATGTCTTCGTCCACAAGTTCATCACGCTGGGCACGCTGGAAGAACGGATCGACCGCCTGATCGAGGAAAAAAAGCAGGTGGCCTCCCTCATCGTCGGCAACGACGAATCCTGGCTCACCCAGCTCGATAACGAGACCTTCAAGGAACTCATCGCGCTGAACCGCATGAACGTGCTGGAGTGAACGCCCGCCAGGGGTATGGATCAACGGGCAGGTAAAGAACCATCAATTCCCTCTACCTCCGGGCATCAGTATCTACACACAAGCAAGCCATTGATTTTATTCCCCTCTCCAGGAGGGAGAGGGGCGAGGGTAGGGGCCTACGTAATATCAATCTGTTAGCCCATGCCCCTGAATTCCTCTGCCTTCTGTAGGCGAGCGCCCCCCGGTCTGCCCAGTTCGCGCAGCTTCAGGCCCGGATCACCTCGATCCGGCGGCCCTGGGGGCTGGCGACGGTCTGACGCGCCGTCCGCTCGGCGATCGGCGGCTGCCCCGTCCGGCGGTCGAAGATGACCAGCCAGCCGCCATCCAGGCCCAGCCCGGCCAGGTAGCCATCCAGTTGTTCCAATCCTTCGGCCAGCGGATCGGGCGCGCCGTCGCGCCAGACCTTGAGTTCCAGTCCCAGCGTGACCGCGCCATAGCGCAGGCAGAGATCCATGCGGCCCGAGCCGATGGCGTATTCGCGCTCCAGCGTTCCTTCACCATTCACCACCCGGTGCAGAAAGGCCATCAGCACCAGATGCGGGGCGATCTCGTGATAGGGCGCGCTCTTCAGCAGCGGTTGACCGTGCCGGCGCCAGAAGGCGAGGAACGCGTCGAGCAGGGCGTCGGGATTGAGCGCGCCGTCCGGCTTCAGCCAGGTCGGGCTGATCCGGGGCAACGCATCTTGCGGTCCGCTGGCGAGCATGCGCGGCAGCACTTCCCGGTAGATCGGATTGGCCACCACCAGCCCGCCGGCGCCGTCGCGGCGCAGCAGACCCAGATCCACCAGATAGTCACGATCATCCTGCGCCACGATCTCCGGCTCGGTCCCCGCCAGCAGCGGCTCGATGACCCGCCGCACCCGGTCCTCGCGCAGCTTGTCGGCGAGTTGGTCGAGGTGGGTGACGCGCTCGACGATGAGGGTTTCCTTGGCGCGGTCGATCGCGGCCACGTCGATCGGCTGGGACCGGTCCCGGCCCGCGCGATCCTCGAAGCAGGCCTGATAGGCCAGGGCGTTGACCAGCCAGGGCTGGCCCTGGGTCAGCGCGAAGACGCGGTCCAGCGCCTCCGGGGTGAACTTCTGCCCGGTGGCCGCCGTGTGCTCCAGCAGCAGGGTCCGGGTCTCCGCGGCCGTGAAGTCGCCCAGCCTGAGCGACTTGGCCTTGATGTTGAAAGCGCTGCCGCCGGTGATGGGGCTGGCCTCGGAAGACGCATGGATGCGGTAATCGCGCAGGTCGCGCACGCCGCAGAGGATGACGGTCTGGGGGAATTGATCGGGCCGCTGCGGATACCCGGCGCGCAACTGGCGCAGCAGCGAGATCAGGGTGTCGCCGACCAGGGCGTCCACCTCGTCGAGGAGCAGAACGGCCGGACGCGGGTCGGCGCTTGCCCAGCGCTCCAGGGCCTGCGCCAGACGGTCGCCGCCCGGCGCCC
>Ga0194120_10001795_pt1 | contig 37923 bp, 35 predicted proteins | sample TA2MahCa65mmetaG_FD_148642 | JGI IMG/M metagenome (GOLD analysis project Ga0194120, IMG submission 148642) | Freshwater microbial communities from Lake Tanganyika, Tanzania - TA2015019 Mahale Deep Cast 65m | ecosystem: Environmental > Aquatic > Freshwater > Lake | place: Tanzania: Lake...
GCGCGCGCGCAGGGCGGCCCCGAGGCGGCCCTCGCGGCGGGCGCGGAGCACCGCGCCGAGGAGGCCCGTCACCACGCGACCATGAGCGGCGTCACCGTACGGTGTCGCTGAGGACCGCGCGCGGCGTGACGGCGTCGGCGGTGTTCCGGAGGAAGAACTCGACGTTCGCGAGCTTCCACGCCACGTCGCGCCCGAGCGCCTGCGAGCGCGCCGCACTCGGTACGCCGAGCACGTCGTGCGCGAGGAAGTCGGTCCGGTCGCCGAGGTACGCGGCGGACTCGTTCGGGAAGCCGGCGAAGCCCTGCTTCTCGAGGATCAGGTCGCGGCCGTAGTGGCGCTCGAACACCTTCTTGAGGAGCGTTTTCGTCCGCCGGAGCGGGTCCGGCGCCGACGGGTCGGCCTTCGCGGCGAGGGGCAGGTTCAGCGCGAACGCCAGCACGGGACGGCGGACGAGGACGCTGCGGACCTCGACGCTCCACATCATCGACATGAGGTCGGCGCCGCGCATGCCGACGAGCGGGAGCTGGTGGACGAGGTCGCAGTACATCATCGCCAGGGCGACCCGGGCCGCGAAGGGCCGCACGTGCGCGTAGGCATCGAGCGCCTCGCGCCACGCGGTCGCGAGCTCCGACCGGAGCGCCGACGGATCGTCGTCGTCGAACGGCAGCTGCGACGGCGCGTACGCGGTGTAGGGGGACGGGCTCGTGTCCCCGGGCTCGGGTGGCGGGCGGAGGTACGCGTCGTAGCCGCCGAAGACCTCGTCGCCGCCGTCGCCCCCGAACAGGACGCGGCAGCCCGCCGCGCGCACGGCGGCCGACTGGAGCGCCTGCGGCACGAAGGAGTGCGACGGCAGCGGGCTCGCGCACAACTGCTGGCAGCGAACGATCTCGCCGCTGTAGGTCCCGCGGTCCACGTTCAGGACCTGGATCGGGCGGCCGAGCGCCCGCTCGAACGGTCCGAGCTCGGAGCTCAGCCGGTCCTTGCCGAGATGGTTCACGGCGATGAGGAGCTGCGGATCGCCGCGACGGACGACGTAGGACGCGACGAGCGACGAGTCGATCCCGCCGCTCACGACGGCCGCGTAGCGCCGGCCGCGCGGCAGCATCTCGACGACGCAACGGTCGAGGATCGCGTCGAGCTCGTCCGCGAGGTCGTCGGGGGACCGCGACGCGTTCGCCTCCATGCGCCCCGGATCGATCCAGTCCGACGGCGATAGCGCGGCCATCCTCCTCCAGGTCAGCCGGTCGAGGTCGAGCGACTCGACGCTGCCGGGATGGACCTGCCGGATCCCGCGCTGCACCGCGCGGTCGCCGAGCAGCAGGTGGCGGGTGTGGAAGTAGTCGCGGAGCGTCTGCGCGTCGATGGCGAGGACGGGCCGCAGGGTGCGGATCGCGGGGATCTCCGATGCGACGACGATGAGGTCCTCGTCCTCGTACACGTAGAGCGACTTCTCGCCCTGCACGTCCCGGGCGACGTGCAGGCGGCGGCTCCGCCGGTCGAGCAGCGCGTACGCGTACATCCCGTCGAGCTCGCGCGTCACCGCGTCCGGCTCGAGCGCCTCGTGCAGCTCGAGGAGCACGCGCGTGTCGACGGTGTCCGGGCGACGCAGGTCGGGACGGTCCGGCAGAAGTCGGGCGGCCAGCGCCGCGTGCCCGTAGATCTCGCCGTTGAAGGCGATGCTCAGCCGGCCGGAGCGGGATCGCTGCTGATCGTCCGCGGGATCGAGGTCACCCGTGACCGAGAGGATGGTCTCGCCGATGAAGACGCGGTCCTCGAACACCTCCGAGACGCACAGGTCCGGACCGCGCCAGGTCATCCCCGAAAGGGCGCGCCGGCAGGCACCGGCGTCCAGGCTGCCGCGCTTCGCGACGACGACGAGCACGCCGCACACGGCTAGCCCGCCGCCCGTGCGGCCCGGCGACCCGCGACGAACGCCGCGAGGCCGTCGGCGAGGGAGCGCCGCGGCGCGAACCCGAGCAGCCGCCGCGCGAGCGCGATGTCCGCGACGCTGTACATCGGATCCCCGACCGTCCCCGCTTCCTCGACCACGTCGACGTCCTCGCGACCGCGCCCCAGGACGGAACGGAGCGCGTCGATGAGCTCCGCGATGGTCACGGCGCGCCCGGTGCCCACGTTCATCACCGCGCCTCGCGCCGCGTCCGCCCGGAGGGCCCGGACGATGGCGTCGGCCGCGTCCGTGACGTAGAGGAGGTCGCGCTCGCGGAGGAGCGAGCCGCGGACGACGACGCGCCGACCCTCGAGCATCTGCGTCATGAGCACGTTCACGATGCCCTGGAATGCGCTCGGCCGGTGCCCCGCGCCGTACGTGGCGAACAGCCTGAGCACGGTCCACCGGAGGCCGAAGCGCTCGCCGAGGATGGCGAGCCAGCGCTCGCAGGCCATCTTGCACACGGCGTACACGGTACCGGGACGCAGGGTCGCGTCCTCGCGGATCGGCCCCTGCGGCTGGTCGCCGTATACCGCGGACGAGCTCGTGTACACGACGGCGGCGCCGTTCCGCGCGCACCACTCGAATACCTGCATGCTCCCCAGGGCGTTCGCGCGCACGTCCGCCGTGGGCTCCTCGTTCGAGCGGCCGCCCGGGTGCGCGGCGCAGTGAACGACAGCACGAGCGCCGATGCGATCCAGGAGGCCGACGGCCTCGGGGTGCGCGATGTCGGCTTGGAGCCAGGCGAGGCCGGGCCGGGCCCCTGCTCTGGCCAAGACGTCCATCCCGATCACCGGCACGCCGTCGTCGAGCAGGCGGTCGACGACGGCACCGCCGATGAGGCCGGCGGCGCCGGTCACGAGGACCGGGCCGCCGGTCTCCGTACTACTTCCGCTCGCGCTCAGGGATCGGCGCGCCGAAGGTGACGTCCTTCGATCCGAGCTGCTTTTCGTACTTCTCAGTGAAGAACCTGTACCGGCGCTCCGCCTCTTCCTTCTCCTGCTGCGACCGGCGGAGGTTGAAGAGCCGTGCGTTCTCGGAGACGTCCTTCGGTTCGTTGCCCACGGTGTTCAGCTGGCTCAGCAGGATCGTGCGGCTGTGCGGCGAGATGTTGTGCGACGAGCCGTGGACGAGGCTGGTGTGGAAGAACAGGACGTCGCCGGGCTGCGCCTCGACGACCTTGTACCCGTGCTTGCGATACAGGTCGCTGAGGGTCGCGGGCGGGACCATGTACTTCGACAGCCCGTTGATGTTGATGAACGGTTCGTGCTCGATGTACCCGTACTTGTGCGTGCCGGGGAGCACGACCAGCGCGGCGTTCTGGATCGTATGGGGCTCGAGGTACACCATGCATGACAGCATCTCGTCGCGCGGGTAGCCGCGGTCCTTCCAGTAGACGAGGTCCTGGTGGTGGTACTCGGCCGTGCCGCACCAGGCGGCCTTGATGTTCACCTTGCTGGACCAGATGTACACGGGCGCGCCCATGAGCTCGCCCGCCATGTCCAGCATGTCGCGGTCGTTCGCCAGCTCCGCGATGGGGTGATCGCCCGTGTGCACGGTGGGCCAGACGGCGAGCTCGACGGCGGGCTCCTGCTCCGTCCAGGACTTCGCCATCTTCGAGTGGTCCTGGGACCTGAGCCACGCCGCCGCGGCCTCCACCTTCTTCGGGTCGAAGAACGACCGTTGCAGATAGAAGCCGTCGCGCCAGAACGCGTCGAAGGCTGCCTTACCGAGCTTGGCCTGCCCCATCTCCGCGCCTCGAGACGGCGCCGCGGGGACTGTCCGAGTAGCCATCGTGCTCCCTCTCCGTTGCTATTCCGCCGCAGGGCGGCGTCGTCAGCCCAGAGGCTACCAGCCCCGATGGGATCGGCGGGTCCACACCTCGTTGGTGCCCTCACCGACATCCATCGGGGTCGGGCCGAGCCCCGCGTCCTCGAGCCGGGCGCGACACTCCGAAGCCGCGCCAACGGAGACCGGCAGCTCGATGAGGACCGTGCGCAGGGCCGGGTCTCGCAGGGTGCGTTCAGCGCCACGCAGGATCTCAGCCTCCGTCCCATCAACGTCGATCTTGATCGCGTTCGGGACGAGCGAGCGCAGCGCGCAGAACTCGTCAAGCGTCATGAGCGCGATGCCCTCCCGCATGACGACTCGCCGCCCGGTCCTGGTGTGGTCGATCGGCACCGGCGACTCGGTGTGCAGAGCGGAGCCCGGTGTGAGGTCCTGGACCTGAAGATGCGTCAGGCCGACCCGGTCGCCCAGCGCGAGCGCGTAGATCGTGACGCGGTCGCGCAGCCCGTTCGCCACGACGTTGTCCCGCAGGAGGTGGAGGTTCGCGTACTCGGGCTCGAATGCCAGCACCACGGCGCGAGGATGTCGCAGCGCGGCGTACAACGAGTACACGCCGATGTTCGCGCCGACGTCGAAGACGACATCGCCGTCCCGCACGACCCGGTCGAGCCAGCGAAGCGTGTCCGGCTCCTTGATCGCGTACGTCGCCCACCTGTAGTGCGTGATCCAGTTCTCGGTGCGCAGGGTCAGGCGCAGGCCGTTCGCGGTCACAGAGCGACGTGGAGCGAGGGCGGCGACGGCCGCCCAGCGGATGCGCAGGGTGACCGCGGCGAGCCGAGCCCTGACGCTCACCACTCTCGGTCAGCCAACGGCGGGCACCGGCTCCTCGAACGACCGCACGAGCCGCGCATAGACGCCGCCCGCCGCCATCAGTCTCTCGTGACGACCGGACTCGGCGACACGGCCATGCTCGAGCACGACGATCATGTCGGCCTGGCGCACGGTGGAGAGACGGTGCGCGACGACGACCACGGTCGTCCTTCGCGAGATCGAGGCCAGCGCCCGCTGGAACAGCTCCTCGGACACGCTGTCGAGCGCGCTCGTGGCCTCGTCGAGGAGGAGCAGATCGGGTCGGCGGACGAGCGCTCGCGCGATGACGAGACGCTGCCGCTGTCCGGCAGAGAGCGTCACGCCGCGATCACCCACCATTGTGTCGTACCCGCGAGGGAGCGCGTCGATGAATCCATCGGCCTGGGCGGCGCGCGCCGCGTCCACGATCGTCGGAGTGGGCCGATCCTCGCCGAAGGCGATGTTCTCCGCGACCGTGCCGTTGAACACGAACGGCTCCTGCCCGACGTAGCCGACCCGCGACAGCCACTGGGCACGGTCGACGTCGCTCAGGTCGGTGTCCCCCACCATGATCCGGCCGCTCGAGGGTCCGAGCAGACCGAGCAAAAGGAGAAGGATCGTGCTTTTCCCCGATCCAGACGCGCCGACGAGCGCCGTCGTACGTCCTCGCTCGATGGTGAGCGACAGACCTTCGAGGACGGCGACGTCCCGCTGCGGGTACACGAACGAGAGGTCGCGGATCGCGATCCGCTCCCATGCCGGTACGGGGCGGGACGGCTGGAGCTCTCCGCGCGGGTCCGCAGGCTCAGAGAGGGCTCCCCTCAGCAGGGCCACGTCCGGCTCAAGGGCGGCGATCCGTAGGAGCTGCCTGCTCACGAGACCCACCGTGCCGAGCAGGCTCCGCGTCGCGTAGACGTACACCGCGAGGACAGGGAGGAGCGACACGAGCAGATCGGGCGCCGCGAGATGGATCACGGCCGCGCTGACCGCGGCGAGGATGAGCACCGCGAGCTCGAGGAAGAGCCCGGGGACCGCGGACCACGTGAGGTCACGGACGAAGTACCGCCGGTAGGTCTTGCTCTGCACCAGGAAGCGCTGCAGCCATGCTCGCGAGGCGTCCGCGGCGGCGATGTCCCTGATCCCGCCCAACAGCTCGTGCGCGACGCCGAGCTCGGCCGACTGTGCGGACATCTTCTCGCGACCGGCGTTGTAGGAGAATCGCCGTGCGACGAACCGATTCGCCCCGAAGAAGACGATGCCGAGCGCAAGCATCGCGAGGGTCGTTCGCCACTCGATCGTGACCAGCAGCAGGAAGGTCGCGAGACCGGTGAGCGAGTAGCTCACGCTGATCGTCGCGAACAGGAGGGCAGCGGCGAGGTTCTGAGGCGCGACCGTCAGCCGATACGTGAGGTCGCCCTCCCGGCGAGTGATGAAGTACGAGTAAGGGCGGGTGCGGAGACGCTCGAAGACCCTGCGCTTCACGTCCCACGTCGTGGCCGCGCTCGTTCTGGCCTGCAGCCACTCGCGGCCGAGCTTCCCCAGCGAGCTGAGCGGCACGATGATGATGAATAGTGCGAACGCGCCGATCAGCCGATCGCCGCCCGCGAGACCGTCGGCGGTCCGCAGCAGGAGGTCGAGGAGCGGACCGGCCGAGGTCGGGGGAGCGCTGAGGATCGCCGCGAGGAGCGGGTAGAGGACCGCGAGCCCGAGCCCCTCGAGAACGGCCGTGGCGATCAGGAAGAGGAACAGGACGAGATACGCGACCCTGTACTCGATGACGAAGGACAGGAGCGATCGCATCTCAGCGGAACGCCCGTCGCATGGCTGAACGATAGCGGTCACCGTTGTACTGTCGGCGCCGGTGGCCGTCGTCTTCGCGGACCGCATCTCGGTGTGGTCTCTCGCCGCGATCGCGATCCGGGGCCGGACCGCTGACATCTGGCACTTCGACCCGCTCACGCCAGCCAGCGGGAGGATCGTCGGGCTCGCGGCGCGCGCCGGACTCATCCGCGGATCCGTCCGCCAGGTCGATGCGAACATCGGCGAGCTCACGAACGCCGACGGGGGGTGCGCGCTCATCGGCCTCCTCCGGGAGTCGCGCGCCCTCTCCTCGGCGATACGGACCGACTGGATCCACGGCGAGCCGGTGGTCCGCGCGCTCGAGCCGGCGTGGCCCGCACGCGCCGTCGCCTTCCACCTCGACAAGATGCTCGAGACGGCCGTCCGGGAGGAGCGGCTGCGGATCGCGGTCGCCCGTCGGGTCGCCGAACGCGAGCGCGTCCCCCTCCGCGACGTGCTCATTCTCATCGCGGACCGGCCGTGGATCGGCCGCGTTCGCGAGGTCGCGAGCGCGGAGGGGCTGCGTCTCATCGGTTACCCACGTCTGAGCGGCGGGCGGCTCGTCCTGCGCGGCGCGGGCCTCGCGGCCCAGCTCCCAGGCCGCGTACGCGCGCGGCGGGCTCGACGGCCCGCGGCCGCATCGACGGGATCGAGGCCGCCGGCCGTCGGTCTTCGGTTCGGCCACCGCGCGGTGTCGCTCGACCCTACGAGACACTCGGAGCTCTTCTGGCTCCGCCCATCGGACGCCTTCCGCGTGATCTTGTACGACCACGAAGGCCGTCCCCCTGCCGAAGAGGCGAAGCTCCGCGAGCGTGGCATCACGGTCGTGGGGAAGGTCCCCCTGGTCACCACGGCCTCGCTCCGGGTCGCCGTTCCCCACTGGATCCGCATCGGCCGAGCGGTCCTCGAGACGGCGGCGAGGCAGCGCCGACTGCCGCTCGGTCTGGCGAAGGCGGTCGCGTCGCTCGCTCTCGAGCACGCCTCCTGGTACACGTTCTTTCGCTCGACGGGTATCCGGGTCAATGTGGTGGGCTCGAACGGCTCGAGCGGCCAGGTCCTCGCGCTCGACGCGCTCGGTGGAACGAGCGTGAACTACCAGTATTCGATCGCGAACATCATCGGCCCGACGACGCTCGTGACCGCGGGCGAGACGGTCCAACTCGTGTACTCGGGGATCTTCGCGGAGCTGGTGCGCTCTCTGGAGTCACCCGCGAAGCACTATGTCATCACGGGGCCGCTCTCCGATGGCGCGGTCGAAGCTGCCGCCGAGCTCCGGCGCTCCCCGAGCGTCCGGGCGACGCGCTCGACGCTCGAGGCGGGCGGCGCGACGTTCGTCATGTGCTTCTTCGACGAGAACTCGGCGGATCGTTGGGACGTCCTCGCCACCAACGCGCAGGCTGCCAAGGACTACGCCTTCCTCATCCGATGGGTCGAGGAGGACCCGACCCTCGGCCTCGTCCTGAAGCCCAAGAAGCCGTGGGATCTCCGCCAGCGCATCGGGAGCGTCGCTTCGCGGCTCGACGATCTCGTCGCCAGCGGGCGCTGCGTGATCCGGGGCGCGAGCGACTCATCGCGTGAGACGTTCGTCGCGGAGGCGGCGCTCGCCGCCGATCTCTGTATCGGCAAGCTGAGCGCCGGCACGGCGTCGCTCGAGGGTCACCTCATCGGGGTCCGCAGCGTGATGGTCGACGTCGACGACCTACGGGACCATCCGCTGAGGTCGCTCAGCGGGCGCGTCGTCTTCGACGGGTGGCACCGTCTGCGCGGAGCCGTCGATGCCTATCGCAGGGATCCAGCAGCACACTCGGACCTGGGAGATTGGTCGGGCGCGCTCGCCGATCTGGACCCGTTCCGCGACGGCGGGGCCGTGGATCGGATGCGCGCGCCGATCATCCGCTCGATCGAGGCGCAAGCCGGGGGCGTGCGTCCGCCAGATGCTCCCACGTCAGGGCGGTCCCCCGCGGCGCGTCACGCGAGATCGCCCTCCCGATGAATGCGTCGATGTGCTTCGGCGCGAGCCCCAGGCCGGGCCGGATGGCACGCACATTCGCCGCCGTGAACACGTCGCCCGCCTTCATGTCCTCGACGATGTAAAGGGAGCGGCGATAGCGGCGCGAGGCGATCTCGTCGGCGCTCGGCGCTAGCTGGACGCCGCCCAGCGCGCGCCGCGCCGTGGCCGTCTCACGAACGAGCCGTGCGAGTTCATCCGGCGTTGCGGAGAATGCGGCATCGACACCACCATCTTCCCTGGAGAGCGTGAAGTGCTTCTCGATCGCCACGGCCCCGAGCGCCACGGCCGCGACCGCGGCGCCGAGCCCCAGCGTGTGGTCGGAGAACCCGACGTGCACGTCGAACCTGCGCCGGATCTCGGGGATGGTCAATACGTTCGACGCCTCGACGGGCGCCGGATACGCGCTCGTGCACTTCAGCACGAGGATGTCCTGGCATCCCTGGCCGCGTGCGGCGTCGATCGCCTCCGAAAGCTCGGCCAGGTCCGTCATTCCCGTCGACATCACCATAGGCTTGCCGGTCGAGGCCACGCGGCGGATGAGAGGGATGTCCACGACCTCGGCGGACGCGATCTTGTACATGCCGACGCCGAGCGACTCGAGGAAGTCCACGGCCGTCGGGTCGAACGGCGAGCTGAAGCCGACGAGCCCCCGCGAGCGGCATCGATCGAAGATCTCCCGGTGCCACTCGTACGGCGTTGCCGCCTCGCGGTACAGGTCGTACAGCGTCCGGCCACGCCAGAGGCTGCCGGGATCCGTGATGGCGAACTCACCGGCGTCGATGTCGAGCGTCATCGTGTCGGCGGTGTATGTCTGGATCTTCACCGCATGGGCGCCCGCGTCCGCCGCGGCATCGACGATGGCGAGCGCGCGCTCGAGGGATCCGTTGTGATTGGCCGACATCTCCGCGATGACGAACGGCGCCGCGTCCCCTCCGATGGTGTGACCATGCACGAAGATCGGGCGCGGTGTCATGAGCGGACCCCCTTCCGGGAGGAGGACCGATGCGTCCGATCCTGATCCGCGCCGACGCCGGGCCTCGGATCGGCTCGGGGCACGTAAGCCGCATGACCGCTCTGGGTCAGCTTCTTCGGGATCATGGCCGTCAGGTGCATCTCGCGACCCAGACGGATCCGGCCACGCTGCCCTCGTTCGTGCGCGAGCTGGAGATCCACGAGCTCCCGCGCGCGATGGTCACGGGCTCGATCGACGATGCGCGCGGCCTCACCGCGATCGCCGAGCGGATCGGTGCCGCCTGGATCGTGCTCGACGGAACGGCGTTCGCGACGGACTACCAGGCCGCGGCGCGCGCCGCTGGAGCGAAGGTGATGTCCGTGGCTGACGGTCCGGTCCACCACTTCGTCGGTGATGTACTGCTCGATCAGAATCATCGCGCCGAACTCACACGGTACTCCACGGCGTCGCATACGGTGCGGTGTCTCGGCACGCGGTATCTCATGCTCCGTCGGGAGTTCCGCCGGGCGACGCCGCGAGTGGATCGCGCCGGAGCGCCACGGCGGGTCCTCGTGTCGCTCGGCGGCGGCGCGACGGCCGCCCGCGATGCGCTCGCCCGGCTGGCGCCCGTCCTGGACGCGATCGGACTTCGCTCGGTGCGCTTCCGGGTGATCGCCGGACCCCTGACCGAGGTCCCCGAGGCCATCAGGGCGCTCGGGCGCGAGCAGCCGGGACGCTTCGACCTCGCGCGCAGCGTTGACGACATGGCCGCGGAAATGGACGCGGCTGATGCGGCGATCTCGGCCGGCGGCTCGACCGTCTGGGAGCTCATGTGGATGCGGGTCCCCTTCCTCGGGATCTCGCTGACTGAGGCGCAGGCCGCCTTCCTTGCCGCTATCGATCGCGACGGCCTCTGCGCGTATCTCGGGCCGGGCGACCGGATCGGCCGGGCCGATGCGAGCCGCATCGAGGCGTTCCTCGGGGACGGCGCCCGCCTCGCTGCGCTCGCTCAGGCCGCCGGTGCTGTCGTCGATCCGCGCCGATCCGGGGAGGCGCTCCTCGACGTCTTCGCCGACGCCTGACGTGCGTGGATCACTCGAACACGGCGACGTACCGCGCGAATCGCTCCTGCGCGAGCCAGTCCTCCGCGAGGAGCTCGATGAGGATCATGTCCACGAACTGGCCCCGCTTCATCACGTGCTGGCGGAGCGTCCCGACCTGCCGGTAACCATGCAGGGCGTGCATCCGGAGCGCGGCGGCGTTCGTGGCCATCACCTCGCCATAGATCTTGTTCATCCTGAGATCCCGGAAGACGTGATTGTACACGTACGGCGGGATGAGCGCCCCGAGCTGGATCAGGTCCCGCTCTCCGACGTAGTAGCCCGCGCTGCAGCGCCGATGACCTTCGTCGATCGCGGCCAGGTTGACGACGCCGACTGGCCGCCCGCTCCAGCGGATGAGCCAGTAGCGAACGGTCGGATCCAGTGAGATGCGCGCGAACCATCGCCGCTGCTCGACCATGTCCGGCTCGATGTCCGTGATCATCGTGGCCGCGATGTCGGGGCGCGTGCGCCAGCGCAGGACGGTCTCGAGATCCTCCTCTCGCAGACGCGCGAACCGGAGAACGGGGTCGTCCGGGCTCACGGCCGGTCGGCGAGCGCGTCGCGGATCTTCTTGTATCGCTCACTGACTGGGAGCTCGTCCGCGACATCGATGCGCACCGGGACCTTGTATCGCGCGAGCCGGGCCGCGCAGTGGCGCCGCAGACGCTCGCGGAGCGCGACCGGATCCTCGGGACGCTCGAGCGTCACCGTCGCGTGTACGACCGAGCCGAGCAGCGGATGGGCCGCCGCGCGGACCGTGGCATCGCTCACATGGGCGGCCTCGCGAAGGACGTTCTCGATCTCGGCCGGGAACACCTTCTGCCCTCCGACGTTGATGACGTCGCTCTCGCGGCCGAGGATGCGCACGAGCTCACCCTTCTGCTCGACCCTGTCGCCGGTGCACAGCCAGCCTTCGCCGTCGAACGGGCTCGGCGCGTTCAGGTAGCCGATCATGTTCGCCTCGGAACGGACCCAGAGCGTCCCGTCGACGACCTTCACTTCGAATCCGGGCCCGCCGAGCCGGACGAACGTCGAACCGCTCGCCTCCGACTTCGACCGGAGCACGCCGAGCTCGGACAGCCCGTACGTCTGCTTCAGCTCCGCGGCCGGGAAGATCTCCCGCGCGCGCACGAGCGTCGCCTCAGGCATGACCTCTGTGCCATACGTGATCAGGCGGATCGAGGAGAGATCACGCCCGCGATAGGCACCCGACGTGATGAGCAGGTTGAGGAACGTCGGGGTGGTGGGCAGCAGCGTGGCACGCCCCACCTCGATGGCGTCGCACACCGCGGCCGGCGAACGATCGCGCAGGCAGATCCCCACACCCAGGCTCGCGAAGACGCCGAGGAGCGTGTTCAGGCCGCCGAAATGATCGAGCAGAAGGAACAGCACGGTGCGATGCGCCTCGCGCGCCGCGACGAACTTCCGGAGGACCCGTTCGAAGCTGTGCAGGATGCCCTTCGGTTCTCCCGTCGAGCCCGACGTGAACACGACGAGACCGGGCTCGTCCGCCGCGCGGAACGAGTCGATGAGCGGATTCGTCGAGGTGACATCCGTGGGCCTGACGCGCCAACGACCGGACCCGTCGGGCTCGACGAGCGATCGGGCCCCGGCGATGCCGAGGCATCTCGCCATCTCGCCGCGGGACGCCGGCGTGAACGGGACCGCGACGGCGCGCCGCCGAATGAGCGCGAGGAGGAGCGCGATCGTGTCGAGGGAGTGATCCCCGACGAACGCGCAGACCGATCCGCCGCCGATCCCGTGGCCCTCGAGCACGCCGGACCACTGGTCGGCGCGCTCCATCAGCTGGTGGTAACTGTGCTCGACCCCGGCTTCGTGGACCGCGGGCGCGGGGCCACCCGCCTGCAACCGCTCGAGGTACGTTCCGACGGCGGTCATCGCCGGCTAGCTGAACTCGACCCCGTGCTCCTCGAGCACCGCCTTCACCAGGGGGTAGTTGAGCATCTCGGTGATCTGCTCCTCGTTCAGGCTGACCCCGAATCGCTCTTCGAGGGCAAGGACGAGCTTGAGGTGGTTCAGCGAGTCCCACTTCTCGATCGTGTCAACAGAGGCCTCGTCGTCGATCGCCGACGGCTCGACCCCGAACACGTCGGAAAGCACCTCCTTCAGCTGCGTCTCCGCAGCTCTCATGACGAGACCACTTCGGCGTGCCGCCCGCGTACGACGTTGATGTGCGACGGTGCCGCCCGCACCCCGGCGATCTCGGCCGCGAAGCGGACACCGGGTCCGTCCGCCGGCTCAGCGCCGAGGCCGACCGATGGGTAGAACCCGGCCACCTGCTCGTTCTTGGGCGTGCGCAGGTACACGCCGCCGATCCGCGTGCATCCGCGCTCACGCGCGCGACGGCACACCTCGTCGAACAGGACACGTTCTGCGCCACGGCCGAGCGCGCGGCAGCTCATCAGGAACGAATCTATCTCGGCCATCTCCCCTGCATAACGCACGATCGCGACCGCGATGATCCCGAGGTCCGCGACCTTGTCGCGAAGGCGCATCGAAAGGACTTCGGCAGACGGCGACTCCGCGTAGCGTCGGATATCCGCCTCAGTGTACCTGCGGGTCGTGAGGTTGAACTGGTTCGTCTTCTGTGTGAGCTGGGCGATCCGGGGGATCGTGGCGTCGGATGCCGGCTCGATCTCCGCGACCATCCCGAGGTGCTCCAGGTACTCGTCGAGCGAAGACGCCGCGCTCTGGATGTCGCGCCGCGTCGCCTCCGCCCTGAAGTGGGCCGTCCGCAGCGCGTCCTCGCTCGAAGTGATGAGCGCATCGAACCATCCTGGGTCGGTCAGCTGGGTCGCGAGGTCTCCCTTTGCGGGGTCGAGATGTATGACCGCTACCTCGGGCAGGCTCTCGCGCACGAGCCCACACTCGAACGCGGAGTCGTCGACGAACACCATGCTGTCGAGACCGATGTTCAGCTCCGACGCGATGGCACGCAGGTTCGAGGCCTTGTCGTCCCAGTTGATCCGGTACGCCGCAAGGTGCGAGCGCCTGACGAGCATCTCGGGATGACCGTCGAGGACTTCGAGGACGTCGGCCTCGTTGTTCTTCGTGCAGACGGCGAGGAGAACGCCGCGGTCGTGCAGATTCAGCAGCTCGCGCTGCAGCGCGGTGTACGCCGCTCCGGGGCCCTCGCCGAGCGCGAGCCCGTGGGGTCCATCCTCGCCGACGACGCCGCCCCAGAGCGTGTCGTCGCAGTCGACGACCACGCACTTGCGAACACGTCCGCGCAGCGCCCGGATGATCCGGGCGTACTCCCGCCCGAGCGGTGCGAGCGCGACCGTACCGACCGGGCTGCGCCGGTGTAGCCACTTCTTCCGATCGAACCCGTCGCTGCTGCCGACGTTCGCGAAGACGGAGAGATGGTCGGCGATGAAGACATCCGGCATGTCTCGGGCAACGCCGAGCAGGCCGCGTCCGATGGCGAGGATCGAACCATGCTGCGAGGCCTCGCCCTGCGCGTCGAGGATCCCCAGGGCCGGCCGACCGAGCAGCGGGAAGTTGTTCACGATGATCGGCGCGTTCGTCGACCGGCGCACTCCGACGAGCATGTCGCGCACGTATCCGACGACGCGCTGGGTCTCTGCCGCCACCTCGTCATCCGTGAGAGACGGGAAGCGGCCGACCAGGCGGGGAGCGAGGCCTTCCAGCCACAGGGCGAGGATCACGACATCAGGTGATGAACGGGCGAGGCCGCCGTCCGGGTCGAGCGCGTCGGCGGCGACGGCGTCGAAGTCGCCGACGTACATGCTCGCCTTCAGGCCGCTGAGCGCGAGCTCCACCTCCAGGACCGGGAGGATCGGCTCCACCGTGAAGTTGCGCAGCACGGCGATCCGGACGGGCTCCCCGCTCGGGTCGGCCGCGAGCGCGTTCTGCGCGGCAAGGTACGCCGTGTAGGTGCCGTCGGTCCGGACCCGGTCGAGCGCGACGCGGACGGCATCGCGCGTGTCGGGCTCAGAAGGGCTCATGCCGGCGTGAGGATGCAGCAATAGTTGATCGTGACGAGCTCGCGCTCCCAGACCTCCTCGGGGAACGGCTCGGAGGGCAACGCCATCTCGGCCCCGATCGCGAGGCCAGCCTTCGCGATGAGCTCCCTTATCTCCCTCACGTTGTGGAAGTGGTAGACGTGGTCAAGGGCCGGGCAGTTCGCGCAGGTCGTCATGAAGATCGCGCCATCCGGAGTGAGCAGCCGCGCGGCGCGGGCGAGCAGGACGTCCGCCTCGTTCACGTGCTCGAGGACCTCACCCATCGAGATGAAGTCGAACTCCGTCTCGCCGAGGTCGACCTCGAGGAAGTCCCCGCGCACGACGTCCAGACGGCTCAGGTCGACTTCGAAGGCCTCGAGGATGCTCCGCGACACCTCGAGAGCGGTCGGGCTGATGTCCACGAGCATGCCGCGGAGCCGCGGCGATCTCCGCACGGCGCGAGCGGTGAACAGTCCGTGGCCCGGTGCGATCTCCAGGTACTTCGCGATCGCGCGGGTACGAAGGTGCTCGTCGAGGAAGCGGAGCATCGCGTAGTGGTTCGGCCAGAACATGTATGACAGGAGCAGACCGATCATGTAGTAGCGCATCACGTCAGGGCGGCTGTACACCTCGTCATGCGCCACCGCCGCGTCGTCGAGCGAGTATCGGCCCGTCTTCTTGAAGCGGATCTGCTCGTTCACGAAGTCCATGCACATCCTGTTGTAGGAGCGCGCCGCTTCCTGTGCGCTCTCGTCCGACCGGAGAAGACGTTCGTTGAGCGTCCGGCTGAGCGATTCCGCGAACTCCCAGTACTCGGACCCCTGGGTCGAGACGAAGGCCGAGATCCGCTTCCTCTGCAGGGGGTTCTGTCTCCCGATGATCTCGATGATCCTGGCGACGTTCGGATGGTCGCTCACGGCCGTGCTCATACGAGCCCGCCTCAGATCATGGCGATGCCGCCGCAGACGCGAAGCGTCTCACCCGTGATGTGACCCGCTGAGGGGCCGAGGAGGAACGCTACGGCCTGCGCGACGTCGCGCGGATCGGCGAGCTGACGGAGCGGGGTCTGCGCTTTCGCAAGCATCTTCGCCTTTTCCGGTAGTGCTTCGATCATCCTGGTCATCGTCATTCCTGGGGAGACGACGTTCACCCTGATCCGCTTCGGCCCGAGCTCGACGGCGAGCGAACGCGCGAACGCGGCGAGGCCCGCCTTCGCGACCGCGTACCGAAGCTGCTGCGCAGGAGGCACGCCGTCCGCGTAGATCGAGCCGATGACGACGATCGAGCCTCCGCCCGCTTCGAGCATGAAGGGCAGCGCGGCCTTGGCGCAGTTGAACGCGCCGCCGATGTGGACCTCGACCTGCTCGCGAACGTCAGACCAGGCGAGGGCCTCGAACGTCATCGGTGCGTTGCCCGGCCCGGCCGCGTGGACGAACCCGTCGACGCGGCCGAAGTCGGCGCGCGCCCGCCCGAACAGCTCCGACGCGGCGCCCGGGTCGCTCACATCGCCGGCCACCGTGATGGCACGTCCGCCGGCGGCCGCGACCTCGGCGGCGACGTTCGCCGCCGCATCGCCGTTCGAGCGGTAGTTGACCACGACATCGTGGCCCTGTGCGCCGAGGGCGCGGCAGATCGCGCCGCCGATACCGCCGGCGCCGCCGGTGACCACGATCGTGCGCTTCCCGGTCCCCTGCTCCATGTCCGTCCGCCTGACTGTATCGATCACCTTCACCGTTGCCTGACCGTCCACGATGACGGTCCCTGCCGCCGTGGTGACCGTGATGTCGATGAGGAGGAGTCGCGCGGCGACGACCTTCTGGCGGACCTCCCCACGCACGGTGACGGCGTCTCCGACGAACGCCGGCGCCCTGAAGTTGAGCGTCTGACTGGTCCAGAGCGCACCGGGACCCGGCAGATGCATGCCGATCAGGGTCGAGATGAACGAGGCCGAGAGCATGCCGTGCACGACCGGACGGCCGAATTCGGTCAGGCGCGCGTACCCGGGGTCGACGTGGAGGGGATTGCGGTCCCCCGAGAGGTCGGCGAACGCGGACACGTCCGCGGCGGTGATGACGCGTTCGAGCGTGGCGTGGTCGCCGACCTGGATCTCGTCGAATCCGCGCTGCGCTCCCACTCCCCGTCAGTACCAGCGGAGGACGGAGGTCCCGAAGGTGAATCCGGCGCCCACCCCCGAGACCGCGACGATGTCGTCGCGGCGGATCGCGCCCGCCCGGACCGCGTCGCAGAGCGCGAGACCGATGGAGGCGTCGGCCGTGTTCCCGATCGCGGCGACGTTCGTGTATGTCATGGACATCGGCTTCCTCATCTTCCCCATGAGGTACTCGATGAGCCGAAGATTAGCCTGGTGGAAGATGAACACATCGACGTCGTCCGTCGTCATGCCGGCCTTCTCGAGCGCGCGGCGGATGTTCTGCGGCTGGTAGCGGACGACTTGCTTCCACACCTCGAGGCCGTCCACCTCGTAGTACTGCAGGCCCTGCGAGATGTTGTCGGGGCGCAGCGGATGGCTCGAGCCGCCCCCGCGCAGCCGCACGGACTCGAACGCCGCGGGATTGGTGTAGACGTCTGACGCGATGATCCCGTACCCCTCCGGCACGCGGCCGAGCACGGCGGCACTCGCGCCATCGCCGAAGTAGATCGCGGAGTCCGCGTCGGACCAGTCGATGAAGCGCGATTGGAGCGCGGCGCCCACGACGAGCGCGTGGTCGATCGTCGGGTCGACCATCATCCGGCTCGCGACCATGTCGAGACCCACCTGGAAGCCGGTGCAGTTCGCCATGAGGTCGAAGGCCCCCGCGCTCCGCGCGCCGATCAGCTGCTGGAGCCGACAGGCCATCGCCGGATAGACGTAGTCGCCCGTGAACGTGCAGGCGACGATGATCCCCAACCGCGCTGGATCCACACCGGCCGTCTCGAGCGCCTGGGACGCCGCGGTGGCCGCCATCGCGGAGGCCGTTTCGCCGTCCGCGGCGACATAGCGCGCGCGGATCCCCGTCTTCTCCTCGATCGCCGCCGCGCTCATCCCGGTCCACGCCGCGACCTGCTCGTTCGTCACGAGCTTCTCCGGAACGTACCGGCCGACTCCGATGACGCCGACCCCGCCGGGCCGGACGCGGTCGGACGGGGACATCACCGCTCGGCCCACCAGCGGCGCGCCTCACCCGCGCGCCAGGGGCGTGGGTGGCCGCCGTAGAGGATGTCGTCGTCGGATGCCAGCCGCATGATCTCGTCCACCGACGCGACGAGGGCAGCCCGGTCCGAGCCCGGTAGGTCCGTTCTGCCGACCTCCCGGTGAAGGAGGGTGTCGCCCGTGAAGACGAAGCCGGGGAAGAAGAAGGAGCAGCTCCCGGGCGTATGGCCGGGCGTGTGCACGATGCGCAGGGGGCCGAACGCGAAGGTCGAGCCTTCCGCGTCGAGCGCGACGGGGTCGGTCACAGGAGGGAACGGTCTTCCCCCGAACGCGACCGAGTAGGTCGCCGCCTTGCGAAGGAGCTTGAAGTCCGCCGAGTGGATGTGGCAGCGGACCCCGAAATGAGCGGCGACCTCGGCGGCGGCACCCACGTGATCGTGGTGCGCGTGCGTCAACAGGACGCCGCGGACCGAAGCGCCCAAGCCGGCGACGGCGGCGCGGATCGCGGAGGACGCTCCTCCCGGATCGACGATCACCGCCTCGCCCGAGGACGCGTCGCGCACGACGTAGCAGATGGCCCCCCAACGCTCACCCGTGGGGATGGCCGCTACGGAGAACGCACCATGCTGATACGTCTCCGGGACGGCGACGCTCAGCCGATCAGGCACATGCTGAGCGTCTGTCCGGTGATCGCCGTGCTCGCCGGCGCGGCGAAGAACTCGATCACGTGACAGATCTCCTCGATGGTGACCTCGCGCCTGATGGTCTGCCGATCCAACATCGACGCGGCGCGGTCACCGCCGAGCGCGCGGGCGGTGCCGGTCAGCACCAGACCCGGACGCACGACGTTGCACGTCACGCCCGCCGGTGCGAGCTCTGCCGCGAGCACTCGCGTCATCTCCTCGATCCCGGCCTTCGTCGCGGCGTACGCGGCCGCTCCGGGCATGTGCCACGCGACGGCCGGCGAGGACAGGTTCACGATCCGCCCCCCACGCTGCCGGACCATCACCTTCGAGACTTCGCGACACACGAGGAAGACGCCGCGCATGTGCGTCGTCGCGAATTCGTCCCACGTCTTCGTCGGCGTGACGGACAGCATGAGCGACGACCCGACGATGCCCGCATTGCAGACCGCTACGTCGATCCGTCCGAGATCGCGCGCCACGGCGGCGATCCATGCGCGGACCGCCGGCTCGTCGGCCACGTCGAGGACGGTGTGGCGGTAGTGCGGGGAGTCCAGCGTGCCGGCCGAGCGACTGCAACCGCACACCGTGTAACCGCGCTCGACGAAGTACTCGGCGATCCCGAGTCCGATGCCGCGGCTCGTCCCGGTGACGAGCATGACCGCCCGATCGGTCACGAGCGCCCGGCCACCTCCTGCGCGCAGTAGTCCGCGAGCACGCCGGCGCTCAGGAACGGATCATCCCGGTTGAACTGCCAGACATCGGTCAGGATGAGCTCGACGGGCTCCCGCCGTCCCGCGCTGAGCCGATCCTCGAGCTCGGCGATGAACGTGACGAATCCGACCGAGTCGAGCGCGGCGCCCGCGCCGATGAGCACCGTCTCGGCGCCGAGGGGATCACCTGCCTCGGCGAGACCCGAGCGGCGAAGTCCTTCGAGGATCTCGCGCATGAGCTCGAGCGCCTCGTCCCGCTTCATCTGACGCTCATGGGGCTGGGCTCCCCCTGTCGCTGGCGGAACAGAGCTTCCGCGAGCGCCCAGTCTTCCTCGTCATCGATGTCGACGGCCCTGGTCCGGTCGATCACGTGGCCCATGAACCCGACGTTCGTTCCTGCCCCCTCGGACCCGAGCACGGATGCCGCCGGCAGCACGGCGAAGCTGCCGGTGTCGAAGTACGCCTTCTCGAGATCCTGGGAGCGGACCGTGAACATGCCCGGCTGGACAGGCGTGAGCATCCCATCGGGCGCGCGCCGGTACGCCCACTCGATCGGCACAGGGTACTGCGCGATCGTCATCAGCGAGGTGCCGGGCGGAGCGCCGTCGAGCCGTCTCGCGGCGGCGCGCAGGTCGACGTGTTCGACGAAGGGGGCGCAGGCGCTGAGGAGCCATACCTGGTCGAAGCGGCGCCCGCGTTCGACGTAGCGCTCGACCACGAAGCGCAGCACCGGCATGACGGGAGTGAGGTCGTCGGCGAGTTCGCGCGGGCGCATGAAGTCCACGGTGGCACCGAGGCCCTCCACGGTCTCGCGGATCCGCGGGCTGTCGGTCGAGACATGGATGACGTCGAAGAGACCGCTCGCGCGGGCCGCTTCGAGGATGTGGCCGATCATCGGCTTGCCACAGAACGGACGGATGTTCTTGTCCGGGATCCGCCTCGAGCCGCCACGTGCGGGGATGACGGCGATGCGCCGCACGGTCATGCGAGCCGCTTGAACCCGGTCTCGCAGACCCGTCCCTGGAGGAGAGATGCCACGTCCCGCCCGTCCTCGCACTCACGGATCGTCCGGAAGACCGGGTCGAGCGCCTCGAAGTAGCCGTCGACGACCTCGGGGGTGTGCGCGGTCGAGACATAGACCATCGTGCTGGCGAGATACCCTTTCGCGAGCATCTCCTGCGCGAGCAGCGTCTTGTAGGCGAGCGCGTTCGGGCCGCTGAAGCTGAGCGCGGCCAGCGCCGGAAGCCCGCTCACCTGGATGGCTACCCCGTGGGCGGTCGCGAGGCGCTTCCACCGATCCATGATGGAGAGACCCGTCGCGGTGATCCGCTCCCACGAGCGCGTGCGCTCCATCACTTCGAGCGTCCTTAGCCCGGCGGCCGCACCGATGCGCTCCGTCCAGAAGGTGCTGCTGATGAAGCTGGACTGGGCTGCCTCCATCACCTCGCGGCGGCCGAGCACCGCCGTCACGGCGTACCCGTTGCCGAGCGCCTTGCTGAATGTCGCGATATCGGGGTCGACCCCGTAGTGCTTGTGCAGCCCGCCGAACGTCTGGCGGAACCCCGAGGTGCACTCGTCGAACAGGAGAACGACGCCGCGCTCGGTGGCGAGCCGTCGGACGCGCTGAAGGAAGTCGTTCGCGGGTCCGAAGCTGCGCGAGACCTCCATGCATATCGTGCCTACATCGCCGGCCGCGAGGATCCGCTCGAGCCCCGCGATATCGTTGTATTCGAAGGGCCGCACGGTGCCGCGCAGCGCGCTCGGGACGCCGTTCGGCTCGAGCCCCGGCAGGAGATAGCCCCTCAGGCTGTCGTCGCTGCCAAGGTTCGCGGCGAGGTACCAGTCGTGCCAGCCGTGGTACCCGCAGAAAGCGATCGCGTCCTTGCCGGTCGCGCCTCGTGCGATCCGGATGGCGATCGCGTTGCCTTCGCCACCGGTGCGGGCGAAGCGCACCATGTCGGCCCATGGGTGCAGCTCGACGAGGCGCTCGGCGAGCCCCACTTCCTCGGGGCAGTTCAGCGAAGACATGTTGCCGGCCGCGATCACGTCGCGGACGGCGGCGTCGACCTCCGGGTGACCGTACCCGAGGGTGCTCTGCCCCACGGCGAAGAGCATGTCGATGAGCTCACGGCCCTCGAGGTCCCACACACGGTGACCCTCGGCGCGGCTGAAGTACGCCGGCCAGAGGTCGGGCAGCCAGAGCTCCGGACGCTTGGAGAACAACATGCTGCCGCCCGGGATGACGCGCTTCGCGCGCTCCCAGAGTCCCTGCCCGGCGCCGAGCGCGTGTGCGCCGCTACGCTCGACGGAGGGGGTCTTCACTCCCGATACGCTAGCCGAGCGGCCTGACCGGGACAAAGGCGCGGGGTGTCAGAACCCGTGCGCGAGCCAGCGCCGTGGATCGATCGAGGCGGGATCGACATCGATCCGCTCGACTTCATCGAGGACGCGGTCGAGGTCGGGGCGTGGCGCGAGCGAGCGAGCATTCGCCGCAAGCTCCGTGGCAGAGTCGACACCGACGATCGTCGAGCCGATGAACGGTGCGCGCAGGCAGGCCCGGAGCGCGAGTTCGGCGACGCTCGTCCCGCCCTCGGCCGCGAGATCCTCCAGCCGCCGCTTCGCCGGGGCGAGTTCCGCCGCCCAGGGCGGCAGGGCGTCCGTGGGTAGTGGGATCAGCCCCTTCAGGAACGCCGACCGTGAGACGACATGGACGCCCTGCCGCTCGAACTGGCGAGCGAGCGCGGCGAAGCGACGGTCGAAGACGTTGTATGGGGCCTCGACCACCTCGACGATCCCCGCGCCGGCATCGAGGGCCGCACGGGCCGCGGGCACGTCGTAGACGGAGATGCCGAACGACTTCCACACGCCGGTCGACCCGATCTCGCTGACGGTCGTCCACAACATGTCGCTCCGCAGGATCCAGTCCTCGGAGCGGTGCAAGAGGACGATGTCGAGCACGTCCCTACCGAGCGCCCTCCGTGACGCGTCGATCGAGGCGAGGATGCTCGCCTTCAGCTCCGCGCCGTCGGCGACGCTCACCGGGATGTCCGGTGCGAGCTTCGTCGCGAGGACGAGGCCCGGGTACCCGCGACGCCGCAGGTGGTCCCCGATCTTCGCCTCGCTGTCCCCATAGCCACGAGCGGTGTCGACGAAGGTGATGCCGATCCCTTTCGCCGTCTCGAGGATCTCGTCGACCGTGTCCTGCGCCTTCCTGGCGCTGAACCCGTAGTCCATGCCGAACTGGACGGTCCCAAGGCCGAGCCGCGAGGGGCGTGCGCTCAGCGCGCGACCGCTCCGTCACGGGAATACGCGACCACGACCTTGCGAACCGCGTTGATGACATCCGCGACGTCCTGGTCGGTCATGCCCGCCCAGAGCGGAAGCGTGATCATCCGCTCATACGCATCCTCCGTCACCGGCCAGCCGCCGCGTCGGTGACCGAGCTGCCGGTAGTAGGAGTGCCAGGGCACCGGAACGTAATGGACGTTGACGCCGATGTTCTCCGCGCGGAGTGCGCGGAACACCTGCGCCCTGTCGACAGTGAAGCGCTCAAGGCGGAGGCGGATCACGAACAGATGCCAGCCCGACGTCCGGTCGCCGGCGGTCGCGGGAAGCTCGACGCTCGGGAGGTCGGCGAACGCCGCCAGGTAGCGCGCGGCGATCTCCTGTCGGCGGATCGACCACTGCGGGATGCGCCGGAGCTGGGACGAGCCGAGCGCCGACTGCACGTCCGTGAGGCGGTAGTTGAATCCCAGATCCGAGACGTCGTAGGTCCACGTGCCGAGGTCGCCGCGCTGCCGCGCGTCCAGATCGATGCCGTGGTTGCGGAAGCGACGCATGCTGGCGGCATGAGCATCGGACGCGGTCGTGACGACGCCGCCCTCGCCGGTCGTCATCTGCTTCACCGGGTGAAGGCTGAAGGTCGAGAGGGGCGCGATGGAGCCGACCGGCCGGCCCCGGTATGTCGCGCCGACCGCGTGAGCGGCGTCCTCGATCAGGACCGCGCCGGATGCGCTCGCCATCGCGAGCAGGTCATCGAGCTCGCAGGGGAGACCCGCGAAGTCGACCGCCACGATGGCCTTCGTCCGCGCGGTGATGCGCCGCGCGACATCCAGCGGGTCGAGGGTCAGCGTGTCCGGCCGGACGTCCGCGAACACGACGGTCCCGCCGAGGTACCGCACGCAGTTGGCGCTCGCGACGAAGGTGAGCGCCGGAACGATCACTTCGTCGCCCGGGCCGATACCCGCCGCGTATGCCGCCGCGTGCAGGGCCGCGGTCCCGCTGCTCACAGCGACCGCGTGGCGAGCACCCACGAAGGCCGCGAAGTCGCCCTCGAACCGCGCGACGAGCGGCCCCGTCGTCAGCCAGTCCGAGCGCAGGGCGCCGGCCACCGCGGCGACGTCGTCGTCGGTGACGAGCTGGTGCCCGTACGGCAGCATCACGGACCGGACCGGGACGCCACCTTCGATGGCGAGGCGAGCGATGGGCACGGTCACGACGGATGGCCGCGGACGAAGACCGCGCCGGCTCGATCGAAGTCCTCTGCTGAAAGGGTGAACCGCAGCGCATCCATCCGCGCGCCGTCCACCCGGCACGCATCGGGGACGACGTTCTCGAGCCTGAATCCCAACCTCAATAGCGCCTTCACGCTCGCGACGTTGCCCGCGCACGCTCCCGCCTGGATCGCGAGGGGGCCGTGCGCTCGGAAGGCCCAGTCGAGCAGGAGCGCCCACGCTTCGGTCGCGTATCCCCGCCCCCACGCCGACCGCTCACCGATCATCAGCCCTGTATCCGCCGTCCGCGCGGCGGCGTCGACGTGGTTGAGCGTGACGTTGCCGATGTGACGTCCGCGATCCCGCTCGACGATGGCGAAGATGAAGTCCGTCCGGCTGCCCGCGAACCGCTCGAGGTACCGGTGGAGGTCCGCCTCCGTCACGGGCTCGCGCCCCGACTCGAGGTACCGCGTCACCTCACGGTCGTTCAGCCATCGAACGTACGCGCTACCGACGTCGTCGGGACCGAGCGGTCGAAGCCGCAGCCGCGGGCCCTCGAGGACGGGAGCGCTAACCGTGGCCGATGGCGACGGCCCTGTCACGGCCCGTCCCGCTGCCGTCACCGGATCGCTGCGCGCTGGTGACGGATCCGCGTACCACCGCGGCGATCTCCTCATCCGAGAGCCGCCATGGATTCGTGTCGCTCGCGTAACGGAAGCCCTCCGGGCAAGGGCGGCCACCCGAGCTTCGCCCGTAGTCACCGTGGGCCCAGAACGTGTGGCTCGGCTGTATGACGTAGTGATCGTCGAACTCGAGGGTCAGGTGCGCCTCGTCCTCGGGGACCATGACCTCGTGCAGCTTCTCCCCGGGCCTGATCCCCACGACCTCTTGCGTGCACTCGGGCGCGATGACGCGCGCGAGGTCGACGATCTTGACGCTGGGGATCTTCGGCACGAAGACCTCACCGCCGACCATGCGCCCTAGGCTCGTCACGACGAACTCGACGCCGCGCTCGATCTGCAGAAGGAAGCGCGTCATCCGCGGATCGGTGATCGTGATCCGGCCGGTCGGGCGCTGGTCGAGGAAGTGAGGGATCACGCTGCCCCTGCTGCCGATCACGTTGCCGTAACGAACGACGCTGAACCGGGTCTCGTGCTTGCCGGAGTACGCGTTCGCGGCGATGAAGAGCTTGTCAGCGCAGAGCTTGCTCGCCCCGTAGAGGTTGACCGGGTTGGCGGCCTTGTCGGTCGACAGCGCGACCACACGCTTGACGTTGCGGTCGATGGCCGCATCGATGACGTTCGCCGCCCCCAGGACGTTCGTCTTGATCGCCTCGAGCGGGTTGTACTCGGCCGTCGGCACCTGCTTCAGGGCGGCCGCGTGCACCACGACGTCGATGCCGTCGAACGCCCGGTAGAGGCGCTCGCGGTCGCGGACGTCACCGATGAACATGCGCAGGTTCGGGTACCGCTCCACGGGGTGCTCGCGCTGTAGCTCGAACTGCTTCAGCTCGTCGCGGCTGAACACGGCAAGGCGCGCCGGGCGAAGGTGCTCCAGCGCGTAGCGGACGAACGCGCGCCCGAAGGAACCCGTCCCGCCGGTGATCAGCACGTTGAGGCCGGCCCATTCGAGGGCGGGAGTGGTCATCTCTCCGACAGAGGATAGGCGCTGATCGATCGCAGCACGTTCTCGACCGACTCGATCTCCATGGCGATCCGCGCCTCCACGGCGGACGTCGCGGCGTGCGGCGACATGATCACGTTCGGCAGCTCGCGGAGCGGCCCGTCGTAGGGCTCGCGCTCGAACACATCGAGGCCGGCGCCCGCGACACGGCCGTCACGAAGCGCGTCGAACAGCGCCGCTTCGTCGACCATGCCGCCCCGGGCGACGTTCACGAGCACGGCCCTGCGCGGTAGCGCCGCCAGGTCGGCCGCCCCGAGCCGGAGCGGCCGCTCCGGATCCCGCGCGGCGGCGATGACGAGCACGGCCGCGCGGCGGAGCCCGGCCTCGAGGCCGACGCGGGCCACGCGGTGCGCGGCGCACCAGTCCGCGTCGGCGAACGGGTCGACCGCCGCGACCTCGGCGCCGAACGGCGCGAGCAGCTCGACGATGCGGCGTCCGATGCGGCCGAGCCCGATGATCGTGAGCGCCCGACCACGCAGCAGGTGTGACTCGACCGCACGCCAGTCGCCCCGGCGGACGAGCCCATCCTGTCGAACGAGGTCGCGCAGGAGCGCGAGGATGAATGCGACCGCGAGCTCGGCGACCGCCCCGGTCGCCGCGAGGGGCGTCGTCAGGACCTCGACCCCGCGCGAACGCGCCAGGTCGAGGTCCACGTTGTCGAGCCCGACCCCGATCCGACTGATGCAGCGCAGCCGGCGCAGGGCCGGGAGGCTCGCGGCGTCGTAGCGCTCCAGACCGGCGATGACCGCGTCGGCATCGCCCGCGAGGGCCGCGAGCTCCGCCGCCGACGGACGGCGGCCGGTGGCGTTGATGCGGACATCGGCCCCGCTCGCCTCGAGCATCGCGAGGGGGCGTCGGTCGTGGACCGCGAACTGGGAGCTCGCGACCGCCACGACCGGCCGGGTCCCGCCCATCAGCGACCCGGGGCCGAGGGTCCTCGGAGCTCCCGCACGAGGTCCGCGAGACCGCGGTACCCATGACCGAGCACGAGCGCGTCCGAGCCGAGCGCGATGAACCGGAAGCCCTCGGCGACGCTGCGTCGCAGCTGCTCGGGGATCCGTGCCGGATGGATGAGATGGATGCCCGGCGCGATGCCCCTGCGGAGGCTCTCGTCCAGGATCGCGCGACCCGCGGCGAGCACGTCCGGGTGCTCGAGCTGGCCCGCGAGGCCCATCGAGGCCGAGAGGTCGTAGGGGCCGATGAACGTCGCGTCGATGCCCGGGACCGCCAGGATCCCTCCGACCGCCGCGACGGCGTCACGGTGCTCCAGTTGGACCACGACGATGCTCTCGTCGTTGTTGCGCCGGAACGTGTCGTCGAACCGCGGGCCGTAGCCGTGCGCGCGGGCGAGACCGACGCCACGGGTCCCGAGCGGCGGGTACTTCACGGCCGCGACCGCGCGAGCGGCCTCGTCGGGCGTCCGGATGTCGGGCACGAGCACACCCGCCGCGCCCTGGTCCATCACGGCCTTGATCAACGAGGCGTCGTTGCGCGGTACGCGCACCAGCGGGGCCGAGCCGGCCGCTTCGATCGCGGGCATGAGGCGAAGGACCTCACCGAGGTCGATCGCGGTGTGCTCCATGTCCACCACGACCCAGTCGAGGCCGGAGGCGGCCACGATCTCCGCGACGGAGACATGGGCCATGGTCAGCCAGCCGCCCACGCTCGTCCCTCCGCCGGTCAGGCTGCGGCGGAGATCCCCTCGCAGCACTCAGGCCACCTTCTGCAGCGTCAGCCGCCCGAATGACGAGAGCCGGTGCCGCTGCAGGAACTCCTGGAAGTCGGCGAGCACCTCCGGGCCGCTGTCGATGAGGATCGCGCGGAGCGCGCGCGGCCAATCGCCGCGCGGGTCGCTGAGGATCGCGCGCCGGACCGTCTCCGCGTCGAACATCCCCGGGGTGCTGATCTCGCGGATCTGCCAGCCCGAAGCGAAGAGCTCCCGCAGGCCGCGCAGCGTGAAGAGGTTCATCCGGTCGGGCGGCGTGATCGTACGCGAGCGGTCCCACATGACCTGGAGATCGAACCCGCTGAGGGAGGGCGTGACGACGAAGAGCAGGCCGCCGGGACGGAGCGCGCGGTGGAGGGCGGCGACGAGCGCCCTCGGATCGGCGCACCGGTCGAGGACGTCGAAGGCGACCGCGAAGTCCGCTTCGCCCGCCGCGGACGGGACCGACGCGGCGATGCGGACTCCCGGAACGAGCTCGCGCAGCGCGGCGGCGAACGGCTGCGCGTTCGGGCTGAGGTCGACCCCGGCCGCCGCGCCGGGCAGGTGCTCGGCGATGCCGTCGGCCACCCACTGCGCACGCGGCATGGCCACCTTCTCCGAGCGCGCCGCGACGGTGGCCGGCACGACGCGCTCCCGCCAGAAGCGCGAGGCGTCCGCGGAGCGGTAGTACTCGTCGATGGCGTCCTGCGGCGGCCGCGGTGACACGAAGAGCGTGCCGCACCTGCGGCACTCGCGGTACGTGAGGCCGAGCTTGTCGAAGGCGGCGGCGCTCTCGCCGTGATCGCAGCCGGGGCATCGGATCCCGAGCGTGGCCCGCGGCACGAGCACACGGCGGACGTCGCGCTCGGTGAGCCGGACGAACTCATCGAGCAGCTCGTCCGGCTTGATGTCGACCTCGAGCAGGTCCTGGACGGCGACGACCGTCTTCATCTCGCGACCGCCTCCTTCGCGCGCGCGCCCTGGCGGTAGACGCGCTCGACGATGCGCATGACCCGCAGCGCCTCCGCCGACGTGCTGTCGGTGACCGGGCGGTCTTCGGCGATGCAGCGCACGAACTCGTCGAGCTGCGCATGCCACGAAGGGTCGACGTCGTAGTGCACCGTCTCCTCGCGGGTCTCGGCGTGGCGCGGGCCGTCCGGCGGACCGGCGCGCCTGCCGACGACGAGCGACTCGCGGCCGTAGGTGCCGCTGCGGCTGAGGATCCCGCTGGCGACGAGGTAGCCGTCCTCGAGGCCGATCTCGAGTCGGAACGTGTGGCGCCACAGGGTCGCCGACGAGTGGAGCTGCGCGATCTGGCCCGCGGCGTTGCGCAGGAGCACGAAGGCGTTGTCCTCGACGTCGATGTCCCAGTACGAGGTCTGGATCATCCCGTGGACCTCGTCGAAGTCGCCGGCGAAGAAGCAGAACAGGTCGAGCATGTGGATGCCCTGGTCGAGGAGGATCCCTCCCCCGCTGTCGTCGGGGCTGTTGCGCCACGACCGGGCGAAGCCCGGCCCGCCGGACTTCCCATAGACCCCGCGCATCCAGAGGATCCGCCCGAGCGAGCCGCCCCGGATGATCGCGTTCGCGTCGCGGATGCTCAGATGGTGCCGGTGATTGAAGCCGAACGCGAGCTTCTGACGCGGCCGGCCGCGCTCCACCTCCATGATCCGGTGAACGTCGGACACGGAACGGCCCGGCGGCTTCTCCGCGAACACGTGGCAGCCGCGTCCCAGCCCGTCGATGACGACGGCCGGGGTGACGCGCGGCGGCGTGCAGACGAACAGGACGTCGACCCCCGCGTCGAGGAGCTCCTCGTGCGAGCCGAACAGCCGGACGCCCGGGGCGTCCCCCGGCTGGAGCCCCGGGTCCGCGACGCCCACGAGGGTGAGCTCGGGCCGGTCGAGGACGGTGCGGTGCCGGATCCGGCCCATGTAGCCGTAGCCCACGATGCCGACGCGCAGCGCGGGGCCGCTGGACATGCTCAGCGCGCCGGCGCGAGGACCGTGGTCCGCTCGTAGAGCTCGGACTGCTGCGGGTCGGACCGGAGGATCCCCTCGGCCGTGTCGACGTCCGACGGCACGTCGACGCCGACGGAGCGGTCCTCGCGCGGGACGCCCCGCACGCGGTGCCCGTGCTCGAGCAGGCGCAGGATGTCGATCGACTCGGCGCGCTCGAACGGCGTCGGCGGGAGCGCGACGAACGTCCGCAGCACGTCGATGGTCATGGCCATGAGCCCGGTCTGCCGGTAGACGGGGCACTCCACGGGGTGCAGCCGGTGCGGGACCGCGGCGCGGGTGAGGTACATGAGATCTCCGCGCTGGTCGCAGACCGCCTTCACCACGTTCCGGTCGGACATCTCGCCGTCCCGGATGGGGTTGAGCACGTTCGTGCACGCGGTGGTCCCGCTCAGGACCGGCTCGATGGCGGCGCGGATCGACGCGGGCGAGAGCAGGGGCTCGTCCCCCTGGACGATCACGACGATGTCCCCGGGGATGGCCCGCATGGCCTCCTCCACGCGCTCGGTGCAGCGCTCGTGGGAGTCCGCGGTCATCACCGCCTCGCCGCCCGCGCGCGCGACGGCGGCCATGACCTCCTCGTCGCAGGTGGCGACGACGACGCGGTCGATCACGTCGACGAGCGCCGCGCGCCGGCGCACGTGCTCCACCATCGGCAGTCCGAGGATGGGGGCGAGCGGCTTCCCGGGGAACCGCGTCGACGCCATGCGCGCCGGAACGACCGCGACAACGCGGGGGGTGGTCGACCTCCGCACCGGGATCGAGTCTAGGGGATGCCCCTGTCCCCTACGCGCCCGACGAGCGATGTGTAGAGGCGGTCGATGGCGCCGATGAGCGTCGCGCTGTCGTGCTTCGGGTGGACGGCGTCGCGTCCCGCGCGGCCGAGGGCACGCCGCCGCTCGGGATCGCCGAGGAGCTCGCCGATCGCGCGCGCGATGCCCGATGGGTCGCCGTCACGCGCGAGCAGTCCGGTCGACCCGTGCTCGATGAGGTCGGGCACGCCGCCGACCGCGGTGGCCACGACCGCCGTGCCCGCGGCGAGCGCCTCGATGATGCTCACGGGCGTCCCTTCGTTCCGGGAGGTGAGCGCGAGCACGTCGAGATCGGCGTAGATCGCCGGGAGGTCGGCGCGCCAGCCGACGAAGCGCACCGCGCCGGCGAGCCCGAGCGCCTGCGCGCGCGCGACGAGCCCGTCCCTCAGCTCGCCGTCGCCGACGATGACGAAGGTCGCCTCCGGCCGCTCGGCCCGCACCCGGGCGGCCGCCTCGAGGAACACGTCGACCGCCTTGATCGGCACCAGGCGCGCGACGATCCCGGCGAGCGGCGCTCCCGGAGGGATCCCGAGCTCGGCGCGGAAGCGTCCGCGCGGGGCCGCGGCGAAGGGCGCGAGGTCGAGCCCGAGAGGGACGACCTCGATGCGCTCGGGACGGGCGATGCCGAGGTCGACGATCTCACGCGCCTGCCGGGCGCTGATGGCGATCACGCGGGTCGACATGGCGGCGAGGGCGCGCTCGACCTGGAGGAAGGCGCGGCTCGGCACGGTCCCGAAGTACCCCCGCAGCACGTTGCCGTGGAAGGTATGGACGACGACGGGCACGCCCGCGAGGCGCGCCGCGACGCGGCCGAGCGAGCCCGCCTTGGCCATGTGGGTGTGCACGAGGTGGGGGCGGAAGCCGCGGAGGATCCGCACGAGCCGGTAGAGCGCCGCGAGGTCGCGGGCCGGCGAGATGCTCCGGCCGAGCTCGGGCACGATCCGCGGGACCACGCCTTCGAGGGGCCGCAGGGCGGTCATGTCGCCCTCGAGCGCGGCGGGCGTGCCCGCGACGAGCAGGCTCTCGTACCGGCCGGGGTCGAGCCGCTGCGTCAGGAGCATGGCCTGTAACGAGGGGCCGCCGATGTTGAGCCGCGTGATGATCCGCGCGACGCGGACCGTGCTCAAGGTCGTGCGGCGCGGCGGTACCAGTCGACGGTCCGGCGCAGGCCGTCGGCGAAGCCGACCGCCGGTGACCAGCCCAGGTCCCGGCGCGCCGCCTCGTTCGACGCGTGGGAGCGCTTGATGTCCCCCGGCCGCTCCGGACCGTGCGTGACGGCCGGCGCCCGGCCGATGATCCGGCCGATCTCCGCGACGAGCTCGTTGATGCTGTGCGGGTCGCCGTTCGCGATGTTGTAGACGCCGCCGGCGGGGACGCCGCCGGCCGAAGCGGCGACGTTCGCGGCGACGACGTTGTCGACGAACGTGAAGTCGCGGGTCTGGGTGCCATCGCCGTTGACCGTGAGCGCGCGGCCCTCGAGCGCGGCGGTGATGAACAGGGGGATCACCGCGGCGTACGCCGAGCGCTCGTCCTGGCCCGGCCCGAAGACGTTGAAGTAGCGCAGGCTCACCGTGCGCAGCCCGTAGAGCGCGGCGAACGTGCGCGTGTACCCCTCGGCCGCGAGCTTCGCCACCCCGTACGGCGAGATGGGGCGCGTCTCGAGACCCTCATGCTTCGGCGAGACCTTCGTGTCGCCGTAGACCGACGACGACGAGGAGAGGACGAACGCGCGCACGGACCCGTCGCGCGCGGCGGCGAGGAGCCGGAGCGTGGCCGTCGCGATCGAGCGATGGCTCGTGAGCGGATCCTTCACCGATCTCGGGACCGACGAGACCGCGGCGAGATGGAAGACGCGCTCGACCCCCGCGAGGACCGGCCGCAGGTCGACCTCGGCGAGGTCCGCCTGGACGAGGTCGATGCGATCCCGGACGGCGGCGAGCCGCTCGACCCGGCCGGTGGACAGGTCGTCGACGACGCGGACCCGGCGGCCGTCCCCGAGGAGCCGCGCGACGAGGTGCGAGCCGATGAAGCCCGCTCCGCCGGTGACGAGGTCGAGCGTCACCGCGGTCGCGTCCCGGTCCCGTGCCAGTACGGCGCGAGCGGCGAGATGGTCACCTCGCCGAGGCCCGCCGCGCCGAGCAGCGCGCGGAACCCCTCCCGCGTGTAGCGGCGCTCGACCGTCGTGCCGAACCGGTCGAGGCTGTCGTTGCGCATCGTCCGCAGCGTCCGGCCGCGATAGAAGGAGAGCGGCAGGGCGTCCGCGAGGCCACGGAGGCCGGTCCGGGCGAGCAGCGCGGAGGCGCGCGCCAGCGGCCAGTACACGAGGAGCGCGATGGCCGTCGACACGGCGCTCACGACCGGGCGCGGCGACCTGCTCGTGAGACGGCGGACCAGGTCGACCGCCCGGAACAGCAGCCGGAACGCGGGGCCGCGCTGGTCGAGCGCGTAGTACACGTAGACGATGATCCGCCCTCCCGGACGGACGGCCTCCGCGATCGCGCGCAGGGCGCGCTCGGGGTCGCGCAGATGGTGGAGGACGCCGAGCGAATAGGCCCAGTCCACCGCGGACGCCGCGACCGGCAGGTCGAGGAGGTCGCCCTGGACGCAGCCGACGCGCGTCGACCCGGCGGCGGCCTCGCGCGCGACCTCGACGGAGAGACCGAGGTCGAGCGCGATCACTCTCGGACCTCGGCCGGCGACCTCGGCGGCCCAGCGTCCCGACCCGCACCCGGCGTCGAGGATCAGGTTCGCCGCCGCGAGCTCGTCGGGTCGGACGAGGTCGAAGTAGGACGCGAACAGGGCGCGGACGTCGGTCCCGTCGGTCCGCCGGAACACGCTCCACTCGTGGTCGAAGGCCCGGACGACGGCGTCACCGCCCTCCGGGTCGGCGCGCCAGGCCTCGCCGAGCGCCGCGCGCTCGGCCGACGCCGCGAACCACTCGGCCTTCGCGACCGCGAGCCCGCGACGGTGCGGCGGGCGCAGCAGACGGGGGATCGAGCCGATCACGGGGTAGACCTCGGAGCAGGGCCCGCCGCGGTGGCGCAGCAGGCCATCGTCCGGGGCGAGCCCGTCGGGCGTGAACGCCAGCGGAGCGCGGCAGCCGGGACACGCCAGGAGCGGGACGAGCCATTCCAGGATGGGGTGGCCGGACCCCGCCACGGGGCTCGGCGCGGCATCGCCGGCCCGCGCGATCACAGGCGCTCGACGTGCGCCGCGCCGCTCCGGCCGCCGGTCGCGTTCACCGCGTCGAACACGAGCTTCGCGTTGGCGCGCACCATCGCGTAGTCGACGCCGCTGTGCCCGACCAGGACGACGACGCAGTCGGCGCCGGCGACCCGCGCCGCGTCGAGCGGGACCGAGCGCAAGGTGACGCCGCGGGGCTCGCCTCCGTACAGGGCGCCGTTCAGGGTGATGCGCTCCACGAAGGGGTCGTGGTACTCGATCCTCGCGCCCTCGTGCAGGAGGATCTCCATGACGCGGATGGCCGAGGAGTTCCGGGCATCGTCGATGTCCTTCTTGAACGACGCGCCGAGCGTGAGGATGCGCGCCCCGCGGAGCGGCAGGTCGTGGTCGCCGAGCAGGCGCCGGACCCTGGCCACGGTGAAGAACGGCATGCCGAGGTTCGTCTCGGCCGCGAGCTCGATGAACTTCGTGTGGAAGTCGTACTCGCGGGCCTTCCACGAGAGGTAGTACGGGTCGACGGGGATGCAGTGGCCGCCCACGCCGGGGCCCGGGTAGAACGCCATGAACCCGTACGGCTTCGTCGCCGCGGCGTCGATGACCTCCCAGATGTCGATGTCCATCCGGTCGCACAGCATCGCGAGCTCGTTCACCAGGGCGATGTTCACCGCGCGGAAGGTGTTCTCGAGGAGCTTCGCGAGCTCGGCGGCGCGCGCCGACGAGACGGCGTGGACCTTGCCCTGCGTGATGACCTGTTCGAGGACGAGCTTGGCGACCGAGGTGCTCGCCTCATCGATGCCCCCGACGACCTTCGACGTGTTGGCGATGCGGAAGGTCCTGTTCCCCGGGTCGATGCGCTCCGGCGAGAAGGCCAGGAGGAAGTCCTTGCCCGCGGCGAGGCCGCCCGACTCGAGGATGGGCCGGAGCACCTCGTCCGTGGTGCCGGGGTACGTCGTGCTCTCGAGGATGATGAGCTGCCCCGACCGGAGCCGCGGCGCGATGTGCTCGGCCGCGGCGCGCACGAACGTGAGGTCGGGCTGCTTCGCCCGGTCGAACGGCGTCGGGACCGCGACGAAGATGACGTCGGCCGAGCGAAGGACGTCGAAGTCCGTCGTGGCGTCGAAGCGCCCCGCCGCGAGCTGGCTCCGCAGCGCGTCGTCGGTGACATCCATGATGTAGCTGCGCCCGGCGCGCAGCTCGCTCACCTTGCGCTCGTCGACGTCGACGCCGACGACGCGGTACCCGGCCTCGGCGAACGCCATGAGCAGCGGCAGTCCGACGTAGCCGCACCCGATGACGGCGACGCGCGCCGTGCGGTCGGCGATGCGCCCGCGGAGCTCGGACGCGCTCATGGCGACTCGATGAGGCTGCGCGACAGCTCGCGCATCTCGACCCCTGCGCGCGCGCACGAGGCCCGGACCTCGTCGCGCACCCGGTCGTCCGCGAGCGCCACGACGACGAGGTCGACGGCGTGCCGCGCGACCACGTCGGACAGCTCCGCGGTCCGGCCGAGCACCGGAACGCCCGCGATCCTCCGGCGGTGCTTGCCCGGATCGTCGTCGAGGAAGCCCGCGGGCACGTAGGCGGTGTCCCGGTTGCGGACGAGCAGACGGAGCGCGAGCTGTCCGCGCTCCGTCGCGCCCACGATGAGCACGCGCCTGCTCCCGGCGCGCGGCCGGGCCTCGGACCAGTGGCGCAGCCACACGAAGAAGAGGCGCGACCCGGACACGAGCACGGCGAGGAACACGCCGTCCATGAGCAGGACGGCCTTCGATTGGCCGCTGAACCCGAGCACGTAGAGCATGAGCAGGCCGGCGACGAGCGTGCCGACGAACGACGCCCGGAGCACGATGACGAGGTCCGTCACGCCGAGGTACGTCCAGAGGATCCGGTACACGTCGAGGAGGACGAACGCGGCGAGCTGGACCGGGATGACGATCGGCGCCGCCTGCAGGAACAGGTTCACGAACGTCGGCGCCGGGAGCGACTCGAAGCGGATGAGGAAGGCGCTGAAGAGCGCGATCGTCGCGAGCGACGCGTCGAGGGCGATCTCGCCACCGAACCGGATGAGGCGCCGGCCGGCGCCCACGACGAGGCGGCGCGCCGGGGTGTGACGGTCGTCCTCGCCTCCCGGCCCCACGAGCAGGAAGGTGCCGAACACGACGAGCGCTGCGAGGACGAGGCCGGCGAGCGGCAGGAAGACGAGGCCGAGCGCCTCGGACAGGAAGCCGAGGAGCGCGAGGCCGGCCGCGATCGCGTAGAGGACGATGACCGTGGCGCGCTCGCTCAAGCCGTGAGCCACGAGGCGGTGCGACGTGTGGTCGCGTCCGCCGGAGCTCACCGGCCGGCCCTCGATCCGGCGGGCCAGCGTGACGAGCATCGTGTCGAAGATGGGAAGACCGAGGACGAGGAGCGGCCCGAGGACGGCGAGCGCGACGTTCGAGGCCGCGGCGTTCGTGAGGAGGAGTCCGAGCGCGGCGAGGACGAAGCCGAGCACCATGCTCCCGGCATCCCCCATGTACACGCGCGCGGGCGGGAAGTTGTGCAGCAGGAAGCCGACACAGCCGCCGGCCGTCGCCGCCGCGAGCAGGCGGATCCACGCGGGCTCGGTGGGCGCCATGAACACGAGGACGCCGGCGGCGATCGCGGCGACCCCCGCGGCGAGGCCGTCCATGTTGTCGATGAGGTTCACCGCGTTCATCAGGCCGACGACCCAGATGACGGTGAGGAGGAAGCTGAGCGGCGCGATGTCGACGATCTCGACGCGGAGACCGCCGAGCGCGACACCGCTCGCGATGACGGTCTGCCCGACGATCTTCGAGCTGGGGCGCAGGCCGCGGACGTCGTCGACGACCCCGAGCACGAGCGCGGCGAGCGTGCCGAGCGCGACGACGGTGAGCCGGTCCTCGCTCCCCGCGAAGACGGTGACCGGCAGGAGGATCGCGAGGGCGATGGCGAGGCCGCCGAGGAGCGGGGTCGCCCGCGACCCCCACCGGTCCGCGCGCGCCGGCGCGACGACGTTCGCCCGCGCCGCGACGGTCGCGGCGAGCGGCGTCAGCGCCGCGGCGGACACGGCGGCCGCGATGAAGCTTGCGATCGAGCCCAGGGGGAACACGCTCCGAATTGTGCCCTACGCCATCGCGGGTGACGGGCTCAGGACGCGCCGATATACGCCGAGATAGACGTCGACGGCGGCGCGCACGTCGAAGACGTCCTCGGCCAGGCGGCGGGCGTTCGCGCGGGCGCGTTCGTCCGTCGCGAGGCGCGCGACCGCCGCGCCGGCGGCGCGCAGGTCCTTCTCCGCATAGGACTCGACGACGTGGCCCGCGCCGTAGGCGCGCACGAGCTCGTCCGTGTCCCCGAGGGCGGCGTTCACCACGACCGGGAGACCGCAGGCGAGGTACTCCGCGACCTTGATCGGCGAGGACCCGAGCTTCGAGCCCACCTGCTTCAGGAGCGCGATGCCCACGTGCGACCCGGCGAGCAGCTCCGGCATCTCGTCGAAGGAGGCGCCGCGCACCTCCACGCCGTGCTCCGGCACGCCCGTCCGGGCGAGCGACTCACGCACGAGCGACGGGGCGTCCCTGTTCAGGACGAGCAGTCGGAGGTCCGGCACGAGCTCGCGGGCGTAGGCGTACACGCGGATCATCTCGTCGAGGAGGTACCACATCCCGAGCGAGCCCGAGTACACGAGCGTCGGATCGGCCCGTCTCGTCGGCCGGGGCCTGAACCGCTCGAGCGCGACGGCGCAGGGGACCACCGAGATGGCCTGGTCCTGCGCGTACCGCGCGTATGCCGGCTCGGACCGCAGCCGCTCCGCGGCGCGCGCCGTGAGCACGACCACTTCGGCCGCGTCCCGGAGGAGCCGGCGCTCGGCGAACCGAAGCGCGCGATACCGGATGTCGCGCCGCGTCCAGTTGCCGGCATCCACGTACTCCTCGCCGAGGAAGCCGCGCATGTCGAACACGAACGGCGTCCCGGTCAGCCGCCACACGATCCACGCGATCGCCGCGGGGACGTAGCTCCGGGCGTGCAGGAGCCCGATGCGCTGTCCGCGCACGACCCGGAGCGCCGTGAGCGCGCCCGCGGCGATGTCGAGGACCTTCACGAGGAGGTGGCCACCGCGGCGGGCGCGTATCGGGTGCCACCCGTCGACCGCCGGCGGTCCCGCCTCGCCGCCCGCCGCGCGCTCGAACGTGAGGAGGTGGATGACGTGGCCGGCCCGGCGAAGTCCCTCGAGGTACGGGAGCACCTGGCTGCGCACGAGCGCGGTCCCCGCGCCGTTCGGCGACAGGTACAGGATGCGGGCGGTCACGGGGAGGCGACGGTGTCGCCCGCGCCGCCGGGGCCCGGTCGGCGTCGACGCGAGAGGAGCCACCAGACGGTGGGCGCGGCGAGCATGACGACGTAGGGCACGAGCATGGCGCGGTGGCGGTAGAGGGTGCCCACGTTCCCCTCGAGGAGACCGAAGAGGAAGAACACGCCGAGCACGTACAGGACGACGGGCGTGAGCCGGCGCCAGTCGTGACGCGAGACCCAGAGCGTCCGCGCGGCGAACGGCAGCAGGAGATACCAGACGAACATCTCGGGTAGGAGCGCGACATCGCTCGGTCGTCGTATCGCCCAGGGGAAGGGCGCGAAGAACGCGTACGAGAGCCCCACGGGCAGGTGCTCGAGGGAGCGATTGAGCAGCACCTGCTCCGGATCGGAGCGCGGCAGGTCGACCGTGGCGCTCAGGCCTCCGTCACGCTGATCGTGGAAGAACAGCTTGCGGCTCCCCACCTCCGGGGCCGGCGTCGTCGTCGGCTCCCCGATGACCACGATGTCGCACGGGGCGACCGTGACCTCTTGCTCCCGGACGACGACGACCGATCCGACGGTGACGTCGCCGAACCGGGTCGGGACCGACCCTGCGCCCGGACTCGGGGCTGGCCCGAGCGTGATCTTCGTCCCCGGCTGCACGTAGTAGAGCGTCGGTGAGCACGTCGTCGGCGCGGGCGTCGGCGCGG
>Ga0194120_10001798_pt1 | contig 37888 bp, 43 predicted proteins | sample TA2MahCa65mmetaG_FD_148642 | JGI IMG/M metagenome (GOLD analysis project Ga0194120, IMG submission 148642) | Freshwater microbial communities from Lake Tanganyika, Tanzania - TA2015019 Mahale Deep Cast 65m | ecosystem: Environmental > Aquatic > Freshwater > Lake | place: Tanzania: Lake...
GGGTGCGCGGCGGAGGCCGCGCGCGACGGCCGCGCGCGCCAGGCGCACGCGCCGGGAGCACGCGGTCAGTTCACGAACGACGGGCGGATCAGGCCTTGGCGGGCGTTGCCGGCTCGGCCTTCGGAGTGCGCTCGACGAACTCGAGAATGCAGCGCGTGCCGTTGTCGCCCAGGCGCGGCTTGCCCAGCTTGAGGATGCGGCAGTAGCCGCCCGGGCGCGCCTTGAAACGCGGCCCGATCACGTCGAACAGCTTGTCTACGTTCGACGCATTGCGCAGCTTCGCGAATGCGCGGCGACGGTGGTGCGTCGACGAGACCTTGGACATGGTGACCAGCTTCTCGACTTGCGGACGCAGCGCCTTCGCCTTGATCAGCGTGGTCGTGATCCGCTCGTGCTCGATCAGCGCATTGGTCATGTTGCGCATCAGAGCCGAACGGTGGCTCGTGGTGCGACCCAGCTTGAAGCCTGCTACACGGTGACGCATGGGAGGTGTCGGATAGAGAGGTGCGTTGGGATCAGCCGGTGTAGCCCAGGGACAGGCCGAGCTCGGTGAGCTTCGTCTTGATCTCGGTCAGGCTGGTCTTGCCGAGGTTCTTGAGTGCGATGACTTCTTCCTCCGACATGCGCACGAGGTCGCGCACGGTCTTGAGGTTCGCGCTGTCGAGGCAGTTGCGCGCGCGGACCGAGAGCTCGAGGTCCGTCAGCGGCCGCTCGAGCAGGTGCTCGACCTCGGCCTGCTTGCGCGTGGTCTGGTTGAATTCCGACATGGTCGGATCGCCGGCCACCAGGCGTTGATCGCTGCTCTTGTCGGACAGCACGAACGGGTTGAGGTGCTTGCGGTAGATCTTGGCCGCCTCGGTCAGCGCCAACTGCGGCGTGATCGTGCCGTCCGTCCAGATCTCCAGCACCAGGCGGTCGTAGTTGGTGAACTTGCCGACGCGCGTGGCCTCGACGGCGTAGCGCACGCGCTGAACCGGCGAGTAGACCGAGTCGATCGGGATCGTGCCCAGCGCCTGGTCCGGCGAAACGTTCTCGTCGGCCGGAATGTAGCCGCGCCCCTTGCTGATCGAGAGCTCGATGCTGAACTCGCGATCGACGGTCAGCGTCGCGATGTGCAGGTCCTTGTTGACCACGACGCCCTCGCCCTCGCACACGACATCGGCGCCGGTGACCGGCCCCTTGGTCTTCTTGTGGATGCGCGCCTTGATGCCGTCGGTGCCGGGGAACTGCACGCGCAGCCGCTTGAGGTTGAGGACGATGTCGGTCATGTCCTCGTACACGCCCTCGAGCGAGGAGAACTCGTGCTCCGCGCCTTCGACGTGCACGGCGGTGATCGCGGTGCCCTCGATCGACGAGAGCAGCACGCGCCTCAGGCCGTTCCCGATGGTGTGCCCGAAACCGCGCTCGAACGGCTCGACCACGAATTTCCCGTACGACCCGGAGAACGAGTCGCTGTCGGGGGTCACCTTGCTGGGCAGTTCGAAATTGCGCCAACGGATTCGCATGTTCGGTTCCTTTGCGAGCCTCGGGCTCGCGGTCGTGTGAGAGGCGCGGGCGGTCGCTCGCGCAGTGTGTCGGGAAGGTGGTTGGACGGGGCGGTTGTGCGCGCCGCGCGACCGGGGTGCCGGCGCGCGCGGAGGCGGCGCCGGTCTCGCTCCGGCGCGCGTCTACTTCGAGCAGATTTCGACGATCAACTGCTCCTGGATCGGGTGCGGCACGTGCTCGCGACGCGGCATGCCCGCGATGCGAACCTTGAAATCGGCCGCGGTCACGTCGAGCCAGTCCGGAATGGTCTGGGACTTGTTGACCTCGACGGCCAGGCTGACCGCCTTGCGGCTCTTCTCGCGGCCTCGCACGGACACCACGTCGCCGGGCTTGACCTGCACCGACGCGATGTCGCACTTGCGCTCGTTCACCGCGAAGTGGCCGTGGTTGATCATCTGCCGGGCGTGGTTGCGCGAGAGCGCGAAACCGCTGGCCAGCACGACGTTGTCGAGGCGCCGCTCGAGCAGCGAGAGCATCGTCTCGCCCGTGTTGCCCTTGCTGCGCGAGGCTTCCTGGAACACCAGTCGGAACTGGCGCTCGTAGAGCCCGTAGATGCGCTTCAGCTTCTGCTTCTCGCGCAGGTGCAGGCCGTAGTCGGTGACCTTGCTGCGGCGCTGAGCGTGCATGCCGGGCGGATAGTCGCGCCGCGACAACGCGCATTTGTCGGTGAAGCAGCGCTGCCCCTTGAGGAAGAGCTTCATGCCCTCCCGGCGGCAGAGCTTGCACTTGTTGCCGATGTAACGTGCCATGGTTCTGGATTCCGGTGCGTGTTGTTCGGGTGTCGCCGAGGGACTAGACGCGGCGCTTCTTGCGCGCGCGGCAGCCGTTGTGCGGCAGCGGGGTGACGTCTTGGATGCACAGCACGCGCAGGCCCGAGGAGGCCAGTGCGCGGATCGCCGACTCGCGGCCGGAGCCCACGCCCCGCACCATCACGTCGACCTCCTTGACGCCCTGGCGGATCGCCGACTGCGCGGCGGTCTCGGCGGCGCGTTGCGCGGCGAAGGGCGTGCTCTTGCGCGTGCCCTTGAAACCGACCATGCCGGCCGAGCCGCGCGAGACGGTCTCGCCGTTGCCGACCGTGATGGTCACGTGCGTGTTGTTGAACGTCGCCTTCACGTGCGCGATGGCGCGCGCGATGTTGCGGCGGATCTTCTTCTTGGCCGCGGGTGCGGCCGGCTTCGGAGTCGTGGTCATGTGCTACTTGACGCCCTTCACGGCCTTCTTGCCCGCGACCGTCTTGCGCGGGCCCTTGCGGGTGCGGGAATTGGTGCGCGTGCGCTGACCGCGCACGGGGAGGCTGCGGCGGTGGCGGATGCCGCGGTAGCAGCCGATGTCGCGCAGGCGGCCGATGTTGGCCGCGATCTGCCGGCGCAACTGGCCCTCCACCGCGTAGTTCTTCTGGATGTGGTTGGCGAGCAGTGCGACCTGCTCCTCGGTCAGATCGCGCGCGCGGATACCGCCGTCGATCCCGACCTCCTTGCAGATCTTGGCGCCCAGCGGGCGACCGACGCCGTAGAGATAGGCCAACGAAATCTCCAGGCGCTTGTTCGCCGGGATGTCGACACCGAGAAGACGGGGCATGGTTGGTGGATTCCTGAGGCTGCTGTGCTGGTACCGGCCGCGCTCAGCCTTGGCGCTGCTTGTGGTTGGGATCTGCCTTGCAGATGACGCGGACGACACCGCGACGCTTGACGATCTTGCAGTGCATGCAGATGCGGCGGACGCTGCTGCGGACTTTCATGGGGATATCTGGGGTGGCTCTGAGCGGGGCTGCCGGTCGGACGTGATGGGATGGGGCGTGGAGTGAGGGGGTCGTATGCGGATCAGGTGCGCGGCTTGCGATCGCCGCGATAGACGATCCGCCCCTTGGTCAGGTCGTACGGCGACATCTCCACGGTGATCTTGTCGCCCGGCAGGATCTTGATGTAGTGCATGCGCATCTTGCCGCTCACGTGGGCGAGGATCTCGTGCCCCGAGTCGAGCTTGGCGCGGAAGCGCGCGTTGGGGAGCGCCTCGGTCACGATGGCCTCCACGGTGATCGGTTCTTCCTTCGCCATTGCGGCATCGGCACTAGGCCGCCTCCTGGGGGGGCAGCAGGCCCATGAGCGAACGGAAGACGGCCTCGGGCGACTGCTCGCCGTCGAGTTCACGCAGCACACCGGCGGTCTGGTAGTAGCCGACCAGCGGCTGGGTCTGTTCGTGGTACACGCGCAGGCGCTCGGTCACGACCGCGGGCGCGTCGTCCGGGCGCTGCACGAGCTCGGCCGAGCAACGATCGCACTTGCCGGCCACGCGCGGCGGGGCGAAGCGCGCGTGCTGGATGTTCCCGCAGGCCTTGCAGGTCAACCGTCCGGCCGCGCGCTCGACGATCGTCGCGTCGCGCACGACGAAGTCGATCACGATCGGCTCGATCCGCCCGAGGCGCTCACCGAAAGCCTGCGCTTGAGGCAGCGTGCGCGGGAAACCGTCGAGCACGTAGCCGCGCACGCAGTCGGGACGCGCGACGCGAGCGAAGAGCATGTCGAGCACGAGTTCGTCGGGCACGAGCCAGCCGGACTCCATGTAGCCCTTGGCTTGCTTGCCCAGCGGCGTCTCGAGCTTCAGGTTCTCGCGGAAGAGGTCGCCCGTGGAAACGTGCGGCAAACCCCTGGCGGCCGCCAGGCGCACCGCCTGGGTCCCCTTTCCGGCGCCCGGAGCGCCGAGCAGGATGATCACGAAGGGTCGCTGCATGGAGTGGCCTGCGCGTCGCGCTAGCTGCGTCGGGTCCAGTTGGGACCCGTGCCCCCCTTCATGAAGCCTTCGTAGTTGCGCATCACGAGCTGCGCATTGAGCTTGTCGACGACATCCATCGCGACGCCGACCACGATCAGCACCGAAGTGCCGCCGAGGAAGTACGCCATGCGCTGGCTGATGTCGTGGTTGCCTGCCGTGATGAAGTTCGGCAGCACCGACAGGATCGCCAGGAACACCGCGCCCGCCAAGGTGATGCGCGTCAACGTCTGCTTGAGGAACTCCGCCGTCTTCACGCCGGGGCGGATCCCGGGAATGAACGAGCCGTGCTCGCGCAGGTTGTCGGCGATCTCCTCGGGCCGGAACATCAGGTTGTTCCAGAAGAACGCGAAGAAGATCACGAGCACCATCTGCAGCGCGACGTACGTGAAACCCGAGACGTCGCCGAAGACGCCTTCCCAGTACTTCCAGCCGAGCGCGCTGAACAGCATCGTCGGCACGATGAAGATGGTCGAAGCGAAGATGATCGGCATGACGCCGGCCATGTTCACCTTGAGCGGCAGGAAGTGGCGCTGACCGCCGTAGACGCGGCGGCCGCGCTGCAGCCGCGCGTACTGGATCGGAATGCGGCGCTCGCCCTTCTGGACGTACACGACGACGAACACCATCACGCACCAGATCAGGCCGAGCATCGCGATGGTGCTCCAGGCGCTGGACTGGTCGTTGACCCACAGCATGCGCATCGCCGTGGGCATGTTCGCGATGATGCCGGCCATGATGATCAACGAAGCGCCGTTGCCGACGCCGTACTCGGAGATCAGCTCGCCGAACCACATGCACAGCAGCGCGCCGGCCGTGAGCGCTACGACGACGACGAGCATCAGCCCGAGCCCGGCCTCGTGACCGGGAGCGACGATGTCCGGGATCGAGCGGAACACGCCGAACCAGATCACGATCGCCTGCACGATGCTGATCGGCACGACCGACAGGCGCGTCCATTGGTTGATGCGCTTCTGGCCGGACTGCCCTTCCTTCTGCAGAGCCTCGATCGAGGGCACGACCTTGCCGAGCACCGAGAAGATGATCGACGCCGAGATGTAGGGCATGATGCCCAGCGCGAACAGCACGGCGTCACCGATCGCGCCGCCGCTGAACGCGCTCAGGATCCCGAAGATCGAGCCGTCCTGGGTGCGGCTGAGCTCGGCCACCTTCTCCGGGTTGATGCCCGGGATCGGGATCTGGAATCCAAGCCGATACGCCGCCAGCAGCCCCAGGGTGATGAGGATGCGCTGGCGCGTTTCCGGGATCCGGAAGAGCTTGAGTGCCGGGTGGTCCACGAGCGGGTCGAACTCCGATGAGGGGGCTGGCGCGGCGCGCCTAGCCGTCTCCGTCCTTCTTCTTCTTGGAGGGCTTCTCCGCGTCCTTGGCGGGGGCCTTCTTCGCGGCAGCCTTCGTCGCCGCGGCCTGCTTGGCCGCCAACGCGGCTGCGGCCTCCGCGTCCTCGGCGCAGCCGCCGATCTGGTTGATCGTGCCGCCGGCGGCCTTGATCTTCTCCTCGGCCGATTTGCTGAAGCGGTGCGCGGTCACGTCGAGCTTGCGCTCGAGCTTGCCGTTGCCGAGGACCTTGAACAGCCGGGTCTCCGGCGTGGTCAGGCCCATCTTCAGCACGGCGTCGAGATCCACCTTGTCGCCGTCCTTGAACGCGTTGAGGTCGTCGACGTTGATGATCGTGTAGGCGATGTGGAAGCGCGCGTTCGTGAAACCGCGCTTGGGCACGCGACGGTACAGCGGCATCTGGCCGCCTTCGTAGCCCGGCCGGCGGAAGGAGCCGGAGCGCTGACCCCAGCCCTTGTGACCGCGGCCCGAGGTCTTGCCCAGCCCGCTGCCCAGACCACGCCCGATGCGCACGGACGCTTCGTGCTTGATGCCCTTGTCGAGGACTGTCTTGAGATCCATGGATTCGTACTCGGTGAAAGGCGGTGGTTCAGCTCGCGGTCGTGACCGCGGCGGGTTGCGGAGCGGCGGCGTTCAGCTCGCGGACGCCGCGCAGGTCCTTGACCTGCTCGGCCGTGCGCAGTTGCGACAGCGCGTGCAGCGTGGCCTTGACCAGGTTGATCGGATTGGTCGAGCCGTAGGCCTTGGTCAGGATGTTCTTGACGCCCGCCATTTCGCACACCGCGCGCACCGAGGCGCCCGCGATGATGCCGGTACCGGCGCCGGCCGGGATCAGGCGCACGCGCGAGCTGCAGTAGCGGCCGTCGACGACGTGCGGCAGCGTCCCCTCGCGCGTGACCGGCACGCGCAGCAGGTGCTTGCGCGCGTCCTTGGCGGCCTTCTCGATCGCGTTGGGAACCTGGCGCGCCTTCGAGTAGCCGTAGCCGACGACACCTTCGCGATTGCCGGCCACGGAGAGCGCGGCGAACGAGAAGCGCCGACCACCCTTGGCCACTGCGGCGCAGCGGTTCACGCGGATCAGGATCTCGCTGACGTTCTGCACGTCGGCGGCTTCGACGTGATCGAGGTATCGGATGTCTGCCTTCATGGAGTGCGGTGTCGTGCGTCGGTGAACGGGTGGGTCGTGGAGTTGCGGCTTGCGATCGAGGGGTGGCTAGAACTTGAGACCGGCCTCGCGCGCGGCATCGGCCAGGGCCTTGACGCGCCCGTGGAAGCGGTAGCAGCCGCGATCGAACACAACGCTCGAGACGCCGGCGCCGAGCGCCTTCTTGGCGATCTCGCGGCCGATCAGCTTGGCCTGCTCGGTCTTGGTCTTGCCGTCGAGCGCCTCGCGCATCGCCTTGGCCGAGGTGGTGGCGGCGGCGACCGTGTGGCCCTTGGAGTCGTCGATGACCTGGGCCGAGATGTGCTGCACCGAGCGGAACACGGACAGGCGCGGGCGATCCGAAGTGCGGCGCAGGTGTGCGCGAGTCGAAAGACGGCGGCGCTCGCGGCGCACGTTCTTCTGGGTGGCGGGGCTCATCGGGGAAACGGGTCGGGGCTGGTGGTGCTGGGGTGAAGGAGCTGAAGCGTGGACTGCGACGTCGGGGATCGAATGGGCGGAGCTCGTGACTAGGAGCCGAAGCTCTTGCCGGCCTTGCGCTTGACGACCTCGTCGACGTAGCGGACGCCCTTGCCCTTGTAGGGCTCGGGCGGACGGATCTTGCGGATCTTCGCGGCCAGTTCGCCGACGGCCTGGCTGTCCGGTCCGCTGATCACGATGCTCGTCGCGCTGGGCGTCTGCAGGTTGATGCCCTTGGGGATCGGAACTTCGATCGGCTTGCAGAAGCCCGCGGCCACGACGACCTTGGTGCCGGAGAGTTGGGCGTTCCAACCGACGCCGACGATCTCGAGGCGGCGCTCGTAGCCCTTGGTCACGCCCTCGATCATGTTGCGGATCAGCGCGCGCGTCGTGCCCCAGAAGGCGTTCGACTCGCGCTCGTCGCCGCTGCCCGTGCGCGTCACGCGAACGACGCCTCCGTCGACGGCGACCTCGATCTCGGGGCGCAGCGCGAACTCGAGGGTGCCCTTGGGACCCTTGACGGAGATCTTGCGCTCCGGCGTGCGCGTCACGGTGACGCCGGCCGGCACGGAAATGGGGAGCTTGCCTACGCGCGACATGGTCGGGGACTGCTGGAGGGGATCGAGGAGAGTGGGAGTGCGTACGAGGTGGGCGAGGAGACGCGGATCAGTCGATGCGGGCGAGAACCTCGCCTCCGACGTTGGCCGCGCGTGCTCCGCGATCGGAGAGCACGCCCTTGGGCGTCGAGAGCAGCCACATGCCCATGCCGCCGAGCACGGCCGGCAGTTCGCCCGGTCCCTTGTAGACGCGGCAGCCCGGCTTGCTGACGCGACGGATGCTGCGCACGACGCGCTCTCCGTCGATGCCGTACTTCAGCGAGATCTCGAGGGTGCCGCGCGGCTTGCCCTCGCTGACCTTGTAGGCGGAGATGAAGCCCTCCTCCTTCAGCACCTCGGCGATGTTCACCTTGAGGCGCGAAGCGGGCATGGAAATCACCTTCTGGCCGTTGGCGTTGGCGTTGCGGATCCGCGTCAGCAGGTCCGCGATCGGGTCGGTCATCATGGCGGTGTGGGGATGAGTACGGAGCGTGCGGGTGGACTCGCGCTACCAGGAAGCCTTGCGCATGCCCGGGATCTCGCCCTTGTGCGCGCGCTCGCGCAGGCAGATGCGGCAAATGCCGAACTTTTTGTAGACGGCGCGCGGGCGGCCGCAGAACGTGCAGCGCGTGTAGGCGCGCGTCTTGAACTTCGGCGTGCGCTTCTGCTTGACGATGAGGCAGGTGCGGGTCATGGGTTTGGGTTGGGCCTGGACGGTCGGGCTGGGTGCGGTCGGGCTGGGTGCGGTCGAGCGGAGTGCGGTCGGGAGAGGGGCGTTCGAACGGAAGATCAGGCCTTGTCGGCGAAGGGCATGCCCAGTTCCTTGAGCAGTGCGAAGCCCTGGTCATCACTGCCGGCGGTGGTCACGAAGGTGATGTCCATCCCCTGCGTGAACTCCATCTTGTCGAAGTCCACTTCGGGGAAGACCGACTGCTCGGACAGGCCCAGGCTGTAGTTGCCGCGGCCGTCGAGCTTCGACTTCACGCCGCGGAAGTCGCGGATACGCGGGAGCACGACCGAGACCAAGCGGTCGGCGAACTCCCACATGCGATCGCCGCGCAGCGTGACGGCGACGCCGATCGGCATGCCCTCGCGCAGCTTGAACGCCGCGATGGCCATGCGCGCCTTGCGCACGGTCGGCTGCTGGCCTGTGATCGCCGCCATCTCGCGCACGGCCTGATCGATCAGCGCCTTGTTCTCGACGGCGCCCTTGCAGCCCATGTTGATGACGATCTTGCTGAGCTTGGGAACCGCGTTGACGTTGCCGATGCCGAACTGCTTCATCAGCTTCGGCTTGACTTCGTCCTTGTAGCGGGTCTTGAGACGCGGAGGCATGTCTGGGGTCCTGTGCGGGGAGTGCGGTGCGTGCGGTGCCGTAGGGAGGTGCGGGAGGGTGCGTCCGTGCGCGACTAGGCGGGACGACGACGCGTGCCCTTGCCCGACTTGGGATCGAGCAGCATCACGTTGCTGTGGTGGATCGAGGTCTCTTGCTGCACGCGCTCGCCCTTGGGCTGCTGCTGCGAGGGCTTGCGGTGCTTCCAGCGCAGGTTGACGCCGGCGACGAGCACGCGCCCGGACTTGGTCAGGACTTCCTTGATCTCGCCGGTCTTGCCCTTGTCGTTGCCGCTGATGACGACGACCGTGTCGCCCTTGCGAACCTTGAGGGTGCGCGGAGCGTTGGGATTGCGAACAGCCATCAGACGACCTCCTGCGCGAGCGAGATGATCTTCATGAAGTTGCGCTCGCGCAGCTCGCGCGCGACGGCGCCGAAGATGCGCGTTCCACGCGGATTGTTCTCCGCGTCGATCAGCACGAGCGCGTTCTGGTCGAAGCGCACGTAGGAGCCGTCCTCGCGCCGCGTGTTCTTCTTGACGCGCACGATCACGCCCTTGACGACCGAGCCGGCCTTGACCTCCGAGCTGGGGATCGCCTTCTTGACCGAACCGACGACGATGTCGCCGAGGCCGGCGTAGCGGCGACCGGTGCCGCCGAGCACCTTGATGCACATCACGCGCTTGGCGCCGGTGTTGTCGGCGACGTCGAGTTCCGTGGTCAGCTGGATCATTGGGCACCTCCGCCCGCGGACGGCTTCTGGGCTTGCTTCTGGCCGAGAACCGAGGCCATCTCGGCCTCACCGACGGTTTCGAGCGTCTTGCTGGCCTTGGCCAGGATCTCGATGAGGCGCCAGCGCTTGGTGCGCGAGAGCGGCCGCGAGAGCTCGATGCGCACGAGGTCGCCGACGCCGGCCTGCTCCTGGTCGTCGTGCGCGTGGTAGCGCTTGGACTTGGTGACGTACTTGCCGTACTTGGGGTGGCGGTACGTGCGCTGGACGACGACCGAGATGGTCTTCGTCATCTTGTCGCTGGCCACGAGGCCTTCGAGGACCTGGCGGCTGGCGGGTTGGGTGGGTGAGGACATGGCGGATCGGGTGGGCGGATTCGGGGCGACTAGCGCGACTGCGCTCCGCGGATGTGGGTCTTGCGCTCTTGCAGCAGCGTGCGAATGCGCGCGATCTGGCGGCGGTTCTCGCGGATCCGACCGGGCTGCGCGGCGGTCTCCGTGGCGGACTTGAAGCGCGCGTCGAAGAGCGCCTTCTGGAGGCGGTCGAGCTCGAACTCGAGTTCCGAGTCGCGCTGTCCGCGGAGGTCCTTGATCTTCATGTGCGTTCGCTGGGGGCTGGCTGCGTTGAACTGACGGGGTCGTCGATGAGCGGGATCGAAAGGCGGATCAGGTGGTCGGCAGGCGGCGGACCATCTTCACCTTGATGGGCATCTTGTGAGCGACGCGCTTGAGCGCGACCTTGGCGCGGTCCTCGGGCAGGCCGCCGATCTCGAAGAGCACCGTGCCCGGCTTGACCACCGCGGCCCAGTACTCGACTTCGCCCTTGCCGGTGCCCATGCGGGTCTCGGCCGGCTTGCCGGAGACCGGCTTGTGCGGGAAGACGCGGATCCAGATCTTGCCTTGACCGCCGGCGATGCGCGCGGCGGCGATGCGGCCGGCCTCGAGCTGGCGGCCGGTGATCCAGCCCGCGTCCATCGACTGCAGGCCGAAATCACCGAAGGCGACCTTGTTGCCGCGCGTGGCGAAGCCTTTGACGCGGCCGCGCATCACCTTGCGGTACTTGGTCCGTTTGGGCATCAGTGCCATGGTTCGTCGCTCCTGGAGAAGGCCTGGTAGGTACCTGGAGAGTGTTGGGGCTGTGGATCGCGGTGCGCCGGCTCAGCCGTTGATCGCGCCGGCGGACGGGCGCCGCTCCTGGCGCGGAGGACGCGTGGCCGAGCGCTGGCGATCAGCGCGCGTCGCGACGCCTTGCGCCTGGCGGAAGTCGATGCGCTCGCCGCTCTCGAGGTCGCCCTTGTAGATCCAGACCTTGACGCCGAGGATCCCGTAGGTCGTGCGAGCCTCGGCCGTGCCGTAGTCCACGTTGGCGCGCAACGTCGAGAGCGGAACCTGGCCTTCGCGCTCCTTCGCCTCGCGCGCCATTTCCGCGCCGCCGAGGCGGCCGTTGAGCTCGAGCTTCACGCCCTTCGCTCCGGCCTGCATCGTCGACTGGATCGCCTTCTTCATCGCGCGGCGGAACGCCATGCGCTTCTCGAGCGCCTCGGCGACCATCTCCGCGACCAGCGTCGCTTCGAGCTCGGGCCGCTTGATCTCGCGCACCGTCAGGTGGCAGGTCATGCCGGCGATCTTCTGCAGCGACTCCTTGAGCTGGTCGACGCGCACGCCCTTGCGACCGACGAGCACGCCGGGACGCGCCGTGTGCACGATCACGTTGACGGCCTCGCCCGTGCGCTCGATCTCGATGCGCGGGATGCCGGCGGACTTGAACTCCTTGGTGATGTGCTTGCGGATCTCGAGGTCCTGCAGCAACAGGCGCCCGAAGTCCTTCTTCTTGGCGTACCAGCGCGAGCGCCAGGGCTCGATGACCGCGAGGCGGAACCCGGTCGGGTGGATTTTCTGACCCATGTGTTCTGTCGTGCTCCTGCTACGCCTTCGCGCCCTTGCCGGCCTTCGGTTGCTTCGCCTTCTTCGCGCGAGCCTTGCCTGCTGCGCGCTTCTTGCGCGGCTCAGGCTCGGCGGCTTCCTTCAGCGCGATCGTGATGTGGCAGGTGCGCTTGCGAATCGGCATCGCGCGGCCCTGCGGACCCGGACGGAAGCGGATGCGTCCCTGCACCAGCGGGCCGTCGTCGGCGCGGCTGTCGGCGACGTAGAGCCGGTTCACGTTGACGTTCTCGTCGGCGCCCGCGTTGGCGACGGCCGACTTCAGCACCTTCAGGTAGAAGACGGCGGCGCGCTTGGGCGAGAACGAAAGCTGCTCGAGCGCCTTGTTGACGGGCATGCCGCGGATCAGGTCCGCGACCAGGCGCGCCTTGCGAGCCGGCATCCGCGCGTAGCGGTGCATGGCGCGGTACTCGCCGGGCGCGGCGCCATCGGCCTGTTGCGCGGCCTGTTCTGCGACTGCGGTTTCAGCGCTCATGACGGCACGGCTCCCGGCTTGGCCTCTTCCTTCTTGTTCGTGTGTCCGCGGAAGACGCGCGTGGGCGCGAATTCGCCGAGCTTGTGGCCGACCATGTCCTCGGTGACCTGCACCTTCAGGTGCATGCGACCGTTGTGGACCATGAACACGTGCCCGATGAAGTCAGGCGGAATCGTGCAGCGGCGCGACCACGTCGTGATCGGATCGCGCTTGCCGGTCTTCGCCATCTTGGCGACCTTCTTCGCGAGCTTGGGCTCGACGAACGGTCCCTTCTTGATGCTGCGTCCCACGGGGTTTCTCTTGCGCGCTTTCTGGTTGGTTCGTGTCGACCGCTACTTGCGGCGACGGAGGATGAAACGGTTGGTCGGGTGATTCGGGCGGCGGGTCTTGCCGCCCTTGGCGAGCACGCCGGTCGGCGAGCACGGGTGACGTCCGCCCTTGGTGCGGCCTTCGCCGCCGCCCAGCGGGTGGTCGACCGGGTTCTTCGTCGTGCCCCGCACGTGCGGGCGACGGCCCCAGTGGCGATAGCGCCCGGCCTTGCCGAGGCTGACGTTCTGGTAATCGGTGTTGCCCACGCGGCCGATCGAGGCGCGGCAGGAAGCGTGGATGCGCCGCAGCTCGCCCGAGGGCATCTGCACGATGCAGTAGTCGCCTTCGCGCGCGGTCAGCTGAGCGGCGCTGCCGGCGGTGCGACAGACTTGGCCGCCGCGACCGGGCACCAGCTCGATGTTGTGCACCATCACGCCGACGGGGATGTTCGCCAGCGGCAGGTTGTTGCCGGGCAGCGGCTCGGCCGTCGGCCCCGACATCAGCGTTTGTCCGACCGCGATCTCGAGCGGCGCGAGGATGTAGCGCTTCTCGCCGTCCTTGTAGTGCAGCAGCGCGATGTTCGCCGAGCGGTTCGGATCGTATTCGAGCGAGGCCACCTTGGCCGGGATGCCGTCCTTGTTGCGCTTGAAGTCGACGATCCGGTAGATGCGCCGGTGGCCGCCGCCGCGGTGGCGCATGGTCAGCACGCCCTGGTTGTTGCGTCCGCCCTTGCGCGGAATCGCGACGCACAGGCTCTTCTCGGCCGGGGTCTTCGTCAGCTCGGAATAGTCGAGCACGGTGCCGTGGCGGCGGCCCTTGGACGTCGGTCGGTAGCTCTTGATGGCCATGGAAGTGTGGGTGGGGCTGGGGACTGCGTGCGGCTACAGGAGGTCGATCGCGTTGCCTTCGGCGAGCACGACCATGGCCTTCTTCCACTCCGGCGTCTGGCCGGCGACCCAACCGCGGCGGCGCGCCTTGGGGGTCACGCGCAGCGTGTTGACCTTGCGCACCTTGACCTTGAAGAGCTTCTCGACGGCCTGCCGGATCTCGACCTTGTTGGCGTCGACCGGAACGCGGAAGTGGTACGCGTTGCGGGTGGCGGTGTCGTCGCTGCCCTTCTCGGTGATCACCGGCTTCTTCAGGATCTCGTAGGCGCGTGTGAGGCTCGTCATCGGAGTGCTTGGGGCGCGGGGAAGGTGCGGGTGGAGTGGAGTGGGGCCGGCGCTCAGGCGGGCTTCGACGCGACGTGGCTGGTGCGGGCGGCGGAGACGCGCTCGACCAGGACGGCGAGCGCGGCGCGCTCGGCGACGATCAGGCCGCCGTTCAGCACGTCGAGCGCGTTGAGGTCGCGCGCGGCGCGCATCTCGACGCCGGGGAAGTTGCGGAACGACTTCCAGGCGTTCTCGTCGTGCTTGGCGACGACGATCAGCGCGCGGCGCTGCGCCGGCTTCGAACCCTTGGCCGTCGTGTAGCCGAGCGAGCTCAGCAGCTTGCGCGCGTTCTTCGCCGACGGCTTCTCGAAGCCCGAGAGCTCGGCCAGCGCGACTTCGCCGTCGGCGAACTTGCCGGCCAGCGCCGAGCGCAGCGCGACGCGGCGCGCCTTGATCGGCATCGCGAACGAGTAGTCGCGCGGCTTGGGTCCGAAGACCGTGCCGCCGCCGCGCCAGATCGGCGACTTGCGGTCGCCGGCGCGCGCGCGACCGGTGTGCTTCTGCTTCCACGGCTTCTTGTTCGAACCGGCGACCTGATCGCGGCCGCGCGTGTTCACCGTGCCCAGGCGCTTGTTCGCCTGGTACATGTAGACCGCGTCCTTGAGCGTGCGGAACAGGACCTTGTCGCCGAACGCGCTCGCGTCGACGTCCGCTTTACCGACGCTGCCGGCCTTGTAGTGCTTGACCTGCATGGGAGTGTGCTGCTGCTGGCGGGTGGAGGGATGCGGTGGGCGCGCTACTTCGCGGCGACCTTCTTGGCAGCCGTCTTCGCGCTGCAGACTTGCACGTAACCGCCGCGCGGCCCGGGGACCGAGCCGGCCAGGAAGAGCAGGTTGCGCGCGCTGTCGATGCGCACGACGCGGATGTTCTTGACCGTGCGGCGCACGTTGCCGAACTGGCCCGCCATGCGCTTGCCCTTGGCGACCTTGCCGATGCGCTTGGTGGCGATCGAGCCAGGCGCGCGCACGTTCATCGAGCCGTGGCCGGCCGGACCGCGACTGAAACCGTGGCGGCGGATCGTGCCCGAGAAGCCGCGACCCTTCATCGTGCCGGTCACGTCGACCAGTTGGCCGACCGCGAAGGCCTCGACCGTCACGCTGTCGCCGACCTTCTTCGCCGTCGGGGCCGTCAGCCGTTCCTCGCGCAGGTAGCGCTTGGGCGCGACGCCGACCTTGCGGAAGTGTCCGGCGAGCGGACGCGTCAGGTGCTTGTCACCGACGTCGTCGAAGCCGAGCTGCACGGCGTCATAGCCGTCGCGTTCGGCGGTGCGCACCTGGCTGATGACGCAGGGGCCTGCGGCCACGACGGTCACGCCGACGAGCGTGCCGTCTTCCGCAAAAAACTGCGTCATGCCTTCTTTTCGTCCGAGGATCAGCGTCATGAGTCCTAGAACCGGGGGGGAGTCCCCTGGAGCTTGGGAGGGTATTTGCCGGTTCGACCAAGATCACTGGAGCGCGAGCACGGCGCGCGGCTCATCGAGCTCGTAGCTCGGGAGCAGCGGCACGGCGCGCGCGTCAGGACGACGCTTGGCCACGCGGCGGAACGGGACAGGTTGGAAAGAACGCCCCGCCGTCGCCGAGGCGACGAGCAGGCTCGTGGGTTCGATGCAGGGCGGGTCGAAGCAGGTTCGTGGCGAGCGCGATGCGCTCGATCCGACGCGCGTGCGGCTCGGGATGAGCCGGACGGCGCGCTCAGAGGCGCTAGGCCTTGATGCGGATGTCCACGCCTGCCGGCATGTTCAGGCTGCTGAGCGCGTCAACAGTCTGGTTGGTCGGTTCGGAGATGTAGATCAGTCGCTTGTGCGTTCGGATCTCGAACTGCTCGCGCGACTTCTTGTCGATGAACGGCGAGCGCAGCACCGTGTAGCGCTCGACCCGGGTCGGCAGCGGGATCGGACCGGCGACCATGGCTCCCGTACGCTTCGCGGTCTCGACGATGTCGAGCGCGGATTGGTCGAGAGCCTCGTGGTCGTAGGCCTCCATGCGGATCTGGATCTTGTCCTTCACAGGCGCTTGCTTTGCCGTTCTGCTTGAGCTGCGTGGGTTTCCGGCGCCACGCCTTCGGCTGAGCGCCGGAGGCGTGGTCGGGGGAAAGGGCCGAGAAAAATAGCAGTGGCGATCTGGAGGGTCAATGATCCTCTGCTTCGCGCCCCTGCGTCGGCGCGGATGGGCGCCCCGGTGCCCGCTACCCGGCCGGCTGCCGGTACGAGGTGCGATCCGGGCGTCCGCCCACCTGGGCGCCGATCCGTGTTCAATTCGTAACTACTTTACCACAAGTAATTTACATCGCCCTATACGTGCAGCCCTCGGGCCTGCAGGCGGGCCATTTCGACGCGCCGGAAGCCGCACGGTTCCAACGCCATTCCGGCCCGCCCCTGCGAGAGCGAACGCACCGCGGTCGAGTATCCGAAAACGTCGGCCAGCGCCACTTCGGCGCGAATGCGCCGGCGCGGCCCCTCGGCGCTCACGTCCGAAACTTCGGCTCCGCGAGCACCGAGATCGGCGATCAGACCGCCCGCGAACTCCTGCGGCGTATCGAGCTCGACGCGCACCAGCGGCTCGAGCACATGGACCTCGGCCTGCTCGAGCGCTCGCTGCAGCGCCTCCACCGCGGCCTGCGCGAAGGCGGCCGGATGATCGCGCCCGGGCTGCGCGACGCAAGCGAGCACGCGCATCGTGAAACCATACAGCGGGTAGCCGAGGCACGGCCCGCTGCAACAAGCCGAGACGAGCGCCTCCTCGATCGCGGCGCGTAGCGCCGGCTGCGCGGCCACGCCGGCGGCGAACTCGACGTCCGGCACGGCCGCCTCACCGGCCCGCGGCAGCAGTTCCAACTCGACATCGCCGTGCACGTCGCGGCCGGCGAGGACGCGCTCGACGCTCGCGCGCGCGCGCGCCGCGGCGCCGATCGCCTCGCGATACGCGACGCCCGGCTTGCCGGCGCGCACCGGCGCGTGGAAGTCGCGCTCCAGGCGCTGGCTCGCGATCTCCAGATGCAGCTCGCCCAAGCCGGAAACCAGCCATTGCCCCGACTCCGCGTCCTCGCGCACGTGCAGCGCCGGGTCCTCGAAGCTCAAGCGCGCGAGCGCCATGCGCAACCTGTCGCGCTCGCCGCCGTCGCGCGGCTCGAAGCGCTGCGTGATCACCGGTTCGGGACACTCGAGCCCGCGCAGCAGGATCGGCGCCTTCGGATCGCACAGCGTGTCGCCGCTGCGGGTCGCGCGCAGTCCGGCCAGCGCGACGATGTCCCCCACTCCGCCGGCCTCGGTCGCGACACGCTCGTCGGCCAGCATGCGCAGCACGCGCGTGACCCGCTCGCTGCGCGCGCTGCGCGGATTGAACAGCACGTCACCGGCCCGGATCGAGCCCGAGTAGATGCGCACGTAGACCAGATCCTCGTTGCGGTCGGCCAGCGTCTTGAAGGCCAGCGCGCAGGTCGGCGCGCTCGCACTCGGCGCGCGCTGCGTGACGCCGCCGTCGCGCGGATCGACCCCCTGCACGGCCGCGCGCTCCAGCGGCGACGGCAGCAGGTCCACCAGCGAGTCGAGCAGCGGTTGGACGCCGATCGAGCGCAGCGCGCTGCCGCACAGGACGGGCAACAGCTCGCCCGATTGCACGCGCGGACGCAGCGCCTTCCACAGCGCGCCGGGCCCCAGATCGCGCTCCTCGAGGGCGGCCGCGAGCACGTCCTCGTCGTGCTCCGCCAATAGATCCACGAGCTCGCTGCGCAGCACCTCGGCCTCCTCGTGCAGCTCGGGCGGAATGGCGGCACGCCGCAGCGCGCGCCCGCGCGGACCTTCGTCGGAGTACAGCGCCGCGCGCTCCAGCAGGTCGATCACGCCGCACAGCTCGCGCTCGCGACCGATCGGCAGTTGCAGCGGCACCGGCCGCGCCCCGAGGCGCGTGCGCAGTTCGTCGAGGCAGCGCTGGTGGTCGGCCCCGACGCGATCGAGCTGGTTGACGAAGGCCAGCGCCGGCACGCCGTGCCGACGCACCTGGCGCCAGACCGTCTCGGTCTGCGCCTGCACGCCGTCGACGGCCGACAACAGGAGCACGGCACCGTCGAGCACGCGCATCGAGCGCTCGACCTCCAGCGTGAAATCGACGTGGCCGGGCGTGTCGATCAGATGCAGCTCGTGCCCGCGCCAGGGCAGCGTGGCCGCGGCGGCGCTGATCGTGATGCCGCGCTTCTTCTCCTCCTCCATCCAATCGAGCGTCGCGGTGCCTTCGTGCACCTCGCCGAGGCGCGTGATCACGCCGGTCTGGTAGAGCAGGCGCTCCGACAGCGTGGTCTTGCCGGCATCGATGTGCGCGACGATGCCGAAGTTGCGAATGCGGCCGGGGTCCATCGCGGCCGATCGTAGGGCGCTCAGCGAGCGCGCGCGAGCAGCCAGGGATTGGCGGCCAGGAACGCTTCGCGGCCGCGATAGCCGTCGAGCAGCTCGGGACGACTCCCCCACAGAAGGTGCACCGCCGCGTACAGCGCTTCGATCGACGCGAGCCCCGCCCCGGGGTCGGCGAAGGTCTTGCTCTTGCGCGGATACGCGGTGACGAGCGGGGGCAGCCGGCGCAGCAGCGGCGCGCGCGTCAGCCGGCGCTGCAAGGTCGGCACGCGGCGCCACGCACAGTCGATCAACAGCAGGCCGTGGTGGGCGTCGGCGCTCGTGAGTTCGTCGCCCTCGACGTGCAGCAGGATGCGCTCGCCCGGATCGAGCGTGCGCTCGGGGTGGTAGTCGACAAAGCGGATCCCGCTCCTGCCGCGCAACGGCGTCAGCGAGCACTTGGCGAGCATTTCGCGCGGGTCGCGGAAGATCAGGATGTCGAGAGGGGCTTCCAAATGCGAAGCGGACACGCAGTTGCGTGTCCGCTTGGATCTTACCGGGCGCCGCGCCTCGGGCGCGCTAACGAGCGTCGCGCCTCGGGCGCGCTAACGAGCGTCGCGCCTCGGGCGCGCTACCTTGCGCCGCGCCTTGGGCGCGCCTAACGAGCGTCGCGCCTTGGGCGCGCACTAACGGGCATAGTGCGCGTACGCGCGGTTGGCCTCGGCCATCTTGTGCACCGATTCCTTCCACGCGACGGACGCCCCGGTGCCGTTGTAGGCATCGGTGATCTCGTCGGCCAGCCGCTGCGCCATCGGCTTGCCCTTCTTCTTGCGGGCATTGTCGACGAGCCAGCGAATCGCGAGCGACTGCTGGCGCGCGCGCTTGACCTCGCGCGGCACCTGGTAGTTCGCGCCACCGACGCGCTTGGAGCGCACTTCGACGGCCGGGCGGATGTTGTCGATGGCCTTGTTGAAGATCTCGGCCTGGTCCTCGACGTTGAGCTTCTTCTGCGCCAGCTCGAGCGCGTCGTAGAAGATTTCCTGGGCCGTCGAGCGCTTGCCCGAGTACATCAGCTTGTTGATGATCTTCGTCGCCAGCATCGACTGGAAACGAGGATCCGGACGCTGCAGGACGGCGGTCGACTTGTAGTTGCGGGGCATCGTGGCTCCTGGAAGCTGCGACTGGGGGCTGCGGCGCCTACTTCTTCGGGCGCTTGGCGCCGTACTTGGACCGTCCCTGGTGGCGATTCTCGACGCCGGAGGTGTCGAGCGTGCCGCGGATCACGTGGTAGCGCACACCGGGCAGGTCGCGCACGCGGCCGCCGCGGATCAGCACGATCGAGTGCTCCTGCAGGTTGTGCCCCTCCCCCGGGATGTAGACCGTGACTTCCTTGCCGTTGGACAGGCGCACGCGCGCGACCTTGCGCAACGCCGAGTTCGGCTTCTTGGGCGTCTGGGTCTTCACCTGCAGACACACGCCGCGCTTCTGCGGGCACGCGTCGAGCACGGGTGACTTGGTGCGCCGCCGCTGCACGACGCGCGGCTTGCGCACGAGTTGGTTGATGGTCGGCATGAATCGGTCTTTCTGGCTCCGCGCGGGGCCGGCCCCGAGCGCTTGCTCTGGGCCGGAACGCCCACTGGGCGGAAGGGGCGAGAATTCTACGGTTCTGGGCGTATGGGTCAAGCACGAGCGGCCCGGGCCGCATGCCCGGACCGCTCGCTGCGGGTCATTCCTCGCCGTCGCCGTCGTCCTTGCCGTCGTCCGCCACGGCGGCCGGAGCCGGATCGGCATCGTCGTCGGCCTGGGCCTGCTCGGCGCGGCGCGCGGCCGCTTCTTCCTCGGCCTTGAGCGCCGCCGCCTGCCGGGCGCGCGACTCGGCCGCGAGCTTCGTCGACTCGGTCCCCGTCGCCGCATAGGCGAGCAGCGACTCCGGCGACAGCGGGTCGGGGCTGCCCGAAAGCAGGCTGTCCATGCTGGGCTCGAAGTCGGCGGGCGAGAGCCCGGTCTGGCGACCGATCTCGCCGAAGTCGATGTTCTTCTTGACCCGCGTGCGGTAGTGATCGCGGAAGCCGGTTCCCGTGGGAACCATGTGGCCGAGGATCACGTTCTCCTTGAGCCCGACGAGGTGGTCGAAGCGACCCGCGAGGGCGGCCTCGGTCAGCACCTTGGTGGTCTCCTGGAAGCTCGCGGCCGAGATGAACGACTCGGACGACAGCGACGCCTTGGTCACGCCGAGCAGCAGCGTCTGACCGGTGGCGGCCTTCTTGCGCTCCTTGCGCAGACGCTCGTTCTCGCGACGGAAGCGGAACTTGTCCACCACCGCTCCGGGCAGGAACTCGCTGTCACCAGGATCGGAGACCTGCACCTTGCGCATCATCTGCCCGAGCACGATCTCGATGTGCTTGTCGTCGATCTGCACGCCCTGCGAGCGGTACACGCTCTGGATCTCGCGCAACAGGTACTCCTGCACGGCTTCCTCGCCGGTGATGCGCAGGATGTCGTGCGGAACCAGCGGCCCGTCCACCAGCGGCGTGCCCGCGCGCACCTCGTCGCCCTTGTGGACGCGCAGGTGCTTGCCCTGGGGCACCGAGTGCTCCTGTTCCTGGATCACTTCGCCCTTGGGGCCGGTCGCGCGCACGATGATCGTGCGCTTGCCGCGCTTCTTCTCGCCGAGCTCGACCACGCCGTCGATCTCCGAGATGACCGAGGGGTCCTTGGGCTTGCGCGCCTCGAACAGCTCGGTCACGCGCGGCAGACCGCCCGTGATGTCCTGCGTGCCGCCGACCTCGCGCGAGGTCTTGGCGAGCAGCGCGCCGGCCTTGATGTGCGCGCGGTCCTCGACCTCGATGTAGGCGCGCTCGGGAATCGGGTAGACCGCCACGACGTGGCCCGAGGAGTCCTCGACGATGATCTGCGGGTGCAGGTCGCCCTTGTGCTCGATGACCTGCCGGCGCAGCGTGCCGCGGCCGGCATCGCGCTCGGCCTTCAGCGTCTTGCCCTCGATCAGGTCCTCGTAGCGCACGCGACCGCTGGACTCGGCCAGGATCGGCACGTGGTGCGGGTCCCACTTGCACATGCCCGTGCCGGCCTTGACGGCCTGCTCGTGCGTGACGAACAGCTCCGAGCCCATCGGCACGAGGTAGCGATCGAGCTCGCGTCCCTTGTCGTCCACCAGCTGGATCTCGCCGTTGCGGTTGAGCACGACGCGCTGGCCGTGCTCGTTGGTGACGACGTTCAGGTTCACGTACAACGCGCGACCGTCGCGGCGCGCCTTGACTTCGCTTTCCTCGACCGAGCGGCTGGCCGTTCCACCGATGTGGAAGGTCCGCATCGTCAGCTGCGTGCCCGGCTCGCCGATCGACTGCGCGGCGATGATGCCCACGGCCAGGCCGCGCTCGGCCATCGTGCCGCGCGACAGGTCCATGCCGTAGCAGCGCGCGCACACGCCGAAGCCGGCCTCGCAGGACAGCGGGCTGCGCACGCGGATGCGTTCGTAGCCGAGCTGCTCGAGGCGCTGAGCCGCGTCCTCGGTGATCATCTCGCGCTCGCGCACGATCACCTCGTCGTTGATCGGGTCGATGATCGTCTGGCACACGACGCGGCCGCGCAGGGCCTGCGCCAGCGTCACGACGACCTTCTCACCCTTGTAGACGGCCGACTTGAACACGCCGTTGGGCGTGTTGCAGTCGTCCATCGTCACGACGACGTTCTGGGCGACGTCGGTCAGCTTGCGCGTCAGGTATCCGGCGTCGGCGGTCTTCAGCGCCGTGTCGGCCAAGCCCTTGCGCGCGCCGTGCGTCGACGAGAAGTACTCGAGGACGCGCAGGCCTTCGCGGAAGTTCGCCTTGATCGGCGTCTCGATGATCTTGCCCGACGGCTTGGCCATCAGACCGCGCATGCCCGCCAGCTGGCGGATCTGGTCGATCGAGCCGCGCGCGCCGGAATGCACCATGCAGTAGATCGGGTTCACGTAGACGTCGTTCTCGCGCACGTCCTCGCGCAGCACCTTCAGCAGGTCCTGGGCGACGCGTTCGCGGGCGTGCGTCCACATGTCGATGATCTTCAGGTAGCGCTCGCCCTCCGTGATCACGCCCTTCAGGTAGGCCTTCTCGACGGACTCGATCTGCTTCTGGGTCTCGTTCAGGATCTTCGCCTTCGAATCCGGCACCCGCATGTCGTCCTTCGCGAAGGACAATCCGGCGCGCGTGGCGGCCTTGAAACCGAGGTCCTTGAGATCGTCGAGCAGCTTCAGCGTCGCGTCGCGCCCGAGCAGGCGATGGCAGTCGCTGATCAGCGCGGCGATGCCCTTCTTGTCGAGCTCGTAGTTGTAGAACGGCATCCCCGGGGGAAGGATGTCGTTGAAGATGCAGCGCCCGACCGTCGTGATCGGGAAGGCGCGCTTGCGCCCGCCCTTGGCGGCGTCGGGCTTGGCGCCCGGAGCGGGAGGCACTTCGACCTTGCCGTCCTCGCCGACTTCGCGCGGCGGTTCGTTGCGCGAGGTCTTGACCAGGCGTCCCGCATCCATGCGCACCGTCACCGGCTGGTGCGTGTTCAGCTGACCGTGGCCGTAGGCCAGGAACAGCTCGTGCAGCGAGGCGAAGAGGCGGGGCTTGGACTTGGCGAAGCCCGCCGCGTCCTTCGACAGGTAGAAGATGCCGAGCACCATGTCCTGCGACGGCGTGATGATCGGCTGACCATTGGCCGGCGAGAACACGTTGTTGATCGACAGCATCAGCGTCGACGCCTCGATCTGCGCCTCGTAGCTGAGCGGCAGGTGCACCGCCATCTGGTCACCGTCGAAGTCGGCGTTGAATCCGCCGCAGACCAGCGGGTGCAGGCGGATCGCATTGCCCTCGATCAGCACCGGCTCGAAGGCCTGGATGCCCATGCGGTGCAGGGTCGGTGCGCGGTTCAGGAGCACCGGGTGGTCGCGGATGACCTCGTCGAGGATGTCCCAGACCTGCTCGTCGCGGCGCTCCAGCATGCGCTTCGCCGACTTGATCGTGTCGGCCAGACCAAGCTCCTTCAGCCGTCGGATGATGAACGGCTGGAACAGCTCGAGCGCGACCTTCTTGGGCAGGCCGCACTGGTGCAGGCGCAATTCGGGACCGACCACGATGACCGAGCGCGCCGAGTAGTCGACGCGCTTGCCGAGCAGGTTCTCGCGGAAACGCCCCTGCTTGCCCTTGATCATGTCCGTCAGCGACTTGAGCGGACGGTTCGATGAGCCGAGCACCGGGCGGCGGCAGCGACCGTTGTCGAACAACGCGTCGACGGCCTGCTGCAGCATGCGCTTCTCGTTGCGGATGATGACCTCGGGCGCATTGAGGTCGAGCAGCTTCTTCAGGCGGTTGTTGCGGTTGATCAGGCGGCGATAGAGATCGTTCAGATCGCTGGTCGCGAAATTGCCCGAATCGAGCAGCACGAGCGGACGCAGGTCCGGCGGGATGACCGGGATGACTTCCAGGATCATCCACTCGGACTGGTTGGACGAGTCGCGCAGCATCTCGACGTTCTTGAGGCGCTTGATCAGGTCCTTCTGCCGCTGTTGCGAGCGCGTCGCGAGCAGTTCCTCGCGCAGCTCGGTCGAGAGCTTCGTCAGCTCCAGGCGCTTCAGGATCTTCTTGACCGCCTCGGCGCCCATGTCGGCCTCGAACTCCGAGCCGTACTTGGCGCGCATCTGACGGAACTCGTCCTCCGTCAGCAGCTGCTTCTCCTCGAGGGGCGTGTCACCGGCGTCGATGACGATGTAGTCCTGGAAGTAGATCACGCGCTCCAGGCTCGAGGTCTTCATGCCCAGCAAGGTGCCGAGGCGGCTCGGCATGGCCTTGAAGAACCAGATGTGCGCGACCGGCGCGGCCAGGTTGATGTGGCCCATGCGCTTGCGACGCACGCGGCTGTGCGTGATCATCACGCCGCACTTGTCGCAGACGATGCCCTTGTGCTTGATGCCCTTGTACTTGCCGCAGAAGCACTCCCAGTCCTTCTCGGGACCGAAGATGCGCTCGCAGAACAGGCCGTCGCGCTCGGGCCGGTACGTGCGGTAGTTGATCGTCTCGGGCTTCTTGACCTCGCCGTAGGACCAGGAACGGATGTCCTCCGGCGAAGCGAGGCTGATCTTGACGGAGCCGTAGTCGTTGATGCGGTTGTAGATCGCTTCCATCGCGTGCTCCTTAGAGGCTCGCCTTCTTCTGCAGTTCGATGTTCAAGCCCAGACCCTTGATCTCGTTGGTGAGCACCTCGAACGAGACCGGCGTGCCGGGCTCGAGGATGTTGGTGCCCTTGACCATCGATTCGTAGATCTTGGTGCGGCCGTCCACGTCGTCGGACTTGACGGTGAGCAGCTCCTGGAGGATCGCCGCGGCGCCGTACGCCTCGAGCGCCCACACTTCCATCTCGCCGAAGCGCTGTCCGCCGAAGCGCGCCTTGCCGCCCAGCGGTTGCTGGGTGATCAGGCTGTAGGGGCCCGTGGCACGGGCGTGCACCTTCTCGTCGACGAGGTGGTGCAGCTTCAGCATGTACATGATGCCCACGGTGACGGCCTGCTCGAACGGCTGGCCGGTGCGGCCGTCGTGCAGCCTGAACTTGCCGGTCGGAGGCAGCTTCGCCTCGACCAGCGCCTCCTCGATCTGCTCCTCCGTGGCGCCGTCGAAGGCGGGCGTCAGGAAGCGGCAGCCGAGCAGCTTGCCGGCGAGGCCGAGGTGCGTCTCGAGGATCTGGCCGACGTTCATGCGGCTCGGCACGCCGAGCGGATTGAGCACGATGTCGACCGGCGTGCCGTCCTCGAGATACGGCATGTCCTCGACCGGGAGCACCTTCGACACGACGCCCTTGTTGCCGTGGCGTCCGGCCATCTTGTCGCCGACCTGCAGGTTGTACTTGGTCGCGACGTAGACCTTCACCATCTCGAGCACGCCGGTCGGCAGCTCGTCACCGCGGGAGAGCCGATTGACGATCTTGTTCTTGTCGGCTTCCTTGCCCTCGATCTTGGTCTGGCTGTCGTTGATCGCGCTGAGCGCCTTCTCGCGCCGTTCCTTGCTCTGGGCCTCCTCGGCGGCGGCGACGCACAGCAGCTTGACGCGCCGCAACTCGTCGAAGGTGGCCGTGTCGTCGAACTCGACCTTCTTCCCGGTCAGGTCGTCCTGGACCTCGAGGCCGAGGGCCTTCTGCACTTCCTTGAGCATGGCCGCCGTGATGTCGCGGAAGGCCTTCAGGAAGTCCTTCTCGGCTTCCTTGATCTGATTCAGCGCGGCCTTGCGCTCCGACTCGGACAGGTTCACGCGGCGCGAGAACTTCTGCGCGTCGATCACGACGCCGCGCGTGCCCGGAGGCATCGTCAGCGATGCGTTCTTCACGTCGACGCCGGCGCGACCGAAGATCGCGTGCAGCAGCTTCTCTTCCGGCGTCAGCTCGCTCTTCGACTTCGGCGCGACCTTGCCGACCAGGATGTCGCCGGCCTCGACGCGCGTGCCGATGCGCACGATGCCGCCCTCGTCGAGATTGGCCAGCGCCTTCTCGCCGACGTTGGGGATGTCGCGCGTGAACTCTTCCTTGCCGAGCTTGGTCTCGCGGATCTCGACCTCGTATTCCTGGATGTGGATCGAGGTGAACGCATCCGAGCTCACCAGGCGCTCGGAGACGAGGATCGCGTCCTCGTAGTTGAAGCCGTCCCAAGGCATGAACGCGACGAGCACGTTCTTGCCCAGGGCCAGTTCGCCGTCGCTGGTCGCGGCACCGTCGGCGAGCAGGGTTCCCCGCTCGACCTTCTCGCCCTCGACGACCTTCGGACGATGCGATTGGCAGGTGCGCTCGTTGAGCCCGCGCATCTTCGAGAGCGGGTACTCCTCGTCGTCGACCTTGATCATCCGGCTGTCCACGTAGGTGACCGTGCCCGGCTTGGCCGCGCGCAGCACCAGGTTCGTGTTGTCCGCGCAGACCTTCTCCATGCCCGTGCCGACGATCGGCGGCTCGGTGATCAGGAGCGGCACGGCCTGGCGCTGCATGTTCGATCCCATCAGCGCGCGGTTGGCGTCGTCGTGCTCGAGGAACGGCACGAGCGAGGCGGAGATGCCGACGATCTGCTTGGGCGATACGTCGAGGTAGTCGATCTCCTCGGGGCTCACTTCGATGTTGTCACCGTCGCGGCGAGCCAACACGCGCGGCCCGATCAGGCGGCCCTTGTCGTCGAGCGGGGAATCCGCCGGCGCCATGACCTTGGCCATTTCCTCGTCGGCGCGCAGGTACACGACCTCGTCGGTCAGCTGGCCCTTCTTGACGCGCCGGTAGGGCGCCACGAGGAAGCCGTACTTGTCGAGGCTCGAGTAGATCGCCAGCGAACTGATCAGACCGATGTTCGAGCCTTCGGGCGTCTCGATCGGGCAGAGCCGGCCGTAGTGCGATAGGTGCACGTCGCGCACGTCGAAGCCGGCGCGCTTGCGGTTCAGACCTCCCGGTCCGAGTGCCGACAGGCGCCGCTCGTGGGTCAGCTGCGACAGCGGGTTGGTCTGGTCGACCACCTGCGACAGCTCGCCGCGTCCGAAGAAGTACTCGACCGCGCTGGAGAAGGTCTTGGAGTTGATCAGGTTGCGCGGCGAGACGGTCTCGGGGTTCTCGAGGTTCATCCGCTCCTGCGCGGTGCGGCGCAGCTTGAGCAGACCCTTGCGGAACTCCTCCCCCGCCAACTCGGCGATCGTGCGCACGCGCCGATTGCCCAGGTTGTCGATATCGTCGATCTCGCCCTGGCCGTTGCGCAGCCCGATCAGGTACTTGATCGAGTTGACGATGTCCTCCGGCTGCAGCACCTGCACATCCTCGGGGATCGTCTGACCGTACTTGCGGTTGAGGCGGAAGCGGCCGACGCGGCCGAGGCGATAGCGCTGCGGATCGAAGAACTTCTCGTGGAACAGCTCGCGCGCCTTCTCGATCTGCGGCGGATTGCCGGGACGCAGGCGGCTGTAGATCTTGAGCAGAGCCTCGTTGTGGCTCTTGGTCGGGTCCTCGCGCAGCGAGTTGATGATCAGCGGATCGAGCGTTTCGATCGCCGCGTCGATCACCTCGACCTCGGCCAGGTCGCTGGCCGCGATCTCGAGCGCGGCCGTTTCCGAGATCGGCTGCCCCGAGTGGACCAGCACTTCGCCGGTCTTGATCACGACGATCTCGCGGACCGCGATACGGTCGGTGATCGACTTCGCGAACGCGCTCTGCGTCTGCGCCTTGGTCTTGCGCACGACCTTGGTCGGGTAGAACTGGCGCAGCACGTCGTGGTCGTTCGACAGCGACTCCGACAGCGCGCGCAGGAAGGTGACCGCGGAGAACTTGCCCGACTGGTCGATGCGGACCGCGAGCACTTCCTTCTTCGTGACGTTGAGCTCGATCCACGAGCCGCGCTCGGGGATGATCCAGCACGAGTGCAGCTTGCGCTCGGCCGACGTCGTGTCGACCGAGAAGTCCACGCCCGGCGAGCGGTGCAACTGGCTGACGATCACGCGCTCGGAGCCGTTGATGATGAACTCACCGCCGCCGACCATGATCGGGATCTCGCCCAGATAGACCTCTTCCTCGATCGGCTCGGGCTTGACCAGGCGCAGGCGCACCTTGAACGGGTACCCGTAGGTCAGGCGCAGCTTGCGGCACTCGTCGATCGTGTAGCGCGCGCGCCCGAGCTCGTAGCCCAGGTACTCCAAGCACATCGTCTTGTCGTACGAGTAGATCGGGAAGACCTCGCGCAGCAGCGCTTCGAGCCCCTGCGTGGAGCGCGTCGAAGAGGGCGCCTCCACGCGCAGGAACTCGTCGTAGGCCTTCGTCTGGATCTCGACCAGGTTCGGGACTTCGACGATGTCGCGATAGCGGCCGAAGATGCGAACGGGTTGGGCGGTCTTGGTCATGGGGTGAGTCTCCCGACGCGGCAGCCGGGGCGTTCGGCTGGAGCGCGCATGGCGAGCGACCGGGGCGAGGTCACTCAGGGAAGGAAAGGAGGTGCGTTCGCTCGGAAACGACTCGATCCGGCCGGGCCCCGGAACGGGCTTCGGTCGGATGAGCAGCCGACAGGTCCTGCCGACGGGCGGGTCGGCGACTGTGGGCGGAGTAGAGAGGAAGGGGGCTCAAGAGGCCAGGGAAAAGTTCCGCTGCGGTTCGTGGCCGCGGGAACGGGGTTCCCGCGCTGGACGCCAGCTTGCGCTGCGTCGCGATCCGCCCGCCCGGCGCCTACCGGCGAGCACCCGGCCGGCACGAGGCCGGCGGTGCCGCTGGCAGGCGCGGGCGGGCGCGGGCGCTGGGGCGGCTGAACCGCCCGTGCGCTCCGCGCCGCCGGAGCTTGCCTAGGCGATCTTGACCTTGCCGCCGGCCGCCTCGATCTGGGCCTTGATCTTGTCGGCTTCTTCCTTCGTGACGCCGCCCTTGAGCGGCTTCGGCGCGCCTTCGACCAGGTCCTTGGCCTCCTTGAGGCCCAGGCCCGTGATCGCGCGGACTTCCTTGATCACGCCGATCTTGTTGGCGCCGGCGTTCTCGAGGCTGACGTCGAACGAGGTCTTCTCCTCGGCCACCGGTGCGGCGGCCGCGGCGGCGGCCGGAGCGGCGGCCATCGCGACGGGGGCCGCGGCGCTGACGCCCCAGCGCTGCTCGAGCGCCTTGACGAGCTTGGAGGCTTGCAGCAGGGACAGGCCGTCGAGTTGCTTGGCCAGGTTTTCGAGCTCGGGCTCGAGGGTCACGGTTTCGGACATCGGAATCGTCTCCTGAGGGATGGGTTGGCGATGGAGGGAGATTGGGTCGGTCGTACGGGGGCGGTCCTGGCGGGTCTCGCTCGAGGTTCGCTCCCTTGTGCGCGCCGCATGACCGGGCGCGGCGCACCGTTCGGGGGTCGCGGAGGTCTAGCTCGCGGGTGCGGCGCCGCCTCCGGATTGCTCGAGGCGGTCGGCGCGCGCCTGCAGCACGCGCGCCATGCTCGAGGTGTTCGCGTCGATCACGGTCGCGAGCGCGCGCGCCGGGCCGCTGATCAGGCCGAGCAGCATGGCCTGCAGCGTGGCGCGATCGGGCACGTCGGCCAGCGCCAGCGCGTCGGCTGCGGAGAGGGCGGCTCCTTCGAGCATCCCCGCGCGCAGCGAGAGCTTCTTCTCCTTCAAGAGCGGCGAGGCCTTGAGGATCTTCGCGGCGGTGATCGCGTCTTCGCTGGAGCCCGCGATCAGCGCGAGATTGCCCTTGGCGTAGGCGCTCTCGGGCAGCTCGATGCCGCGCTTGCGCAGCGCGATGCGAACCAGGCGGTTGCGCACCAGGCGCAGGCGCAGCTTCTTCGCGCCGAGCTCACGACGCAGGGCCTCGGTCTGCTTGACCGTCATGCCGCTCGCATCGAGCAGCAACATGCCCTGTGCATCGCCGAGTCCATGGTCGAGGACTCGCAGGATCATTTGGTTGACGAGATTCGGCACGGGAGTGCTCCGTTGGGTGTGCGGCGTTGGGGTGCGGCGCGGGGTGGTGCGGCTGAGGACGTGCTGCGGATGGCGTGCTGCTGATTGCGTGCTGCTGGAGAACGACGGCGGCGCGCTACGCGCCGGACTCGAAGGCGACCCAGGCGCCCGGCCCCATCGAGGTCGAGACCGAGACCTTCGAGACGTACGAGCCCTTCACCGTGGACGGCCGGATCGAGAGCAGGTGGTCGATGAAGGCCTTCAGATTGGCCTCGAGGTCCTCCACGGCGAACGAGCGCTTGCCCAGCCGAGCGTGCACGTTGCCGCCGGCATCGGTGCGGAACTCGATCTTGCCGGCCTTGAACTCCTTGACGGCCTGCGCGACGTCGGGCGTGACCGTGCCCGACTTGGGGCTCGGCATCTTGCCCTGCGGGCCGAGCACCTTACCGAGCTTGCCGACGTGCTTCATCATGTCGGGGCTGGCGATCACGATGTCGAACTCGGTCCAGCCGCCGATGATCTTGTCGGCCAGTTCGCCCGAACCGACCACGTCGGCGCCGGCGCCCTTGGCCGCCTCGGCCTTGTCGCCTTCGGCGAACACGACGACGCGTACCGACTTGCCCAGGCCCTTGGGCAGCGAGACGGCGCCGCGCACGAGCTGGTCGGACTTCTTCGGATCGACGGTGAGCTTCACGGCGATGTCGACGGTCTCGTCGAACTTCGCCGCGGGCAGGCTCTTGAGAAGGCTGAGCGCTTCGCGAGCCGAGTAGACCTTGTTGTGGTCGACCTTGGCCGCGGCCTTCAGGTAGCGCTTGCTGCGAGTGACCATGGGAGGGTGATCGTGTAGCGTCGGGTGCGGAGGTTGGGGCGTCGGTGGCTGGGCCGTCGAGGGTGGTAGCGGCTTGAACCGCTAGTCCTTCACCTTGATGCCGGCCGCGCGGGCGGTGCCTTCGACGATGCGGCAGGCCGCGTCGAGGTCACGCGCGTTGAGGTCCTTGAGCTTGAGCTTGGCGATCTCCATCACCTGCGCCTTGGTGACCGTGCCGGCGACCTCCGTGCCGACCAGCCCGGCGCCCTTCTCGATGCCGGCGGCCTTGATCAGCAGCACCGAGGCGGGAGGCGACTTGAGGATGAAGGTGAAGCTGCGATCCTTGTAGATCGTGATCTCGACCGGGATGATCAGGCCCTTGTCGTTCTTCGTCCGGTCGTTGAACTCCTTGACGAACGCGGCGATGTTGACGCCGTGGCTGCCGAGCGCGGGACCGACCGGCGGCGCCGGGGTGGCTTGGCCACCGGGGCACTGCAACTTGACTTTGGCTGAGACTTCCTTGGCCATGGCGTTCTAGGTTCTGGTGCGCGCGCCCGCTGGGGCGTCGCAGGGGATCGGCTGGGTTTGGAGCGACCGGTGGAGGGGGTGTGCGGGGGAGGGTGCGGCGAGCGGCGAAGCGCTGGGAATCAGTGCGAATCGCTGCGGGGAAGGGGTGAGTGTGGAACTGCTGCGCGCGGAGCGCGTCAGACCGCCTCGACCTCCCAGTACTCGAGCTCGACCGGAGTCGGGCGACCGAAGATGGTCACGATCACCTTGACCGTGCCCTTGTCCGGATTGATCTCGTCGACCTGTCCGTCGAAGCCGTCGAAGGCGCCGGACTTGATCTTGACCATGTCGCCCTTGCGCATCGAGATCGCGACTTGCGGGTGCTGGGCGCTGTCGGACATGCGCGCCAGGATCTTGGTGACTTCGAGCGCCTCGAGCGGCGTCGGCTCGCCGCGCGCGCCGAGGAAGTCGCCGAAGCCGGGCGTCTCGCGCAGCACCAGGCGCGCCTTGCGGATCCGCACCAGTTGCGCGATCGCGCCCTCCTGCGTGCTGGACACCGGGGTCTCGTCGCCGCGCTTCTTCTCTTCCAGTTCGGGCTCGTCGATGTCGGCCTGCACCATCAAGTAGCCGGGGTAGAGCTTCTTGTTGGAGACCTTCTTCTTGCCGCCCTTCAATTCGGTCACGCGCTCCACCGGCACGAGGACCTGCGGGACCACGTCCTGGAGGCCCGCCGCCTTGATGCGGGTTTCGAGTTGCTTGCGGATCGAGTCCTCGCGACCCGATTGGCAGCGCACGAAGTACCACTCGTAGGCCATGGCTGGGGTGGGCTTGCTGGTGAAGGGTGGAGGGGTGGGACGACGGACGCGGTCAGTTCAGCAGGAGATTCGTCATCACCCGCCCGATCACGTAGTCGGCGGCGAACAGGAATGCGAGCAGGAACAGCACCGAGAGCACGACGACGATCGATGAGTTGACGACGTCGTCCATCGTCGGCCAGGTGACCTTGCGCAACTCGGTCTCGGTCTCGATCAGCAAGTCGGCGTTCTTGGGCTTCTGCAGCAGCATCTGCAGCAGGAAGAGTCCGAGCGCGAACAGCACGGCGGCGGCGATCAACGCCCAGGACACCGGCCAGCCCACCAAGGGCACCGACAGTCCGCCCAGCTTGTCGGCCATGCCGCCGATGTAGGTGGACAACGTCGTGTGCAACGCGATGCAGCCGTACAGCAAGAGCAGCACGCACAGCCAGAAGGCTGCGAGCCGGACGAAGCGTCCCTGTTCTTCCTTGTACGTCTTCATGGGCGGGCGGCGGAGGCGGCGGCGCGCTGGCGCCGGGGCGATCGCGACGGTCGAGCTGCTAGAGCTTCTTCTCCTTGTGCGCGGTGTGCTTTCCGCAGAAGCGACAGTGCTTCTTCTTCTCGAGCTTGTACGTGGCCTTCGAGCGCTTGTGCGTCGTGTAGTTCCGGTTGCTGCACTCGGAGCACACCAGGAAGACGTGGCGTTCCTTGATCTTCATCGAAGCGGACGCTGTGGGTCGGACGGGCGGGGTGGGTCGGAAGCGGTTCAGCGGGAGCAGTCGACGCCGCCGCGCGAGCCCGGAGCAGACCGGGCTCGCGTGGTGCGTCGTGCTCGCGCTACTTGATGATCTTCGTGACCACGCCGGCGCCGACCGTGCGGCCGCCCTCGCGAATCGCGAAGCGCAGCTGCTCGTCCATGGCGACGGGCGTGATCAGTTCGACCTCGATGCGGACGTTGTCGCCCGGCATGCACATCTCGGCGCCGCCGAGCAGCTTGGCCGAACCGGTCACGTCGGTCGTGCGGAAGTAGAACTGCGGGCGATAGCCGTTGAAGAACGGCGTGTGGCGGCCGCCTTCCTCCTTCGAGAGCACGTAGACCTCGGCTTCGAAGTGCGTGTGCGGCGTGATCGAGCCGGGCTTCGCGAGCACCATGCCGCGCTCGAGATCCTTCTTCTCGACGCCGCGCAGCAGCACGCCCACGTTGTCGCCGGCCTGACCTTCGTCCAGCACCTTCTGGAACATCTCGACGCCGGTGCAGACCGTCTTCGTGATCTCGGGCTTGAGGCCGACGATCTCGAGCGTGTCGTTGACCTTCACGCGGCCCTTCTCGATGCGGCCGGTGCCGACGGTGCCGCGACCCATGATCGAGAACACGTCCTCGATGCACATCAGGAACGGCTTGTCGACCTCGCGCTGCGGCGTGGGGATGAACGAGTCGAGCGTCTTCAGCAGCTCGTCGATCGGCGCATTGGCCTTGTCATCCGCGCCGTTGGACTCGAGCGCCAGCTTGGCCTGGCCGCGGATGATCGGGGTCTTGTCGCCCGGGAAGTTGTACTTGTTCAGCAGCTCGCGGATTTCCATCTCGACGAGCTCGAGCAGCTCGGGGTCGTCGACGAGGTCGACCTTGTTCAGGAACACCACGATGTGCGGCACGCCGACCTGGCGGGCGAGCAGCACGTGCTCGCGCGTCTGCGGCATCGGACCGTCGGCGGCCGAAACGACCAGGATCGCGCCGTCCATCTGCGCCGCGCCCGTGATCATGTTCTTGACGAAGTCGGCGTGGCCCGGGCAGTCGACGTGCGCGTAGTGGCGCGTGGCCGACTCGTACTCGGTGTGCGAGGCCGCGATCGTCACCGTCTTGTCGGTCGAGCGCACGGTGCCGCCCTTGGTGATCTCGGCGTAGGACTTCGCCTTGGTGCCGTGGACGTGGGCCGAACGCGCGGCGATCGCCGCGGTGAGCGTGCTCTTGCCGTGGTCGATGTGGCCGATCGTGCCGACGTTCACGTGCGGCTTGGTCCGCTGAAAGACATCTTTTGCCATGGTCGCAGTGGTTTCGGGTTGGAGAGTTGAGGGTTGGTTCGTCGCGCCGCGCGCGCTCCGGCGTGGGAGCGGGCGCGGCGTGTTCGGGGGAGATCGGGTTGTGAGGAACGGACGACAGGATCGGAGGAGCGGCGCGCGTGCTGCGCGGCGCAGCGCGAGTGTGGAGCTGCTGACGGGACTTGAACCCGTGGCCTCCTCCTTACCAAGGAGGTGCTCTACCGACTGAGCTACAGCAGCGGAGAGTTCGAAGCCCGAGGGCCCCGAGTTCGATGCGCGCGGCGGATGGAGCGGGCGATGGGAATCGAACCCACGCCATCAGCTTGGAAGGCTGAGGTTCTACCATTGAACTACGCCCGCTGGCGGAAGCGTGCGACGCGGCGCGACCGAGACGGGAGCACGGGGAATCGCGAGCGCTTTGCGCAGGCAGTGGCGCCTGCGAGCGGAAGGGTTGGTGGGCAGAACAGGATTCGAACCTGTGAAGGCGTCAGCCACCAGATTTACAGTCTGGCCCCTTTGGCCACTCGGGTATCTGCCCGGATCGAATCCGGTCGCGCGCGCCGCGCTTGGCGCGGCGGAGCAACGCGGTGACCGACGTCGGTGCGCTCGTGATCCGATGTGCGGTGCGAACGCCGCGCGCGCGCCGCGCCTTTCGAGCGCGGGGCCGTGCGGCTCCCGTTCATCTTGGATCCTGTCTCGTTGCCACGGAGCGAGGCTTGCGCGCGCCAACTCCGAGGAACTCGGGGGCGCGGCTGCGAAGCCTGAGCGGATGGAGCCAGCGATGGGACTCGAACCCACAACCGCCTGATTACAAATCAGGTGCTCAGCCAGTTGAGCTACGCTGGCGGGGGTCGAGTGCCGACGCGCAGCGCGCCTCTCGGGACGGCGCGGCATCGACCATCGCAGATCTCGCAATCGAAAGAGCAGCGCCTGGCGACGAGGTTGCCGTCGGACGCGAGGGGCGGACATGGTACGCATCCGGGCCCTCAGCGCAAGCATCCGTTTCCGGACCCTGGTCGGGCTGACTGCGCGCCGACGCGCCCAAGTCGAGTCTGGACAGGCAGCTGGGCGCAGACGGCCGCCGACCCCAAAAATCGGATATAAACCGATGTGAATAAATGACTTACGCTCGCAGCGCGCAGCCAAGCGGGCCAGGGTCCCTCAGAGGACCTCGAGCTGGGCCCGCCAGGCCCCCCACGCCTGCCGCACCTGCTCGATCGAATCCCCCCCCAGCTTCTGCAGCAGCGCATCCGCCAGCACCAGCGCGACCAACGCCTCCCCCACCACGCTCGCCGCGGGCACGCTCGTCACATCCGAGCGCTGGTAGGTGGCGCGCACCGGCGCTCCGCTCGCGAATTCGACGGTCGGCACGCCTTGGCGCAGCGTCGGGATCGGTTTCATCGCCGCGCGCAGCACCAGCACCTCCCCCGTCGTCATGCCCCCCTCCAATCCGCCGGCGCGGTTCGACGCTCGCGCGTAGCGGCCGCCCGAACCCTGCGCCGCGACGATCGGATCGTGGAAGCGCGAGCCGGGCTGGCGCGCGGCCTCGAAACCCAGACCGATCTCGACGCCCTTGATCGCGGGGATCGAGAAGAGCGCGCCACCGAGGCGCGCGCTCAAGCGCTCGCGCGGGTCGGCGTAGCCGCCCAGACCCGGCGGCAGGCCGAAGGCGAGCACCTCGAAGACGCCGCCCAGCGAGTCCAGCTCCGAGCGGGCCGCATCGATCCGCGCGACGATGCGCGCCTCGGCCTCGGAATCGAGACAGGCGACCGCGCTCGCGGCGCGGCGCGCTTCGCGCTCGGCGCGCGGCAAGGGCGCGGCCTCGACATGCGCGCGCTCGGCGCCCAGCTCGACGACGTGCGCGAAGACCTCGATCCCGAATTGCGCGAGGAGTTGCGCGGCAGCGGCACCCAGCGCGCTGCGGATCGCCGTCTCGCGCGCGCTGGCGCGCTCGAGCACCAGGCGCGGGTCGCGAACGCCGTGCTTCTGGCAACCCGCGAGGTCGGCGTGTCCGGGCCGCGGATTGTCGGGCACCGGCAGGGTTTCGATCGTCGCGTCGCGATTGCGGATCAGCAGCGCGAGCGGGGAACCGAGCGTGTGCCCGCCGCGCAGACCGGCGAGCACCTCGACGTGATCCTGTTCCAGCTGCTGGCGCGCGCTGCGGCCGTGACCGCGTTGGCGCCGCGCGAGCAGCGCATCGATCGCAGCGATGTCGAGCGGCAGGCCGGAGGGCAGCCCCTCGAGCACGCCGACCAGCGCCGTGCCGTGCGATTCCCCGGCCGTGGTCCAGCGCAATCCGCTCATGAGCCGACTCCTTCGTACGCGCTGACCTCGTCGAAGTCCACGGTGAACTCGCGCAGGCCCATGCGCACCGTCACTTCGCGGCGCTTCGCATCGACCTTCAGCACCTGCAGCCTGCGCTTGAAGCGCGTGACCCAGACCTGGTCGTTGCGCTTGAGCGCCGCGAGGAACTGCGCCCGCCGCTCGGACAGCGTGGCGCTGCCCAGCGCGCGCTCGAGATCGTCGAGCGCGCATTCGAGTTCCACGCGCGCTTCCTTCGACAGTTGCGGCAGCAGCGCCCGCGCGCGCGCCAGCGGGTCGCGCGTGCCGGCGACGCGCTCCTCGAGCGAGCGCTGCGCCTCCGCTTCCAGACGTGTGCGCGCGCCCTCGGCCTCGCGGTGCAGGCGCCGCGACTGTTCAGCCAGCTCGGCCGCTTCGGACAGGCGCGTGTCGAGCTCGGCGCGCACCCCCTGCGACTGCGCGCGCTCGATGCGCACCGCCTCGAACAGCGCGTGGCGCTCTTCGTCGCGCCGGGCGACGCGCTCGGCAGCCCGCTCGACGATGGCCGGGTCGAGCCCCAACCGCCGCGCGATGGCCAGCGCGCGCGAATCGCCCGGCATTCCGATCACCAGTCGATAACGCGGACGCAGCGTCTCGACGTCGAAATCGACGCAGGCGTTCTCCGCGCGCGGCACGCGGTACGCGAACTCCTTGAGCTTGCCGATGTGCGTCGAGGCCAGCGTCGGCGCGCGCTTGCGCAGCAGCGCCTCCAGGATCGCCTCCGACAGCGCGGCTCCTTCGTCGGGATCGGTCCCGCCGCCCAGCTCGTCGAGCAGCACGAGCGTCTCCGGATCGGCGCGCTCGAGCCCGGCGCGAATGCGCCGCAGGTGCGCCGAGAACGTGGACAGGGACTGAGCGATGGCCTGCTCGTCGCCGATGTCGGCGACGACTCCGGTGTACAGCGGCACGGTCGTGCCGGGCTCGCAGGAGAGCGGCAGACCCATGCGCGCCAGCAACGCCGCCAGCCCGGCGCTCTTAAGCGCCAGGGTCTTGCCGCCGGTGTTGGGCCCCGTGATCACGAGCAGATCGAAGTCCTCGCCCAGGCGCAGGTCGAGCGGCACGACCTCCTCGATCCGCCCGGCCGCGCGCTCGGCGATCAGCAGCGGGTGCAGGAACGCGCGCAGCAGCAGGCCGCGCGCGGCGCCGGGCTGTCCGGGCACGAGCGGCGCGCGCGCGCCGTGCTTGCGCGCCCAGGCCGCGCCGATCGCCGCGAGCTCCAGATCGGCCCAGCGCGCGCACAAGGCCGCCACGTCGCGCTCCCGCTCGAAGCACGCGTGCGTGAGTTCGGCCAACACGCGCTCGACCTCGTGCTCCTCGTCGGCGCGCAGCGCGGCCAGCCGGTTGCCCGGTTCGACCACTGCCTGCGGCTCGACGTACAGCGTCTCTCCGCTGGTCGAGCGGTCGTGCACCAGCCCGGGCAGGTGGTGCAGCTGCGTCGCGCGCACGGGCAGTACCGGCCGCGCTCCGCGCCGCTGCACCTTTCCGGCCAGGCCCTCGGACAGGTACGCGCGCAGGTCGGAGCGCGCCGCCAGCGCGCGCACGGCGCGCTCGATCTCGTCGTCGAGCTCGCGCGCCGCGCGCCGCAACGCCGCCAGTCGCGCACTGGCCTCGTCACGCACCGCGCCCTTGCTGTCGACGCTCGCTTCCAGGCGCATCCGCAGCGAGGACAGCGCGGCGGGCAGCCCGGCCAGCGCATGGCATGCGGGCAACGCGGCGCGCTCGAGCTCGAGCCAGGCGAAGAGCTCGCCCGCCGCGCGCAGGAACGCGGCCAGATCGGACAGCTCCTGCGCCGCCAGCG